>Ga0209240_1001006_pt1 | contig 11335 bp, 9 predicted proteins | sample GraSoi_2013_80cm_FD_185828 | JGI IMG/M metagenome (GOLD analysis project Ga0209240, IMG submission 185828) | Grasslands soil microbial communities from the Angelo Coastal Reserve, California, USA - Sample 9_17_2013_80cm (SPAdes) (version 2) | ecosystem: Environmental > Terrestrial > Soil >... | reverse complement strand
GGCTAAGCACCAGGATCATGGGATCTGGCCCCTGTAGCTACGAAAGCTTGCGACGTTCGCCCGTGTGATCGGTCAGATCATAATCGGGAAATACCGCGCCGGCTACAATGTCCGCTCTCATAAAACCTCCTCTTCTGAGCCAACATCTGAACATCAATCGGCCGCGGCGCTAGTCGTGACCGTAGCAATCCTGTCGCTTTGGTTTAGAAACCGATTTGTTTCAAAAACAAAATCCTCGTGATACTCGTACCAAGATCCATGATTGGCGTCGGGATACAGGATCAGCTTGGCGTTCGGCATGTTCTGAACCAGATAGAGTGAATTCACCGTGTAAACGATGACGTCGTGGTTGCCGCTCACGACGAGCGTGGGCTGCTTGATGTTCTTCAGATACGCGAAGCGTTTGCCAGGTTGAGAGCCCCACTCCCCGACGGCGGCAATCTGTGCTGGTGCGACTTTGTCGTTGATCGGAGAGTCGCGGTTCTCAGTGCGCGACAAGTACCGCTTCAGGAAGGCTCGGCCAGCCGCCTGACTTTTCTCCGAATCAGTAAAGAAGACTTTGAGCCACAGGTTCTCGGGTGGGTTATACGTGGCACCAAAGGTCGCCGCCGTCTCCGGGGTGATGTGACCCTGGCCATCTCCTGCGTCGTGATTGCGCGGGGCGGTACCAACCAGGATGAGTTTGCGAAGCAGATCCGGACGGTCGAGCGTGATCTGCTGCGCGACCATTCCGCCGATCGAGAACCCGAGAAGATCGACCTTCGTCAATCCGAGACCGTCGATGAATGCTTCCGCGTTCTTTGCCATGCCTGCAAAGGTCGTCGGCACTTCGCCGGTCGAACTCGCGACACCCGCATTATTGAAGATGATGACCTCACGCTCCTTGGCAAGCCCGTCCAGAACCGCAGGATCCCAGTTGTCAAGATTTCCGGTGAAGTGCTGGTTAAACACAAGGGGCAAACCGCTTCGCTTGCCCCAGCGCCGATAAGCGAAGCGAACGCCGTTGGCCTCAACAAACTGAGTGGGAACTGTCGTCGCTGTATAGGTACTCATTGTCTAGTCCTCCCTCGTGATGATCGATGATCAGTTTGGCTGCCAATCCTCCGCGGCGGTTTGATGTCACGCGAATGCATGGCAGAAGTCGGCATTAGACGCATACTCGGCATGTGACTTACCGCTTTGCCTTTGCTGAACTTGATGGAGGAAACCTTTCTGTTGTTTTTTGTCGAGCGTCTGAGAATTATGGATTGCGTTGTTTTGTGTTTCGATCATTCCGGTGCACCGTTTCCAAAGCTACGCTGCCGAACCTCTGTGGCTTGTAACTTGCCTCCGACGCACGGTCTTCACTTCGGACTGCTTCAGACAAGTTAGGGTCATGCTCTTGGAACACTCACCGCAGAGCCAGAAGTGTTCCAACGATTTGCTGCCGTTCCCCGCGGACGTGGCAAAGGCATAAATCTTTCCGTCACGCAAGTAGCGGAGTTCACGCCGGCAGTCCGGATGGCACATTGGCTGACCATCACGCTCTCTCGCGTCCTTCGTACGCATGTACAACTGAATTACGTCGCTTCGTCGTTGCGGGGATCTTTCGCCGGAGCGCCCCATTTCTGCAGTGCAGCTAGCTGTGCCGGAGCGGCCTTTTCGTTTGGCAAAGGATCGCGGTTCACCTTGCGCGTCCTCTGCCGCTCAAGATACTTCCTTCCGGCCGCCTGACTCCGCTCCGATGGAGTAAAGAAGGCCCGAAGCCAGACCTCATCGGCAGGATCGTACTTGGCTCCGAAGATGTCCTGTCCTTCGGGGGTTAGTGATGCCATCCCCTCGCCACTCCTTGGCCCAGTACCAACGAGGATGAGTTTTCGGACAAGGTCTGGCCGGTTCACGGTGAACTGCCGCGCGACGAAGCCGCCGATCGAAAATCCGAGAGCGTCGAGCTTCTTAACGCCGAGCGCGTCGATGAAGGCAGCTGCCTGCTGCGCCATTTCTTCAATCGAAGTCGGAACTTCACCGCTAGAGCTGGAGACGCCGGCATTGTTGAACAAGATCACTTCGCGGTCCTGGCCAAATCCGTCCGTCACCGCGGGATCCCAGTGATCCATGGTTCCGGTAAAGTGCATAAAGAACAGCAGCGGGATGTCGATCTTTGCGCCGAAGCGACGGTACGCGAAGCGAATGCCAGCCGCCTCAACGAATTGGGTCGGCGCTGTCTTGTGCGTGTAGTTGCTCATGAGAAATCTCCGAGTATTGCGGACAAGAACGTCCAGCCTTTCGCCAACAATTGAGCAGGCTGATTCCGTTTGGCTGCCAGTTCTCCAAGGCGGTTCCGTCCAGCCATGTATCCGCCGGCTTACCAATTCAGCCCACCGGCACCGCATCGGATACGAGCGCCAGGGCTGCTCTCGCGCAATCGATGTCGTTCTGCACCGTGGGCGCCCCGCTCAGCCCGATCGCCCCGACAATTTCTCCGTCCACCTTGATGGGAAATCCTCCTCCCCACGCCGCCATACGCGCAAGCGTGGGCATTCCGGCTAAAAGCGAGGGATCGCCTTTGATGAAGTCGAACAATTCATGCGTGGACACTCCGAACAAAGCTGTATACGCCTTATTCTGCGCAATCTCGATGCAAAGGATCGGTGCCCCATCCATCCGGCTGAAGGCCTTGAGATTGCCCCCGTCATCGAGAATTGCTACGTTCTCGCTAACGCCAAGCGCTCTGGCTTTCGCCAGCGCTGCATCCGCCATTTTCTGTGCTAGCTCAGAAGAGATACTGTGTTTCTTAATCAAGTCGGTCATCGGACACCTTCCTACGCTTATATGTATTGCGTGTGGATCATTTCTGTATTTCGGGAATTCGAGCCAGCCATTTCTGTCCCGCAGAATCAACCTCGCCGAGATTCGCAACGTGACTTCGCGTGTCTTGGTTCAGGCAATCATTCCGCCATCCACGTTAAGGTTCGCCCCGGTTATGTACGAGGACTCCGGACCGGCGACAAACGCTACCAACGCGGCGACCTCATCAACGTGTCCATAGCGGCCGAGCGCTGTGAAGGCTTTCTGTGGTACCGCCCACTCGCCTGTGGCGGGATTCGTATCCGTATCGATCGGACCCGGCTGCACGTTGTTGACTGTGATGCCCCGGCTCGCCACTTCTCTGGACAAGCCTTGAGTGAACATCTTGACCGCTCCCTTTGTAGCCGAGTAGGGCACGAGGCCAGGCGTCAGGGCGCGCTCGCCCACGGCCGAGCCGATGGAGATGATGCGACCACCGCTCGTCATGTGCTTTAGCGCCGCCTGCGTCGCGACGAATACGCCGCGGACGTTGATGTCCATCAGGCGGTCCAGTTCCTCTAGCGTGGTCTCCTCGAACCTCTTGGGAACGGCCGTGCCAGCATTGTTCACAAGGATGTCGAGCCGGCCGAAAGTCTTCACGGTCTTTTCGACCGCGGCTTTGACGGCGTCGGCATCAGCGGCGTCCGCCTGAATCGCGATCGCCTTTCGGCCAGCGCGTTCAATCTCCTTGACGACTGCCGCGGCCGCATCCGCACCTTTCGTGTAAGTGATGGCCACGTTCGCTCCGTCCGCAGCCAGACGCTTGGCGATTGCCGCACCAATGCCTCGTGAGCCGCCCGTAATGAGTGCAACCTTTCCTTCCAGGTTCTTAGACATTCTGCTCACCTATTCCTTTAAGCTCGCTCTTTGCCGATCCAGTCGCGTATGTAGGGCGAGCAGTTGAGAAGCGTCGTGCCTCGTGCTTCACAGTCCCCAAGGAACCGAACACTCTCCACATCGACTAAGGCCACTTCATCCAGGTCCAATATGATCGCCGGCCCATTCTCGCGAATCTGCTTCTGTAACTCCTCTAAATGCTCCGCCCGCATTCGGCCTATCAGTCGAATAATCGCGCGGTTTCCGTCCCAGTACTTTTCGATCTTCAAGGTCATGTTTGACCTGTCGGGCGACTTACGACTCCAACAGGGCAATCCCATCGCCACTCCTACGCGATTGATTTATTTGCTTTTAGGTCTTGAAGTCAGGCCGTAATTTCAGCGTTCGCCGAAAATTCAGCGTGAGTCGCCGTCTCCAAAACTGCTAACATTGTCCTAACGCCCCGGTGCACAAAGCGACGATGAGTGAAGTTGCCCAAGATGCGGAAAGCCACGAGCTGAGTGACGCTCTCGAAAAGCTCGGCCAGGAGGCTGCCCGGCTTCAGACCGTCATCGACACGGTTCCGTCTTTCTTGTGGACGAGCTTCCCTGACGGATCCAAGGAATATCTGAACAAACGCTGGTACGAGTACACCGGCCTGTCCCTGGAGCAGGGGAAAGGTTGGGGTTGGAAGGTGGTCGTTCACCCCGATGACCTGGATCAGCTCGTTCGTGAATGGCGAGCCTTGCTGGATGCTCCCAAACCAGGCGAACTGGAAACTCGCATCCGGCGATATGACGGAGAGTACCGTTGGTTCCTGATACGTGTCGTTCCACAGCTCGACGCTGAAGGCAACGTCGTCAGGTGGTTTGGAAGCAATACTGACATCGAAGATCGAAAAAGGACGGAGAAGAAACTCCTTGAGGAGGAGCGGGAGCTTCGCCGGATTACCGATGCTATACCGCAAACCATTGTCGTCCTGGACCCGAAGGGCCAGCCGCTCTACGCGAACCAAGCAATGCTCGACTATACCGGCCTCACCATGCAAGACGTAATCGCCTCGGACTTTCGCGCCAGAACGTACCATCCGGAAGATCTCGAGAGGGTGCGCGAGGAGCGCAAAGCAGGCTTGGCTCGCGGCCTGCCGTTTGAAATCGAGCAACGAGCGCTCCGGAAGGACGGTCAGTATCGCTGGCTCCTCCTCCGTTACAACCCGTTCCACGACGAACAGGGACGTCTGGTGCGCTGGTATGTAACTGGAACCGATATCGATGACCGCAAGCGCGCCGAAGACAGGACACGAAACGAAAACGTTGCGTTGCGGGAAGACATCGTACGCTCATCCATGTTCGAGGAAATCGTCGGTTCCTCCGAGCAATTGCGCCATGTGCTGGTCCAGGTTTCGAAGGTAGCGCCTACGGATTCCACAGTCTTGGTTTTAGGAGAGACCGGAACGGGAAAGGAGCTGATTGCTCGCGCAATTCATAACCGGTCCAAGCGTTCAAACCGTGCTTTCATTCGAGTGAACTGCGCGGCGATTCCGTCTTCCCTCATCGCGTCGGAGCTGTTCGGACACGAAAGAGGCTCCTTCACCGGGGCCACTCAGCGCCGCCTGGGCCGTTTCGAATCGGCCGATGGAGGAACGATCTTCCTCGATGAAGTAGGCGATCTTCCGCCAGAGACGCAGGTCGCATTGTTGCGAGTTCTTCAGGAGCGGGAATTCGAACGAGTGGGCGGCAATCAAACAGTTTCGGTTGACGTCCGGGTGATAGCAGCTACCAATCGAGACTTGACTTCAGCGGTGGCTGAAGGCACTTTTCGTCAAGATTTGTTTTACCGCCTCAACGTTTTTCCGATTCGTCTACCGGCATTGCGCGAGCGTATTAGTGATATTTCGTTATTGGTGGGATACCTAATCGACCGCTACGCGCAAAAAGCGGGCAAGAAGATTCGAAATATAGACAAGAAGACCATGGAACTCTTCCACGCATATGATTGGCCGGGCAACATCCGCGAGTTGCAGAACGTGGTCGAGCGGGCGGTGATTCTGTGCGAGGGGGAGACTTTCTTTGTAGATGAAGCCTGGCTTACGCGCGTCGCTCCCAAGTCAGCTATGACGTCGGTTCCGCTCGTTGCTAACCTTGCAGAGCACGAAAGAGAAATGCTCGAAGCCGCACTCCGCGAATCCGAAGGCGTGGTTGGCGGTCCAACCGGTGCCGCCGTTAAGCTGGGCATTCCCCGGCAGACACTTGAATCCAAAATAAGAAAGCTGGGTATCAACCGGTACCGCTTCAAGGCTTCTTAATCTTCCCGGTCTGTGCGAAGGTCGCGAGTGCGTGTCCGTCGGCGCTCTCGCCCTCTCACTTGGGTCCGATTCGGGTCCGATTAGCCGGGTTAAAGACTTCCTTAGAGGATCAAAAACGGGCTGTCAGTACCGTTAAGATCCAATAACTTACATGTCGTTGCTGCCCTGTCACGGCAGGGCCAGTTGGTACGCCAGGGAACCAGAGGGCGTCGGAGGGAACCGGAAGGAATCAGACAATCCTTATTATGCGGGGGCGTAGTTCAGCTGGTTAGAACGCCTGCCTGTCACGCAGGAGGCCGCGGGTTCGAGTCGCGTCGCTCCCGCCAATTCTTCGAATCGGCGCCGCATTTGTTTGTCAAAACGTCACAAGCCAAATTACTTCGCGTTTTCTGTTAACCACCGCAGGGTCGAAAATGTGGGCTAAACCGTTGAAAACATGTAATGGCTTACTCTCGTTTTCATGAAGTTTCGCGGGCCGCAGGCCCTGGATCACACTCTTACAAAATCTTCCCACTAGCCGACTTGCAGGTACCTTTACCGGGTGACCGCATCTCAAGTTTGCGGAAGGATGAGCACGCAAATTCTCAGCAAACGCTCAGGCGCAAGGTTTGATGTTCTCGGATTGCCCACGCAAGTGGCTGTTGAACAACTCCGTTTGCCAGAGTTGGGCAGAAACCGCGTCGCGTCTGGATGCCTATAAACGATCTTCTCGGCTTTTTGGATACATTTCGGCTCACAGATTCTTGGCCGGTTCTCGTTGAAATCGAATGTTTCAACGGCCACGCCTCTTATCGCTCGACATTCAGTGATCGGTATAGATCAGGTACTTTTGCCGGACCCGCATGAATTGTTGCAGATCCGGCTGATAGTCCTCGGCAATACACCGCGGATCTTTGCCGGACTTAAGCTCCTCCAAGGTCGACTCATTCCCCAGCAGATCGATCAATCGATCCAACTCCCAATCGGCGGGATAGAGCTTCAGCAGCGCGGAGCCAAGTTCCAATCCAAGTTCCGGCGCATCGAGAACAGACCGGTCAGTCACGATCATCTGCACCCCGCCAACGCGCTGTCCGCCTAACTTGGCATCTTTGGCGGGTGTAAACCAGGTTGGCACGAATCGGACACCCGGGATTTGGCGTGCATTCAGATACTGCGCGAATACCCGTGGTCTGATCCACGGCGCACCAAACACCTCGAACGGCGTATCCGTCCCGCGACCGACGGATACATTCGTATACTCCAAAATCCCGATCCCGGTGTACAGCGCGGCCTCATTCATATTCCGCATATTCGGCGACAGGTTGATCCAAACCAGATCGGTGGAATCGAACCAGTCGCTGCGCGTCCATCCCTTTACGGGAACCACCGTGAGCTTGGCGTTGATGTGGCGCTCGCTGTTAAACATCTTCGCCAACTCGCCCACCGTCATGCCATGGCGAATCGGTTCCCTCGTGTAATCGACAAAGTTGAGGTGTTTGCCATCCGAGACAGGTCCTTGCACATGCACACCGGTTAAAGGGTTCGGCCGATCGAGCACAACGACCTCGGTGCCGGTGATCGCTGCAGATTCAAGTGTGTAACCCAGGGTAGACTCGTACGTATAGAAACGGGAGCCGATGTCCTGGATGTCGATCACTAGGACATCCAGCTTCCGGAGCACGCTTTCGGGTGGATGCCGGTTCGCCGTCGTGTCGCCGTAGATGCTGTAGATATGTACGCCCGTGGCGCGATCGACTGAATCGCCCACCGAATTGACGTCGAGTTCCCCGGTCACGCCGTGTTCGGGGCTGAATATCGCCACGAGCTTGATGCCGGGCGCTTTGGCGAGAATATCAATCGTCCTGCGGCCCTCGACATCGAAACCAGTGTGGTTGGTGATAACACCGACTGCGCGTGGGGAGGACGGGTCGGAACCCCGGACTTCCAGGAAACCATCCTGCTCGAGGACGTCGATCCCGTTCATCACGATTCCATTGTTTGGGGCTGGTCCATGCGCAGCAATTTGTGGCCGGCAGAGACCATCTCCGGAGGCTGCGCTGTTCGATACTCCGGGCTGCGATCTGGACATAAGCAAGACAGCAGTGAAGGTCACGAGAAGAAGGATTCTGGCACTCACGCGGGAATTGTAGTCGCAATTGCACCCGGGGGCCAGCGAACGATTCAGTTGCGATTCGCCAAGGAGGCGTGCAACTGGGCGAATAAAAAACCCATCGTGAATAGGGTTAGCCCATGACGGCGCCTGTTTCTGTCAGTTGTTCAAAACAGACCAAATCACTCACTCAGACCGGTTTACGCTCGATTTCGGGTATAGGTACCGATAGACGCGCTAGGGTCTAGAAATGCCACTGGGCGCATTCCGCGGGCAAACCAGTGAGCGGGTAGTCGCTGTCTGGGGCAAACGACCCGAATTTGTTGCCCGCTTGCCAACCCCGATAATGAATGATAAAGGACGTTATCATTCCCTAATCGCCCCGCCTTCGCACGGAGAGCGAGGATGTTCGACACTTCCCCGAAGCCGACTTCTGGCCCGGAATAACTTTCGGTTTGCCCGTCACCCGCCCTCAATCGAGGGCCAGCAAGCACGGACATAGCTCGAACTTCGACAAGCCGACATCGCGGCACTCATTAGACGATGGGCGTATATTGTTCAGCTGTATCGCCTCGCGTCGCATCCGATTCAGTTCGAAGGAGATCCTCATGAGCACATCCGCAGGCACGACTTCCTCCGCCAGCGTCTACACAACCCCCGCGTTCTGGGAACGCTTGTGGCGCACAGCCGGAATCCAGTCCACCTTCTGTTTCATAGTCGCGTACTTCGTCTACGGCCATCAGCCGCAGGTCGGCGCGTCGGCCGACGCACTGGCAGCCTTCTACGACGGCGATCGCATGCGGATTCTGATCGCGGCCGTGTTTTACGGCTTGGCTGTCCTCAATCTCATGTGGTTCGCGGCGGCGCTCAGGACCACCCTGGCGGATGTGGGACAGGACGGTTGGGGCGCGGCGGCGACCGCCTCCAGCACAGCGTTCGGAGCGATGCTCCTCCTGCAGATCAGTGTGGGCGCCGCGCTCGCGTACTCAATCTCCGGCTCGGGAAATAACATCCTCACATCCGGACTGAACGACTTCGCGTGGGCACTTGGTGTGTTGACTTCGTTCCCGCGCGCGATGCTGATCATGTCTGGGGTGTTTGGACTCTGGCGGGCCGGGTTGATCTCGAAGGCGCTCTTCACAGCGGGAGTCGTAGCCATTGTGCTCGGATTGCTGGGTGGCACTACGTGGCTGAGCGGCGGATTCTGGGCACCGGACGGCGCTTATTCGCGGTTTATTTCGCCGATCATCCTCCTGTTGTGGGTAGTGGTTGTCAGTCGAGTCCTCTTGACCCGAAGCCCTGCTACACGAAGTGGATGGTGAGCCGACGTGGCCGTACTATTTACTCACAGTTTGACGGGGGAAGGTCACGTACCTCCATATTTCATATCAATCAAGAGATTTTGGCGTCGCAAGTTTGAATCACGTATTCCACATCCGTATTCTTCGTGGAGGGGTGCATCATGGCGAAGTGTCATTCATTGAGAAGGGAGAATATATGCCCAAGCTGAATTGGAAGCTTCTGACCAAGAAACGCGGGAGCTCGACCCAGGGTCTTCCACCGGGCAAGGAAGATCTGGCTTGGGTCACCAATACGGTCACACTCATTTACGGCGAACGCGATGCCGTCCTTGTGGACACGTTTCTGTCCGTGCAACATTCGAAGGAGCTATTAGATTGGGTCGCCGAGAGCGGCAAGAATCTCACAACCATTTACGTCACCCATGCCCACGGTGACCATTTCTTCGGTCTGGAACTCCTGCTCGACGGGTTTCCCCACGCAAGAGCGTTTGCCACCGCTTCCTCTGTTGCCGCCATGCAAAACCAGATAAGCCCGGATTTCATAAAGTCCTTCTGGGAGCCGCGCTTTCCTGGCCAGGTTCCATCGCAGTTGGTAGCGCCAGAGGTTCTCGACGGCGACACCATACATCTGGAGGGCGAAGAACTAACAGTAGTAGAACTTGGCCATACCGACACAAAGCACACTACTGCGCTGCATGTGCCTTCGATTGGTCTGGTGATCTCGGGGGATGCGGTCTACAACAACACCCACCCTTATCTCGCGGAGTGCAACGAACAGGCCAGAAGTGAGTGGCTGCGCGCGCTGGATACGATCGAGGCTCTGCGTCCGCAAGCAGTAGTTGCCGGACATGGCGTGCTCGACCCCGATAGCTCTCCTCTGCATATCGAGGAAACCCGAAGATACCTCCATGACTTTAACGCTAGCGTGGCGAGTGCATCGACGGCGCTAGACCTCTACGAGAAGATGCTGACATTGCATCCAAACCGCGTTAATCCAGGTTCGCTCTGGGGTACCGCAAAGGCGGTGAAACCGTCGTGACAAGATCTGTCTTTCGCTTTAACTGAAACGTATAGGAGGAAAAACATGGCAAACCCCATCCTCGTTACCGGCGCGGCGGGCCGCGTCGGCGCAGTAGGACGCACGGTCACTGAACTGCTGTTGAAGCAAGGCAAAGCGGTGAGGGCGATGGTGCGAACTGACGACGAGCGCGCGCAAGCATTGCGCGCTCTGGGTGCGGAGGTCGTGGTCGGCAATCTACTCGATCTCGATTCCATGCATCGGGCGATCGACGGCGTCGAAACCATGTACTTTGGCCTGTCGGTTTCGGATACATATCTAGCCGCGACGGTTAATACGGCGGCAGTGGCGATGCATCACGGCGTGAAGGCGTTCATCAATATGTCCCAGATGACGGTCTCTCAGATGAGCATTACCGAAACTACTCCGAGCCCACAGCACAAGCTGCACTGGCTCGCCGAGCAGGCGCTGAACTGGTCCGGTCTGCCGGTTGTGCACGTGCGGCCGACAGTGTTTCTGGAAGGCTTCTTCCTGACTTTGACTTCGGATTCAGTCAGGGAATCCGATCAGATCAGGCTACCGTTCGGGGAGGGCAAGACTTCGCCGGTGGCAGCGGAAGACGTTGCACGTGCGATTGCCGCGCTGCTCGCCAATCCGCAACCGCACATCGGCAAGATCTATCACCTGACTGGTCCGCAGTCCGAGAACATGCATTTCTTTGCCCAGGAGTATTCGAAGGCGCTGGGCCGGACGATTAGTTATCAGGACATTCCCGTCGAGGCGTGGCGGGACGACCTGCTCAATCGGCGCTGGCCGGTTCACGTGGTGAACCACCTGGCGGCATTAGCCGATCTGCATCGCGCGGGGCGCTTTGACCGGACGTCGGACGACGTGCACACAATGACGGGACAAGAGCCACTGACTGTGCAAGAATTCGTCAGGAAAAATGCGGCGACATTCACCCCATCGGCAAAAGCAGC
>Ga0209240_1001003_pt1 | contig 11355 bp, 11 predicted proteins | sample GraSoi_2013_80cm_FD_185828 | JGI IMG/M metagenome (GOLD analysis project Ga0209240, IMG submission 185828) | Grasslands soil microbial communities from the Angelo Coastal Reserve, California, USA - Sample 9_17_2013_80cm (SPAdes) (version 2) | ecosystem: Environmental > Terrestrial > Soil >... | reverse complement strand
CCCAGGTCGGGGTAATCGAATCGACCATATGGTCGCGAGACGCCGCCGCCGGCTGGAACAGGAGCAATATCCCTACTCCCAAATCAAATCCGTCCAGGATCACGTACATCGTGAGTGCGAACGCCACGAAACAAGCCGAGACTAGCGGGAGTTCCATCTCTCAACTCCTTTGCGTGATGTGCCCATTCACCAGTCGTTCCGGGCTGTCCAGCACGTACGGACGGAACGCGTTCTTGACCGAGCCCGAGGCTTCCGCGTGTGGCGGAGCTTCTCCGGGGCCGCGGCGAATGATGCGAACTGCAAAGACCAGGAAGGCGGTGATGAAGACTCCATACACGCAAACAAATGCGATCAGGGTTGACAAGAGCGCCCGAGCTGGCACGGGAGAGACTGCGTCCACCGTTCTCAAGACGCCGTAAATCACCCATGGCTGCCGTCCAGTCTCGGCGACATACCAACCTGCCAACGTCGCAATGATTCCGGACGGTGTCATGAAGGCCAGAATCCAGAGGAACCACCGGGAACTGAAGAGTTTTCCGCGGAAGCGCAGCCAGAGTGAGCCGACTCCAACGGCAAACATGACCATGGCCAGGCCATACATGATGCGAAAGGCATAGAACACCATGCCCATCCGGGGCTGAAGGTCGCGTGGCGTGTTTTTCAACCCTTGGACGCGCCCATCGAGACTGTGGGTCAACCAGATGCTTCCGAGGTAAGGTATTCCCAATTCGAAGCGATTTCGCTGATTGTCCTGGTCGGGGACGATGAACCAATAATACGGCGCCGGCGACTGCGATTGTTTTTCCCAGAAGCCCTCAGCGGCCTGCATCTTCGAAGGTTGATGCTTGAGCATGGTGCCGTAGACAATGTCTCCGATGAATACCTGCCCGGCGATCAACACGGCCGCGAACGCGGTTCCCAAACGGAGAGTCGTGCGCGCAAACTGCTGATGCTTGCCTTTCAGCAGGTACCAGGCGCCTACTCCTGCGACCATGAATGAGGCGGTGAGGTAGGCTGCAGTCAACATGTGGGGAAGTCGATGGAGCCAGGAGGGGTTCACCAGCACGTGGAGCCAACTGACTACCGTCAAATGGCCATCATGGATTGCGACACCGGCGGGCGTCTGCATCCAGCTATTTGCTGAAAGAATCCACGAAGCCGAAACGAGCGTCCCGATCGCTACCATACAAGTCGCGAAAAAGTGGAGCTTCGGGCCGACGCGATGAAGGCCGAACAGCATGATTCCCAGAAACCCTGCCTCCAGGAAGAAGGCCGTCAACACCTCGAGTGCGATCAGCGGACCAATGGCTGGTCCGGCCATTTGCGCGAAGCGAGCAAACCCGAGACCGAACTCAAAGGAGAGCACGATTCCCGTGACAACCCCAATCCCGAACCCCATGGCAAAAATACTGAGCCAAAACTTATAGATTTGGAGATAGATGGGCTTCTTCGTCTTCAGCCAAAGGGCCTCGATCACTGCCAGGAAGGAAGCAAGGCCGATCGACATCGTCGGAAAAATGATGTGAAAGCTCACCGTAAAGGCAAACTGGATTCTGGCGAGAATGGAAGGATCGAGTTTCATAATTCCGCACCGGCGGTCGGGAACGCGACGTAGACAACGACGGCACCGAGTACGAATACGGCCAGCCCGGCGATCGCCAGTCTCAATCCAAAGACTCCGATAATGGCGAAGAAGAAGAGCACCCCAACGAGTGCTGCTGCCAAAGCCCCGAGTCGGTGCAACTGGTTACTGTTTAGCATGGATTCCTGCGACGTTTACCGTATCCGCGCCGTCGACTACCGCGCCCGCCGACGCCGGTGCTTTCGTCTCGGCCTGCGGCGCAGGTGCGAGGGCGGCAGCCGTCGCCCGGGCCACCTCGCGATCGAAGTTGAAATCCGAGGACGCCCGTCCCGTGATCAGTCTCGAGCCCCGGTTGAAGGTCAGGTCCTGGATCGCCCATTTCACGAAGACGACGACGCGGCTCTGGAACTGGACGAGGTACATGATGTGGATGAGCGACCAGACGAGCCACGCGGGCAGTCCCGCCAGGTGAACCCCGAACACGTTCGCGACCGCGGAGGCCCTTCCGATCACCGCCATGGTTCCCTTGTCGAAGTACTTGAACGGCGGAAGAGGCTTCTTCCCGCGCACCCGCCGCGCGATCACCTTTCCCGCATACGTTCCTTGCTGCATCGCGACCTGGGCCACGCCCTGAAACGGCTTGCCGTCGGCGCCGGTGGCGAGATCGCCGATCACGAAGATGTCGGGATGGCCGGGCAGCGTGAGGTCTGCACCGACCTTCAACTTTCCCGTCCTGTCCGTCGCGGCGTTCGTGCGCTTCGCCAGCAGTTTCGCGAACGCGGGCACCCCCACGCCGCCGGCCCAGAGGACAGTGCGAGCTTCGACTCGCTCGGTGCCTGCTCCGTTGGGGGGCTGTAGCACGAGGCCCTGCTGGTCGATCTGCTTCACCATCACGCCCGTCTTCATCTCTACGCCCAGCCTGGAGAGCGTCTTCGCGGCCTTGCGCGAGAGGTCCTCCGGGAACGGAGGGAGCACCCGCGGGGCGCCGTCGACGAGGAGGATCCGCGCCTCCTCCGGGTGGATCGAGCGGAAGTCGTTCCTCAAGGTCTCCCGCGCGATCTCGCCGATCGCGCCGGCCAGCTCCACGCCCGTCGGCCCCGCGCCGACGATGACGAACGTCAGCCAGGCGCGCCGCCGGGCCGGATCGGAGAGGCGCTCGGCGACCTCGAAGGCGTAGAGGATCTTGTGCCGGATGGTGAGCGCCTCTTCGACGCTCTTCAGGCTCGGCGCCCACTCGCGCCATTCCTCATGCCCGTAATAGGAGCTCTGCGTCCCGGCCGCGACGATCAGGGCGTCGTACGGGAACGCGGCGCCGTCGGCCAACACGACCTTCCGTGCGGCCGGATCGACGTCCACCACTTCGCCGAGCAGAACGCGCGTGTTCTTCTGGCGCCTGAAGATGCTCCGCAAGGGCGCAGCGACCTCGCCTGCGGCCAGGGACCCGGTTGCCACCTGGTAGAGCAGCGGCTGGAAGATGTGATGGTTGCGCCGATCGATGAGCGTCACGTCGACCGGCGCCGATTTCAGCGCGCGCGCCGCCCGAAGCCCGCCGAATCCCCCGCCGACGATCACGACCTGCTTCTTCATGGCGTCACCTTCACCTTGGTGAAATCGGGCTGTCGCTTGTGGAAGAAGGCGTCGAACGCTTCCTTCGCCTCCGGCGAACGCACGCGCGCGGCGAACTCGTGCACTTCGAGCCGGCCGGCCGCGTCGAGGGGCTCGCGCAGCGCGCGCTTCAGCAGCTTCTTGCTCGCAGTGAGCGCGTCGACCGGCTTCTCCGCGAGCTTCCGCGCCACCTGCGTCGCCGTCTCCAGTACGGCCTGGTCAGGCACGACGGCGGTCACGAGGCCGACCTGCTCTGCGCGCCCGGCGCCAAACGGCGTTCCGAGCAGGAGCATCTCGGCGGCCGGGCGCCAGCCCACGAGGGCAGGAAGGCCGAAGCTCGATCCCATCTCCGGAACGAGGGCCAGATCGATGAAGGGCGTGATGAACCGGGCGCTCTCGCCTGAGTAGACGAAATCGCAATGGACGAGGATCGTCGTTCCGAGTCCCACCGCAACCCCGTGGACCGCGGCGACGATCGGCTTGTCGAAACCGTTCAGCGCGGCGAACAAGCGCATCTGCGGACTCTCTCCGGGTCCGGGGGGATTCTTCACGAAGTCCTCGAGATCGTTGCCGGCGGTAAACGAGTCGCCGGCGCCATGGATCAGCACGACACGCGTTGCATCCTCCTTCCCCGCCTTCTCGAGAATCTCGGCGAGGGCCACGTACATGGCGGTGGTGATCGCGTTCTTCTTCGCAGGCCGGTTGAACTGCACCCTCAGGACGCTTCCGGATCGCTCGGTGAGGATCTCGTTCATCGTCCACCTCCGGCCGCTGCTTTCTCCGGGGATTTCACGTGCGGAATCGTCCCGCTCGCGCGGAAAGCCTCGATCTGCTTGGCATCGAACCCGAGTTGCTCGAGAATCTCGTCGTTGTGCTCTCCGAGATCCGGACCCCGTTTCGCAGGTACTTTGGCGACGCCTTGCACCTGGATCGGACTGCTGATCGTGGAGGTCACCTTGCCGCCGGCGCCTTCGATCGGAACGACGATCTCGTTCGGTCCCAGTTGCGGATCGTTGATCACTTCCTCCGGCCCGCGCACGGGACCGAACGTGACGTGGACGCCGCCGAAGACCTCGGACCAATGCGCCATCGGCTGCGCGCCGAAGACCTCGTCGAGAATGGCGGTCAGCTGGGGCATGTTCGCCATCAGCTTCGCCGGATCGGAGAATCGCGAATCCGTGAGGAGATCGGGGCGGCCGATGGCTTTCGCGACGGCTGCCAGCTTGTCCGGCGTGACCAGGAGAACGAACCAGGTGCCGTCGGCAGCCTGATACACGTTCATCGCCGCGTTCGCGGGGTTCTTACGGTCGTGCTGCCCGTAGAACTTCGCCCCGCTCAACGCACCCTGGATGGAAACGCTCGCGGACCAGATCCCTTCGGCGAGCAGCGAGGTCGTGACGTGGGATCCCTTACCGGTGCGCTCGCGACGATAGAGCGCGGTGACAATGGCGGAATACAGGCCGACGGCGGTCGCATTGTCGCCGCTGCCCGCGACCGGCCAGGTGGGCGGGGCGCCGGCATCGCGCGTCATCGACAACAGGCCGCTGCGTGCCCAAAACGACGTGATGTCGAAGCCGGGCAGCCCGGCATCGGGTCCCTGGTCGCCGAAACCCGTGACATCCGCATAGATCAGGCGCGGGTTCCACTTCGCGACGTCCTCGTATTCGAGCTTCAGCCGCTTGCGTGCGGGATGCGGCGTATTGACGATGAGCACGTCGGCCCATTTGACGAGCTTCTCGAGGATCTGCTGGGCGGCCGGAGATTTCAGGTCGATCGCCATGCCGCGCTTGTTGCGGTTGGCCAGGTGCCAGGGATAGGGATCCTTCGCAAACGGCTGCGGCGGGATCTCTTGCCCGTGTCTCCAGAGCTCGCCGCCTGGCGGCTCCACTTTGATCACCTCAGCGCCAAAGTCGGACAAGATGACCGCGGCGCTGGGACCCGCGATGAAGCTCGCGAGGTCGACCACCTTCAATCCAGAGAAGATATTTTCTGCTTTGTTATCAGTTGCCATCGTACGTGTTTCCTTCCTCGTTTGAGTCCGTCAGCTTTGCTAGTCGTAGGATTCGCCGTCGTACATCGCGTCGATCTGGCGCTTGAATTCCTCGGTTGCGATCTTGCGCTTCACTTTGAGGCTGGGCGTCAATTCGCCTGACTCGAGCGATAACTCGTGCTCGAGGATGGTGAAGCGCTTCACCGTCTCGAAAGAGGGAAGAGTCGCGTTGAGCCGTTCGACGGCTTCCTGCACTTTGGCCCGGACCGCCTTCGAGGTCGCCGCGTCGCGATAGGTCGCCGCCGGCTCGCCCGCGTCGGCCGCCACCTTCTTCGCCCGGTCCTCCACCACCGTGACGAGTACCGACACGTACTTGCGCCGGTCGCCGACCACCACCACCTGGCTGATCAGCTCGCTCTCGCCCTTGAGTGCACCTTCGATGGCTTGCGGCGCGATGTACTTCCCGCCGCTCGTCTTGATCAGGTCCTTTTTCCGATCGGTGATGCGGAGATATCCGTCGGCGTCCATCTCGCCGATGTCACCGGTGTGGAACCAGTCGTCCCTGTCCATGACCTCGGAGGTAGCCTCGGGCATCCCGAGATATCCGCGCATGATCTGCCGGCCCCGCTCGAGGATCTCGCCGTCCTCGGCGATCTTCACCTCGACACCGGGGAACGGCCTCCCGACGGTGCCGAGTTTTTTCTGGCCGGGCAAGTTGACGCTAGTGATGCCGAGCGTCTCGGTGAGGCCGTAGCCTTCCAGGAGGTTGAAGCCGAGCAGGTCGAAGAAGCACGCGATCTTGTGCGACAGCGGAGCGCCGCCCGACACGAAGGCCCGGATCCGGCCGCCGAATCGCTGCGAGAGCTTCTGCCTGACTTCCGGAAACACGAGCTTGCGCGCGAGCTCGAATGCGGAGGAGGAATACGCCTGACCCTTCTCTTTCGCGTCGGCGTACAGCTCGAACTCTTGCATGGCCGTGCGGAAGAGCGTCCCCGGCGGGCCCTCCTGCGCCACGCCGCTCCCCACCACGCTGCTGAAGGCCTTCTCGTAGACGCGGGGCACTCCGGAAATCACCGTCGGTCCGGTCTCGCCGGCGTTGTCGACCAGCCGGTCCCACGATTCGGCGTAGATCATCTCGAGTCCGCTGGCGAACCACGCCGCTTTGATGGTCTGCGCGAAGGCGTGAGAGAAGGGCAGGAACAAGAGGTGTCTGTCGTCGCGCACCAAAAGGCCGGTGCCCACCAGCGCCTCGGCGGCGAAAATGAACTGGTCGTTGGTGATCATCACGCCTTTGGGCGTACCGGTCGTGCCACTGGTGTAGAGGATGGTCGACAGCTGGTCGAGCCGCTGCTGCTCGAGGCGCTGTTGCAACTCGCCGGGAACGCGCGCCTTGTGCTCCTTGCCGCGCGCCACCAGCTGCGCGAACGACAGCGCCCAGTCGCCGTCGCCCTCGCCTTCAATCAGGACGCAGCAGCGCACGGCGGGAAGCTGACTACGGATTTCGCGCAACTTGCGCAGCTGCTTGTCGTCTTCGACGAAGACGACCGTCGCGCCCGAGTTCTGCACCACGTAGCGGATCTCTTCCGCGGTATCGGACTGATAGATGGGGACGCTCACCGCGCCGGCGTGCGCGATACCGAGATCGGCCACGGTCCATTCGACGCGGGTCGAGCCGACCAAAGAAACCCTGTCCTCCGGCTTCACCCCGGACGCGATCAGGGCCCAGGCGGCGTCCTCGGCGAGGCCGCCCAGCTCGGCCCAGGTGAGCGGCTTCCAGGCTCCGCCCGTCTTGCGGAGCGCGGCGATCCGCTGCGGATCGCTGGATGCGCGCAGCCGGAACAGCCCGGCCAGGGAACGGACAGCCGCGAAGCCCTCTTTCAGCCTCTGCATCGAATCGATCGTCTTCTGTGCGGTCGCCATCGCGATGCTCGCAGTTCGAGGTTCAGCGCGCATGGAACTGTGCGGGACGCTTCTGCAGAAAGGCCTGCGTCCCCTCTTTCTTGTCTTCGGTTCCTGCGCAGAGTCCGAACAGCGAAGCTTCCAGCGACTGGCCTTCGGCCTGGCTCGTCTCCAGTCCCTTGTTCACCGCCTCGAGCGAGTACTTCACCGCGAGCGGAGCGTTGGAGAGAATCTGCTTCAGGATCGCTTCGGCGCGCGCGATCAGCTCGGCCGCCGGAACGACGTCGTTGACGAGGCCGATCCGATAGGCTTCCTGCGCGCTGATCATCTCTCCGGAGAGGATGAGCTGCAGGGCGCGTCCTTTCCCGATCAGCCGCGGCAGGCGCTGCGTGCCGCCGCCGCCGGGAATGATTCCCAGTTTCACTTCCGGTTGTCCGAACTTCGCGTGCTCCACGGCGATCCGGATCGTGCAGGCCATCGCCGTTTCGCAGCCGCCGCCGAGCGCAAAGCCGTTGACGGCCGCAATCACCGGCTTCCCGAGGTTCTCGACGAAGTTGAGGACCTGTTGTCCGAACGCGCTGGACGCTTCCGCTTCCACCGCCGTGAGGCGGCCGAGCTCGCTGATGTCGGCTCCGGCGATGAATGCCTTGTCGCCTGCTCCGGTCAGGATGACGCCGCGGACCTCCGCGTCTTCCCGCGCGTGCTCGAACGCTGCTCGCAAGTCCTCCCACGTCCTCTGACTCAGGGCATTCAGCACCTTGGGTCGGTTGACGGTGACATAGGCGATGGCGCCCTTCTTTTCGTACGTCACGTTCTCGAAGATTGGTGCTGTTCCTGGTGAGCTCATACGTCTCTCTCTCTTTGATTTCGTTGTTTGCGAGTAATGGAATCGGTCAGACGTGCGCGCGTTACACGAAGGCGCTCAAACCCGTAACGGCCTTGCCCACGATCAGGGTTTGCATCTGGTATGTCCCTTCGTAGGAGTACAGCGCTTCGGCATCGGCGAAGAAGCGGGCGACGTTGTAGTCGAGCGTGATGCCGTTGCCGCCCAACAGCTCTCGGGCCCACGCCACCGTCTCGCGCATCTTCGCGGTGCAGAACGCCTTCGACAGCGCCGCGTGGGCGTCCGTCATCTTGCCTTCGGCCTCCAGCTGGGCCAGGCGAACCACCATGCACTGGCTAGCCGTGATGTTGGCCAGCATCTTCGCGAGAAGCTCCTGGACGAGCTGGAACGACCCGATCGGCTTTCCGAACTGCAATCGCTCCTGGGCGTACTTGAGCGCATGCTCATACGCGCCCATCTGGCAGCCCGTCGACTCCCAGGCGACGAGATAGCGCGTCCCGCGCAGCACCAGCGCGGTGTCGCGGAATGACTTGTCGTTCTGGAGGCGGTTCGCCTCGGGCACGCGGCAGTCTTTCAACGTGATCTGGCCGTTCTGGACCACCTTGAGGGCGATCTTGTTCTGGATCTTTTCGACGCTGAACCCAGGCGTGGTCTTGTTCTCGACAATGAAGGCCTTGACCTGGTTGTCGGCGACGTCGCGCGCCCAGATGACCGAGATGTCGCACCACGGCGCGTTGCCGATCCACCGCTTCTGGCCGTTCAGGATCCAGGTATCGCCGTCGCGCTTCGCCGTCGTCGTCATTCCGCCGGCCGTCCCTGAGCCGACCAGCGGCTCGGTCAGGCCGAAGCAGCCGATCTTCTCCATGCGCGCCATCGGCGGCAGCCACTTCTGCTTCTGCTCTTCCGAGCCTCCGAGGTAGATGGATCCCATGGCGAGTCCGTTGTGGACGCCCCAGAAGGTCGCCATCGAGGAGTCGGTCCGCGACATCTCCATCGCGACCAGGCCGACCAGCAGCTGGCTTCCGCCTCTGCACCCGTAGCCCTCCATGCCGAGGCCAACGATGTTCAGCTCCTTGAAGGACGGGAGGAGCTCGAAGGGAAACGCGTCCTCGGCCCAGTACTTGTTGATGATGGGCTGGACCTTGGTCTCCATGTACGCGCGCACCTTTTTCACGATGGCCAGCTCTTCGGGGGGCAAAGTCTCGGCGAGCCGGTAGAAATCGCTGTCAGGCGGTGGTAGCGGTTTGGGCTGTTTGATATTTGCGGCGGTCATTTCACTTTTCCTTTGTGTTCATTGCTGCGTAAGCGATACCGGTGAGATTTCCCTCGGCGAAGAGCAACACCTTCGGCTTGGAACCGTCGACGTTGAGGCTGTAGACCGAGCCCCCGAGATCGGTGACGAACAGCCGGCCGCCTTGGTGATCCAGGGCCAGCCCGATCCCCTCCATCAGGTTGGAGAAGATGATTTCGGGGTCTTTGCGCTTGCCTCGTGGCGAATCGAGCGGCGCGCGGTTCACCGTGTTGCCGCGCGGGGGGTCTCCCCGATCCGTCCAGTACAGCGTGCGAGTCGCCGGATCGATCTCGAGGTCGATCGGTTCGGGCAACTTGTCGTATACCAGCTCGACGTCCCCGCGGTTGACTGGAGTCTGGCCGGGCGGAATCTCCACGCTCGCGCGGAAGATCCGGCCCTTGTTGGCGTTGTCCGGGCCCTTCTGCGTCCAGTAGAACTTGCCGCCTTCGACGTCCACGGCAATGCCGACGCACCACTTCGTCGCATCCGGCCCGGGGCGGGGATCGCCCTGGCTCGTGTCGACGAGGGTCTCGATGTTCGAGCCATCGAGGTTGGCGCGCATCACGCGCATCCCCTCCCGATCGCACCAGTAGAGCTTCTTGCTCTTCTTTTCGATCTGGAGCTGCTTGGGAGTGAAGGTCGCCCCTTTCGGAACGATGGTCTTGAGATTTCGGCCATCGAGATCCGAACGGACGATCGAGCCGTCGTTCGCCGTCGGATTCCCCATGTGGGTCCAATAGAGATGTCCCGCGGCGAGATCGACCGCCAACCCGTCGGGCAACTCCTTGCTCTTCTCGACGACGATCGTCTTGAGATCGGAGCCGTCGGAATTCGCGGACAGCACCCGGCTCCCCGCAACGTCGAGGAAGAAGATGCGGCCGGTGGCGCCGTTCCCTGCGCTCTTCGGGTTTGCTGGATTCGTCATGGAAGTGTCCTCCCCGCCTTCTGACGGAGCGCAAGAGTGCCGAGAATGACTTCGTTCTCGTCCTGCGCGAGCTGCTCGACGGAGTGGCCACCCGCCTCCTTCGCCACACCGTCGACGATGGCCTGCTTCAACGCCGGCGTGACGTCGGGCATCTGAAGATCCTTCATCATGGCCTCGAGGGGCGGCATCAGGTGTTCCATGAAGTGATGGATGCCGCCTGCGCCTCCGCCCAGATGCCATTGCAGGCTCTGGCCCATCACACCCCAGCGCAGCCCCGGGCCGTAGCTGACCGCGATGTCCGCATCCGCCACGCTGAGCACGCCCCGCTGGATGAGAGAGAGGATCTCCTTGTAGAGCGCCGCCTGGAGGCGGTTGGCCGCGCAGCCGGATCGGCTTCTTGCCGATCGATGCGTAGAAGGACATCGCGCGCTCGATGACGGCCTCGGACGTCTTCGCCCCGCCGACCACTTCGACGAGGGGAACGATGTGGGGCGGATTGAATGGGTGGCCGATGACGCAGCGCTCGGGACGCTTGGCGCCGGTCTGGATGACGTCCATGGGAATCCCGGACGAGCTGGAGGCGAGGATCGCTGCTGGCGGAGCGGCTTCGTCCATCTCCGCGAACAGCTTGATCTTGAAGTCGGGTCGCTCCGGGGCGTTCTCCTGGACGAAGTCTGCCTCGGCGAGCGCCTTGCCCATGTTCGGCGTGAAAGTCAGCCGATCGCGGGCAGCACCGGTCGTGACGAGCCCGGCCTTGGCGAGCTCGGACCAGGCGTCGTCGACGTACTTGCGGAGGTTCGGCTCCGCGTTGGGCGCCGGATCGGTGGCGACGACGTCGAATCCACGTGAAAGGTAATAGGCGGCCCAGCTTGCACCGATCACTCCAGTGCCGACGATCGCGATCCGTCGTATGGGCTCGTGAGGCTTTGATGAGTTCGAAGGCATGTTCTCTCCTTTGTGCGTTGCGATCGGACGCTCTGCACCGGCCGTGCCAGTGGACCACTCCTCGTAAGAGGGCGGCTGGCCTGATGGCGACGATCAGCGCCTCGGGGCTCGCGGTGGAATTAATCGATGGAAAAGCGACAGCCGGCTCTAGATGTGATCAAAGCTCGACATGGACAGGCGAGCGCTGATCCGGAGGAGTTTGAGGGCTTCAGCCCTTCGATGGCGCTGCTACGACACTGCAGTCAAGCCGCTCGGCAAGCTGGTGGGTGCGATG
>Ga0209240_1001002_pt1 | contig 11357 bp, 11 predicted proteins | sample GraSoi_2013_80cm_FD_185828 | JGI IMG/M metagenome (GOLD analysis project Ga0209240, IMG submission 185828) | Grasslands soil microbial communities from the Angelo Coastal Reserve, California, USA - Sample 9_17_2013_80cm (SPAdes) (version 2) | ecosystem: Environmental > Terrestrial > Soil >... | reverse complement strand
CGGCTCGTCGCGGAAGCGTTCGCCCGCCGCCATCACGAGTTCTCGCCCCATCGATCGGTCCTCTACATCGGGACCATGAGCGGCCGCGAAGTCGTGGTCGTACTGGAGGCACCGCGTCAACTCTCCGGTACCGATCGCACGCTGGTGGAGATCTTCTGTAGTCGACTATCCATCGCCTTCGACAACGTCATCCTGTATGAGCAATTGCAACGGGCGAACACGCGGCTCGAGGAGCGCGTTGCCGCGCGCACGCAAGAGCTGACGAACGCCAATCGCCGGCTTACCGCCCAGTGGGCGCGGCTGCGACAGGCGAATGCATTCAAGAGCGAAATTCTCAGCACCGTCGCGCACGATTTGAAAAACCCGCTCGGCGTGATCCTTGGCCGGACTGAAATATTGAAAGAGATGATCGCCGGAGCCGGCGCCCTCGACGACAACGTGAAAGTGCAGATCGCCTATATCCGCGACGCGGCCAACCGGCTCACCGGGATGGTCGACGATCTGGTTGCTGACGCGATGGCCGACGCCCTTGACATCAGCATCCGGCGCGAGCCAGTCGACATTTCCATCCTGGTGCAGGAAGTGGCTGAGGCGAACCGGCCCCTCGCCGCGCGCAAGGAACAGACCATCACGGTCGCCGCGCCTCCCAATCATGCTGCCATGTGCGATGCCGACCGCATTCGCGAGGCGATCGACAATCTCGTAAGCAACGCCGTCAAATACAGTCCGATCGGCGGAGCCATCGAGCTGTTGGTTGGGCAGGAGAACGGCGGTATATTGGTTCGGGTTAGCGATCAGGGGGCAGGCCTTTCGCCGGAGGACATTTCCCGACTGTTCGGCCGTTTCCAACGGCTTTCCGCGAAGCCTACTGCGGGCGAAACGTCCACCGGCCTCGGCCTATCGATCGTTAAGCGTATCGTCGATCTGCATGGTGGGCGGATCGCAGTTGACAGCGCCGGTCCGGGAAAGGGCGCGACGTTCAAAATGATATTGCCCGTGACATGACTCAAGCGCAGCACATCATCGTCGTCGACGACGAAGAGCCGGCGCGCGAGATGGTCGCCGACTATCTGCGCATGCACGGCTTCAGCGTCAGCTTGTGCGACGGCGGCGCCAGTCTGCGCAAAACCATCGCGCAGCAGATGCCGGATCTCATCGTGCTCGATCTCAACATGCCGGAAGAGGACGGCCTTTCGATCATCCGCGATCTCAAGCGGCGCACCAGCGTCCCGATCATCATGCTCACGGCAACCGCGAGTGCGATCGACCGCGTGGTCGGCCTCGAACTCGGCGCCGACGACTACGTCGCCAAGCCCTGCGAACTGCGCGAACTCTTGGCCCGCATCCGCTCGGTACTGCGCCGGAGCGGCGCGGCTCAGCCAGAAGCTCGGCCCACGGCCGGTGCACCGGGCACGCCAGCGAGCCCGCGGGTGCGGTTTGGAACGAAATGGCTCGACCACGACGCCCGGGCGCTACGCGATGACGAGGGCAACGAGCATCCGCTCACGGCGTCGGAATACGGCCTGTTGAAGGTCTTCGCCGCCAATCCCAAGCGGGTGCTCTCGCGCGATCGCCTGCTGGAATTGGCCAATGCCCGTGACGCGGAGGCCTTCGACCGGGCCATCGACCTGCGAATCATGCGCATCCGCCGGAAAATCGAGCCCGACCCCGCCCGGCCTTCCGTCATCCGCACGGTGCGCGGTGGCGGGTACCTGTTCTCCCCGACCGGCGAGGCATCTCCACTGGACTGAGGCAAAATTGCCGCACCGGATGAAACAATTCCCGGTACGGCATTACCTTTGTTTCGTCGTTAACCCGGCGACGAAACAATTCGTCCCCGCGACGAAACCATTTTTCACCCCTGACGTAACATCGGAGCAACAGCCCTCTGCTAGTGAGATTGGTTAAGGGCAGACTAACAGGGGATCGTTATGCAAAATCAGTATGTGCTGCGCGACATTGCGTCGCCGCACTTGGGGGCTCCTGCGCAAGGAACGTCGGACGAGGCTCTTATCCGCCTCATCGCCGACGGCGATAAGCGCGCCATGCAAGTGCTCTACGCCCGGCATAGTGTTCGGGTGTACCGGTTCATTCTCCGCCTGACGGGAAACCAGTCGCTGGCCGAGGATCTCGTGAGCGAGGTCTTCCTCGACGTCTGGCGGCAGGCCGAGGCCTTCGAATCCAAATCCCAAGTCTCGACCTGGCTGCTCGCAATCGCCCGCTACAAGGCGCTCTCGGCGCTGCGGCGCCGGACAGACGAGCACTTGGACGACCAAATGGCCGCGAGGATCGAGGATACCGCCGACGATCCGGAGACCGTCGTCCACAAGAAAGATCGCAGCACGATCGTGCAGAAATGCCTGCGCCAGCTTTCGCCCGCCCATCGCGAAGTCATCGACCTCGTGTACTACCACGAGAAATCGATTGACGAAGTCGCGCAGATCGTCGGTGTACCGGCAGCGACCGTGAAGACCCGCATGTTCTATGCCCGGAGCAAAATGGCCGACCTCCTCAAACAGTCGGGAGTGAACGCGCTCTGATCGCGGCGTCCGGGTCCCCTCGGACGATCGCTCTCACGCTCAATGTCCATGATCGGCTCGGCGGGCTGGCGCTGCAAACTGCCAGCCCGTTTTAATTTGCCGGCCGCATGCCCGCGAGCCTGGCGCTCAGAACCGCCGCCAAATCAATATCCGGAACAGACCGACGGCGATGATGATCGCCAGGAGCAGGCCTGCCAGCGGAAGCAGGACGACTAATGCCCCCACCAACAACAGGAAAAAAAGCGCCGCCAGCACCGCAATCATCACCCCCATAAGGGCAAAGCCGACGGGGCTGATCCTTGCCACATAGATGCGCTGCGCGCCATCGAATGACGCCCCTCGCGAGCGCATGTCGCCCGGCGGAATAACTTCCGGCTCGCCGGGTTTATCCGATACGGATCGTCGTCGGTCCATCTGCGCCTCGTTTCACCGCCCTCATTCATGTGCAATGTAGGACTGGCAGGTGGCCGCCACAACGGGAGCTTTGCACTGCGTCGGCCGACCTGGCGCGGCGAGCTTCAGCAACAGACGTAGGCAAGGCGGCGCGGCAGGGCTATGCTGCGTTACGCCCGCAGGTGCTTTCAATCCTTTGATTCATTGTCCTACGCCGCCGTAAAGCAAGAACGAGAGGGTCGCGAGGCATTCGCAAGAGGACGCTCATGGCACAGCTCAATATCAATGGCAGCATTCGTGACGTGGAGGTGGAACCAGATACGCCGCTCTTGTGGGTGATCCGCGAGCAGGTCGGCCTCACCGGAACGAAATATGGCTGTGGCATCGCTCAATGCGGCGCCTGCTCCGTGCACATCAATGATGAGGTGCAGCGCTCCTGCTCCATTCGCGTCGGAGACGTGAAAGCGAGCGACCGGATCGTCACCATCGAGGGCCTCTCGGCCACGAGGTCGCATCCAGTGCAGAAGGCTTGGGCAGCGATTGACGTGCCCCAGTGCGGCTATTGCCAGTCGGGACAGATCGTGGCTGCCGCGGCATTGCTCAAGCGGACTCCGAAGCCGACGGACAAAGACATCGACGAAGCCATGACCAACATCTGTCGATGTGGAACCTATCAGCGCATCCGAGCTGCCGTGCACATGGCGGCGAACGATACGTCCAGAACCTAAGGAGGCCTGTCGTGAGAAAGACGATCCGCGGCACAGCCGTAAAACTTTCACGCCGTACGTTCATTGTCGGCTCCTCCGCCACCGGCGGGCTCGCGCTCGGATTCAGGTTGCCCTCCGGTTTCGATTCCGCCCTCGCCCAGGGCGCCAATGACGGCGCCGAGGTCAATGCCTGGGTCTTCGTCAAGCCCGACGACACGTGCGTGATCCGTGTCGCGCGGTCAGAGATGGGACAGGGGACGATCACGGGTCTCGTCCAGCTCGTCGCCGAAGAGCTCGAGTGCGATTGGAAGAAAGTCAAGGCGGAACAGGTCACGCCGGGGCAAAACTTGGCTCGCAAGCGGGTCTGGGGCGAGATGTCGACCGGCGGCAGCCGCGGTATCCGCACCTCCCAGGATTATGTCCGCCGCGGCGGCGCCGCTGCGCGCATGATGCTGCTGCACGCGGCGGCCGAGGAGTGGAAGGTCCCGGTTAGCGAACTCACGGTCGCCGACGGCGTCATCACGCACGCCGCGTCCGCTCGCTCGCTGAGCTATGGCAAGGTCGCGTCGGCCGCAGCCAAGCTCGAGGCGCCGGACCCCAAAACGATCAAGCTCAAAGACCCGAGAGACTGGAAGATCGCCGGCAAACCGATGAAGCGGATCGATACCGCCGACAAGCTCGACGGCAGCAAGATTTTCGGCACCGACGTCAAGCTGCCGGGCATGCTGTGCGCCGCGATCAAGGATTGTCCGGTGTTCGGCGCACCGCGGTGTCCTTCACCTTCACGACTTTCCGCGGGCCGGCCCGGCGTGCGGAAAGTCGTGAAGGTGAAGGACACCGCGGTGGCGGTCGTGGCCGATACATGGTGGCGGGCAAAAACGGCGCTCGAGGCGCTGCCGATTGTTTGGGACGAGGGTCCCAACGTATCCGTATCGAGCGCGACCATCGCCGAGCAGCTCAAGGAGGGACTGACTGCGACCGTCACCAATGGCGACCGCCGGAACGGCGACGCGCTCAAAGCGATCGGGAGCGCAGCCAAAAAGGTCGAGGCGGTCTACAGCACGCCCTTCCTCGCCCACGCGACGATGGAGCCGATGAATGCCACGGCCCGCATCTCCCCGGAGAAAGCCGAGGTGTGGGTGCCGACCCAGAATGCGGAAGGGTCGCTCGCCGCCCTCTCGGAGGCCTCCGGGGTGACCCTCGCCAAATGCGACGTCTATAGGACCGACCTTGGCGGCGGCTTTGGCCGACGCGGCGCCGTGCAGGATTATGTCCGCCAGGCGGCGGTGATCGCTAAGGAGTTTCCGGGAGTGCCGATCAAGCTGATCTGGAGCCGCGAGGAGGACCAGGCGCACGACTTCTTCCGGCCGATCTCGCAGTGCCGGCTCGCCGCCGGCCTCGATGCGGACGGCAACCTGATCGGGCTGCACGTGCGCGTGTGCGGCCAATCGATTAACGCCACCTTGAATCCGGCCGGCATCATCAACGGCAAGGACAGGCGCCAATTGCAAGGGCTATGGGAAGAACCCGACGATGCGCAGCTCGGCTACAGCGTGCCGAACCTGCTGATCGAATATGTCATGCGCAACACCCATGTGCCGGTCGGGCCTTGGCGCGGCGTCAACACCAACCAGAACGCTGTGTACGTGGAATGCTTCATGGACGAGGTGGCGCGGGCGGCGGGCAAGGATCCGCTCGAGTTCCGCCGCTCGCTCATGGGTCAACATCCCAAGCATCTCGCCGTGCTCAACGCCGCGGCAGAGAAGGGCGACTGGGGCAAGCCACTGCCTCCCGGCGTCCATCGCGGCATCGCGCAGTTCATGGGTTACGCCAGCTACTCGGCCGCGGTCGCCGAGGTCTCGGTCAGCGACCGCGGCCAACTCAAGGTCCACCGCATAGTGCTGGCGCTCGATTGCGGCCATGCCGTCAATCCGGACCAGATCGCCGCGCAAGTCGAGGGCTCCGTGGCCTATGGACTCACCGCCACGCTTTACGGCGAGTGCAGGGTCAGGGAAGGGCGGATGGTGGATTTGAACTTCGACAGCTACCCGATCATGCGCCTTGCCGAAATGCCCAAGGTGGAAACGGTCATCGTGCCGAGCCACGATTTCTGGGGCGGCGTCGGCGAGCCGACGATCAGCGTGGTGGCGCCCGCGGTGCTCAACGCCATCCACGCCGCGACCGGCAAGCCGGTGCGCCAGCTGCCGCTGAAGAACGTCAAGCTGGTTTAGGCTCGACCTCTTACCAGCAAGCATAACCCCCGACCTCAGCGGGGGTTATTTTTCGCGATCCAAATGAATAGGAAAGGGGCGCACCGAACGTGTCCGCCACCGCGGTCGGTTCTCGATCCCTCACTATAATCGGACTATTCCGTTCCAATCAGCCCAGCATCGTCGCGAATGAGCCATGACCCGTCCTGACCGTTTTCTGCTCGCCGGCGTGATGGGCGACCCGGTGATGCATTCGCGCTCGCCGAAGCTGCACAATTATTGGCTCGCCAAGTACGGCCTTTCCGGCGTCTACGTGCCGCTGGCCATTACCGCCGGACAGCTGCGCGCGGCACTGCGGGCGCTCCCGGCGCTCGGCTTTTCCGGCTGCAATCTGACCATCCCGCATAAGGAGGCTGCGCTCGAGATCGTCGATCAAATCGATCCGCTCGCGCGCCGCATCGGCGCGGTGAACTGCGTGGTGGTTGCGGCGGATGGGTCGCTCGAAGGACAGAACCACGATGCTTTCGGCTACATCGAAAGTGTGCGCGAGGCGCAGCCCAGCTGGCGCGCGGATCGAGGCCCCATCATCGTGATTGGCGCGGGCGGCGGTGCCCGGGCGGTGCTCGTCAGCTTGATCGATGCAGGCGCCAGCGAAATCCGCCTAGTCAATCGCACATTGGCACGAGCCAAGTCGCTGGCGAGGGAATTGGGCGGCTCGATCATGGCACTGAACTGGCAGGAACGTGAGGTCGCCCTCGAAGACGCAGCGATGTTGATCAATGCCACTAGCCAGGGCATGGTCGGTGAACCGCCCTTGGATCTTGCCCTCGATTCTCTACCTGTGAGCGCGCTCGTATCCGACATCATCTATATTCCGCGCGAGACGGCGCTGCTCGCCGCCGCACGCAAGCGCGGCAATCAGACGGTGAACGGGCTGGGCATGCTGCTGCACCAGGCGCGGCCGGCGTTCCACGCCTGGTTCGGCATCATGCCGGAGGTGACGGCGGAATTGCGCGCGATGATCGAGGCGACCGCGTGAGTACCTCTCCCGGTGAAGCTCAACTGGAAGGACACGACACGAATCAGCATTTCGCTGGCGAGGGAAATGCATGAATCGACGTGTGGTGCTGGGCGGCGGCTTGACCCTGCTGGCGACCGCGATGCTGGCGCCGCGCGGCTTTGCCTATCCCGATCGTGTCATAAAGCTCGTCATTCCGTTCTCCCCAGGCGGGGCAACCGACGTGGTCGGCCGGCTGTGGGCAGAGAAGATGAAACCCGTGCTCGGCACCGTGGTGACCGAGAACCGTGGTGGCGGCGGCGGAGTGACCGGCGCGGCCGAGGTGGCGCGCGCGCAACCGGACGGTCACACCTTCCTGTTCGGCAACACCAGCACGCAGGTGCTCATCCCCGCGATCATGCCCAATCCACCCTACGACCCGCTCAAGGATTTTGCCGGCATCTACACTCTCTGCAACACACCCACTTCAATCGTGGTTCACACGTCGGTGCCCGCGCGCGACCTCGCTGACCTCATCGCCTATGCCAAGGCCAACCCGGGTAAACTCTCCTACGGCTCCGCCGGCGCCGGCACGCTCACCAATCTGGCAGGCGAATTGTTCAAGCAGCTGATCGGTGCGCCCGATATCGTGCATATTCCGTACAAGGGCGCGGCGCCCGGCATCGCCGACCTCGCCAGCGGCCATATTCCCATGATGACGCCGAACGTGGGCGGGCCGCTTATCGAATTCCATCGCGCGGGGAAGGTGCGCATCCTTGCGGTCAACGCGCCGGCGCGCATCAAGGCGGCGCCCGATATTCCAACCGCGATCGAGGCGGGATTGCCGGGTATGGTCGCCGGCAATCTCAATGGGCTGTTTGCTCCCGCCGGGGTCGCCAAGCCGATCATCGAACGGATCGCCGAGGCGACGCGCAACGTGATGGCGGACGCGGACGTTCAGCGCATCTTGATCGCCTCTGGCTTCGAGCCGATCCTCGACTCCGGCCCCCAAGCGACACACCAATTCATCGGCGAGGAGCTAGCGCGGTGGATGCCCATCATGAAGGCAACCGGTTTCAAGATGGAGTGACACTTCGACTCGCCGTCGTCATGGCCAGCCCATGGCCACAAGACAGACGAACAACTAGGTGGCCGATGGCTCGCGTACCGCTGATCCAAGAGCAAGACGATCCCGAACTCGCCGACATGATCGAAAGATTCCGCGCCGGGCGACGCGGCAAGCTGATCAACATCTATCGCATGCTGCTCAACGCGCCGCCGCTCGCCGAGAGCTGGTTCAATCACTCCAACACGGTGCGATGGAAGACCACGCTTCCCGGCCGGTTGCGCGAGATCGTGATCATCCGCATGGGCCACGTCACCAAGTCGCAATATGTGCTGCGCCAGCACGTGCCCTCCTTGGCGGTCGCCGATGGGCTTTCGCTCGCGGAGTGTGATGAGCTTGCGGACTGGCGCGCCTCAAAATTCTTCAGCGCGAGCGAGCGCGCCGCTCTCGCCTATGCCGATATTATGACCCGCGAGATCGTGGTGCCGGACCCCGTCTTCGCCGAAGTCGATCGCCATTTCAACGCCAGACAGATCGTGGAATTGACCGTGCTCGTTGGCACCTACAACATGAACGCACGCGTGTTACAGGCGCTTCAACTCGATCTCGAGACGCCGTGAGCAAGGCTTTTCGCTTCTATGAGCACGGCGGCCCCGAGGTGCCGCGCTTCGAGGACGTCGAGATCGGCGCCCCGGGGCCCCGTGAGGTGCGCATCCGCAATGTCGCGGTCGCCGTGAATTATCGTGACGTGTTGATGCGACGCGGTGTGCATGCGGTGAAATCGCTTCCCTCTGCGATCGGGCTTGAAAGCGCGGGAATCATCGACGCGATCGGGCCCGATGTGAACGGCTTAGTGGTCGGCGAGCGCGTCGCCTATGCCGGCATGCCGGAGGGCTCTTACGCCGAACTCCGCATCGTCCCGGCGAGGCGCGTCATCGCGTTACCCGCAGGCATTGATGAACGCACCGCCGCCTCGATGATGATCCGCGGTATGACCGCGCGCTGCCTGCTGCACGACACGTACAAGGTGCAGCGCGGCGATACGATCCTGATCCACGCCGCCGCCGGCGGGGTCGGCCTCATCATATGCCAATGGGCGAAGCACCTCGGCGCGATGGTGATCGGCACGGTAAGCAGCGACGAGAAAGCTGAGGTCGCCCGCGCGCACGGTTGCGATCATCCTATCGTCTATACGCGCGAGGATTTTGCCGATCGCGTGCGCGAGATCACCGGCGGCGAAGGCGTTCCCGTGGTCTACGATTCAGTCGGGAAGGCGACGTTCGAGGGGTCACTGCGATGCCTGCGCCGCCGCGGGCTAATGGCTTCATTCGGCGAGGCGTCCGGCGATCCCGATCCCATGCCACCGCGCCGCCTCGGCGCGCTCGGCTCGATCTATCTCACCCATCCGAGCGTCTCGAACTACACCGCCACCCGCGCCGAGCTCTTGTCCGCGGCGCACGACCTGTTCGCCATGGTCGCGAGCGGCAAAATCAAGATCGAGATCAGCAGGACCTACCCCTTGCAAGAGGCGCCGCGCGCCCATGCCGATATCGAATCGCGTAAGACCACCGGATCGATCGTGATGTTGGTGTGACCGTGATGTCGCTGCGAGCCTGGCGCAGCCTCTCGAACGAGGCCGCCGGCCGTCGGCAATCAATGTCCCGTGGCGAGCGCCGCCAATTTTGTCGGTTCGTGCGGAAGCTCGTTGCCGCGCCAGACCACATGCATGTCCGGCCGCAACAGCAGCAGATCATATCCGTAGACGTCGCGCGGCCGTTCATCGGCAATGTCGAGGACCTGCAGGGGCGCGCCGATGGTGGCAAACCCCTCCCGCAAGGCGGTCGTGTCAGCCTTCGTCCTGCCGAGGCGCAACAGCGTGTAGCCGTGGCCGTAGCCGATGCGATCCTGCATCGCGCTGCCGTCGTCGAGCCATACATGCGGCAGCCGCGCGCCCGGCCAGGTGGTCGGAACGTATCTCATGAATTCGTGCCCGGGGCCCTCGCCCGGCTCCGCGGCGATCAGCGGCGAGCCGACATAGCGATAGCCGAGCTCGGCGCCGATCATTTCGGTCGCCTTGTGCTGCTCGACATCGGCGACGCGCGCCAGCTCTTCGCGCAGCGCCGCGCCGGCGGGCGTTCGCTCGCGGAACTCCGGCCGATAGAGTGAGCGCCACCGACGCCGTCCCTGCGTCGCAAAGCCGGATGCCGTGACGTTGCGCTCGCCGACTTGGCGGCGCTCGACCTCGTAGGAGTCGAGCAGATTGGGGCCGGCCCATCCGGCAAACGTCGCCGCGAGCTTCCATGAGAGGACGATCGCGTCGCCCACGCCGGTGTTCATGCCAAGCCCGCCGGTCGGAATGACGAGATGAACGGCGTCGCCGGCCAGAAAGACGCGCCCCTCGCCGTAACGGTCCGCCAGCAGCAGATTCATCTTCCACTGGCCGACATAAAGCATGTCGTATTTGACCGGCATGTTCGAACATACGGGCCATCTCCGCGTCCGTCTCCACGACCGAATGCAGCGTGAAATGCCGGGTCGAATCCTGGACGATCAGGAAACTCCCCTCGGGGTCGACAACGTGATAGTGCCGGCCCTTGCCGATTGGGATGCGCTCGTAGAGGTCCTCGCAATAATAGAGCGCCTGCCGCAGCTGCTGGATATTAGCCTCGCCGCTGAGCTTTATGCCGAGTTGCCGGCGCACCAAGCTGCCGCCGCCGTCGCAACCGACCATATAGGCGGCACGCAACGCGCTCGAGGAGCCGTCGCTGCACTTGACCCGGGCCGTCACGCAATTCTCGTCCTGCTCGAAGGAGACGAGCTCGCAACCATAACGCAAGGTGACGCTCGGCAACGTCTCCGCGATCCGTTTCAGCAGCGGCTCGAGCGTGTATTGCGAAATGAGCTGGTAGGGCTCGAGCGGCAGACCGCCGTCCTGCGATTTTGCGATCTGCGCCTTGGCCTCGGCTACCGATGGATGCGCATGATGCACGAGCGGCGGTTCGATGAGCGACAGCACGACGAAGATGTCCATGGGACAATGCGCGGGAAGACCGGCGGCGCGAACCTCCTCGACAATACCCATGCGCCGGTAGATCTCCATGGTCCGGGCGTTGCAGCGCTCCATCTTCGGGAGGAACTGCGGCGCATCCTTCTGCTCGACGACGATCGCGCGCACACCGCGGAGTCCGAGGTCGATGGCAAGGGTCAATCCGGTCGGACCCGCCCCGACGATGAGAACCTGGGCATCCATGCCGATAGTGGTACTCTGGGACATACTCTGACTGCGTCACAGCGGCGCGTTCTGCCGGTTCAGTTTCCAACGAAGCGCTTTCGTAAATAGATCGACCGCCGCGTCAAGCCCGGCAATGACGATCGCATTTACTCTGCAGCCGGCTCGAACTCGGCGAGTTCGGTTCCCTCCTGCACGAAGTCGCCGACCGCACA
>Ga0209240_1001001_pt1 | contig 11370 bp, 7 predicted proteins | sample GraSoi_2013_80cm_FD_185828 | JGI IMG/M metagenome (GOLD analysis project Ga0209240, IMG submission 185828) | Grasslands soil microbial communities from the Angelo Coastal Reserve, California, USA - Sample 9_17_2013_80cm (SPAdes) (version 2) | ecosystem: Environmental > Terrestrial > Soil >... | reverse complement strand
TCGCCTGGTCCGGCCGTTCGATCTGTCTTTGAAGCTGTCCAGGACTTACTGGATCGTCTGTCCCAAGACGGCTTCGATGAAGCCAAAGATCACGACGTTTCGCGATTGGCTTTTAGCCGAGGCCGCGGACGACGCGCGCCGTCTCCGAAAGATGTTTGGTTCGAAATTGCCATAACAATGCGTCGCCTCCCCCGCGATCTCCAACATGAGTTGTAATGCCCGCAAAAGCAGAACGTTCACGCGCAATTATTATTGGCGAGCTCCCGCCTTAATGAAAATCCCGCGAGCGCGGTAGGATGCGCACATTGCGGGGATGGCGGATTTTCTGTCCCGGATTGTCCGGGTGCTGGCGACGGTCGTCGTGCAGCGGTTCGATTAGCGCGAGACCCGCCGGCACGGCATGTTTTCGGCTGAGCACGTCGTTGGCGAGGTTCACCAGGTCCTGCGAGCGGTCGAACAATCGCTGGGCGACCAGATGGGTCACGTGTTCCGGACTGCTCTGAATATAGCCCTCGACCAGAACCAGCCGCGCCCCCATCACTTCCTTGCGGTAGCGTTCCATGACCTTCGGCCACACCACGATATTGGCGATGCCGGTTTCGTCCTCCAGCGTCATGAACACGACGCCCTTGGCGCTGCCCGGACGCTGCCGCACCAGCACGACGCCGGCGCAACGGACATATTGCTTGTCGCGTTCATGACAGACGCCTGGGCAGGCGATGACGCCTTCGCTGGCAAACATCGGCCGCAAGAATTCCATCGGATGGCCCTTCAGCGACAGCCGGATGGTCTGATAGTCCGCGACCACCTGTTCCGGCAGCGGCATCAGCGGCAATTCCGGCGCATTCTCGTCCGGCTGCTCGCGCGCGGCGGCAATTTCGAACAGCGGCAGCGGCACGTCATCGGGCAGACGCCGCACCGCCCAAAGGGCCGCGCGGCGATCAAGCCCGATGGAGCGAAACGCATCGGCGTCCGCCAACAGGATCAGCGCGCGCTTTGGAAGTGCGGTGTAGCGGGCGAAATCTTCCAGCGAGGTAAAGGGACGGCGTTTTCGCGCGGCGACGATGCGCTCGGCCCAGTCGGTCTTTACCTCTCCCGCTTGCGGGGGTCGAGACGAGCGAAGCTCGCTCTTAGGTCGCATCGCATCGAAAGATGCGATGCGGGTGGGGGAAGCTCTATCCACTCGAATAGTGCGAATCGTGGAGACACCCCCACCCCAGCCCTCCCCCGCAAGCGGGAGAGGGAGCGCAGCACCTTCGCGGTTGACCAAATGCGATTCTGCTTCTGGCGCATCTACGATGCGCAGATGCGCATCGGAGAATGACGATTGAATTTGTTTCAGCCGCTCGTCATCCGGATCGGTCCATCTGAAGCCGTCGATCTGGCGAAAGCCGAGCCGCACGGCATGATACTTCCCGCGTTTCTCCTCCAGCGTATTCTGCGCGTGACTGAACGACACGTCGATCCCGCGCACCTCGACGCCGTTCTTGCGGGCATCGCCGACGATCTGCGCCGGGGCGTAAAAGCCCATCGGCTGCGAATTCAATAACCCGCAGCAAAACGCGTCGGGGTGGAAATGCTTCAACCATGACGAGACATAGACCAGTTGCGCAAAGCTCGCGGCATGGCTTTCCGGGAAACCGTAACTGCCAAATCCCTTGATCTGATCGAAGCAGCTTTTCGCGAATTCGGGATCGTAGCCGCGCGCGATCATGTTGTTGATCAGCTTGGATTCGAACTTGCCCATGGTGCCGACATTGCGAAACGTCGCCATCGCGCGGCGCAACCCGTTGGCCTCTTCTGGGCTGAACTTCGCAGCCTCGATGGCGATCCGCATCGCCTGTTCCTGGAACAGCGGCACGCCGAGGGTCTTGTGCAGAACCTTATACAGCTCATCCTTTTCGCCGTGCTGAGGCGACGGCGATGGATAGCTCACCTTCTCCTGGCGATTCCGCCGCCGGAGATAGGGATGAACCATGTCACCCTGGATCGGACCCGGCCGCACAATCGCGACTTCGATGACGAGGTCGTAAAATTTCCGCGGCTTCAGCCGTGGCAGCATGTTCATCTGCGCGCGGCTTTCGACCTGGAACACGCCGAGCGATTCACCCCTCTGCAGCATTTGATAAACTTCGTCGTCATCCACTGATTTGATATCGGCGAGCTCGTAACGTTCGCCCTTGTGATCCGCGATCAGGTCAAAACATTTGCGGATGCAGGTCAGCATGCCCAGCGCCAGCACATCGACCTTCATCATGTTCAGCGCATCGACATCGTCCTTGTCCCATTCGATGAAGGTGCGGTCATCCATCGCGGCATTGCCGATCGGCACGTAAGTGTCGAGCCGATCCTGCGTCAGCACATAGCCGCCGACATGCTGCGACAAATGCCGCGGGAAATCGATCAGTTCAGCCGCCAGTGCGACGGCCAGTTCGACCATCGAATTTTTGGGATCGAGCCCCGCCTGCCTGACCTGCATTTCGTCGAGGCCGTCGCCCCAGCTTCCCCACACCGTATCGGCCAGCGCCGCCGTCACGTCTTCGGTCAGCCCCAGCGCCTTGCCGACGTCGCGGATGGCGCTGCGCGGCCGATAGTGAATCACGGTTGCGATGACAGCGGCGCGGTGGCGGCCATATCTCCGGTAGACATACTGCATCACCTCCTCGCGCCGCGAATGCTCGAAATCGACGTCGATGTCGGGCGGCTCCAGCCGTTCCTTGGAAATGAAGCGCTCGAACAGCAGATCGATCTTGGTCGGATCGACGGAAGTAATGCCGAGCACGTAGCACACGGCCGAGTTCGCCGCCGAACCCCGCCCCTGGCAGAGGATTTTTTGCCCGCGCGCGTAGCGAACGATGTCGTGCACGGTCAGAAAATAATGCGCGTATTTGAGCTTTCGGATCAGGCGCAGTTCCTTGTGCAAAACCTTTTTGGTTTTGGGCGAAATCCGGACCGGGAATCTCTCGTGCGCACCCTGCCAGGTCAGATCTTCCAGATGGCGTTGCGCGGTCTTGCCCGGCGGCACCGGCTCGTCGGGATACTGGTATTTGAGCTGATCCAGCGAGAACGTGATGCGGCTTGCAAACCGCATGGTTTCCGCGATCGCCTCCGGCACATCGCGAAACAACCGTGCCATTTCATCCGCAGGCTTGAGATAACGCTCCGCATTGGCTTCAAGACGCTTGCCGATGGTCTCGATGGTCGTCTTCTCGCGAATGCAGGTGAGGACATCCTGCAAGGGGCGGCGCGCGGGATGGTGATACAGCACCTCGTTGGTCGCCAATAGCGCCACGCCGGCGCTCGAGGCAATGCGCTGCAGCCGCACCAGCCGTACAAGAGGCTCGCCGCGAGCCACACGCCATCGGCGCGGCTGCGCTGCAATTGGCCGAGAACATCAAGCGCTTTCGCCGCCTCGAAGCGATGCGGCAGCATCACGGCCACAAGCTGACCTTCGGCGAATTCCAGGAGGTCATTGAGATCAAGATGACATTCGCCCTTTTCGGTATCGTCGCCTCGCTTGCCGCGGGTGAGCAGCTGGCAGAGCCGGCCGTAAGCGGCGCGGTCGCGCGGATAGACCAGAATGTCCGGCGTGCCGTCTCTGAAGACGAGGCGCGAACCGATCAGAAGTTTTGGCCTGAATTCAACCCTTGGATTTTCGAGCTCCACGTAAGCACGTACGACGCCGGCCAGCGTGTTATGGTCGGCAATGCCGATGACGGGAAGACGCAACTCGCTCGCCTCATTCACGTAATCCTGCGGATGCGATCCGCCGCGCAGGAACGAAAAATTCGTCGTGATTCCGATCTCCGCATAGGCAGGGCCAGTCATGCGAACAATCCGTGCATGAACCAGTTCGGCTGAACCGCCTTGCCTTCTTCCTGTTCGATCTCGCGATCATAAAGCCCGTCGCGATACAGCCAGAACCGCAAGCCGGCCTCGTCCTCGACGCGGAAGTAATCGCGCGTCAGCATCTCGCCTTCCGGGCGCCACCACTCCATGGCGACGCGCTCGGGACCTTCGGCCCGGACCACGGCATGGGTGGCGCGGCGCCAGACAAACCGGGCGGGCGGGCCATCCGGCACCTGCGCGATGACTTTGATCTGTTCCGGCCGCTCGAACAGCCGCAACGGCCGCAGCGGCGGCTCCCCCTCGATGCGTGCCGGCCAAACCGCATGGGTGGCGGCAGTCAGGCGATGCTGCGCCGGCGCCGCCATCACCGCGCGCTCCGGAATATGGGTGTCCTGCGGCAGGTGCACGACCACGCGCCGTCCGCCGATGCGCGCGGCGATACGGTCGATCAGGGCCGCCAGTTCGTCATTGTCGTGCACATTGGCATCGAGATCGCGCTGCTGCTGCACGACGATTTCGGTGCGGCTTGCGGACAGGCGAATGAGATCGAACCCGAAGCCGGGATCGAGCGGATCGCTCAAAGCATCAAGCCGCTCGCGAAACAGGCGGTCGATCACCTCAGCTCTGGTCACGGGTTGTCCGGTATCGACAGTGATGGTGCGAACCGCGCCGTCGGTGCGGAAGAAACGGGCCTCCAGCCGCCGCGCGCCCTTGCCTTGCTGCGCCATCGCCCCGACCAGCATCCCGGCCAGGCGGGATAATGTCGCCGATATCACCGCTTCCGTCGCCACCGGATCGGCGAAACGCTGCTCCACGATGTAATCCGGCAGCGGCTTGCGCGGGCTGATCGGCGCATCGCCCTGCCCCAATGCGTGTTCCAGCAAGGTCGTGAAGCCGGCGCCGAACCTTGCCGTGATTTCATGGCGCGCGCGGGAGGCGACATCGCCGATGGTTTTCAGCCCGGCGCGGCGCAGGCCGCGGGTGATGGTCTCGTCGGCACCGAGCGCGGATACCGGCAGCGGCTCGACCGCCTCGGCTTCCTCACCGTCGCGGACGATGCGGCCATGGACATGGCGGGTAATCGTCCGTGCGCATATCGAGGTGCCGGCGATGGCGGCGCTGACGGCAAAACCTTGCGCGGTCAACACGTCACACATCAGCCGCATCATCGCGGCCTCGCCGCCGAACAGATGGGCGCAGCCGGTGATGTCGAGAAACAGGCCATGCGGGGAATCAAGCGCTACCAGGGGCGTGAAGCGGTCGCACCACTCGGCGAGGTCATTGAGTATCTTTGCGTCGGAAACTTCATCGGCATCGAACACCCTTAATTGCGGGCAAATAGCGCGGGCATTGGCAAGCGGCAGGCCGACCTCAAGGCCAAGACGCGCGGCCGCATCATCGAGCGCAAAAATTTGCAGCGCATTGTTTTGCTTGGCGACGACAATGCTGGGATCATTATTAGGGTTTTGTTTTGACGCGTTTTCTACCGCAGATAAGTCTACGCAATCTGCGTAAACTTGATTGCTATGCGAACCGGTACCCACTTCGCCTGAAAACGCTTTAGCTGGCGCGGCGTTGCCGCGCGCGAGCTGGCGTTTGATGCGGTCGATGGGCAGGCGCGGCAGCCACAGGCTGAGGATACGCCGCCGGTTTACTGAAAAGGCACTCATCACATTTCCATTCCATGATCCACCGCCCAACAGGGCCATGACGGTTGCGGACAAGCTGCGCGTCGAACACCGGCGCGCCCCATGTGCTCCAAGCCGCCGCAGGCATTAAAGGTGCGGCCGGCGGCGAATGCGCCGCGCGCACGATCCATCTTGTCTCCGCTGTCGAGGGCTGTGGCTCCGCCGCCAGCCGCAACAACAGCCCGGTGACGCCCGAGGCCTGCGCCGCCAGCGTCAGCTTGCGGCTGGCGACGAGATCGAGCTGCCGCGCTTGCCCCCAGACTTCCAGCACGACGGCGCCGAGCGCATCGCAGGCGAGCGCATCGGCGGCGATCCGCAACGCGGCGTCCACATCGGCCGCGCGCACCGTCACCAACAGGCGCGGATCGAGGCCGAGTTCGGCTAGCCCGCTCATCGACAGCGCGCCCGATTCAATTTCGGTGAAATCCTGACGCACCCAAACCAGGGGCCGCCGTGCCGCCACCCGCCCCGCAAGGCCCGCGACAAAACCGGTCGCCGCGGCACTTTGCCGGCCTGCATCGGTGAACACCTCGTGCATCGCGCCTAAGGCGAGGCCGCCCTGCAGCGTCGCATCGGCGTCGGCATGCCCGAGCGCCACCCTCCCAGGCGTGCAGGCGTCGCCATGCGTCTCGATGCGCTCGATGCTGCCGCGCAAGGTCGCAAGCGTGCTCGTGCGTGCGGCGCATGGTCCGCCAAAGTGTGAGCGGTTTGGCGACAAGATCATGCGCTTTTTCAATAAAATGAGAGCGCGATCGGACGCAAAACCGGCTTCCACTTTTGCTGATCGCGCTCTCGCATTGCGCGCCGCTCCTCAGGGGATGTTGGGCCGTCACAGGTTCTTTCCGAAGTGAACCCGCGGCCGGCTCATTTGTTCATGATATGTTCTAATATAAAGCTAACATCGCCCAAGGAGTCAATCCTGTCAGGCGGTTATGATTTTCGTGAATAATCCCAATGGGATCGAAGGAACCTTCGTCGTACTCGGAGATGCCGGTAACTGGCCTCAGGCCGCCAGCGTGTTTTCGACCAGCTTGATCCAGTACGACGTGCCGTAAACGATCGCATCGTCGTTGAAATTATAGGCGGGATGATGCAGGCCGGCGCTGTTGCCGTTGCCGCAAAAAATGAACGCTCCCGGCCGCTGCTCCAGCATGTAGGCGAAATCCTCGGCGCCCATCAGGGGCGGCATTTCGTGCACGTTGGCATCGCCGGCAATTTCCTTCGCCACCTGCGTCGCCACCTCGGTCTGCGAGGCGTGGTTGACCACGACAGGATAACCGCGCTCGTATTCCAGATCGATCCTGGCGCCGGTCATCTGCGCGACGCCTGCGACGACCTCGCGGACCCGCTTCTCGACGAGCTCCCGCACTTCATCGGTCAGCGTTCGCACCGTGCCCCTGAGTTCCGCGGTTTGCGGGATCACGTTGCGGGCATTGCCGGCGTGGAATTCGCACATCGAAATAACCGCGGATTCCAGCGGATCGATGGTGCGCGACACGATTGACTGCAAGGCCGTGATCAGTTGCGCGCCGACCAGAACAGAATCGATGCATTTGTGCGGGCGCGCCGCATGTCCGCCGAGCCCCTCGATCCGGATGTCGATGGAATCGGTCGCGGCCATGATCGGACCGGAGCGGATCGCGAACGAGCCGACCGGAATTCCCGGACCGTTATGCATGCCGTAGACCTGGTCGATGGCAAAGCGGTCCAGCAGCCCGTCCTTGATCATGGCGGCTGCTCCAGCGCCACCCTCTTCCGCCGGCTGAAAGATCACAACCGCGTCGCCCGCGAAATTCCGCGTCTCGGCGAGATACCGCGCCGCGCCGAGCAGCATCGCCGTGTGCCCGTCATGGCCGCAGGCATGCATCTTGCCCGGCGTTTCGGAGGCGTAAGCGAGATTTGTCGCCTCCTCGATCGGCAGCGCGTCCATGTCGGCGCGCAGCCCGATCACCTTGATGTAACCGCTCCGCCACGAATGCCGCAGTGCGGTGCACGTCGAACAGCAACTCAGGATGCTGGTGGATATCCCGGCGCCAGGCCTGGATATCGGGTTGCAGATCGGCGACGCGGTTGACGATGGGCATGGCAAGTCTCGGTTACGGGTTTGAGCGTTTTATCATCTCTAGCACGCACCCGCGATCCGCCCAACACTGCTGCGGCGATTGACAAAAGCCGTCATGGCCGGGCTTGTCCCGGCCATCTACGTCTGACTGAATAAAACCAAGCGAGACGTCATGCCAGGCTTGAAATCGGCATCGCGGCAAATCATTGGATTGGGCGGACATTCTGAATGGCGAAGCGGCTAGAAGGTGATTTCGACTATATCGTGGTCGGCGCGGGCACCGCGGGCTGCATTGTCGCCAACCGGCTGTCGGCCAATCCCAGGAACCGTGTGCTGATCCTGGAGGCCGGCGGCAGCGACAACTGGATCTGGTTTCACATCCCCGTCGGTTATCTGTTCGCGATCGGCAATCCGCGTTCGGACTGGATGTTTCGGACCGAGCCGGAAGCCGGTCTCAACGGCCGATCACTGGCCTATCCCCGCGGCAAGGTGATCGGCGGCTCATCCGCCATCAATGCCATGATCTCGATGCGCGGCCAAGCCGCCGATTACGACCACTGGCGCCAGCTCGGCCTTGGCGGCTGGGGCTGGGACGACGTCAGGCCGGCGTTCCGGCGGCTGGAGGATCATTTTCTGGGCGAAAGCGAGCATCATGGCACGGGCGGCGGCTGGCGGATCGAAGCGCCGCGGCTGTCCTGGAAAGTTCTGGATGCGGTCGCCGATGCGGCCGAAGAAATGGGGATGCGAAAGATTCCGGATTTCAATACCGGCGACAATGAGGGCATCGGCTATTTCCACGTCAACCAGAAGCGCGGACGCCGATGGTCTGCGGCGCGAGGTTTTCTGAAGCCCGCGCTGAGGCGCCCCAATCTTCAGCTCGAGAAAGACGTGCTGGTGGATCGCCTGATCATCGAGAACGGACGCGCCGCCGGGGTGCGCTTCATTCAGAGAGGCGAAGCCGCTGAGGCCCGCACCAGGGGCGAGGTGATCCTGTGCGCCGGCTCGATCGGATCGATACAGGTGCTGCATCGATCAGGCGTCGGCCCGGCCGACTGGCTCGCGCCGCTCGGGATCGAGACCGTGCTCGACCGCCAAGGCGTCGGCCGCAATCTGCAGGACCATCTGCAGCAGCGTGCGATCTACAAGGTCACCGGCGTGCGCACGCTCAACGAGACCTATTATTCGCTGGTGAGGCGCGGCCTGATGGGCCTCGATTATGCGTTCCGCCGCCGTGGGCCGCTGACCATGGCGCCGTCGCAGCTTGGCATTTTCACGCGCTCGGATCCGCATCGCGAGCGCGCCAATATCCAATTCCACGTTCAACCATTATCGCTGGACAAGTTCGGCGATCCGCTGCACCGCTTCCCGGCGATCACGGTGAGCGCATGCAATTTGCAGCCGACCTCGCGCGGCACCGTGCGCATCCGCTCGACGCGGGCCGACGAGGCGCCTTCGATCGCGCCGAATTATCTATCGACCGCCGAGGACCGCCAGGTCGCCGCCGACGCCATTCGCACCACGCGGCGGTTGATGAAGCAGCCGGCGCTGGCGCCCTATCGCCCAGAGGAATTTCTGCCGGGCCCCGCGGTTGGCGACGATGATGCCTCGCTGGCCAAAGCCGCGGGCGATATCGGCACGACGATCTTTCATCCCGTCGGCACGGCCAAGATGGGCACAGCCAGCGATCCGATGGCGGTCGTCGACGAACGGCTGCGGGTTTATGGCGTTGCCGGACTACGCGTGATCGACGCCTCGGTGATGCCGACGATAACTTCCGGCAATACCAATACGCCGGCCGCGATGATCGCCGAAAAAGGCGCGGCGATGATCCTCGAGGATTCGCGATAGAGCGCGATCGCTGGACAAGCGAAGCCGGTTGTCAGTTAAGCCGATTTGCGGATGGCGTTGTCGACCAGTGTCTTGCCCAGCGACCAGATCGCGCCGGGAACCTTGTGGCTGGAGGCGATGACGGAATCGAACGCCGTCTCGATCCAGTGGCAATCCTCCTCGGTGATGGTCAGCGGCGGCAACAGCTTGATGGTGTGGCTGCCGTGGCCGGAGACTTGGGTCAGGATCTTGTGGTCCTTGAACAGCGGCACCGTGATGAGCTGGCAGAACAGACCCTTGTTGGCGGTTTCGAGCACGTTCCACGACGCCTTGAGCCGCAGCGATTTTGGCGGGCCGAACTCGACGCCGATCATCAGCCCCTTGCCGCGAACCTCCTTGAGCAATTCATAGCCGGGAACCATTCTGGTCAGCGCCAGCCGAAGCTCGGCGCCGCGCTTGGCGGCCGCCTCGACCAGTTTTTCGGACTCGAGCACCTCGAGCGTTGCAATGCCGGCGGCCATCGCGAGATCGTTTTTCGCAAATGTGGAGCCATGCACAACGGCGCGATCCATTTGATTGAAGATCTTGTCGAAAACGTTCTTGCGCGTGAGCAGCGCACCGACCGGAACATGGCCGCCTGACAGTGCCTTGGCGAGCAGGACCATGTCGGGTTCGACGTTCCAATGTTCGACCGCGAGGAACCGGCCGGTTCGTCCCATGCCGGTCTGAATTTCGTCGGCGATCATCAAGGTGCCGTATTTACGGCAGAGCGCGGCCGCGCCCGGCAGAAACTCATCGGTGGGCAAATTGACGCCCTTGCCCTGGATCGGCTCGACAATAAAGGCGGCAACCTGGCGCGACGACAGCGCCTGCTCCAGCGCGGCAAGGTCGTTGAAGGGAATCGATGTGCACCCGGGCAGCAGGGGCTCGAATCCGCTGCGGAAATTCGGATCATCGGTGAGCGACAGCGCACCATCGTGGAACGCATGCGCGCAGTACACGATGCCCGGCCGGCCGGTGGCGCCGCGTGCGAACTTAATCGCAGCTTCGACACATTCTGCCCCAGAATTCGCAAAAAAGACCTTGTCCAGGTAGGGGACGTATTTCAGCAGACGTTCGGCCAATACGCCCGCCAGCGTCGACACATCGAGTTGCACAAGATTGGGCAGATCGCTATCGAGGACGCTCTTCAACGCCTGGCGCAGCGCCGGATGGTTCCGGCCAATCGCAAAAACGCCAAAACCGCTCAGTAGATCGAGATAGCGCACACCGTCACGATCGAACAGGTACTGCCCTTGACCCTTCTGGAAGCCGACATCGTAGCCAATCGTCTTCAGGACCCGTACAAGTTGCTCATTCAAGTGGCGCGCATGCATGGAACTGCGCTGCGCCTGGCGGTCCACAAACATCTCGGAAACGTCTAGATTGGAATATAGCATCAGCTACATACTTCGGTTGATGGCCATTTCGTCAACTGAAAACACTCAACGCTGCGGCGTTTTGCCCTCGATCTGATCATCTACTTAAGCATAGGTTTGGCCCATGTTGCACTGCCCACGAAATATCATGCGAACAGTAGCATATTCCGGATTATTTTTGGCGACAGGCTTTGCGCCGGCCCTGGCGGCGGATCCCACCGGCGATTGGAGGGTGGCGGACGGCGTCGCCAATATTCGGGTTGCAGAATGCAACGGTAGCATGTGGGGCGTCGTTGCATGGGAGAAAACGCCGGGCGGCCGCGACAAGAATAATCCGGATGTCTCGAAACAGAACAGACCGACCTTGGGAATGCCCATCCTGATCGATATGAAGAAGAAGGCTGGGGTCGATCAGTGGCAGGGCCAAGTCTATAACGCCAAGGACGGACAGTTCTACAGCTCAACGATCAGGCCGATCGGTTCCGATCAACTGGAGATACAGGGCTGCGTATTGGGCTTTCTCTGT
>Ga0209240_1001000_pt1 | contig 11374 bp, 14 predicted proteins | sample GraSoi_2013_80cm_FD_185828 | JGI IMG/M metagenome (GOLD analysis project Ga0209240, IMG submission 185828) | Grasslands soil microbial communities from the Angelo Coastal Reserve, California, USA - Sample 9_17_2013_80cm (SPAdes) (version 2) | ecosystem: Environmental > Terrestrial > Soil >... | reverse complement strand
TCCTCTGTGGCGAGACGACCCTCCCCGAGCTCGTCGGCGTGCTCGCCCGCCTGCGCCTGCTCGTCACCAACGACTCGGGCCCCATGCATCTCGCGGCCGCGCTCGGCGTCCCCGTCGTCGCCGTGTTCGGCCCCACGGACTGGCGCGAGACGCACCCCGTGGGCGAGGGCCATCGCGTCGTGCGGGAGCCCGTTCCCTGCTCTCCGTGCGGGCTGCGGGAGTGCCCGATCGACCATCGCTGCATGCGCCGTGTCACCGTCGACCGCGTCCTCGCCGAGGTGGGGTCGCACCTGGGAGCGCACTAGGCCGATGGGACGGCCGGCCATCTTCTTCGATCGCGACGGAACGCTGTCCTACGAGATCGGGTACGTGAACCATCTCTCGCGCTTCCGGCTGCTGCCCTACGCCGTGGACGCCGTCCGTCTCGTGAACGCGAGCGGGCGGCTGGCCGTCCTCGTCACCAACCAGGCGGGGGTCGCGCGCGGGTATTTCCCGGAGAGTCTCGTCCACGCCGTGCACGCTCACGTCCGCTCGGCGATGGACGCGGGCGGCGCGCGTCTCGACGGCATCTACGTCTGCGTCCATCACCCCTCCGTCGGGCCGCCGCCCTACCGGCAGGACTGCGCCTGCCGGAAGCCGCGCGGGCCCAGCTCCATCAGCGCGAGGTCGTCGCTCCACGCCTTGAAGCGGGCGTGCTGCGACGGATCGACGCCGAGCAGCTCGGCGATCACGATCGCGGGGATCGGCATGGAGACCTGGCGGTGGCCTGGGCGGTGGGGGCGCGCGCCGCTCTCGTGAAGACAGGGTACGGACTGGGCGAGCTCACCTGGCACGCCGCCCGGTGGCCGCGCGCGCCCGACCTCGTCGCCGAGAACGTCCTCGAGGCCGTGGAGAGGATCCTGAGCGCGCCCGAGGACGCCGCGTGAGGGCGCGGGGAGCCCGCTCGCCGGCCGAAGAGCTGGACGGCGTCGTGGACGCCTTCCGCGGCAAGCGCGTGCTCGTGGTCGCGGACCTCGTGGCCGACGAGTTCTTGTACGGCTCGGTGCAGCGCGTGAGCCGCGAGGCGCCTGTCCTCATCATCCAGTACGACACCACCGACGTCCGCCTGGGCGGCGGCGCGAACGCGGTGAACAACATCGCGACCCTGGGCGGCTCGCCCATCCCGATGGGCGTCGTCGGCGGTGACGAGCACGGGCGCCGGCTGCGCACGCTCCTGCGTGAGCGGCGCGTCACCACCGCGCACGTCGCCACGGATCCGGCCTACGTCACGCCCGTCAAGACGCGGATCCTGGCCGGGGGCGTGCACTCGGCCAAGCAGCAGATGGTGCGTATCGACAAGGCCACCCGGCTGTCCGACCGAAGCCCCGCGCGCGAGCGCGTCCGGCGCGCCCTGCGCGCCTTCCGGGGTCCGCTGCACGCCGTGCTCGTGAGCGATTACGGGTTCAACCTCGTCACGCCCGCCCTCGTGGAGGAGGCGGTCGCGCTGGCCCGACGGCGCCGCGTGCCCGTCACCGTCGACACGCGCTACGGGCTGCTCGGGTTCCGCGGCATGACCGCGGTGACCCCGAACGAGCCGGAGGTCGAGGCGGCGCTCGGGATCACCATCGGCCACGACCGCGGCCGGCTGGAGGCGGCCGGACGCACGCTCCTCCGGCGACTCGGAGTGAAGGCCGTGCTCATCACGCGCGGCAGCGACGGCATGGCCCTCTTCGAGCCGCGCCGGCCCACCGTCCACATCCCGATCTACGGCACCGACCAGGTCGCCGACGTGACGGGGGCCGGCGACACCGTGATCGCGGCGTTCACCCTTGCCCTGGCCGCGGGCGCCGATCCCCTGCAGGCGAGCCTGCTCGCCAACTACGCCGGGGGGATCGTGGTGATGAAGCGCGGCACCGCCACCGTCGCCCCCCCGGAGCTGCGGCGGGCGATGGCGAGCGATGCCGCGCCCGGCCCGCTCCTGGGACCATCGTGAGACGGGCGGCGGAGAAGATCGGGACCCTCGACGAGGTCCGCCGCCGCGTGGAAGCCGCGCGCGCGGGCGGACGCACGATCGCCTTCGCCAACGGCTGCTTCGACGTCCTGCACGTCGGGCACGTGCGCTACCTGGAGGGCGCACGCGGGGAAGCGGACGTCCTCGTGGTCGGCGTGAACGGCGACGCGTCGGTTCGGCGCCTGAAGGGCGAGGGTCGCCCCGTGCTCCCCGAGGCCGATCGCGCGCTGCTGGTCGCGGCCCTGCGCGCGGTCGACCACGTGGTGGTGTTCCCGGACGACGACGTCTCCCGGCTGCTGCTCGCGCTGCGGCCGGACGTGCACTGCAAGGGCACGGACTACACCCCCGACACCGTCCCCGAGAAGGGCGTCGTGCGCTCGTATGGCGGGCGCGTCGCCATCGTGGGCGATCCCAAGCGCCACGACACGCGCGTGCTGCTCGAGCGGATCCGGGGGGGTGGGGAGCGATGACGGCGCCCCCCAGCGAGATCCTCCTCGTGCGCCTGTCCGCCATCGGGGACGTCGTGCACACTCTGCCCGTGGCGGCGGCGCTCAAGCGGCGCGGCTTCCGGGTCACCTGGATCGTGGAGCCGGCGGCCCGCCCGCTCCTCGAGGGCAACCCCGCGATCGCGCAGGTCGTGGCCGCCCCACCCGCGCGCGCCTGGCGCCTCGGCGCCGTGCGCGCGGCGGTGACGGAGCTGCGGCGTACGCACCGCGACGCCGCCCTCGACCTGCAGGGCCTCTGGAAATCGGCGGCCTGGGCGCGCCTGAGCGGCGCCGGGCGCGCCATCGGGTTCGCCCCACGCTGGCGGCGCGAGCCGCTCTCGGGCGTGCTGCTCAGCGAGCAGGCCGTGCTGGGGCCGGAGGCCGTGCACGTCATCGACAAGAACCTGGCCCTGCTCCGCACCGTCGGGATCTCCACGCTCGGTCTCCGGGAGTTCCCGCTCCCGGCCACGCCCGCGATGGCGGCGCGGGTGGCGGCGGCCCTGAAAGCGGACTCGGTCGCGGAGAGCTACGTCATCCTGAACCCCGGTGGCGGCTGGGCGAGCAAGCTCTGGCCGCCCGAGTTCTTTGCACAGGTCGCGCTCGGCCTGCGCGATCGCGGCCTGGCCAGCGTCGTGACCTGGGGACCCGGAGAGGAGAAGCTCGCCGATCGCGTCGTGGCCGCGTCGGAGGGCGCCGCTCGTCGCTCGTTTCCGACGACGCTGCTCGAGTTCGTGGAGCTGGCGCGAGGGGCGCGCCTCGTGGTGGCCGCCGACACCGGGCCCCTGCATCTCGCCTGCGCGGCCGGGGCCCCGGTGGTCGGGATCTTCGGGCCCACCGACCCCGCGCGCAATGGTCCGTGGTCGGCCGCCGACGTCACCGTCCGCCGCCGCCCGCTCTGCTCTCCGTGTCACCGCCACCGCTGCTCCGTGCACGAAGGCGTGATGCACGCGATCCCGCCGGAAGAGGTCCTGAAGGCGATCGACCGCCGGCTGGGCGCGGGCGCGCGCACCCCGATCGGCGTTGCCGTCTAGGCTCCGCGTCCCGCTGGGATGGGTGGCGGGCGCCATCGTAATCGCGCTCGCCCGCCCGCGTCCCTGGTCGCTCGTGGCCGGTCTCGTCCTCGGGCTCCTGGGCGAAGCCATCCGCATCTGGGCCTCCGGGCACATCGAGAAGACGCGGGTGCTGGCCACGGGCGGGCCGTACGCGCATACGCGGAACCCCCTGTACCTGGGCAGCACGCTGATGGCGGCCGGCATCGCCATTGCCTCGGCCAGCCCGTGGGCGGCCCTCGCGGCCGCCGCCTACTTCCTGGCTTTCTATCCCTCCGCCATCCGCGGCGAAGCGGAGTTCCTGGCCAGCCGATTCCCGGACACCTTCGCCCCCTGGGCGCGCGAGGTGCCCGCCTTCGCGCCGCGGCTCACTCCTGGCGGGCCGCGCGCCTCGCGCTTCTCGTGGGCGCGCGTCGGCCTCAATCGCGAATGGCGGACCCTGCTGGCGGTGCCCCTCGCCCTCGCGCTCCTCTGGGCGCGCGGCCGGTACCTCCCACCCTGCTGAGAATGGCCGCGATAGACTGGCGGTCACGCCGTTCGTCATCGAGAGGAGAGCGATGCCACACAAGGTCAATCGTCGCGACTTCATGAAGACGGGAACAGCGGGCCTCCTGGCCGCCGGAGCGGGGACGGCCCCGGCCTTCGGCCAGGGCCCGGCCGTCATCACCTCCGTGAAGCCCGTCGTCATCTCCTCCGCCAACGGGTTCAAGTACAAGAACGGTGGGCCACGGACGTGCGTGGAGGAGGCCTTCGGCCGCATCACGCGCGGCGAGGACGTGCTGGACGCGCTGGTCGCGGGTGTGAACATCGTGGAGCTCGATCCCGAGGACGACAGCGTCGGCTACGGGGGCCTGCCCAACGCGGACGGGGTCGTGCAGCTCGATTCCTGCTGCATGCACGGCCCCCGGAAGCGCGCGGGAGGCGTGGCCGCGATCGAGGGCGTGCGCACGCCGTCTCTGGTGGCGAAGTCCGTCCTGGACAACACCGACCACCACCTGATCGTCGGCAAGGGCGCCCAGGACTTCGCGCGGAACATGGGCTTCACCGTCGAGGCCGACCTCAACACCCCGAAATCGCGCAAGGCCTGGCTGGAGTGGAAGCGGCGGATCGATCCCGAGCACTACCTCGATCCGATCAAGCGCGACGAGGCCGGGCGCAAGGTCAGCCTGCAAATGATACGCGAAGGGCTGCTCGACCCGGGGCACTACTGGGGCACGATCAACTGCGACGGCGTCAATGCGAAGGGCGAGGTGTGCGGCGTGACCACGACCAGCGGCCTCTCCTTCAAGATCCCGGGCCGGGTCGGCGACTCGCCCATCCTGGGCGCGGGGCTCTGGGTCGACGGGGAAGTGGGGGCGGCCGGCTCCACCGGCCGCGGCGAAGCCAACCTGTTCAACCTCTCGTCGCACCTCATCGTGGAGGAGATGCGCCGGGGCAAGCATCCCAAGGACGCGGCCATGGAGGCCCTGAAGCGGATCAAGGCCAACACGGTCGAGAAGCGACTCCTGACCGACAAGGGGCTGCCCAACTTCTACGTGACGTTCTACGTCCTCGACCGCACGGGTCGTTACGCGGGCGTCGATCTCTACGGCACGCTCAACGGCAAGCCGCGCCAGTTCGCGGTCTGCACCGAGAACGGACCGCAGCTCCTGCCCGTGGAGTCGCTGCTGGGCGAAGGTCTGTCCGACACGCCTTGAACGACCTGCCGACGCTCGACGCGATCCGCGCCACGCGCGCCCGCCTCGGCGACCTCGTCGTGACCACGCCCGTGCGCGCCTGGGACGATCCGGCCCTCGCCCGGCAGGTGGCCCCCGGCACGCGAGTCGTGCTGAAGGAGGAGCTCTTCCAGCGCACGGGCACCTTCAAGCCGCGCGGCGCGCTGGCCGTGATGCTCGAGCTCCCAAAGGACGCGCTCGCCCGCGGCGTGACCGCGGTGAGCGCGGGCAATCACGCGATCGCGGTGGCCTACGCCGCGGGGGTGCTCGGGAGCACGGCCAAGGTGGTGATGCCCAAGACGGCGAACCCCTATCGCGTCGCCAAGTGCCGCGAGCTGGGCGCCGCCGTCGAGCTGGTGGATGACGTGCATGTGGCCTTCGACCGCGTGAAGCAGATCGAGGCGGAGGAAGGCCGCACCTTCGTCCATCCTTTCGAAGGGCCGCGCACCGCGCTGGGGACGGCCACCCTGGGCCTCGAGCTCGTCGAGCAGGTGCCCGACCTCGAGGCGGTGATCGTGCCCATCGGCGGCGGCGGCCTCTGCGCGGGCGTGGCCGCGGCGGTGAAGCTCGCCCGGCCCGAGTGCCGGGTCTACGGCGTCGAGCCCGAAGGCGCGGACAGCATGTGCCGCAGCTTCGCCGCCGGCTCGCCGCAGTCGATCGATTCGGTCCGCACCATCGCGGACAGCCTGGGCGCGCCGCATGCCGCGCCCTACAGCTTCGGGTTGTGCCGGCGCTACGTGGACGAGCTCGTGCTCGTCAGCGACGATGCCCTGAGGCGCGCGATGGTGCTGCTGCTGACGTCGGCCAAGCTCGCCGTCGAGCCCGCGGGAGCCGCGGCCACGGCGGCGTTGTGTGGACCCTTGCGTAACACGCTCGCCGGTCGTCGCGTCGCCTTGGTCGTCTGTGGCGCCAACATCGACCCCGCGACGTTTGCCAGTCTTATCTCAGGGGGGGAACTCACGCCTCAGCCCGCTCGGCGTGAGCTCCCCCCCTGAAATCCCCCACCGCTGCGCCGCCCGCTGCGCGGGCGCCGCGCTCCTGGGCTCGCTGCCCTACCGCTTCTGGTATGTCCCGATCAGCTCCGCCTTCGCGAGGACGTGCCCTTCCATCGCCTTCTCGACTTCACCCTTGCGCGCGGGCCCGAGATCGGGCAGCTCGACGTCGAGCGCATAGAGCTTGTGGAAGTAGCGATGCCGGCCCACGGGCGGGCAAGGTCCGCCGTAACCGGTGCGGTTCCAGTCGTTCGTTCCCTCTCGTGTCCCCACGGGCAGGTTCGCGGACGTGATTCCCTCGCCCAGGCTGCTCGCGTCCGGAGGGATCGCGTAGAGCACCCAGTGGACCCAGGTACGCTTGGGGGCGGCCGGATCCGGGGCATCCGGATCGTCCACGATGAGGACGAAGCCCTTCGTTCCCTCGGGCGCGCCCGACCACGAGAGGTGCGGCGAGATATCCCGTCCCTGGCAGGTGTACTGCTGCGGGATCGAGCCCTGGTGGGTGAACGCCGACGACGTCAGGACGAGCGGCATGGAAGCTCCTCGAACGGCATGGTCATGAGGCGCGGGAAGGCCAGCGCGCGCGGATCGCGCGGAGAGGGCAGGCCGATGGTGATCGCGTCTTGCGGCACATCCAGCCGCAGGGTGCCGTGCAGGCGGTCCCACACGTTGAGCAGGCTCGAGCGGCAGCCGCAGGTTGGAATGATGGAACAGCACGGACAGGAAGAGCGCAGACTGCCAGCGGCCCAGCGCACGGGGACCGGCGCCGATGAGGATCACCTGCGCCAGGCGCCAGGGCACGGACGCGAGCATCTCGACGGGATGGAACCGGATCCCCGTGGACGCGTCGAGGTCGAGATCGGCGTGGTGTACGGCGTGGAAGCTCCAGAGCGGCGCCCAGAGGTGGGTCAGCACGTGCCAGACCCAGAGTGTGTAGTCGAGCAGCAGGAAGGCGAGCGCATCCTCCGCCCAACCTGGCAGGCCCAGATGCCGGGCCAGCCCCCATCGGCGCACGTCCACGACCGCGGCCGCCCGGCGCGTGAGCGGACGGTCGGCGACCTGGATCACGGCGGCGCTCACCGCCGCGACCGCGAGGTTGCGTCGGAGCCGCCGTCCCTTCGGTTCGACGGCGCGCCGAAGGGGGCGGCGCCGCTCGCCGAGGGTGAGAAGGCCGAAGACGGCGGCCGCCAACCCTGCTCCCGCCCACAACCCGAAAATGTTCGCGCCTCGCCGCGGCCTCATCGGCCTAGAATACTGCCTTCCCCGATGCGATCGACGGATGAGATCTCCGCGTGGGTGCGCGATGCGCGCCGCCGGACGTACGACCTGGTGGCGGGCCTCGACGCGCGAGAGCTCATGGGTCCACGCCTGCCCATCGTCAATCCGCTGCTGTGGGAGATCGGGCACGTCGCATGGTTCCAGGAACGCTGGGTCCTGCGGCACGCGGGCGGGCAGCCGCCCCTGCGCCCCGACGCCGACGGCTTGTGGGATTCGAGCGCGATCCCCCACGATGCGCGCTGGGACCTGCCCCTGCCCGGCCTCGCGGAAACGCTCGACTACATGAGCGAGGTCGAGTCACGCGTCCAGCGTCTGCTCGACGAGCGCCCCCATCCGGAGGTGCGGTACTTCACCGAGTACACGGTCTACCACGAGGACATGCATGACGAGGCGTTGGCCTACACCCGGCAGACGCTCGGCTATCCGGCGCCCGGCTACGGGAGCGGCCGCGACGATACCCGTGCCGCCGCGACGGCCACGGCCGCGGCTGGGCCCTGGCCGGGAGACGCCGAAGTCGCGGGAGGCGCGTTCACTCTCGGGGCCAGGCCGGACGAGCCCTTCGTCTTCGACAACGAGAAGTGGGCTCATCCGGTCACGCTGGCGCCGTTCCGGATCGCGCGCGCGCCCGTCACCGCCCACGAGTTCGCGGAGTTCGTGGAGGAGGGCGGGTACCGGCGCGAGGATCTCTGGTCGCCCGCGGGCTGGGGTTGGCGGAAGGAGACGGGCGCGGAGCATCCCGTCTACTGGCGTCGCGCCCACGATGGCTGGGAGCGGCGTGATTTCGACCGCTGGGTGCCCCTGGAGGCGCATCATCCCGTCCTGCACGTGAGCTGGTACGAGGCTCAGGCCTGGTGCGCGTGGGCGGGCCGGCGGTTGCCTACCGAGGCGGAATGGGAGATGGCGGCCGCCTCCGACGGGACCGGCGACGGCAAGCGGCGCTACCCCTGGGGCGAGGCGACGCCGGAGCCGGCACGCGCCAACCTCGAAGGCGTGGCGCGCGGGCTCCTCGACGTCGCCGCCCTGCCCGACGGCGACAGCGCCGCGGGATGCCGGCAGATGCTCGGGAACGTATGGGAGTGGACGGCGAGCGACTTCCATCCGTATCCCGGCTTCGTCCCCGACGCCTACCGCGACTACTCGGAGCCGTGGTTCGGCACGCACAAGGTCTTGCGTGGCGGCACCTGGGTCACGCGGGCCCGCCTGCTGCGCAACACCTGGCGCAACTTCTACACGCCGGACCGGCGCGACGTCTGGGCCGGGTTCCGGACCTGTGCCCGCGCATGAAGATCTGCATGGTGACGCCCGCTCCGCCGCGGTCGCTGACCGGCAACCGCGTCACCGCGCTGCGCTGGGCGCGGCTGCTGGGCCAGCTCGGACATCGGGTGACGGTGGTCGAGGAGTACGACGGGCAGGCCTGCGACCTCATGGTCGCCCTGCACGCGCGCAAGAGCGCGCAGTCCATCGAGAAGCTGGCCGAGCAGCAGCCGACGACGCCGGTCGTCCTCGCTCTGACCGGCACGGACCTCTATCGCGACGCCCGCGCCTGCCCGATGACGAAGCTGAGCCTGCAGCTGGCGGCGGCGATCGTCGTCCTCCAGCCCGAAGGCCTGCGCGAGGTGCCGGACTGGGCGCGGGGGCGTGCGCGTGCGATCGTGCAATCGGCGGAGCCGGTCCACGCCCAGCCGCCGCGGCGAGACGCCTTCGAGGTCGCGGTGCTCGCGCACCTGCGGCCGGTGAAGGACCCGTTCCGGGCGGCCATGGCCGCCCGCCTGCTCCCGTCCCGCTCTCGCGTGCGCGTGCTGCACGCGGGGGCGGCGCTCGATCCCGATCTCGACGAGCGCGCGCGGTCGGAGCAGTCCAGCAACCCGCGTTACCGGTGGCTGGGCGAGATGCCACGCTGGCGCGCGCTGAGGATGATGGCGCGGTCACGGCTCCTGGTGATCACGTCGCGCTCCGAGGGTGGAGCGAACGTCCTCTCGGAAGCGCTCGCCTCCGGCGTGCCCGTGCTGTCGTCGCGCATCCCCGGGTCGACCGGGGTGCTGGGGGGCGACTATCCCGGACTGTTCGCGGTCGGGGACACGCACGGCCTGGCCGCGCTGTTCGAGCGCGCGGAGACGGACGCCGAGTTCCGGGGCACGCTGGCGAGCTGGTGCCGGCGGCTGGCGCCCCTCGTGGAGCCCGCGCGCGAGAAGAAGGCCTGGCGGGACCTGTTGCGCGATTGCGCGCATCCGGGCCGCGCCGCGACGGCGCGTGCGGGAGCGAAGCGTCGCGGGCGGGCCTGATCGCCGGGGCCTCCGCCTGATAACCGGAGCGCGGGGTGGCCCGGTACAATGGGCGGTCCGATGTCCCTTCTGTTCCTCCTCCTGGCCATGAGCACGACTGCGCAGACCGGCGCCACGAAATCGGCCGACGGGGTGCCGATCCACTACGAGACGCAGGGCCAGGGCCAGCCGGCGCTGGTCTTCGTCCACGGCTGGGCCATCGACCGCCGTTACTGGGACGCCCAGGTGCCGGTGTTCGCGCGCACGCGCCAGGTGGTCACGCTCGACCTCGCCGGCCACGGGCAGTCCGGCCGCGGCCGCCAGGACTGGTCCGTCGCCGCCTTCGGCCAGGACGTGCGCGCGGTGGTGGAGGCGCTCTCTCTGGAGAAGGTCGTGCTCGTCGGCCATTCCATGAGCGGGAACGTGATCCTGGAAGCGGCGAAGGCCATGCCGGCGCGCGTGGTCGGCCTCATCCCCGTGGACACCCTGCTCGACGTGGACGAGGTGACGAGCGACGCCGAGGTCAAGGGCGCCATCGCGGCCTTCCGCGCCGACTACAAGGCGACGGCGAGCGGGTTCATGCGGAAGTACATGTTCACCCCCACCACTCCACCGGAGCTGGTGGAGGCGGTGGTGAAGGACGCGACGTCGTTTCCCCCGGAGATCGGCGTGCCGGTGCTCGAGCAGATCCCCGCCCCCTCCTGAAGCAGATCCACGTCCCGATCGTGGCCGTCAACGCCGACAAGTTCCCCACCCGCCTCGACCACGCACGCCAGTACGCGCCGCAGTACGACGCCCTGATCGTCAAGGGCGTGGGCCACTACCTCATGCGCGAGGACTCCGCCGCGTTCAATGCGCAACTCGCCCGGGCCGTCGCGCGCGTCACGGGAACGGCCCAGCCGCTCGCGCCGCGTTGAACGCGCCCTTTCCCCAGCCCAGCGCCCCCGCTGCCCTCTTCACCGGGCGCTTCTTCCTGATGTGCGGGTTCACCTTCACGGTGTTCCTGTCCGCGTTCCAGCTCCTGCCCACGGCCCCCTTCCACATCCTCGAGCTCGGGGGCTCGAAGTTCGCGGCCGGGCTCTTCCTGGGGCTCCTGACCTATTCGTCCGCGCTCTCCGCTCCCTTGACCGGGGGCCTGGCCGATCGGGTCGGGAAGCGGCGCATGCTCATCGTCGGCAGCCTGGCCATCGCGGGATTCTCCAGCGTGTACTCCGTGCTCCGCGACTATCGCATCCTGCTCGCGCTGGTGCTCGTGCACGGCGTGTTCTGGTCGGGCCTGCTGTCCGCGTCGTCCGCCTACATCACCGACATCATTCCCCCGCACCGCCGGGCCGAGGGCATCAGCTATTGGGGCCTCTCGAACATCCTGGCCATCGCGGTGGCGCCGCAGGTCGGCTTCGCGATCTACGCGCGGGGATGGGGCTCGGTGTGCGCGGCCACCGCCGCCCTGAACCTGGCCATGGCGCTGATCGCCTGGCGGCTCCCTCCCGACGTCCGCCTGCGCCCGGGCACGCACCACGGTCCGCTCATCGAATGGCACGTGCTCATTCTCTCTTTCACGCTGTTCCTCTACTCGTTCGGCTACGGCGGCATCACCAGCTTCG
>Ga0209240_1000998_pt1 | contig 11393 bp, 10 predicted proteins | sample GraSoi_2013_80cm_FD_185828 | JGI IMG/M metagenome (GOLD analysis project Ga0209240, IMG submission 185828) | Grasslands soil microbial communities from the Angelo Coastal Reserve, California, USA - Sample 9_17_2013_80cm (SPAdes) (version 2) | ecosystem: Environmental > Terrestrial > Soil >... | reverse complement strand
CGTTGATGGCCGACGATTCGGCGGCGATCCTGCTCAGCAATGGCGCAGTGCTACTAAATGGTACTTCCCCCCTGCCTCGTCGGCACTTTTCCCCAACGATCTGGTGCAGACCCCGTCACGTTCTGAAGCTACGATCATCGCCGCTGGGTCCACGGTCACCGTGAATCCGGACACGGTGGTTCAATTCGAAGCCAGCGAACTTCATTTGGATCACGGCACTCTGCTGGTGAGTACCTCCAGACAGCTCAGGGTGCGCGTGGGTTGCCTTACATTGGTACCGGTCAACCCGACATGGACGCAATATGACGTGACCGAAGTCGAAGGGAGAGTGACGGTTGCGGCGCGCACCAGCGACGTGAACATCGAGTCTCGCCGTACCGTGCTGACGCAGGGGCCAAAGGGCGGGCCTGCCCATCGGATTACGGTGCGGGAAGGCGAGCAGCAAACCCGCGAAGAAAACTGCGTGGGTACACCCCAAGCGCCGGCGTATGTGGTGGGGAAGGGCGCAATCCTAAATTCGCCCTGGGTGAAATGGCCTGCCGCCAGTGCGATCGCGATAGCGACGGGCTGGGTGCTATGCCGTGGTGACAATCCGATCAGTCCCTCGGACCCGGGACGGCTCTTGGACAGTTCTGCGGCTTTGCCTACTCAGTGACCACTGCTTTAACCAGATTGCGGGGATGGTCGACATCGTACCCCTTGCGCACGGCAACGTGGTAGGCGAACAGTTGCAAGGGGATCACCTCAACAATGGGCAGCAGCAACTCCGGAGCCGCCGGAACGAAGAAGACATCGTCGGCAATGCTGGCGACTTCCGCGTCGCCCTCAGTTGCTACCGTGACCAGGGGGCCTCGACGCGACTTCACTTCCTTCATGACTTCCAGCGTGCGCCGGTATCGCAACAGCGAGTCCGGATCGCAGTGGTCGCAGGTTGCCAGCACAACTACGGGCAGATCCTCGTCCACCAGCGCGTTGGGACCGTGTTTGAGTTCTCCCGCGGGATAGCCTTCGGCATGTGCGTAAGAAATTTCCTTGAGCTTGAGTGCTCCTTCCCGTGCGATGGCATAGTGCACGCCGCGGCCCAGATACAGGAATTTCTCCGCCTGGAAATGTTTAGCGCTGAATTGTTCTGCCAGCGTGTCCCACGCGCTCAATTTTTCTTCAATCGCGTCGGGAAGCCGCAAGAGGCGCTGCAGGTACGAGCGCGTGACTTCGGAAGTCATCCGTCCACGCTTGCGCGCCAAGAAAAGTGCCATCAGATAGAGAATCGTAACTTGCGTCGTGAAGCTCTTGGTGGCGGGAACTGCCAGCTCAGGGCCGGCCCCGGTGATCAATGCCGCTCCTGCCTCGCGAACAATTGTCGCCTCGGCTACATTGGAAACTGCAATCGTCTTTACACCTCGCGTTAGCGCCTCCCGACTGCGTGATCACCATCACAATCGGATCTACAGCGGCGTGGGTCGAGCGATAGCAATATTCGCTGGCGTATTCCACGTCTACAGCCACGCCGGAGAGATCTTCAATCATGATCTCGCCCGCGAGCCCTGCGTGACGGCTGGATCCGCTCGCGGCAATGATCAACTTCTCGAAGGTCAATAGGGCGCTTTCAATGGCCTGCAATTCGCCCGGGAAAATAATGTCGTTTCTTAAGTGCTTCTCGACCGTCTTTGTAATCGCCTGGGGTTGTTCGTATATCTCCCGCCGCATGGCGTGGGCGTGCGGTTGGCCAATTGCACGATTGTTGTTGGTTTTCGGAGTCATTGCGGCTGAGAGTAAATCATTCCAGCTCCGCGATCAAATTTCCCAGCGCGAATGAAACGAATTGCGCGCTCTCTACACTATTGCAATGAGTGGACGAGAGCGGCGCTCTTAGTGCCTGCAAATTAGGTCCACCTAGTCCCGATCCGAAGCGCTCCTCAGCAACCGGGGGGAGGCAAAGGGGTGCTTCAGACCGCCGGAGCCGAAGGGAAGCGGCTCCGGCGTTCTTCGGGATACGCATTCGGCTTGGCGCCGAATGGGTTGGGACACGACATGAGGAAGTAAACAGGTTTGCTTTTCGCCGCGGGATTTTGGACCGAGGTTTCCCCTGACACTCATCTGGAAAGTTTTACTTACCGTAGAATCCTGAGCGCTATTGCCAGGGCTGTTGGCGCCACTCGTTTCGCCTCTTCGGCTACCTTGAGCACCCAATCTGAGAGCATGTCGGCGATTTGCTCCGTTCGGACACATGCCGCTTGGTGCGGAGCAGTCTGGATTACGGAACGGCCTCGAGTTTCGATGGTTGAGTTCATAGCGCCACTGGGGGTGATAGTGCGACGAAGTGTAGAACCGTTACAGGGGACGCCATCGCTCCAGCTAATTTGCCCGAAGTGCTAAACTAGCTGCCACTCCACCGCCCTCGAGGCAAAGCCTTGCAATTCCAGACCTTTGACGAGTCTTATGTCGAGCGTCTCCGCGAAGGAGATTTCCGCACCCAGGAGCATTTTGTTGCCTATTTCAGCGAACTGATCCAGCTCAAGCTACGGTCCCGCCTGCATTCGCCCCAAGCCATCGAAGATGTCCGCCAGGAAACCTTTGCCAGGGTCTTCGCAGCGCTGCGCAGTGAGGGTAGGATTCGCCAGCCCGAACGTCTGGGTGCCTTCGTCAACTCGCTCTGCAACAACGTGCTGTTGGAGTACTACCGGGCTTCCCAACGCGATACGTCACTCGAGGATGAGGAAGATAAGGATTTTCCTGCCAAAGACGTCGATATCTTTGGCGCGGTGGCGGCCAAACAAATGGGCGAAAAAGTCCGCGAGATTCTGGAAGAACTGCCGGAACGGGACCGCCGGCTGTTACGTGAAATTTTCATCGAGGAGAGGGACAAAGATGACGTCTGCCGGGACTTCGGTGTCGATCGCGATTACCTTCGCGTGCTCGTGCACCGGGCAAAACAGTCCTTTAAGGCGCTGTATCTAAAGAGTATAGAGGCCCGCCCTCCTGGGGTCGCGACTGCCGGGAGATTTTGAAACGATTTGCCGGGACGGCTCACTACTCTATTGAGGGGGATCGACAAATGGACCATGATGAGGCGGTCCGAACAAAGGTCACGGAGAGGTATCTGCTCAATGAACTTGATCCCGAGTTGCGCGATCAGTTCGAAGAGCACCTTTTCGATTGCCAGGATTGCGCACTCGATGTCCGTGCTGCAGCCATGTTCGTAGAGCAGAGTAAAGCGATACTGTCAGAGCGTCCCGAAAGGGCCACTGTGCGCGTCCCCGTTCCAGTTTCTAGGACTTCTGGCTGGTTTGCATGGTTCCGTCCGGCCTTTGCGGTGCCTGTGATGGCTTTACTGCTGGCAGTGGTCGGATACCAGAATTTCGTGACGGTTCCGCGGTTGGAGCTTGCGGCCAATAGTCCGCAGGTTTTGCCGTGGGCCTCGGTCAACGTAAGCACGCGCGGGGCGAATCCGACGGCGGTTTCGGCACTGCCGGGAGAAGGCTTCAACCTGCTGGTGCGCATCCCCCCGGAGAGCCGTTACACCTCTTACAGATTGGACTTGTATAGTCCGCTGGGAAAGCTAGAATGGTCGCGCACGATCCCAGCGGCGTCGGCAGAGGAAACGCGCTCAATCTATATTCCGGGAGCCAACCGCAAGGAAGGTGTCTACGCGCTGGCAGTACGCGGTATTACCGACTCGGGTGAAAGTTCGGACCTCGGTCGCTATCCGGTTGAATTGCAAATTCAGAAATAAACTCAAGACGAGGGGAGCCACAAAATGGCGAACGAAATCAAACCCCACTACTTCCATGCCGAGGCGCACGCTCTCAAGGGCCAATTGGAACGCCCTTTTGATCAGGACATCAAACCTCAGTCGTTCGTGAAACTTGAGAAGTTGGAAACGGACAAAGAGAAGGCTGACTATCTGTCGCAGCACTCAAAGAACTACCGGCTGGAAGGGATCATTTCTTTCGCGGGTGCGCATACACAAGTGTCCGGGCACATAAGCAAGAAGCATAAGAACGCTAAGGTTACGCTAGCAACGTCGGTGGTGGAAGATCTGAACGTGCTGAATGTGGTCACAGCTGATCGTGTTGTGGCTCAGATTTCAACTACGCATTTCCCCAACGTTGAAGCGCCCTCGGTAACCTTTCTCGGGACGCACTTTGAAAATCTGCGCATTGCCCGGCACAAGGCGGAGCCTTTCCTCAACCTGGGCACAGTTGGCAACAAGCCCGCGAAGGATGACGCCATGTACGTTGGGAAAGGCACCGGCTTCATGGCTGCTGTCGAGGCGCAGTACAAGAGGCTCAAAGCGAGTCTGGGCGCCCTGGGCGCCGAGAAGCCTGAACATCTTGTGGAAGAGAAGTATCATGGGTTCGCCGACCTCAACTATGCCGGCATTGCGGCTCAGTCCGAAGAAGCTAAGGCAGGGCGCAGCAAGTGGGACGGGATTACGTGCTCATTGGTCGAAAATGTCGAGATCAAGGACATAAGCGTCAAACGCGCCGATGGCAAGTCCGTCGAGATACCGCCCCCGGCGAAATCGAGCGGACATGTGATTCATATCCCCGATTTCGGTACGATATTCCTGGCCGAACTGACCGTGAATCACAATTCGTTCCATCTGACCATGATTCGGCTGGAGTTGGGATGCCTGGCGGACGGAAGTGTCTCCATCACGACGTGCAACGTGAACGGTGGCGGCAAGCCTTAAAATCGACACGAGTATTGCTCCGTATCAACTGCGAAGAAATGTGCGGAGTCCAAAGGTCTGCCAACCGTCAAAAGGCACCCGGACTAGCCTGCCTCGTCCTTGCTCTTGCCAGCCTGTCATCTTGCGTCGCCCACCGAGATCCCCAAGCGGTCTTCGACCACGCCAGAGAGGCTTTTCTACGTGGAAACATTTCCACAGCGGAAAAAGAAGCTGAAAGAGGCTACCAAGAATTCCACGGCGTCAGTTCCGATTGGTCCTGGAAGTTCCGAATCCTTGAGGCGAATGCTCTGATCTGGCGAGGTATCGATGAGCCTGTTCTGGCTCTGCTGGCTTCCGAATCAGTGCCTCCTTCCTCTGGCGAACTAGTCTTGGAGAAGCAAAGGCTGGAGGGTCTCGCCTACACTGCCTTGCATCGCTTTGCTGAAGCGGAACGGAAGCTTGGGGAGGCTGAACAGCTCTGTGCAACTTCATACTATCTCCCTTGCGACGATGTAACGCTTGCACGAGGAGGGCTGGAAATGGAGCTCGGTCGCTTTCTCCAAGCACAGCGACTTTTCGAGAAGGCCTTGAGTGTGGCTCGCACGCACGGGGATCGTTTCCGGGAAGCGGATGCACTGATGAATCTTGGGTGGTCGGCGCTGCAGCAGGAGCACTACGATGCAACGCTCGATTGGTCGGATGCTGCTTATCGCATCTCCACAGAAATAGACTCGCAAGACCTCGCACAAAATGCTCTGGGTAACGTTGGCTGGGCGTACTACAAGCTCGGCGAGCCAGAAAAAGCGGAAAGCCTTTTTCTCGAGGCTGAAAAACGCGCTACTCAACTCGGCGATGTGACCGACCAGGTAAAGTGGCTCACGACAGTGGGCTACATTTACCTCGATGCCAAGAGATACGATGCCGCCGAGCACTCCTATCACCAGGCGCTGGATCTGGCTCAAGGCACCAGCAAGGAGGACATTCTCAACGCGCTGATGTCGCTGGCATTGGTTTCCGAGCAGACCGGAAAGCTGGAGCGGGCGCGCGACTACGCAGACCGGACCATCGCCCTGGCACCGGCGGAGGGCAATCGGCTCGACGTGCTCTATCCCATGCTGGTCAAGGGACAGGTTGCGGCTAGGATGCACGACGCGGCGCAGGCCGAGAAGCTGTTTCGCGAGGTGGAACAGGATCCGAAGAGTCACGTTTTCTTGAAATGGGAGGCTGAGCATTCTCTCGCCAGGCTCTATGAAGACGAAAACCAGGCAGGTGCCGCGGGCCGCCAGTACCGCGCCGCATTGTCCACATTCGAAGCGGCCCGCTCTTCGCTGCAGCACGAAGAATCGTCGCTGCCCTTCCCGGCGAATGCCTCGCGGATCTACGACGACTACATCCATTTTCTCGTGTCGCGAGGCAAGACCAGCGAGGCCTTGCAGGTCGCGGAGTACAGTCGCGGGAGAACCCTGGCTGAAGGCCTGGGCGTGTTGCGAAGAGGGACCTCATTCAAACCGGATCCCCTGAACGCTGAGCAAATCGCGCGGCGGGCAGGCGGCACAATTTTGTTCTATTGGCTCGGCGAGAAACAATCCTATCTCTGGACGATCACGCCGCAGAAGGTAACGCTGATACCGCTTCCGCCAGCATCTGAAATCGATGCGGCCGTGCAACGCTTTCGCAAAGCCCTTATCGGACCACAGGATGTCCTCGAAACCGCCAACAACGACGGGAGCGGTCTCTACCGCATGTTGGTGGCGCCGGCCAAGGGGTTGCTGGCGAAAAATTCAAAAATCCTTGTCATCCCCGACGGTAGCCTGAACAGCCTGAATTTCGAAACTCTGCTGGTCTCCGATCCAAAACCGCACTACTGGATCGAAGACGTGACCATCGCCAACGCCAGTTCGCTTCGTCTGCTGTCAGCATCACACGCCACGACGAGAAAATCCGCCAGCAACCTGCTTCTCTTCGGCGACGCTGTCGCTCCCAATAAGGACTATCCCGAGCTGCCCAAGGCCGCAGCTGAGATGGAAAGCATCGGAAAACATTTTCCGGCGGCGCAACAGAAGGTATTCAATCGCAATCAGGCGACTCCTCCCGCCTATCTTGCCAGTCAGCCGGAACGTTTTTCGTACATTCATTTTGTCGCGCATGGAACCGCCAGCCGCTTAAGTCCGCTCGACTCTGCCATTGTGCTGTCCAAAGCCACTGCGGAAGAGGATTCGTTCAAGCTCTACGCCCGCGACATCATTCATCACCCGCTTCGCGCTGAGTTGGTCACGATTTCGACGTGTTACGGCGCGGGCTCCCGTGCCTACTCAGGCGAAGGCATGGTAGGACTTTCCTGGGCATTCCTCCGTGCCGGAGCGCATAACGTGGTCGGCGCCCTGTGGGAGGTCAGCGATGCCTCCACCGCGCAGCTCATGGACCAGCTTTACAGTGAGCTCAAGAAAGGGAAGAGTCCCGACGCCGCTTTGCGCGCGGCCAAACTATCCCTCCTAACGTCAGGTGGAGCCTTCCGCAGACCGTTTTACTGGGCGCCCTTTCAACTCTTCACTGGGTCCTAGCCAACGCGTCGATAGCCTCGAGATGCCAAGCCCGTTCCACCACCGTCTGGGCGGGACCCCTAAGGAGATATTTCCAAACCCCTCTAACTCTTTTTCAGTGGTACCTTCGCGCCCTTATTTCGGGCTTCTGAAAGACCAATGGCAATGGCCTGTTTGCGGCTCTTCACTTTGCCGCCTTTCCCCCCTTTACCTGAGCGAAGCGTACCGCTCTTCTTCCGCCGCATCGCGCTTGCCACGGTCTTGCCCGCAGCTTTGCCGTACTTGCGTCTGCCGGACTTCTTCTTTGCTGCCATTTAACTCTCTCCTAAATTTGTCTGGTGCCGAAAGCAACGTACGGGTTGTCGCGATCTGAAGCAATGGACACCTGCAGTCGAGATCCCTCCGCTAAACCAACTCGGACTTTTGTCCGAGAGTAAAGTCAATTTCGGCATGAGCATTCGTCCGAGTGCGTGGTCAGTAACGTAAAATGAATCCGGTCTGAATCGTTGGTGGCGGGGTTGAAGACCATTCGGGCTTTAGTCTTCAAGTCTTTCTGATCGACTCCGGCGACAGGAATTAACAATAGGAGATCTCATTTGGGAGTGCTGATTGAAGGCAGCAGTTCTTCGTCGCGAGGCCCCGTGAACTACGGGGAATATCCAATCTTTATGAAGCGCGGCCGAGGGTCGCGTCTATACGACGTCGACGGCAACGAGTACATCGACTGGATGATGGGATTCGGAGCTCTCCCTCTGGGTCATGCGCACCCGGAGGTCACAGCGGCCATTGCCGAGGCTGCGGCCGACGGCGCGCACTTCGCAACCGCAACCGACATCGAGATCGAAGTCGCGGAACTGATTCAGAAGATCGTACCCAATGCCGAGCGTGTGCGCTTTGCCAACACCGGAACCGAGGCCATGATGGCTGCGATCCGACTGGCGCGCGGCTGCACCGGAAGGCCGAAGATCCTGAAGTTCGAGGGCCACTACCACGGCTGGTACGACGACGTGCTGGCCAGTTCGAATGTGCTGCCGGTGACTGCGCTGGGGCTGCGCAGCGATCCCATCAAAATGGCCGACAGCTCGGGGCTGAACCGGCACGCGCTCGCCGACACGATTGTGGTGCCCTGGAACGATTTGCCTTTGCTGGAACGGGCAATCGAGAACCATCGGGGTCAGATTGCGGGGCTCATTACCGAAGGCGTGATGGCCAACATGGGCGTGATTCCTCCCGTCGAAGGCTACCTGCAAGGAGTGCAGAAATTAGCGCGCCAACATGGAATCCTCTTCATTCTGGACGAAACGGTCACCGGATTTCGCATCGCGCCCGGAGGATGCCAGGAGTTTTACCATCTCGACCCCGATATCGTGACCTTCGGAAAGGCTCTGGGGAGCGGGCTGCCTGTCGCGGCGTTCGCGGGCCGCAAAGATGTGATGGGCGCGCTGGAGTGGGGAGGCGTGCTGCACTACGGCACGCATAATGGCTCACGCATCGGAATGCATGCCGCGCGGGCGTGCTTGCAGGTTCTGACGCGAGACGGGAATGCGGCCTTTCGCCACACCTGGAAGGTAGCAGATCAGCTTTGTGCGGGCTTGGAACAACTGTTCCGCAGAAAAGGTAAGTCGATAATTATCCAACGCGTGGGTCCTATGTTCCAGCTGATGTTTACTGAGCGCGCTGCCATTCACAACTATCGGGAATACTGCGAGTACGTAGACCGGGCCGCCTACCGCGAATTTGTGCATAAGCTCTTTGAGTTTGGCGTCTACACCACGCCGTCGGCCGCTCTGCATTCGATTGTCACGCTCGCGCACACAGAGCAGGATGTGGACCTGACACTTTCGGCGGTGGGCAAGGCTTTGGACGCACTGTCGGGAGCGCGAGCATGAACCTGGAAGAGCGGGCGCGTCAGTTGCTCTCGTTGGAAGGGAAAGTTGCGATGGTGACGGGGGCCGCGTCGGGGATTGGCCGCGGCATCGCGATTCGTTTGGCCGAAATGGGAGCGTCCGTGGCGGTGCTCGACGTTAATGAAGAAAACGGTCTTGAAACCGTTGCGACCGTGACCGCACAGAAGGGAAGAGGAATCTTTGTGAAATGCGATGTTCGCAGCGGCCCTGAGTGCCGAAAGGCTGTGGGCCGCACGATCGCAAGTTTCGGAAAGATCGATATCCTCTGCAACAATGCCGGGATTGCGATCAGGAAAGATGTGATTGAATTGGCAGAGGAAGAATGGGATCTGGCCATCGACGTGACCCTGAAAAGCATTTATCTTCTCTCGCACGAAGTGATCCCGAACATGATCCAGAACGGCGGAGGGAGCATCATCAACACTGGCTCCGGATGGGCGTTGAAGGGAGGCTCGCGCGCCGCTTCCTATTGCGCGGCGAAAGGAGGCGCGCTCAATCTTACGCGGGCAATGGCCATCGACCATGGCAAGCACAACATTCGCGTGAATTGCGTTTGTCCCGGAGATGTTCAAACGCCGATGCTGATAAGTGAATGTGCGCAACTCGGTCAGGATGTCGAAGGGTTCATGCAGGCGGCAGCAGATCGTCCGTTAGGACGCGTGGGGACACCCGATGACGTTGCCAATGCCGTGCTCTTTCTCGCGAGCGACATGTCGAGTTGGGTGACAGGCACTCACCTGGTCGTCGACGGAGGCGGGTTAGCTTGAGGACAGAGCCTTACCAGATTGGCGTTGCGTTCGTTCGACGAATGTCGGTGCGGTAAACTAAAACAGGCTTGACCAGTTGCGACAAGTGGCCCCGTAGCTCAGATGGATAGAGCAGCGGTTTCCTAAACCGAAGGTCGCGTGTTCGACTCACGCCGGGGCCACCATTATCTTCACCTCCCGCGATGCCTCCGAATACTCGCTTTTATCCAGTTGCGCGGGAGTAGTAGGTGGGTATTCGAAGGAAGACGAAGAGGCGATCGCTGTGCGCTGAATCGCTTCTTCACCAAGGCTCGGGCTCGACGCCAGGCCTCACTGGTGTTCCTGACTCTGACCGGAAGCGCCTTGCAATTTCTGGAACTCCCGCATTTGCTCTTCGGTCTTTGCTGTCTTGCCTTGCTTGCGATACAAACCCGCGAGTGCAAAATGCGCCTGGGCCGCCAGCGGGCCGTCCTTTTCCACTTCCAGTTGCTGGCTCCAGGCCTTTTCAGCGGCGACGTCATCGCGGTCGAGCGCTGAGGCCTTCCCCAGCGCATAAAGAGTCTCTGGCATCTGCGGCTGTAGCTGATTGGAACGTTTCAACTCTACACACGCATCGTGCGCTTTGCCCTGTTGCAGAAGTGTGTTTCCCAACCGGTAAGCGGCCTCCGCGTTGCCGGGTTGCAACTTGGTCTCGGCCCGGAACTGTTCTTCTGCCTGTGGCCAGCGCGAGGTCAATGCGTACACCTCGCCGAGTTCGAGGTGAAGATTAGGGGTGTCGGGTCGGATTTGCAGAGCAGCCAGGTATTCTTTTTCGGCGTCTGCCATTTGCCGTAGCACAAAATAGTTTTCTGCCAGCGACTGATGAGCGCGAGCAGAGTCGGGATAAGCCGCCAGCAACGTATCGATCGACTGCTTGGAGAGCAGACCGCCGGCGCGGCCCAGATAGTAGAGCAAATCCGGATCGTTCGGGCGTTTTTGCAACGCAGCCTGCAAATTCGTAATGGCTTCGGCGAACTGACCCGTCTCAACCTGCGCGATGCCCAGCGCACCTTGCTCATGGACCCGGCTGAGATGCGGAATCGCCTCGGCCGCGTAGCCCTGTGCGAGCAGCGCATACCCGAGAAGCTGATTTCCTGGGACAAGGCTTGAGTCGAGTTCCAAAGCGTGTTTGAGTGGGATGATCGCAGCAGCGTAGTCATGCTGCTCCATAAGAGCCTGTCCTAGATTGACAAAGCCTTCAGCGGAGGCTGGATCTAGTTCGGTCACCTTGCGGTATTCGCCAACGGCGACGTCGAAGTGCTGCTGGCTTTCGGCATGGCGGCCGGCGTTCAGGTGCTGAATCGCCTCTGGTGACATCGTCTGCAACGCCAGCCAAAGCAATAGGGTGTGCCCGATCATGGCCGCTCCGGTTCTCGAATTTCGAGGAATTGGTCTGCGGCGACATCGTTGAGGATCTGGCGTGATCCCGATGGCCAGAGCACTTCGATCTTGGCCGTCTTTAGAGTGCCCAATCCGAAGTGGAGGC
>Ga0209240_1000997_pt1 | contig 11395 bp, 10 predicted proteins | sample GraSoi_2013_80cm_FD_185828 | JGI IMG/M metagenome (GOLD analysis project Ga0209240, IMG submission 185828) | Grasslands soil microbial communities from the Angelo Coastal Reserve, California, USA - Sample 9_17_2013_80cm (SPAdes) (version 2) | ecosystem: Environmental > Terrestrial > Soil >... | reverse complement strand
ATGCTGCTGGCAGTGGGCGGCGGATCGGATGCGATCGACGCCGCTGTGGTCTGCCTGGCTGAGGATGGAGATGACATTCTCACCTCTGACCCCGGTGATCTGCGCGCCCTAGCTGAAGCGGCGGGCAAGCACGTCGAGCTCATCGCCGTCTAGCTGGCTGGACCTGCGGCCGCAGCCTGCACCCGGCGGCACAACGGACTCGGGTGCGCCAAGCTGCTGGAACGTGCTCGCTGAGGTGCTCGACCGCCCAGCTTCCTGGCTTGAGCTCGGTTCCGAGGCTGCGTCTGCCCAGCCGCCGCCGTACGGTCGCTGGCTCGGCTAGCAGGGCAAAGTGGTGCACCGCCAAGCCATCGCCGCGCAGGCTGCCGACGACTTCCTGAGCGAGCGGGCCTTCCGTCGGTCCTGGTGTATGCCGGTCGGTCAGACGTGAAAGCTCAGGACTCGCCGCGCAAGTACGCAAGGACGGCTAGCACGCGCCGGTGGGAGCCGGGGTCGGCGTTGAGGCTGAGCTTGAGGAAGACCTGCTTGACGTGGGCCTCCACTGTGCGTTCGGTGACGAACAGACGCCCGGCGATGGCCCTGTTTGAGAGCCCTTCGGCGATGAGCGCGAGGACCTCGCGCTCGCGCTCGGTGAGCGCGCCGAGTGGGTCGGTGCGGCGTCTGCGGGCAACGAGCCGGGCGACGATCGTCGGGTCGACGACGGTCTCCCCGTCGGCGAGGCGGCGCAGGGCGTCGATCAGGTTCGCGACGTCGAAGACGCGTTCTTTGAGCAGGTAGCCGACCCGTTCGGGGTGCTCCTCGAGCAGCTGCATGGCGTAGCGCGGCTCGACGTACTGGGACAGGATCAGCACGCCTAGGCGGGGGTGCTCGGCGCGGATTTGCTGGGCGGCGACGAGACCCTCGTTGGTGTGGGTGGGGGGCATGCGGATGTCGACGATGGCGGCGTCCGGCTGGGTCATGCGAACCGCGCGGAGCAGCGAGGTTGCGTCGCCCGCCTCGCCGACGACCTCGATGCCGGCATCTGCGAGCAGCCGGGTGATGCCCACCCGGGTGAGCATCACGTCTTCGGCTACGACGACGCGCATGGGATCTCCGCCCGATACCTGGCCGACTCGATAGCCAGCGTGCCGCCCAGCGCCCCGACTCGATCGGCCGCCGCCATCAGGGGCGATGTCGGCTCGGAGCCGCTGTCCTCAACCGTGACGACCAGCCGCCCTTCGTGGTGGACGATGGCCACGGCGGCGTGGTCGGAGCCCCGGCGGGCCGCGTCGTCGAGCGCCTCCGCCACGGTGAAGTACACCGCGGCTTCGACCGGGGCCGGGTAGCGCCGGTCCTCAGCCGGGAGAATCTCGACGGGCAGCGAGGCGGTGTCGGCCAGCGACGCCAGCGCGGGAGCGATCCCCGCCTCAGCCAGCACAGCCGGATAGATTCCGTGCGCGAGTTCACGCAGCTCCTCCAGGATGACCTGGGTTTCCCCGACCGCCCTGGCGAGAGCCCTCTCGGCTTGCATATCCCCCTCCTCGCCTGCGCTGGCGCGCGCGAGCCTGATGTCGTAGAAGAGAGCCAGGAGGCGTTGCTGCGCGCCGTCGTGGAGGTTTCGTTCGAGCTCGCGGCGTTCGCCATCAGCAGTTTCGACGATGCGGGCGCGGGAGGCGCGGAGTTCCTCGAGCTGGGCGAGCAGTTCGGCTTGCAGGCGTTCGTTCTCTAGGCCGAGCCGGATGGCAGGGCCGATCCGGCTCTCCAGCCCCGGGACGGCTCCCGAGTGGGAGATGGCAGCGACGGTGCGTCCGTTTCGCATCAGGTGCGTCACCGTGCGACCGGGCATTCCTAAGGGTTCGGGGACCGCCCGGCCGGTCGCATCGACGTACCGGCGCGCGCCGGGGAGCCAGTAGGCAACCCGGAGCCCGGGATCGCGCAGCGCCGCCGCCAGCGCGGACGGCAGGGATCCGGGGGCGGGTGCCTCGTCCAGGTTCGCCGCGATCCGGGTCACCGCGCGGCGCTCCGCGCTGGCGCGGATAACCCCCGATATCAGGCCGAACGCCAGGAGCGTAAGCGCGGCACTCCCGACAGCGAAGATCGTGAACAGCGCAGTGTTGAACGGGTCCTCGACCGTGGTCACCTGAAGCACGATCGCCCGCGCTACCACCGCCGCGGCGAACCCGATCGCCGGGAAGTAGACCGGCATGAGCAGACGGCGGGCGGGCCACGAAGCCCTCACGAGCCGCGCTGTGCAGATCGCGACGAGTGCTGTGGCGGCAGTGACGGCGAACCAGCGGTCGCAGATCTCGACGGCGCGCACGAGCGACGGGAGCGAGCGCATCAGGAAGATGTTGACGTTGCAGTTCGCGAGGCAGGCGGGGTCGAGATAGGGATCCCTGGCCAGCGCGAGAAGGACCGAGGTCAGCAGCACCTCGGTGTAGACCACGGCCACCAGCCTGCGGGCGGGGTCGGAACCGGCCCGGCCAGCCGGGTAGGCGAGCGTCAAGTGGAGGATGAGCGGCAACATCAGGCCGGTCGCCACCATCGCCAGGCTCGGGACCAGCGGCGGCCCGTCCTGCCAGGCCACCCACACCGGCGCGAACCAGGTGAGGCCCGCCAGGAGCGCCAGGTCCCCGATCCGGCTGGGCCGCCGGTTCAGGTACATCACCAGCCAGCCGCGATCAGCCCGAGCCCGGCGCACAAGGCGAGTGCGGCCCCGGCCTGCGAGCTTCCCGCGTACGTGGTGAACCGCCCGGGCCCCGCCGCGACGGCCAGCGCGCCCGCACCTACTCCGAGCCCGGCGAGCAGGGCGGCAACGCGCACCGGCGCAGCCAGGCGGCGCGGAACCGTCACACGGACCGCGGCCAGCCCGGCCGGAGGGGCCGACGGAGGCTCCAGGCGTTCCATTACCTGATTGTGGCACCGCCGCGGCCGGAAGATTTCCGTGCTGGCCACAGTGCGGCGCTGAGGGCAGCCCCGATGCTCCCCGCGTCACAGGGGTCTTACCGTCCATGGTGACCTTCGGCAAACTGGAGGAACCATGGAAAGAATCACAACCCGCCTTGCGGTCGCCGTCGGCGCGGCCGGAATGGCTGTCCTGGCCGTCGGCTGCACGGCCAGCGGCCCGAGTCCGCCCGGCGGGCACGCCAGCCCGGCGGCAACTGCCACGCGTGCGCTCCCTAGCCCCTTCATGATCACGGCCCGCTACACAGCGAAGTCGCTCGGGCTGAACCATCCCGACGCACTTGCGATTGGCCCGGACGGCAAACTCTATGTCGCCGACAACAGCCAGCGAGTGAGCGTGATCTCCCCGGCCGGCAAGGTCCTCCGGCGATGGGGAAGGCCAGGGACCGGGCCCGGCGAGTTTCAGTTCGTCCCCGCTGACCCCGCCACTCCGTCAGACGTGAGCGGCAAAATCGCGGCCGGCCTGGACGGCAAGGTGTACGTGTCAGATAGCGGGAACGGCCGGATTCAGGTGTTCACGCCGCAAGGGCGCTTTGTCCGCGAGTTCGGCGGGTTCGGAAGCGGCAAGGGCCACTTCCTCTTCCCGGCCGACCTGGCGGTCGACACCGCAGGAAACGTATACGTCGCCGATGACACGGCCGAGACCTTGTCGAAGTTCTCCGCGGCCGGCCAGGCCATCTGGCGCGTCGGCGGCGGCGCGTCTAGTGACCCGGATATGGACGGCCACTTCCACCTGACGAGCATCGACGCCCACGGCAGGCTCGTCGTGGTGAACGACGACCGGCGCAGGGTGCTCTACATCGATCCGAGCGGCCACAAGATCGACGCCTTCTCACCCCATTCCGCGTCCTTCGCCGGAGGTAACGTCTGCGAGGCGACGGTGGATGCCGTCGGCAACACCTTCGTGTCAGGTTGCGGACCTGGCCCCACCGGGCCTACATGGGCATATGACCGATCGCACCGGCCGATCGCGGAATGGCCAGGCTCGCAGTACTCCATGCTCAGGTCCCCAGTATTCGGCCCGCACGCCGAGGTGTTCGCCCTCGCGACGGATGGATCCATTCTCCGGCTCCGCATCACGCTGCAGGATGGGTGACGTCATGACGAGAAAGGCGGCCGTCCTGCTCGCAGTTGCCCTGACGGCGGCGCGTGCCGGCGGCTGCGGCGCTGCCGGCGGCGACAAGGCGGGAGGGTCCGCGGCCGGGCCGGTACTGCTGCGGATGGCCAGCACACCGTATGGCATAGGCGATGTCCCCCCTGTCGCAGACTTCGCACGGCGCGTGCGCGCGCTATCTCACGGGTCCATCCGGGTCAAGGTCATCAGCAACTGGGGTGCGTACGCGCCTGGAGCCGAGGCTCAGGTGGTCCGCGCGGTCGCGGCAGGGACCGTGGACATCGGATGGGCGGGCAGCCGGGTGTTCGACACGATGGGAGTCCCGGGTTTCCGTGCGCTGTCGGCGCCGATGCTGATCGACAGCTACCCGCTGGAGAATGCCGTGGTGCGCAGCGCCATCCCGGCCCGGATGCTCGCCGGGCTGGGCAGGGTCCACGTGACCGGCCTCGGCGTCCTCGGTGACGTCCTCCGGCGGCCAATCAGCGTCCGCCGGCCGCTGCTCGCCCCGGCGGACTGGCGCGGAGTCACATTCGGCACCTACCGCTCGGGCATCCAGCAGCAGGCAATCCGGGCCCTCGGCGCTGTGCCGGTCGTGGCCTTCGGTCCCTACCGCGATCACGATCTCGCCAGCGGCCAGATCGTGGGGTTCGAGCTCGACCTCCAGCGCTACCTGCGCTACCGCCTGGAGGCCAGAGCGCGGTACGTAACGGCGAACGTCGTTCTCTGGCCCGAGTTCGATGTCCTGTTCGTCAACCCGGCCCGGCTGGCGTCCCTCACCGCCCAGCAGCGCGCCTGGCTCCGGCAGGCCGCCAGCGAAGCCGCAGCGGACTCGGTCAAACTGGTGGCGGGAAGGAACACCCGCTACGTCTGGCAGGCCTGCGCGATGGGCGCCAGGTTCGCTACCGCCAGCCCGGCTGACCTGGCGGCGCTGCGCAGATCCCTGTCCGCCGTCGACCGGACTCTGGAGCAAGATCCGCGTATAAGCGCGTCCATCCGCCAGATCCAGCAGCTGAAGAAGTCAACCCCTCCGGGCGCGGCTCCCCTCATCCCGGCCGGCTGCGCCAGCGGACAGTGAGTCCCGCGACGACGGTGCCGGGCCGACATGCCTTCAGGCCGCCCCGGCGCCGTCCGGGATCACGGCGACAAGACGCGTCCCGCGGACAGGGGAACTTTGCACGCTGAGGGTTCCGCCCAGGGTTTCCACGCGGTCGGCCAAGCCCCGAATTCCCGTCCCTCTGTCGGGATCGGCGCCGCCCGTTCCGTCGTCGGCGACCTCGACCGTGATCTCCCTGGCCCGCCGGGTGACCGAGATGCTGACGCTGGATGCGGACGCGTGCTTGGCCACGTTCGCCAGTGCTTCCGAGCAGACGAAGTACACGCATGCCCCCACGGTTGGCGAGGTTCCGGTTACCGAGACCGCGAGATCAACTCGCAGCGGAAAGTCATCCGCCAGGGAGGCGAGGGCCGCTGCGAGCCCCTGTTCGGCGAGCTGCGGTGGATGGAGCCCGCGTGCAAGCCGGCTCAGCTCCTCGTTGGTCCGCGTGAGCTGGAGTTCCGCCTGTGCGATGCGCCATATCGTGGCCTCTCCCGCGGCTGACTGGCGGGCCAGCAGCAGCATCTGCGCCAGCTCGCCGAGCCGGAGCTGCGCGCCTTCCCGAAGCCGGCGTTCCAGCCTGCCGCGTTCCTCGTCACCGGCCGTGAGGATGCGCCGACGTGAGGCACCGATCTTTGCCAGGTGTGCTCGCACCTCGGCCTGCAACCGGGCGTTGGACGCGGCTAGCCCGGCGGCCGATGACACCGCCTCGACCAGGCCCGGGTCACCCAGAACCGCCGGGTCATGGACGAGCATAGCCAGCGGCTGGCCGTCCCGGTCGACCATTGTGGTCCCGCGGCCGGACGCGGGATCGGGGACCTGCAGCGGACGCCCGGCGGCGTCCACGAAGGCAGCGGATTCGGGCAGCCAGTAGCCGACCTGCAGGCTGGGGTCGCCAAGCGCACGAGCAAGCTCGTCGCGGAGCGTGCCGGAGCGGGTCTCGCCGAGCTCGACGACCAGATCGGCCACCTCGGCGCGCTCCCATGGCCAGCGCAGCAGGCCGAGCAGGAGACCGGCCGCCAAGGAGCACAACGCAGTTTCGTAGATCAGGAGCGTCATCGTGCCGGTGGCAGGGCCGGGCACAGCGAAGCGGGCCGAGTTGATCGCGACGAGAACCGCCGCCACGAACGTCGTGGCCTGCAGGGCCGAGAGCCGCATCCGGCGTTCGCGTCCCGCGGCGTGCAGGTACCCACCTACCGCGACCGCGACGAGGAGGGCGGACAGCGCGATAATGCCGGCTCGGCTGCTCCAGACCGGCGTCAAGACAGCGGCCGCATAACCCACGGCGACCGCGGAGCCCTCAACGAGCCCCCTGGTGCGGCCCCGCGGATAGGTGAGGACCAGATGGACGAGCGGGCCACGATGCAGATACAGCGCATGAGCGCTGAGCCAGCCGAACGCGCCCAAGCCGGCTGCGGCGAAGTTGGCCGCCAGCCAGGCGAAACCCGCCGCCGCCAGCAGCACGCCCGACCGGCTTTCCGGGCGGCGCGACCAGCCTGCCAGCCCGCACCCGATCATGCCCCAGCCGGCCAGCAGGTCGGGCACCCAGCCACCAGGATCCGCCCAGCCGTACATGCGCCACTCCGCCGCGACGCCCGCCATGACGGCGACGGGCCATAGCAGCAACCGCGCCTGGCGTGGGAACGGTTCAGCGAACCAGCGCGGCCAGCGAAGCACCAGAAAGCTCCCGCTTCGCGAGGAACCCGCGGGCCGGCGCCGCAGCGACGCGAGGCCCGTAGGCAGCCGCCTCACGGCTCGAGATCAGTACCACCCGCGGCGGCTCCGGGGCTGCGGCCAGTTGCTCGGCGACCGCGAAGCCGTCCGCATCCGGAAGCTGGACATCAAGCAGCACCACATCTGGGCGCAGTCGCGCCACCTCCGCCACCGCCGCGGCTCCGTCCGCGGCGTCCCCGACCACGGCGAAACCCTCCGCCTCCAGCAGCGCGCGAGCTGACTCGCGGAAGCCGTCGTGGTCATCGACGATCAGCACGGTCGTGCGCACCTGCCAATCGTCCCAGGCACCACGCCCGACTGCATTGTGGCTAGCACCAACCGCCTCCGCGCAATCTCCGTGCGGGCACGAACAAAGGACTGAGGCTGGCCAGGATTCGCGCGCGCCTAGCCACATTTAGCGTCAGTCAGCGACAGCATCCATCGACAGTAGGAGCACTCGTTATGCGCAAGCTAGCTGTTCTCGCACCATTCGCGGGTCTCGCCGCGCTGGGAGCGCTGACCGCGGCACCGGCCGGGGCGGCGGCACCGGCCACAAACGGCCAGATCACGTTCGCCCGGCAGATCCCGACCGGCGGTGCCGACGTCTTCATCGCCAGCCCGGACGGGACACAGGTCCAGCAGGTGCCGCTCGTGTATCCGGCGGAAAACTTCGGCATTCCGCGCTGGTCCCCGGACGGGAGCCAGTTGCTCATCTCGAACGTCCTCCGCTTTGACACAGCTGGGAACCTGCTGCCGTTCCGACCCGCAACGGTGGGTGTAGACGGCAGCAATTTCAATCTGCTGCAGCCGCCCGGCGCCCCATTCGACATGGCCTGTTTCGGGGGCTGGTACCCGGATGCCACGCGGCTTCTCTGTGGCTACGGCGAAGGCCCGCCGGGCGTCTTCAGCATCCGGGCCTCCGACGGGGGCGACCCGGCGCGGCTGACGACCTATCCCTTCGGCACAAACTGCAACACTTGCGACGAGGCGACCGATGTCTCACCCGACGGCACCCGCTTCGTCTTCCTGCGCTTCAAGCGGGAGAACGCAGCGAACTTCAGGCAGGAGCAGGTGGCGCTGTTCGTGGAGAACATCAACGGCACGGGCCTCCGGCAGATCACGCCCTACGGTCTTGCGGCGCCGCACGAGGCAGCCTCGGCCCGCTGGTCACCGGACGGCAAGGAGATCATCTCGGAGACAACTCACGGAAGGCTGTTCGTCGTCCACCCCGACGGCTCGGGCCTCCGCATGATCCCGCTGCAGACCGGCACCACCAGCTACTTCGCCTTCGAGCCCGACTGGTCACCCAACGGGACGCAGATCGTGTTCTGCATGTACATCAACGGCCAGGAAGACATCTACACCGCCAACGCTGACGGCTCCAACGTCAGGCAGGTCACCAACACGCCGGCCATGGAGAATGGCCCAGACTGGGGACGCTCCGCCGTCGCGCCGTAACATCCGTGCCGGCTGCCCGCCGGGGTTCACAGCGTCCGCGGATTACGTGCAGATCCGCCGGATCCGGCTGAGCGACCCCGGCGGAGCCGCGTTCATTAGCTACCTCCGGTCAGCGAACCGCTACTTGGCCGCTCCGCTCCGAAGTCTCGGCCCGCACTAACGGATCACGTCAGCCGGGAGGGCACAGGACGCACAGAACGGTTGTCGCGGCTCAGGCTCGCGGCTCCTGGCGGCCCGGCAAGGGTCCGTTATCACAGCCCGGACCGCCCGGCGAGCGCCTGGCCATCGGCATCGAGCGCCTCTGCGAAGGCAGGGATTGCGATGAGCGGATTTTCTGGTCCTCACACCGAGCGGTGCCGACGAAGATCAGCAGCACGACAACAGCATGTTCGACCGCCGACTAGCGCCGTCACGCTCTGTCATCTGCCTCGGCTCTAAGAGGGCTCGATCGGCGCGTCATTGAAGGAAGCGCGGAGGCCGCTTGGCGCCACACCGATCTGGTCTTTATTGGCGCTGTGCTGGCGACAGCGCGCGGCGGCAAGTATTAGCCTGAACTTCGTGACGAGGGGCCAGTTCCGGTTTGGCGTGGTGGCGGCACCCCAGACCACCGCCGAGAACATCACCGGGAACTGGCAGCAGCAAGCGCGGCGGACCGAAGAGCTCGGCTATTCCAGCGTGCTGATGCCGGACGGCATGCAGCTGCCCGCGCCCATGCCCACGCTGGCCTTCGCGGCGGCTGCGACGACGGCACTGCGGGTCGGCACGTTCGTCCTGGCCAGCCCGTTGCGGCGGCCGGCCCTGACGGCGTGGGAAGCGCACAGCATGTCGGTCCTCACCGGCGGCCGGTTCGAATTCGGCATCGGCACCGGGCATCCGGAAAACGTCCGGCAGGCCGTTGAGGTGATCGGCATGCCGGAGACGACGACGGCGCAACGGCTAGCGGAGGTCGAGCGGTCCATCGACCGGCTGCGCGAGCTCGACGCAGACCGGCACACGCCCGTGCTGATGGCGGTCTCGGGGCGCAAGGCGCTGGCCGTGGCGGCGGCTAAGGCGGACATCGTCACTCTCGCGATCGGGCCGCTCGGCTCCCGCGCGGACATGGAAAGGCTCGCGGACGAGCTTCGGTCCGCTGCCGGGCCACGGGCCAGTTCTCTCGAGCTGCTGCTCAACGTCTTTGTGATCGGCCATAACGTGCCCGCCTGGATGCAGCAGTTCCTGGGCGCGGATGCAGCCACGCTGATCGCGCGCGACTCGCTGACGATGCTGCGCGGCAGCGCTCAGGAAATGGCCGACGAGCTACAGCGGCGCCGGGACGCGTTCGGCACCTCCTATGTTGCCGTCAACGCCGTCTTCATCGAGCAGTTCGCCCCGGTCATCGAGTTGCTTGCGGGCCACTGACCGGCCGCTGCTGCACTGATCGGCTCAGGTGCCCCACCATCAGTGTCTCAGGCTTGGAAACGGAGTCGTCGCGGAATTGGTCCGCCCACAATTGCATCCCAGGCAGGGCGTGCCGAGATGAGGGCTCGCACCGATCTGGCCGATCTGCGCGCCGATGCGGGCCAGCCACGTAGATATCAGCCGCATCTGTTCGCGGGCGGGAGGTTGGGTGAGAAGGACACGACGCGCAGACTTTGAGTCTGCACGGCCTTATTGCCCACGTAGGTCAGGGCGGCCAGGCTGGCCAAAGCCCGCCGGGGCGTTCCCGGGCATTGCCAGCGCGGCGGCGCGGACATCTGGAGATGGGAGAAGCCGTCAGGCGGAGGGTCGCCGGCTGCGGAGGTACCGGATGAGGTACTCGCCGGCCAGGACGGCGGCGCCGACGCCGCCGAGGAAGAGGATCAGCACCCCGACGGCGTACAGGTCGACCGCCACCAGCCCGAGCGTGCCGACGACCAGCCCGAGCAGGATGACCAGGGCAACCGCTCCTACGTTTCTGCTGCGCATATACCGGATGCACCTCTGGGAGAGCGTTGCGGCTGCTGCCACGTGTACCCGGAGCGCGGTGGCGGTACACATGGCGTGACGGCTTTGCAGCCGCGGTGCGGGCATGCGGCGGACGGGGGGAGCGCGCGATGGGCGCAGTGGCGCACGTTCTGGCCGTGGATCCGGTGCCGGCCCGGTCGCAGATGGGGTCGTCGCTGGGGTTCCACATCATCCTCGCGTGCTTCGGCATCGCGTTCGCGGCCGTCACGATGACCGCGGAATGGATCGGTATCAGGCGCGGCGATGCCGCGGCGCTGCTGCTGGCGCGCCGCTGGTCGAAGGTCATGGCGGTGCTGGTGGCGGTCGGCGCTGGGTCGGGGACGGTGCTGTCGTATGAGATGGGCCTGCTGTGGCCGGGCCTGATGGGCCGGTTCGGCGCGGCGATCGGCTTCCCGTTCTCAGTGGAGGGGATCTTCTTCTTCCTGGAAGCGATCTTCGTGGCGGTCTACCTGTACGGGTGGCGGCGGCTGCCGGCCTGGGCGCACTGGTGGAGCGGGATGCCGATCGTGGTGGCCGGGGTGCTGGGCGCCATGTCGGTGGTCGCGGCGAACTCGTGGATGAACTCACCGGCCGGGTACACGCTCCGCCACGGCAAGATCACCAGGGTCGATCCGGTGTCGGTGTTTTTCAACGCCTCGACCCCGTATGAGACCGCGCACATGGTGCTCGCCGCGTACATGGTGACGGGATTCCTGGTTGCCGGCGTGTACGCGGTCGGGCTGCTGCGCGGCCGCCGGGACCGCTACCACCGGCTGGGCTTCGCCGTCCCGTTCACGCTGGCGGGGATCGCGGCCCCGCTGCAGGTGATGATGGGGGACATCATCGCCCGGTTCATCGCGCACAACCAGCCGGTCAAGTTCGCCGCGATGGAATACGTTCCTAGGACCACGCGCGACGTGCCCGAATGGGTGGGCGGGATCCTGATCAACGGCCACGTCTACTTCGGCGCCTCCATCCCGTCGTTCGACTCGGTCTTGGTCGGGTTCTCGCCGCACACCCGGGTCATCGGCTGGGACAGCGTGCCCCCGGCGCAGCGGCCGCCGCTAGTCACGCTCATTCACCTGAGCTTCAACCTGATGTTGGGCCTGGGC
>Ga0209240_1000993_pt1 | contig 11441 bp, 11 predicted proteins | sample GraSoi_2013_80cm_FD_185828 | JGI IMG/M metagenome (GOLD analysis project Ga0209240, IMG submission 185828) | Grasslands soil microbial communities from the Angelo Coastal Reserve, California, USA - Sample 9_17_2013_80cm (SPAdes) (version 2) | ecosystem: Environmental > Terrestrial > Soil >... | reverse complement strand
GCGATAGATAGCGGCTCCGTCTGCGCCTTTAGTAACGACCACTAAGGAGCCGACCGGAACGCGCAGCAATCGTACGCCCTCGTCAGGATCATCAACCTGACTTAGGAATGCGATCTCTTCGTCACTAACTTTCAGCACGGTGACTTTCTCCGCCAAACGCAAAAGACGGTCTAAATAGGTGGCCTCATCGGAAATTAATGATCTCCGGATCGTTGGGTCCAACGATACGGGAACTCCTAGAGCGGTGAAGCGATCAACCACCGAAAGATAAGCTGAAGCCGTTGGTTCCTCGGCCAGAACGATACCGCCGCAATGATAAAACGAATAGCGACGTGGATCGATGGGCTTCAGCTCATCGGTCCGCAGAGATGGATCCGCTGCATTATCCCGGTAAAAGCGGAAATCGACCTTCCCCGCGGCATCTACAGCAACAAACGCCAAAGTGGTTTTTGTTCCCGGCTCTCGAACGATTAAATCAACCTGGATCCCTTCCTGCTTCAGGAAATCAACCAAAGCTTCGCCAAACTGATCGTCCCCGAATTTGCCCACAAATGCTGCCGGCGTACCGAGGCGACGTATGCCGACGGCGATGTTGAACGGAGAACCACCGGGTCTTTTTTGAAAGGTCTTGGTTCCCCCGAGACCAGCCCCAGGATCCGTCGAGATCAGATCGTACAACGCTTCACCGCCGACCAAAACCGGGAGAACATTGCTCATAGAGAGGGTTCTAAGTTCTAAGTTGTAGGTTATAGGTTTTAAGTTCTAGATCGCAGCCGGGGTGAAAGCGCTCTGCCAATGCACCGGGCGCAACCTATAGCTTAAAACCTAAAACTTAAAACTTAGAACTTATAGCCTCGAACTTGTAGCTTAATCACCTTGGTAAGATTGGTGATTCGAATACAGTTTGAGCCGATCTTCCATCGCGGCCAATTGTTCCGTTCGTTCCGACTTGTTCAGGGCTTGCATAGCGAGCTGTTGGTAGCGAATTGCTTGACCGAAATCGCCTTTGGCAGCGTACGCGGCTGCCAGCGTATCGATAGAATAGGCGTTCGTCCAATGGTTCAACCCGCAGCATTTCTGGGCGAGAGCAACTGCTCGGTGAGGATTGCGGACGTGAGTTTCAGGAGAGGTTGCTAGAAGCCAGGCAAGATCGTTAAGGCTGCTGGTATCAGTCGGGTCAATGTGGACCGCGCCATCCAGCGCCTTTCTCGCGTCCTCGTAGCGATGGGCATCAATACAGGTGCGAGCCTTGCTACTGTAAAGCTGAGCCAGGAGCGACTGGCTTCACATTGCCTTTTTGGCGAGTTTGATGCTGAGATCAATCTGCTGAAGCGCATCATCCTGGCGCTTGACCAGAACCAATACGGCAGCCTTCAAGAAATGGGCCCGCCAGTTGTCCGGATTAGAGTTGATGATCGAATCAATTCGGGTGAGCGCTTCTGTTGCCTTACCGGATTCGGCGAGCTTAAAAGCCTCGTCCAGCCGGGCCTGGCCAATACTCATCCGCTGTTGCCAGATTTCACCCCAGCCGTTAGCGGTTTGGGCCAGTAACGGCCGAGTACTTAGCCAGCAGAGAGCCGCCAGAATAAAAATGTGACACCAAAATGTGCCGGATCGTGTATGCTTCATAACTTCACCGCCGCCATGCAGCGAACCTCATTCCCATTCCGCATACCGGTTCTCAGAGTCTTATATGTGGTCCTTATAGCACTTCCTGGTGTAAAGGCCAGCGCGTCAACCGACGGAGTTTTGTTGAGCCGCACGACCGGGAACCATCTTTTCGCTCCTGTGCTTGTCAATAGAAAGCCGGCCTGGTTCGCGGTCGACACTGGCGCAGCGTTGACCATCGTGGATGCTAAGAAAGCTCACATCTTGGGTCTGGCTTCTCTGGGTAAAACGGTTGAGCTACCGAACCAAATCGAGGTGAATGACCGGGTAGTACCGGTGGCAAATCTCCAAAACCTAAGTTTGGGCACGCAAAGCCTTGGTTCAGGCCCGGTTGCGCTGATTGATCTCACCCCTTTCCGGGCCAGGCTACGTACAGACGGTACTGCAGTCCCGATGGATGGCATCCTTGGGTTAGACATCCTGGAGCGGTACCGGGCAGTTATCGATTGCAGCCAGCAGCGGATCTACATGCAAATCGGATCTCCAACCGAGCTAGCCGCGGTCCAAATGGATATTCGGAAACGACATCTCAAATCGATCCCGATGCGTATCACCCGGTCGGGAGCGCTCGAGATCGAAGGGAACCTGAATGGAAGGCGTTACAGTTTCGTGGTTGATACCGGCGGTTTCACTACGCTGTTGCCGGTGCACGTTGCTACTGAGAGCGGCATCCCAGTTATCCACACCGGCGTCAACGCTAAGGGAATCCATTCTAAAACGAGGGCAGTGTTGGCCGGGATCGCTCCTCAGATGAGCATTGGGAGATATAACCTGGGGACAACGGTGGTTGGAATCACCGACTTGCCGCCCGGGCCGGAAGATCTCCGGTACGAGTTTGGCGGATTGCTAGGCGCTGACTTCTTTTTCCAGCACCACGGCATTATCGACGTCGGCAACCAGAAATTGTATTTCACCGAAGTCGCGGTTGGGGGATAGCTCTTAATCGTCCTCGCACTCGTCGTCGTCCTCGTCCTCGTCCTCGAGAATTTCGGGCCGTGCAGGCACAATGGCGCAGATGGGACCTATGGGACTCATGGGTCGCATTGGTCCCATTAGTCCCATAATTCCCATCGGTATTTCGTGGGCGCGGGGTGGATTTACCGAGCGTGTCGGGTCGCAGTCAGCCCATCGAGGACGATTTCGGCTACGCCTCCCCCTTGAAAAAAATAAGACCCGCAGGCAACTGCGGGTCTTTGAATTTAGACTTTTCTTCCCAGCCGGAATACCGACTAAGGAGTAGCGCTGGCGCTAGCGCTCGGCGCTGGAGAAGCCTTCTTATGATGATGGGCGGTATGATGCTTCTTAGCAGGAGCAGAAGCAGAGGCGCTAGCAGAAGGAGCTGGCGAAGGATCGGCTGCAAATGCTGCCACGCTGAGGCCGAACACCGCCGTGAGCAGAAGAATAACTTTGTTCATGATTTTGATAAACAGTTGTTAAGGTTTTCCCACGTTTGTTTTTTTCTCCGATCGCTTGAGAAGAGTGGTGTTGCACCCAATCAACCAATCAGAGTAACCTGCGGCCGCCAAAAACCCACGTTCGGGCGAAGCAGATTGTGTCGAAGTCGTTCGCGTTCCCAGCGATTACTTCACTCGCCGCTGCCGGGCGAATTCGGAGTCGCTCTCACACACGTTACTTCACACGACGAAACCCAAGAAACGTACGGAAGTTTCGAAATTAATTTCAAAAGGAGTTCGAGGAGTTCGAGGAGTCCAAGGAGTTCAAGGAGGGAATTCCACGACTTCAAAGGAGCTAGGAGGCACGTGTGGCGTAGGGGGAAAGTCGCTCGGTCGAGTCGCATTCTAACTCCTGGCTACTGCCCTCCGCTCCTTGAACTCCTTCTTTTTTGCGACCTTGCGCGTCCGGGACCTCTCTGGTACCTGAGATTGCACTTTTTTCAGGTTTCCTATCAAGCTCATGGCCAGTCTCACCCTCTCGAAAATCTTAAAGCGTTTTGGTAAGACAGAGGTTATCCACGGCGTTGATCTAGATGTGGCCGATGGCGAATTCGTCGTCTTGGTTGGCCCGTCTGGCTGTGGAAAATCGACTCTGTTGCGAATTATTGCCGGTCTTGAAGAGGTGAACGAGGGCGAAGTCCATATCGGCGGCCAGCTCATGAATGAGGTCGACCCGGCCAAACGAGGGGTCGCCATGGTTTTTCAGTCGTATGCTCTCTACCCGCATATGTCGGTAGCCGACAACATGGGTTTTGGCCTGCGCATGGCAGGCCGCCCTAAGCAGGAAATCCGGGAGCGAGTCGCGAGAGCTGCCGAGATACTCCATCTGACGCCGTATCTAAAACGGCGACCGAAAGAGCTCTCCGGCGGGCAAAAACAGCGGGTCGCGATCGGTAGAGCGATCGTGAGAGAACCGGAGATTTTCCTCTTTGATGAACCGCTTTCAAACCTGGATGCCGAGTTGAGAGTCCAGATGCGAATTGAGCTTTCCAAGCTCCACAGCAGCCTGCAGACGACTATGGTCTACGTCACTCATGATCAAGTCGAGGCGATGACTTTAGCGGAGAAAATTGTCGTTCTGAATGACGGCAGAATCGAGCAATTAGGCTCGCCTCGGGACCTGTACTCCCGTCCGGCCAACCTTTTCGTGGCCGGTTTCATAGGGTCGCCCAGGATGAATTTTCTCAAGGTGAAAGTTGTAGAGAGCCGGTTCGGCGAAATTACCGCAGAAAGCGACGATTTCCTTGGAGGGACGCTGACCATACCGTCCAGCTCGCATGGTCAGATTGCGTCGGGTTCGGAGGCGACCTTGGGTATTCGCCCAGAACATTTAACCGTTGTCCCGCAGGCCTCGGGGAAAGGGTTGCTGACGATCGAAGTCGTAGAAATGCTGGGCGAATCCACATATGTCCACGGTCTTACTCCAGCGAACAATCGTCTCACGATCGGTTTGCGGGGCTTTAACGATCTGCGCCACGCTGATTCAGTAGGTTTCGATTTCGAACTTGAAAACCTGCATCTCTTTGGTCCGTCCGGTCAGGCAATTTGACGGGGCGAAGAGAAATCCTTTGCACGAAGCAGTAATCCAAAGGTCCTTTCGCAAACCCTCTTGGAGCAAATCGTGAAAAGAACAATCACTTACCTGAATTTCGACGGCAATTGTCGCGAAGCGATGACGTTTTACGGCCGGTGTCTGGAATCGGAGCCTAACTTCACTCCGTTCTGTGCGGGACCGCCCGAAGTAGTAGCCATGGCAAAAGGCACGCCCGACCGAATCCTGCACTGCGAACTCGCCCTCGGACCGGCGGCCTTGATGGCCTCTGACACACTACCCGGCAGGCCCTTTCAACAGGATAATAATTTCTCAATCTGCCTGGACTGTGAATCCCAAACGGAAATGGAGAAAGTATTCGGCGCCCTTAGTGAAAACGGCGAGATCACCATGCCATTGCACGATGCGTTCTGGGGCGGGCGTTTCGGTATGTTGACCGATCAATTCGGCATTAGCTGGATGTTCAGCTTTCGCGCGGCCAGCTGATAAATCGGAAGAGCAACGGCGGTTTCCCGCAGTCTCCAATTTTGTTCCACGGCCAAATTCTCGGAACCGTGTCGAAATGCGGCGCTGTGTGACGTCGTTCTCTTGTGAGGCTGCTAACAACTGCCGGCCTCGAAAAACCGATTCTCACTTATGAAATACATGCTGATTTTTCACGGGTCCAAGGCTGATTTCGATCGGCGCACCGATCCAAAAAAAGGGCCTATCTTCTGGAGCGAATTCATGGCCTATGTCCATGCAATACAAAATGCCGGCGTCGTAATCGCTGGCGCCGGGCTGGAAATTCCGGAGAATGGCAAAATCGTCCGCGTGCGGGACGGCAGCAGCCAGGTACAGGACGGTCCCTATGCCGAAACCAAGGAATCGCTGGCTGGCTTCCTCCTGATCGAGGTGCCCAGCCTGGAGGTAGCGCTGGACTGGGCAAAGAAAAGCCCGTGGGCAACGCACGCCACCGTCGAAGTGCGAGGAATCTTGCCTCCCGGCGACGTTCGAGCGCCGATTTTGCCAGCCTAAAGAGAAGAGTACGTTGCCGGTGCCTCCTGCCGCGCAAATCAGAACGATTCAGGCGAAGGGCGACTTTTCATCCATGAATGAATCTGCCACCCATTCTGCGATTGAAACCGTCATTCGCCAGTCGTACGGCCAGATCATTGCTTATCTGGCCGCGCGTTCCGGTGATGTGGCCGGCGCGGAAGACGCCCTGAGTGACGCGTTCTTGGCGGCCTTGCGCCGCTGGCCGGTGGACGGCGTCCCGGACAAACCCGAGGCGTGGTTGCTTCGGGCTGCGCGCAACCGGCTGATCGACAGCGCTCGCCACGACCAAGTCCGGTTGCGATCCTCCGAATACCTTCAACAGATCGCCGAAGAGGCGCAAACCATGGCCACAACCCTTGATTCTTTTCCAGACGAGCGACTGAAGTTGCTATTCGTCTGTGCGCACCCAGCCATTGATGTGGCTGCTCGGACTCCGCTGATGTTACAGACCGTGCTTGGCATTGACGCGGCGCGGATTGCTTCCGCCTTTCTAATTTCACCGAAAGCGATGAGCCAGCGATTGGTTCGTGCCAAAACGAAGATTCGCGACGCCGCCATTCCTTTTCGGGTGCCGGAACCCCAGGAATGGAGTGAGCGATTCTCTTTTGTCCTCGACGCCACTTACGCCGCCTATACCGCAGGCTGGGAGAGCGGATCCGACAGTAGTTCGACCCACGGCGCCCTAGCTGAAGAAGCGATTGTGTTGGGACGGGTGCTGGTTAGCCTGATGCCATCAGAGCCAGAAGCCCACGGCCTGCTTGCCTTGATGCTGCATTGTCAAGCCCGCCGGAAGGCGCGGCATACCACTGAAGGCTTCTATATCCCACTTGATCGCCAGGATACTAGCCGCTGGTCCTGGCCTCTGATGCAAGAAGCGGAAGAGCACTTGCGTCTGGCCGCGAGTTTCAACTGTATGGGCCGTTTTCAGCTCGAAGCAGCGATACAATCGGTGCATGCTCGCCGTGCCGTTACCAGGGAGACAGACTGGCAAGCTATCGCATTGCTTTATGAGGGCTTGGTACGGATTGCACCGTTGATCGGGTCTCTGGTTGGTCGCGCCGTTGCCCTCGCGCAAGCCGGAGATCCTGCCGCTGGGCTGGGCGCGCTTGATGCGATTCCGCCTGGTCGCATCGCTACCTACCAGCCTTATTGGGCCGCGCGTGGTCACCTGCTCCATTTGCTCCATAGAAATGACGAGGCGCGCAAAGCCTGGGAGTATGCCGCCGGGTTGACCGACGATCCCGCGCTTCGACGCTATCTGACGGAACGCATCATCGAGCTGGCCGACGGCTGTAGATAGCCTCCAAACTTGGCTTGTAATATTGTAGGACCAAATTCAGGTGCTGCCTCAGTCCGTCGCGCTGTGTCCGTCCGCCCTTTTACGCAACGGGTTCTAGAGGGAGTCACGGGATGTTTCTTTATTTTCGCCGGGGTGCTCCTAGGTCGGAGAACTGCGGGCGCTTAGCGACGTACTTAATCGACCTCTGTTCTAAATTGGCGGATGGGGAGGGATTCGAACCCTCGGTACCTTGCGGTACACACGCTTTCCAGGCGTGCCCAATCGACCGCTCTGGCACCCATCCGGAAACGAGCCTACGAGTTTGGTGTCGATTGCCGGTGCTTGCAACCCCTTTGTAACGCCTTGAAGGCGTGCCCGCCCCACCAATCACTAATCACCTCTCACCTCAGGCGATAGCTGTTGCGCGATCGCCTTCAGCTCTGTCTCGAGTTCAGCCTGGCTCTCATTCAACATTTCAAGCTTCAATTGATAGCGATGGAGCTGGATCAAAGCATGGTTTACCTGGCCTCTCAATTCAGCGGACTGGGCTTGAATTTCTTGATTCTGGCGTTCGAGCTCGGTCCGGCGTTCTACCAAATCTGCCGCGGGCCGATTGCCAAAATCGAATTTTCGCGGCGATCCTTTCCGAGCATTGCGTAAGGCCTCCGTCAATTTCGACGTGGCTGCTTCCAGAAAGTGCAGGGACGGTCCGTGGTATTCCGGCACGGTGACCGCTTGTCCGCAATGGACACAGGTCAATGACAATCCAGCCCCCTCCAAATCAACGACTAGTTCTCCGTGGCAATGCGGGCAGTCAAAAACAATATCACGCTCGGTTATTTCTAGACCCTCGCGTTCGATCTGTTCCGGATTCTCAAGCGGGTTAGGAGTATCGCGTGGTGGAGAGTCGCTCATTATCGGACCAGATTCCGTTTGACGAGAGTGATGCGTGACGGTGGGTAAATCAAGCGAACCACTACAGTTCGCTGGAACGGGCGCACGGCACGCATTGTCGCACCGAGGTGTGCCATGTGCGACAAGATGGCGCTAAAATGAAAGAATCGATGAAGGAGGTTTTGTTGTAACCTGCTAGCGTTGAATGGATTACAGTATTCACGACCATTTGGCACAATAGCGGCTTAAAGTTTGTACGCGATTTTATGGCTAAGATTTTAGGTATCGATCTTGGTACCACGAACTCCTGTATGTCGGTAATGGAGGGTGGTGAACCTGTAGTAATTGAAAACTCTGAAGGCGCGCGGACGACTCCTTCGGTTGTCGCCTTCACGAAAAGCGGAGAACGCCTCGTCGGTCAAGCGGCGAAACGACAAGCGGTCACGAACGCGAGAAACACGATTTACTCGATCAAGCGTTTCATGGGACGGAAGTTCGATGAGGTGCAAGGGGAAGGTAAGCGGGTTCCTTACAAGATCGTTCGAGCTGCTAATGGTGACGCTAACGTTGAGGTAGAAGTCGGTTCGGAGAAAAAGACATTCTCGCCACCCGAGATATCCGCGATGATCCTCAGCAAGCTGAAGGCGGACGCCGAGTCAAAGCTAGGCGAGACCATCACCCAGGCGGTTATCACCGTGCCGGCTTATTTTAACGATTCCCAGCGAAACGCGACGAAAGACGCCGGCAAAATCGCTGGGCTGGAAGTTTTGCGAATCATCAATGAGCCAACGGCAGCATCGTTAGCCTATGGTCTGGACAAGAAAAAGGATGAGAAGATCGCGGTTTACGACTTAGGTGGCGGTACTTTCGATATTTCAGTGTTGGAAATCGGCGACGGCGTCTTTGAAGTCAGGGCGACCAACGGAGATACCCATTTGGGTGGTGACGACTGGGACGCGAAGATCATGGATTGGATCATCGCTGAGTTTAAGACCGACACCGGGATTGATCTCAGTACACAGGCCGATGCAATTCAGCGGATAAAGGAAGAAGCCGAAAAAGCTAAAATCGCGCTTTCGTCGTCGCAGGAATACGAGATCAACCTGCCCTTCATTACGGCCGATGCGACTGGTCCGAAGCATATTCAGAAGAAACTAACCCGGGCTAAGCTGGAACAGCTTACTGACGACCTCTTCCAGCGGACGATAGGACCGGTCAAAGATTGTTTGAGAGAGGCTAAGCTGACGCCTGCCGAGATCAATGAGCTCGTGCTGGTCGGCGGTATGACCCGGATGCCGAAGGTGGTCGAAACCGCCCGCAGTTTGATCGGGAAAGAGCCTCATAAGGGAGTCAATCCGGATGAAGTTGTGGCTGTAGGAGCGGCGATCCAAGGCGGTGTGTTGCGGGGAGACGTTAAGGATGTGTTGCTGCTCGATGTCACTCCGTTGAGCTTGGCGATCGAAACGCTGGGCGGTGTCGCCACAAAGATGATCCCGCGCAATACCACGATTCCGACCCGGAAATCCGAAATTTTCTCGACAGCGACCGACAGCCAACCTGGGGTCGAGATTAAAGTCGTGCAAGGCGAACGCGAGTTTGCCCGCGACAATAAGAGCCTGGGTACCTTTCATCTGGACGGTATCCCGCCAGCCCCGCGCGGTGTTCCGCAAATCGAAGTGACCTTCGACATCGATGCCAACGGTATCCTGAATGTATCAGCAAAGGACCTGGGCACCGGTAAGGAGCAGAAAATCGCGATCACCGGCTCCAGCGGACTGAGCAAAGACGAGATCGACAAAATGCGGCAGGATGCGGAGGCCCACGCTGAAGAGGACAAGAGAGCGAGAGAACTGGCGGAACTCAGGAACAACGCCGATAATCTGGCCTACCAATCTGAGAAGCAGCTTAACGAGCTGGGTGAAAAATTGTCCGCCGAGCAGAAACAAACCGTCCAGGATGCGATCAAAGAAGTTCGCGAAGCTCTAAAAGCGGAAGATGTTGACGCCATTAAGCGAACCACAGAGACCCTGCAAACCCGGTTCCAAGCGATCAGCGCTGAATTGTACAAGCAAGCCCAAACCGCGGCGAATCAGCCGAGCGGCGATGCCGCCAGCTCAGCCGAGCCGAAGAAAGAGGGCAAAGCAGGCGATCACGTGGTAGATGCTGATTTCGAAGTGGTCGACGAAGACAAAAAGAAATCCTGACGCTAATTTTTTGAAGAGTCTCCGGTTGAGTTCGCAGTTCCATCCTTCGCTGCGGCTCAACCGGCGCATCATAAACCCAAAGTAAAAGGAGGATAAATTAGTTATGGCAATCAACGTAAAACCTCTCGGCGATCGCGTGCTGGTTCAGCCGCTCGAAGAGAAGGAAATGAAAAAGGGAGGCATCATTATTCCTGACACGGCCAAAGAAAAGCCGCAGGAAGGAACAGTGGTCGCTCTCGGAACCGGGAAACTGGACGACAACGGGAAGAAAGTCGAATTCAACGTCAAAGTCGGCGACAAGGTGTTGATCTCCAAATACGGAGGCACCGAAATCAAAATCGACGGCGATAACTATCTGATTATGCGCGAGGACGACATCCTTGGCATCCTTGGATAACAACGAACATTAATATCGATACTCAAAATACTTTATGGCAGCTAAACAATTGCAATTCGACGAAGCGGCTCGTCAGGCACTGCTCCGCGGCGTAGAAAAGCTCGCGAAGGCAGTCAAGGCGACGCTCGGGCCAGCCGGCCGGAACGTCATTCTGGATAAGAAATTCGGCAGCCCGACCATCACTAAAGATGGCGTTACGGTAGCGAAGGAAATCGAGCTCGAGGACTCGTATGAAAACATGGGTGCACAGCTGGTCCGCGAGGTCGCTTCCAAGACTTCGGATCTGGCTGGTGATGGCACCACCACCGCAACGGTTTTAGCGGAAGCAATCTTTCGCGAAGGTTTGAAGAACGTCACCGCGGGGGCCAACCCCACCTCCTTGCAACGGGGGATTCTAAAAGCGGTCGATGCGATCGTAGAAGAACTCAAGAAGATCTCCAAGAAGGTCTCCGATCGAACCGAAATCGCTCAAGTCGCGACGGTCTCTGCCAACTGGGATCAGACCATTGGCGAGATCATTGCTGACGCTATGGACAAGGTCGGCAAGGACGGCACCATCACCGTTGAAGAAGCGAAGTCCATCGAAACCACGTTGGAAGTCGTTGAAGGTATGCAGTTCGATAAGGGCTACCTTTCTCCGTACTTCGTGACTAACGCCGAGAGCATGGAAGCAGCGTTGGAAAATGCTTACATCCTCATCCACGAAAAGAAAATTTCGAGCCTCAAGGATCTGCTCCCGGTGCTCGAGAAAGTGGCGAAGGCTGGACGTCCGTTGTTGATCATCGCTGAAGATGTTGAGGGCGAAGCTTTGGCCACCTTGGTGGTGAACAAGCTGCGTGGCACTCTCCAAGTCGCTGCCGTGAAAGCTCCAGGCTTCGGCGATCGCCGCAAAGCGATGCTTGAAGACATTGCGATTCTGACCGGTGGCCGTTGTTTGACCGAAGATCTCGGCATT
>Ga0209240_1000992_pt1 | contig 11448 bp, 9 predicted proteins | sample GraSoi_2013_80cm_FD_185828 | JGI IMG/M metagenome (GOLD analysis project Ga0209240, IMG submission 185828) | Grasslands soil microbial communities from the Angelo Coastal Reserve, California, USA - Sample 9_17_2013_80cm (SPAdes) (version 2) | ecosystem: Environmental > Terrestrial > Soil >... | reverse complement strand
TGAACGTCGGCGATCCGATCGAGCACATCCGAAAACTGGGCGGCAAAATTCCCGACGCGCGCCCCTCGATGTTGCTTGACTATACCGCTGGCCGCCGATGCGAGGTGGATGCCATCAACGGCGCGATCCCACGGTTAGGCAAACCGCTGGGGGTAGCCACGCCAACCAATGAGACGGTGGTCGGCATCATCAAGGCGCGCGAACGCCGCATGCTCGCGCAATAATGACCGAGTCAACGGTACGAAAAACAAAATCCCCCGGCGCGGGCCGGGGGTGCATCAGGATTGCTTGCGCGGATCGTGACGAAGCTTAAGAGACCTTCAGATTTTCGGCGGAGGTTTTGCCGCGATTTTCCACAAGGTCATATTCGATAACCTGATTCTCGTTGAGGGTTGAGAGCCCAGCGCGCTCGACCGCCGAGATATGGACGAACACGTCCTTATCGCCGGCCATCGGCTTGATGAACCCATAACCCTTGGTCGGGTTGAACCACTTGACGGTGCCTTTTTGCATCGCCTGTCTCCTGGTCTAGACGTAAAAAAGACGTGGCCACGCATTTTTGCGTGCCACGCCACAAGCGGGCTTCCGGATGTCTGCTCAATTTCTTAGTCGCGAAACGCACAGTCGAACGGCCTAGATCCGATTGTGCCTGATATTGCAACACGAAATTTGCGCGTTAGCAAGCTTCTGGCGCGGAAGGAAAACTGGTCAGCGGCGAGATCGCTGCTCGCGACCTGTGGCGGCGGAACAACAATGTCCGGCAACCCTGCTCGCGAACAACCGAGGCCGATTGACGCTCCCTGAGAACTGGGGGCAAATCGGCGATGGCCGATGGGATTTTTACATTTTTGCCGAACTGGTCCTCCTTCTGGAAATAGCATTTATGCGCTGCTCATCGCGGCCTTTGCGAGCAAAGGAGATCAGAACCGGCGAAAGATTTGCAGGGGCCGTTGCCATTGTTTTCGGCATCATCCTGGCTGCTGCGCCACCGCCGGCTCAGGCGCAGATTGCTCCGCGGCCGCCGCCAACACCGCAGCCGACGCCGTCGCCTTCCGACATCAATTCCAATCTCTCGCTCGGCGCAGCGGTGACGAATCTCGGCAGCAATTTCCTGGAACGCCTGGGAAATGAGGCGTCATACGGGTTCAGCCGCACGCTACGCAACAATCCGGGCGGCGGCGGCGCGTCCGAAACCATGGACGCGCCGCGTTTCCGGACCTGGGGCGAGGCCTACGGAATTTGGGCCAGGACCGGCGCACAGGGCGATTTCGTCGGCGACCGGCGTCAGACCTGGGGCGGCGTCGGAGGGCTCGGCGCGCGCCTTGCGCCAGGCGTCAACGTCGGTGTTTCGGTCGACCAGAGCCATACCAAGATCGACGTTCCGTTAGCGTTGCAGGCGGCAACGCTCGATCTTACCCAAATCGGCGCCAACGCCTCGGTCGACAAGGGTCCATGGACCTGGGCCATCGCGCTGGTGCATGGTTTCGGAAAGGTTAATTCCAGCCGGGATACGGGGGCGGGTTTTGCCCGCGCCGACTATAACGCGCACATCGACGGCGCGCTGACCGAGCTCAGCTACTACTGGAGCCTTGACCAGAGCCGCATCGTGCCGAAGGCCGCGTTCGAATATGTGCGCGCCTCCACCGCATCGTTTCAGGAACTGGGCGGGTTTGATCCCGTCACGGCGAGCGGGGCAACGGTAGAGCGTTCACGGGTCCTGCTGGGTGCGGAGATCGGTCATTACTGGATTTTCGGCCAAAAGATTTTCGATCTGTCTGGCTACGGCAAATTCATCGACAATTTCTCCCAGAATTTCAGTTCGGTCACGGTGAGTCTCGGCACCGAGAGCATCGCCGTGCAGGGCATTAGCGAAAGCAGATATGGCGCCGATGCCGGCGCGTCTGCGTCGCTCAGCCTGAGTAGTACCGCGCGCCTCTATCTCAACTATGACGGCAAATTTCGCGCCGCGCTGCAGTCCCACCAGGGGACGGTCGGCGTCGAGTTGAAGTGGTAGCGATACGGATTAGCGGCGCGGTTAGTTCCGATCGACCCCGACGACCCGGCCGTTTTCGATCGCCAGCGCCAGCCGGCCATGTTTCAGCGCCAGTGCCGCTTCGCCGAACAGCTCGCGGCGCCAGCCGTGCAATGCGGCTACGTCGGCATGATCGTCCGCCGCAATCTGTTCGAGATCGTCGACCGTCGCGATCACCTTGCTGGCGACGCCATGGCGCTCCGACGTCATCCGCAGCAAAACTTTCAAAAGCTCGACGATCGCCGCGCCGTTTGAATTGCCGCGCGGCCTTTCGATTTTCGGCAGGCCCGCGGGATCGCGCGCGATGCCGCGTTGTACTGCAGCCACGATATCAGCCCCCCATTTTGATCGATCAAAACCCTTCGGCAGCGAACGCAAATTCGCCAGCCGTTCGAGGCTGGTCGGCGCATGGGTCGCGATGTCGCCGACTGCATCGTCTTTGAGCACGCGGCTGCGCGGAACGTCGCGGCTCTGCGCCTCCTGCTCGCGCCATGCCGCGACCTCCATCAGCACCGCAAGCTCCTTGGGCTTGCGAACCCGCGTCTTCAGCCGCTCCCATGCGCGCTCAGGATGAAAGTCGTAGGTCTTTGGCGAGGTCAGAACTTCCATTTCCTCGCTTACCCAATCGTTGCGGCCGCGCTTTTTGAGATCGGCATCCAGCGCCGTGAAGACCTCACGCAAATGGGTGACGTCGGAGACCGCGTAGTGCGTCTGTTCCTCGGTCAGCGGCCGCCGCGACCAGTCGGTGAAACGATGGGTCTTGTCGGGCCGATGGCCGGTGGTCGTAGGCGATGGAATCCCCGTAACCGAGCACCATGGCGGCGACCTGGGTATCGAAGATCGGGTGCGGAACGATACCCGCCTGATGCCAGACGATTTCAATATCCTGACGGGCAGCGTGGAAAACCTTCAGCACCTTCTCGTTGCCCATCAGCTCAAAGAACGGCCTGAGGTCGATGCCCTTCGCCAGCGTATCGACTACGACTGCTTCCTGCGGGCTGGCCATCTGCACCACGCAGAGCAGGGGATAATAGGTCGTCTCGCGCAGGAATTCCGTATCGACAGTAATGACCGGGTGTTCCGCGAGCCGCGCGCATGCTGCGGCTAGTTCCGAAGTTGTGGTAATCAGATCCATGAACGGTCCATACGCTTTCCGAAACGGCGTTCTGCCGAAAGCGCTGATATGTCAAGGGTCTTGCCGCCAATTCGAGCCTTGAATTTCCACCTGACAGCGACTTTTCACCGGGACTTTAGCCATCGTGATGCATCCGACGGCCGCCCGGATCAGTCAACGCGTTCCCATCGTAAGGGAGCGTCAGTGTTCGCGGATGTGGCGGGCGGCGGGTGGCCGCTGCGAGGGGACGGCGAGCACGACGACGCAAAGCGCGAGCATCGCTAGCCCCATGAATTCAAACACCAACGCGTCCACGGCAATTCCCCTGACAAACCGATAGATTTGTGGGGAAGCAATTGACCATTTCTTAATTTCTGGCGGCCGGCGCGAATCGCTCCAGGGAATGTTGAGTGAGGGTTAACGATTCACGTGCCGCAAAAAGTACGAAGCACCCGCTGGTGCGGTTCGGGTGCCTGCGCATAACGTCCGAACCCGGGCTGGTCTTCATAGGGCTTCGACAACACCGTCAGAAGTTCCTCGAACGGCGTGAAATCGTCCCGGTTCACGGCGGCCTCGATAATCGCTTCTATCAGGTGATTCCTCGGAATGAAGGCGGGATTGACCGACCGCATCGCGGTCTGCCGCGCCGCGGGATCTTGTGACTCACCGCCGATCCGTTGCCGCCAGCGTCCCACCCATTCGTCGTAGGCGTTGGGATCGGTGAACAATTCCCGGACCTTGCCGTCATCAGCCGGAGCGAGCGCAGCGTCGCTCAAGCGCCTGAAGGTGAGGGTGAAGTCGGCCTGGTTTTTGGCCATCGCGTCCAGCAGATCCTGCGCGAGCGCGCGATCGTCGTCGCGCGCCGTGAACAGACCAAGCTTTTTTCGCAGGCCCGCCTGATAGGCGGCGTCGAACGTCTCCACGAAGTTGCCGAGCGCGGTCTGCGCCTCTTCGATGGCCTTGTCTTGCTCATCGCCAAGTAGCGGCAACAGGCATTCAGCCAGGCGCGTCAGGTTCCAGAGCGCGATCCGCGGCTGGTTGGCGTAGGCGTAGCGGCCGAGCTCGTCGATCGAGCTGAACACCTTGGCGGGGTCATAATGGTCCATGAAGGCGCACGGACCGTAATCGATGGTCTCGCCGGATATCGAGGTGTTGTCGGTGTTCATGACGCCGTGGATGAAGCCAACCAGCAGCCAGCGCGCGACGAGATCGGCTTGGCGCGCGATCACACGGTCCAAAAGGGCATGGTAGGGGCGCTCGGCCCGCGCCAGATCGGGGTAGTGCCGGCCGATCACGTGATCCGCCAGTCGCCGCACGCCCTCGGTGTCGCCACGCGCCGCAAAATATTGGAAGGTTCCGACACGGATGTGGCTGGAGGCGACGCGGGTGAGAACAGCGCCAGGCAGCGGCGTTTCGCGCAACACGCTCTCGCCGGTCATGACTGCGGCGAGCGAGCGAGTGGTTGGAATGCCAAGCGCCGCCATCGCCTCGCTGACGATGTATTCGCGTAAGACCGGGCCGAGCGCGGCGCGGCCATCGCCGCGGCGGGAAAACGGCGTCGGGCCGGACCCCTTGAGCTGGACGTCGCGGCGGATGCCATCCGCGTCGATTACCTCGCCGAGCAGGATGGCGCGGCCGTCGCCGAGCTGCGGAACGAAATGGCCGAACTGGTGCCCGGCATAGGCCATCGCAATTGGGTCCGCGCCTTCCGGAACGCGTTTTCCAGCAAGAATCTCGGTTCCCTCCGGGCTGGCGAGCCGGTCTGGATCGAGGCCGAGATGGATGGCGAGCGGCCGGTTCAGCTTGATCAGTCTGGGCGACGCGACGGGCGTCGGTACGACGCGGGCGAAAAAGTTCGCTGGCAGCGCCGCATAAGTGTGTTCAAAGGGGAAATGGACCGTCATGGCCTCAAGATAGGCATGCGTCGGGAATAGACAATCGATTCTTGGCTTGGCGGATCCAAAGCATTCGTTGTTTTTCCATCAGTTTTGCTGGCTTGTGGCCGTTCTTTGAAGGCCTACGTTAGCGGGCTCATTCGGTTGCCGCGCGGGGTTGCCTCAGGTAAACCCTGACGCTCTTTGCAGGCAGGTCTCAGCCTCCCGCTATTCGATCCTCCGACATCTGTTTTTGGAATATCCATGCATCGTTACCGGTCCCACACCTGCGGCGCCCTCCGTGAGAGCGATATCGGCCAGAGCGTTCGGCTGTCGGGCTGGTGCCATCGTATTCGCGACCATGGCGGAGTGCTGTTCATCGATCTGCGTGACCACTATGGGCTCACGCAATGCGTGGTCGATCCGGATTCGCCGGCCTTCAAGGATGCCGAACGGCTCCGCTCGGAATGGGTGGTTCGGGTCGACGGCAAGATGCGTCGCCGCCCTGAAGGTACCGCCAATCCCGAATTGCCGACCGGCGAGGTCGAGCTTTATGTCAGCGAAATCGAGGTGCTGGGGCCGGCCGGTGAACTACCGCTGCCGGTGTTCGGCGAGCAGGAATATCCTGAAGACATAAGGCTCAAATACCGTTTCCTCGACCTTCGCCGCGAGAAGTTGCATCAAAACATCATGACCCGCGGCGCGATCGTCGATGCCATGCGCAAGCGCATGAAGGATCAGGGTTTCTTTGAGTTTCAGACCCCGATCCTGACGGCATCCTCGCCGGAGGGCGCACGCGACTTCCTGGTGCCGTCGCGGATCCATCCGGGCAAGTTCTACGCGCTGCCCCAGGCCCCTCAACAGTACAAGCAGCTCCTGATGATGTCGGGCTTCGACCGCTATTTCCAGATCGCGCCCTGTTTCCGCGACGAGGACCCGCGCGCCGACCGGTTGCCTGGTGAATTCTACCAGCTCGACGTCGAGATGAGCTTTGTCACCCAGGACGACGTGTTCGGCGCGATGGAGCCGGTCATCACAGGCGTGTTCGAGGACTTTGCAAAAGGCAAACCGGTGACGAAGAACTGGCCACGGATTGCATTCGCGGAGGCGCTGCGCAAATACGGCACCGACAAGCCGGATTTGCGCAATCCGATTGTCATGCAGGATGTCTCGGAGCATTTCCGCGGGTCCGGCTTCAAGGTGTTCGCGCGGATGCTCGAGGATTCCAAGAACCAGGTGTGGGCGATCTCCGCACCGGGCGGCGGCTCACGCGCTTTCTGCGACCGGATGAATTCCTGGGCCCAGGGCGAGGGCCAGCCCGGGCTCGGTTACATCATGTGGCGCGAGGGCGGCGAGGGCGCAGGTCCGCTCGCCAACAACATCGGCCCGGAACGGACGGCGGCTATACGCGATGCCTTGGGATTGAAGGAAGGCGATGCCGCGTTCTTCGTCGCCGGCGATCCCGACAAATTCTGGAAGTTTTCCGGCCTCGCACGCACCAAGCTCGGCGAGGAGTTGAACCTGATCGACAAGGATCGGTTCGAACTCGCCTGGATCGTCGACTTCCCGATGTACGAATACAACGAGGAAGAGAAGAAGGTCGACTTCTCGCACAATCCGTTTTCGATGCCCCAAGGCGGCCTTGAGGCATTGCAGACCCAGGACCCACTGACCATCAAGGCGTTTCAGTACGACATCACCTGCAACGGCTACGAGATTGCTTCCGGCGGCATCCGCAATCACCGGCCCGAGGCGATGGTGAAGGCGTTCGAGATCGCCGGCTATGGCGAGAAGGACGTGGTCGAGCGCTTCGGCGGCATGTACCGCGCCTTCCAGTATGGTGCCCCGCCGCATGGCGGCATGGCTGCCGGGGTCGATCGCATCGTTATGCTCTTGTGCGGCACCACGAACTTGCGCGAAATCTCGCTGTTTCCGATGAACCAGCGCGCCGAAGACCTGCTGATGGGCGCGCCTTCGGAAGTGACGCCGAAGCAGTTGCGCGAGCTTCACATCCGGCTCAATCTGCCGCAAAACTAAGATCAGCCGCCGAAACAGTTAAATTCGGGGTCGAGGCAGCCCGCGGGGGAACGTATGTCGTCCTATTCTGAAGACCTCCATTCGGCGGCGCTTGCTTATCACCGGTTCCCGAAGCCGGGTAAGCTTGAGATTCAGGCGATCAAGCCGCTCGCCAACCAGCGCGATCTTGCGCTGGCCTATTCGCCGGGGGTGGCTGCCGCCTGCACCGCGATTGCCGAAAATCCCGCGGAAGCGGCATCGCTGACCACCCGCGCCAACCTTGTCGCGGTCGTCTCCAATGGCACCGCGGTGCTCGGCCTCGGCAATATCGGCCCGCTGGCATCGAAGCCGGTGATGGAGGGCAAGGCGGTTCTGTTCAAGAAGTTCGCCGGCATCGACGTGTTCGACATCGAAATCGCCGCCGACACCATCGACCGCGTGGTCGAGACCGTGGCCGCGCTGGAGCCGACATTCGGCGGCATCAACCTTGAGGACATCAAGGGCCCGGAGTGCTTCGAAATCGAGGCCCAGCTCAAGGCGCGCATGAAGATCCCGGTGTTTCACGACGATCAGCATGGCACCGCCATCATCGTCGCCGCCGCGATCACCAATGCGCTGCTGCTCAATGGCAAGAGTCTCAAAGACGTCAAGATCGTCGCCTCCGGCGCTGGAGCCGCGGCGATCGCCTGTCTCAATCTGCTGGTCTCGATGGGCGCGCAGCGCAAGAATATCTGGGTCGTCGATATCGATGGCGTGGTGCATGAGGGCCGCACCACGCTGATGGACCGCTGGAAGTCCGTCTATGCGCAGAAGACCGACAAGCGCGTGCTGGCGGACGTCATCGGCGGTGCAGATATTTTCCTCGGTCTGTCGGCGCCGAATGTGCTGACACCCGACATGGTCAAGCAGATGGCGGACAAGCCATTGGTGATGGCGCTGGCCAATCCGACGCCGGAAATAATGCCGGACGAAGCCCGCAAGGCGCGCCCCGACGCGATGATCTGCACCGGCCGTTCCGACTTTCCCAATCAGGTCAACAACGTCCTGTGCTTTCCCTTCATCTTTCGCGGCGCGCTCGATGTCGGCGCCACCGCGATCAACGAGGAGATGAAGAAGGCCGCCGTCGACGCGATTGCGCAACTCGCGCGCGATCCACCGGTAGATGCGTCCGCGGCCGGCTTTGACAGCGGTGAAGCGCAAGGCTTCGGTCCGGGCTCGCTAATTCCGAGTCCGTTCGATCCGCGGCTGATCCTGCGCATTGCGCCCGCGGTCGCGAAGGCGGCCATGGCGTCCGGTGTCGCGTCGCGTCCGATCGCAAATTTCGACGACTATGCGGCACAGCTGGAGCGCTTCGCGTTCCGCTCCGGCTTGGTCATGAAGCCGGTATTCGCCAAGGCGAAGACCCAGCCGGTGCGGGTGATCTATGCGGAAGGCGAGGACGAACGCGTCCTCCACGCGACGCAAGTGGTGCTCGAGGAGAAGTTGGCGCGGCCGATACTGGTCGGACGTCCCTCGGTGGTCGAAGCGCGAATCAAGCGGTTCGGCCTCGCCATCAAGGCCGGCCAGGACTTCGATCTGGTCAATCCCGAGGACGATCCGCGCTATCGATCCTATGTTCAGTCCTATATCGACGTCGCCGGCCGCCACGGCGTGACGCCCGATGCTGCGCGCACGGTGGTACGCACCAACGCAACCGTGATCGCGGCACTCGCGGTGGTCCGCGGCGAAGCCGACGCCATGATCTGCGGCGTCGAAGGCCGCTACATGAGCCATCTGCGCCACGTGCGCGAGATCGTCGGCTTCCTTCCGGGCGTGAGCGATTTTGCGGCGCTGTCGCTGATGATCACCAGCAAGGGCGCCTATTTCATTGCGGATACCCAGGTGAGACCGAACCCGAGCGCCGAAGAACTCGCGGAAATGGCGGCCCTGGCCGCGATCCATGTCCAGCGCTTCAATATCAAGCCCAAGATCGCCTTCGTGTCACATTCCGACTTCGGCAGTTATGATACCGACTCCTCGCGCAAGATGCGCCGGGCAACCGCGCTCCTGAAGCAGAACCATCCGGAAATCGAGGCAGACGGCGAAATGCAGGGCGATACCGCGCTGTCGGAAGCGGCGAGGAAGCTGATCCTCCCGCACTCGAAGCTGCAAGGTGAGGCCAATATCCTGATCATGCCGAACCTCGATACCGCCAACGTCGCCTATCAGATGATCAAGGTGCTTGCGGATGCGCTGCCAGTCGGGCCGATCCTGGTCGGCCCGGCGCGGCCGGCGCATATCCTCACGCCATCGGTGACTGCCCGCGGCGTTCTCAACATGACCGCGGTTGCCGCAGTCGAAGCCCAGGAGCGAGCCAGCCGCCAGCAACCGACCTTGTTCGGCTAAGCCAATGCGATCGATTTGAATGTTTGAAAACCTGAGGCGGAACGCTCATAATCGCTCTGCTCTCCGCTTTGCAACCCCACATCCGCAGCATCCAGTGAGGCCGTACCATGCCAGCGTTCATTACTTTCGGACGGGTTTTGTTCGCTGTGCTTTTTATCTATTCGGGGGCGACCAAGCTGTTTGGCATTCAGGCTACCGCTGATTTTATTGCCGCCAGGATCGGCGTTCCCTCCCTCCTTATGCCCTACACCTCGCAGCTGGAAGCGATGACGGGAATGTCCACGCCGCAAATGCTTGCTATTGCTGTTGGAGCTTTCGAGGTCATCGCCGGGTTGATGATTGCCCTCAATTTCGGCGTGCGGTTCTTTGCCATTCTTTTGATTTTCTTCGTTGCCGCGACAATCTATTACTTCGACGATTTCTGGAATCAGGCGCCGCCCGAAAATGCCAAGACCCTCATGGACGCGCTGAAAAGCCTGTCGATCATCGGAGCGCTGTTCATCATAGCGGGATATGGCCGGGCGCCGCGGACGGTCGAACCCGCTTACGGCGACGTATAGGTAGTTGCGTGAGCCGGAATTGCCCTAGCCGGGGCGCCGCCACGGCGTGACGTTGACATCATGGGCGGCGTCCAGGATTTGCCGATCCCCGGCTTTCAGGCCGTGCGCGGCGAGAATCTCCTGCGGTGAACGTTGTGGCACGCCGGGGAAGCAGGGCTCGCCGCCGGGGAGCCGCACGTGCGGAGCCTGCGATAGCCAGAACGTGTGGTAGCGGTCCATAAACATTCCGAACACGTCAGGCCCGCCAATTACCGCGACCGTGCCGGAATCCACTTTTGCAAAAGCGCACGCCGCTTCGAACGCAGCTCCGTCCGGATTCCAGAGTGTGGCTTTGGGATTGGACGGGTCGGGCGCGATCGCGCCTACCCTTCGGGTGAGGATAATCCGCGTTCGCCGCGGCGAGTTCGGCTGGCCTTCATGGGAATGTCGGCCGTGTACGATCAGGTCGGCGCGATCGAGGGCGGCGGCGAAAAATTTCTTGTCGCCCTCGAATTTCAATTGATCCGGCATCACGCGATCAGCGTTTGCCAGCATGCCGTCCGCGGATACGATGACATAGCCTTCAATGCGCAGGTCCGCCATCGCGCGCGGACTGGTCTATTCCGAGATCGTCTGCACCACGCTGGAGACCGGCCGCGAGCTCACGGTCGGCAGTTTGGCGTCCTTGAGGACTAGGTCGTCATACTGAGCCAGCGTCTGCACCGGGTCCTTGGCCCTCATCGCAACGACCTTGTAGCCGCCGGCTTTCAGCTTGCGCAGCAGCTCGGGCAGGGCTTCCGCCGTGTGCTTCTGGAAATCGTGCATCAGCACGATGCCCTTGCCCAGTTTGTCCAACTTTTTCATCACGCTGTCGATAACGGTTTGCGGCTTGCTGGCCTTGAAATCGAAGGAGTCGAGGTCGCACGAGAAAATCGCGACGTTGCGGGTGCCGAGGTAGGTCACCATTTCCGGCGGATGCTGCAGCGCCGGGAAGCGGAAGAACGGAGCGAACGTTGTACCGCCCAAAGCCCATTTCACCGCGCTGAACCCTTTTTCGATCTCTTCCTTGCGTTGATCCTCGGTCAGCTTCTTGTTGTTCAGATTGGCGTGCGACCAGGTATGCGAGCCGATTGTGTGGCCTGCGGCCGCAACCTGTTTGAGAATTTCGGGAAAGTAGGTGGCGTGCTTGCCAATCGGAAAGAAAATGCCGGTCGTGCATTCCTCCGCCAGCGTTTTCAGGACCGAGGGCGTATTGACCGGCCACGGGCCGTCGTCGAACGTCAGCACCACTTCCTTGTCGCGCAGAAAATCGAGCTGCTTGAAATGCTCGAAACCGAACCCTGGGCCGCCCGTGGTGTCGATTTCAACCACGCGGGCGATCCCAAGCGCATCCGGGTTTGCACACGGGGGTTTTGCAGGGGCGCGCGCCACGGCTGGAGCAGCCGCAGGCGTCGCCTGCGGTGCTGCCGCGCCTTTGGGAGGAGCAGG
>Ga0209240_1000989_pt1 | contig 11452 bp, 9 predicted proteins | sample GraSoi_2013_80cm_FD_185828 | JGI IMG/M metagenome (GOLD analysis project Ga0209240, IMG submission 185828) | Grasslands soil microbial communities from the Angelo Coastal Reserve, California, USA - Sample 9_17_2013_80cm (SPAdes) (version 2) | ecosystem: Environmental > Terrestrial > Soil >... | reverse complement strand
AAGTCTGCCTCAGCTCTTGGTCTCCGCCGGTATCCCTTTCTTTTTCACTCACAAGCTAAGCTGGAACGAACGAAATCCTTTTCCTTACAATCTGTATTGGTGGGAAGGGATCGATGGGACTCGGGTAATGGCTCATAGCTTCACGAACCCGGATACCGGTTATAACGCTCGAGTGACGGCGAATGAGCTTGGGGAAACGTGGCAGAATTTTAGCGGTAAACAGATACACGACACCACTCTCCTGACTTTCGGATACGGAGATGGCGGCGGTGGTCCGAGTGAGGAAATGTTGGAACGTTACTCTCGGTTGCGCGCATGTCCGGGGCTACCCGATCTCAAGATGGGGCTAGTTGCTGACTTCTATGAGCAGATTCCAACCGCTCGCGGCGTTCCCGGCGCTGACGGCGTTCGCGGCGTTCCATTGCCGGTCTGGGTAGGGGAACAATATCTCGAGTATCACCGTGCCACTTTTACGACTCAAGGCAGAGTTAAATCGCTCCATCGGCAATTGGAATACGCGCTGATCGAGGCGGAGACAGCCGCAACGCTCGCTTTTATCTGGGACCGGCGAAACTATCCGACCGGCCAATTAGCTTCTCTTTGGCAAATCCTGCTGCTCCATCAGTTTCATGACATCTTGCCAGGCTCAAGTATTCATTCCGTCTACGAATCGGCTCATCGGCGTTTGGCTTCGGCTCTCGATGAAACAACTGAGTTGCGAGACCTGGCGTTGCGAGCTTCTGAGCCGACTAGTGGGTCAGGGGACCTGATTTTCAACTTCCAACTGCAGGATCGGCCGTTACAGGCTGAACTCCGAGGGGTGGCTGCTAAAGACAATTTTGCATTCAGTGTGGAGGGACACCCGCTCTTAGCCCAACGGTTGGAAGGGGGATCCTTGCTGTTAGCTAACTACGACCTAACGGTTCCGGCACTCGGTGCTGTCGAGCTTCGATCAGATGCCGGCCCGTCTTCGTCTACCGCTCAGGATCAATCGTCGGGCTCATCCAACTCATCGAGCAGCGGTGTGAGGCCGTTTATTAACGTTCAATCGCACCAGATCGAGAACCAGGACCTGAGGATTCGGGTTGGCAGTGACGGCACTTTGGAATCAATCTTCGACCAGACTTTCGCCCGTGAGATTTTGTCAGATAGAGGTAATCAACTCTGGTTATTCACTGATGTCCCGCGGCAATTCGACGCGTGGGATATCGATGCCACCTACGTCGATGAGGGTACCGAGCTTCTAGCGGTGGCTGCACCGGAACTAATTGAATCAGGTCCGATCCGAGGCGCGTTGAGAGTGGTCCGGCGCTATGAAAACACCGAGATAGTTCAGGACTACCGTCTCAGTGCCCACTCTCGACGGCTTGAAATTGCCACTAGAGTGCGGTGGCGCGGCCGGCGCCAATTGCTTCGCGCCATCTTTCCGTTCGCCATTCACACCCATGAAGTATGGGCGGAAACCGCTTTTGGAGCGGTTGCTCGTCCAAATCACCGGAATACCCCGTGGGATCAAGCGCGTTTCGAGGTTCCGGTTCATCGTTGGGCAGATCTTAGTGAACCCGGGTATGGCGTTAGTGTGCTGAATACAGGAAAGTACGGTTACAGTGCGCACGGCAATGTGTTAGGAATCAGCTTGCTCCGCGCACCGATCTATCCTGACCCGTACGCGGACGAAGGAGATCATGAGTTCCTGTACGCGATCTATCCTCATGCCGGCGATTGGCGCAACGGAACCGTGCAACAAGCGGAAGAAATGCATTTTCCGCTGAGAGTTATTCAAGGTTCAAGACAAAGTGTTCGGTCTTCGCTCGTCCAGTTCACCGAAAAATCTTTGAGACTGGCCTGCTTAAAGAAAGCGGAGGATTCAGATGCGGTTATTTTACGGCTTTATGAACCAAATGGCGCCCGGGGACACACTACCTTAGAGAGTGCGCTCCCCCTCCAAAAAGCGTCTCTAGTAAATATCCTGGAAGAAGAAGACCAAGAGCTAACAATCGAAGATGAACGGCGGATCACTATCCCGTTCAAACCGTTCCAGGTGATTTCGTTAAAGCTAACCTTTAAACCGCGAATGCACGCGAATTGACGCGAATAAAGGCGAACACAACCGCGGATGAACGCAGATTTACGAGATAAAGACTAGCCGAGAAGGAATACCTACGGTTAAAGCCTCGCGCTGAGTTCTTGAGACCCGGACGTGCCGGCTAGTCTACGAATCGCGCGAGGGCTTAGGCGCCAACCTTTTTTTACATCAATTCGCCGTTCTTTTGTCTGCATCTGCGTAAATCTGCGTCCATCCGCGGTTTGTCTTCGCGTCTATTCGCGTCCATTCGCGGTTGGTATTGGCGGTTGTGAGTGTGACTCGATAAACTTGTTCAGTGCTTCCCGCGTGGCCGTCGTTGGCACCATCCTGGCGAAGGCTTCGGCCTCGATGGCTAACCCTTCGTCAATCGTGGTGTTTAAGCCGCGGTGAACCGCGTGCAGACAGATCGCCACCGCTTCCGGTGCAAAACCGGCAATCTTAAGGCCGAGTGCGACGGCTTCCTCAAGAAGTCGTTCCTTATCGACGACCTCGTTGATCAATCCTGCAGCTTTGGCTTCGCTGGCAGTAATCGGTTCGCCAGTCAAAATCATCCTGAGTGCTCGCTTCCGGCCAACTAATCTCGATAACCGCTGAGTTCCACCGAAGCACGGAGGTATTCCAATTGCGATTTCAGCCTTGGAAAATCGAGCCTCCGGTACCGCAATGGATAGATGGGTAGCCTCCACGATCTCACATCCGCCGCCGTAGGCGATCCCGTTCACGGCCGCGATAACGGGTTTAGAGAAATTCTCGATCCGCTTCGTCATGTTTTGGCCCCGCCGTACGAATTTACGGTGAGCGATTTGCGGTCCTAGTTTCACATCTTGAGAAAACTCATGGATATCCGCTCCGGCGCTGAACGCGCGACCGGAACCTGTCAAAACTACCGCCCGAATCTGGTCTTCTGTTTCGATTTGGTCCAATGCCTGAACGATCGAATCGACCAGCTCATAGTTGAGAGCATTCAACTTAGCCGGACGTTCAAACGTAAGAATGGCCACCGATTCACGATCGCTGCGGGAGAGAACGTTGGTATTCATAACGACCTAAATTGGAGATTCGTACAACTACCGGTGAACCCACCAACCATCAACCCCGAACGGAACTCGACCGCGAATGGACGCAGATTGGAACACGAACCGCGAATGGACGCGAATAAAAGCGGGGGAGAGTTTTTACAGTGGCCATATCAGCTGCTCAGGAAAACTGTCCGAGCCTCGACTGAGACTGCCCTCGACGTCATTTTCTGTGTCTCTATTCGCGTTTATTCGCGTGCATTCGCGGTTGAGTCTCTTACTCTCAAATCGTTGGTCTAACCTCAGCCACGATTTTTCCTCGCACATGTCCATCCGCGAGCGTGGCCAAACTCCGTGGTACCTGTTTCAATGAAATCACCTGAGAGACCAACGACCGGACCTCCCCTTTTTCAACTAGCGCAATCATCTCAGTCGCCATCTTGGCCAAGTCTTCCTGTTGATGACGGAATTGAGGTGCAACGAACCCGCCACCTAAACCAATATCATGAATCGCAATGGAGTATGGCAGATCGGGAACGGAAGAAAGATCGGGTATTCCTGCAATGAAAGCCACACCTCCTTCCGGCGCGAGTAACCGTAGGTTATCAACGGCGTTCCTGGGACCAATGGTATCGACGATCCCATCGAAGAGACGGGGACCAGCGATCTCCTGAGCGCGCTTGAACACGTCTTCTGTCCGGTAATCGATTACTTCGTCGGCACCCAAGCTGCGTACGTAGTCCGCGTTAGCGGTTGAACACGTCGTTACCACCGTCGCTCCCAGGCGTTTGGCTAACTGGATCGCAAAACCGCCTACTGGACCGCTCCCACTATGCACCAGAACAAGATTTCCAGACTTACAATGCAATCGGCGATGGACCACGTTGTACGCGGTTAGGCCAGCGCAGGGAATGGCGGCGCCATCCACATAACTCACGGAGGCAGGGAGCCTCGCGATAGTATGGCTCGGCGCTACATTGAACTCGGCATAGCTACCAGGTCGGCGCCAATTCGTTACATAGAACACGCGATCGCCCGGTTCCCAATCCTGCACGCCCGAACCGACGGCTTCGATGACTCCGGCGGCATCGACACCTAGGACATGAGGATAACTCCATAAGTCACTACCGGCAGCAGCGACCTTATAGTCGACTGGATTAAGTGACGCCGCCTGGATTTTAACCAGTACTTCGTTCGCAGCCGGAACGGGATTTGCCAACTCACCGATTCGTAGAGAAGACGGCGGACCCGGTTTATCGAGTAAAACAGCTTTCATTTTAAGGAAACTACAGTTTCGACAGCTGGCTAGTGCTCGGGGCGTCCTGCTCGATGGTTGGGTATGCTCTGGTTGGAGTCAGGGAGCGAAGACCGATGAACAACGGCCTGCTTACATTCATTGTTTGCATATAAGCGAACAGTGGATTCCAGGCAACTCTCATTTATATTATCTTATGCGTTCGCCGCTGCATCCGGTCAAAAATCAGATTACGTTGCCCAACGTTCTCTTTGCTCTGAGTGATCCTACTCGACTCCGGATCGTCAAAGCGGTGGCTGATCAAGAACAAATCAATTGCTGCGATATTCCGCTTAACATCAGCAAATCGACAGCATCACGGCATTTTCGGGTGCTACGCGAGGCCGGCATTCTGCGCATGGAGCCGCATGGAGTCGTTTGTTTCAATTCCCTGCGCCGCCAGGAGCTGGATGAGCTTTTCCCGGGACTGTTAGATTCCGTGTTGCAAGCCTTGGAACCGGTGAGGCATCGCAAACGCGCTCTGGCTAAACGCTGATATCCCGCACGGGCGAGCGCTTTGCTAAGCGAGCTAGATCTAAGGATAATATCTCGTTAGCCGCAAAGGAACTTGGCGGCGGCTAACCCGTCCACGCCGTTACGCTCCGTGGCTCGCCACAAATTCCTGAATCTTCTCTAAGATGCGTGCCTCAACGTCGTCCTGAGTCTCGCCGTTCGCTTTAAGTTGGCCCTTCGTGGCCGTTAAAGAATGGTCTCCGCCTTCAACCACATAAAGTTGGTTGGGAGCTTTCATTTTTTGTCGAACGCTTTCTAATAGATCCAAAGGGCAAAGCGAGTCGCGAGTCCCTTGTACGAACAGAATCGGCTGCGTTGATTCCAACAGCACTGCGTCTCGCATTTTTCCAGGATTGCCTGCACCGCAAAGTGGGTATCCTAGGCAAATGACGGCCGTCACTTCTTCTTCCAGGGCCAGATGGCATCCGACGCGGCCTCCCATACTCTTGCCAATCAAAACCACGGGTCCATCATGTGTCTTCCTAGCCTCCATCAGCGCTGCCCGGTGAGCCGCAACCAGCACAGGTAACGGGTCCGGACGTTTCCTGCGTTCCTCCATGTATGGGTAATCAAATGGGAAAACCTTGCCCAGCGTGGCTAGTTTCTTCGCCCAGCGTTGCATCCATGAATGCGAAGAAGGTGCACCCGCTCCGTGAGCAAAAACAAAAACCGGCGTTGTCATCTTGAACTAAGGTAGGCAAGATTCGGGATTCCTCTTTCGCAGTGAACTTCAGCCGGCGAACTGGGTTCGATCGGCCTTAACCATGGGTGCGCCGGAGTACTCGACGTTGCCGGCTCCAAATGCCAGCCATGCGCTATATCCCGCATCACCAGAGCATGATCGAATTCGATCGCAGCGCTAGGGAAGCGTTCTTTGTTATCAAAAAAACTGCAGAAAACTTGGTTGATCTGAAACGGCCGGATCCTCCATTCCTTGGTTTCGAGGGCGATCCCATCAAAAATCTGCGGGTCATGGATAAACGAAGAGCCCGAATTTCCGATCCGAAAAAAGTCTTCTTGTAAACTCTTGAAACAGGACGAAGCCGGCAGATTCGGAGCGTCATCACCCGAAAACCTCAGCTCGGCGGTTTTATCTAGAGATCGATAGGCGAATTCGGCATGGCCGACTGATTCCTTTACGGCAAACCGGGCTCGATGATATCTGCTCGGAAAAAAGGTCCCTCCCAAGATTGCGGTCAACCAAAGATCGGTGTCTCGCCGAGCCACGAAACTGCCTTCGTGAGATTGACCCTTCTGATCGACCCATTCTGACGCAACTTGGTGCATTGCGTTTTCGCTACTAACACCCAACCATGCCGGCAGCCCGCGTGGCCGGATCGATTCCAGGCGTACCAGGCAAACACCCACGATCGCGTAGCCGTGGTAGAGCTTAGGATGCAACGGCGCCGGTAGTAGCCGTGCAACTACTTCGGGATCAGCTCGATAGTTCAGAACAAACCGGCGCTTGATGACACCGCGTAAAATCGGAGTCGTCATACCTTCCCTTTATTCAAGGCCCTATCGGGCCTCTGCGCAAGGGGCCAGAAAATGCACAACCAGGACGCAAGAGCGGGAAAACAAATAGCCGCGAAAAGGCACAAAAAGCACAAAAAAGAAGAAAAAAACTCACGCAAAGCCGCAAAGTTAAAGCGGAGAACAGATAATTCACAGAAGATCACAAGGCGGCAGAGCCGCAACCAAATAACCGGAAATCTCACAGCAAGGACACAAAGGCCACGAAGACAAAACAGTCTCGACTAAGTTTCGACAATGATTTGTCTTAGCGGCCTTCGCGACCATGTTGTGAACTATTTTGTCTTCGCGAAGACGTGAATCCTCGTCAAAATGTTTGAAGACTTCTCGTTGTAGTACAAAGGCTTCGACGGCTCGACTGAGCTCGCCGAATGTCCTGAGCTCAGCCGAACGGTCACGAAGGTCTCCATCCAATACCAACCGCTTCTACAGAAATGCCGATCGATGTTCGCGGCACCAAGTCTCGAACGTCTGAGCCGGTCGCCCGGTCAGTCTCTCCACCTCGTCGGATTGGAACGTGCCTTCGCCGTTCCTGGTCCGTATCCAGACATCAGCCAAACCTTCTATGATGGCGACCGGTAACCCGCTCGACTTCATCCCCTCTGCGGCGACTTCTACGGGGATGTCAACGCATTCGATAGGTTTGCCGAGCACTTTGCTCAAGGTGGTTACCTGATCGTGGGCACTCAATAATTCCGAGCCCGTCAGATCATAGGTTTTCCGTTCGTGCCCGGTAGTGCTTAGTACCACGGCTGCCACTGCGGCGATATCGTACGGAGATATGGGCGCTGACTTGCCGTCACCGGTTGGATTAAAGACCGTGGCTAGCGATTTGATGGTGTCGGCCCAAAACCGCAAGGCGTTGGACATGAACCCGCCAGGTCGCAAAACGGTCCACGAAATTCCGCTTTCTTCGATAAGCAATTCTACTTCGCGGTGCAAAACACCGATCGGGTTTTTGGGGTTAGAGCGGAGGACTCCGCTTGAGATCATAACGATGTGGCCGACATTCGCTCGCTTAGCTTCGTCGATCAATAATCGATCCGCTTCGTGCTTTTCATCAATCAGGACGGGGAGCAGGAATACCTTGTCGGCGCCTTGCAGAGCCTTTTTGATTACGGTTGGATCTTGACGGTCGCCGATCACCGCTTCAATCGCGGGATTCAGGTGAGAAACCTTCTTTTCGTCGCGGGTCACTACCCGTACGTCCGCGCTCTTAGCGATAAGCTGTTTAACGAGTTCAGAACCGATATTGCCGGTAGCACCAGTAACCAGAATCATACGTTTTTTTTCCACTGATTGATTTCAGAGAAGTGAACCCAAGATAAGTGACTAGTCAATCAATAATTAACGAGCGAGAACGAGCGAGAACGCCGGTAACGAGCGTGAACGGTAAGAGACAAGTGTCTGGAAACGAAGCCGCAGAGTTTACGTTCCCGCTCGCTCCCGCTCGTTCTCGCTCGTTCTCGCTCGTTTTGCGTGGGGCGCAATTCCTGACCAGAGCGCTTTCACCAGACGTTTCACGTAACGTCGCTGTTTGTTCGCCTCGGATTTACCCCCTCCCAGCATCACCTGAAGGAACGCGTGATGCCAAAGGGCACCGATGAACGCTTGCGCTACTACTTCGAAGTCCGTATCGCGGATCCGGCCGAGACGATTCTCAGCTTGTAAATAGGCAGCGACGGTTTTTACGGCCTGCAGAGCTCTGGTCGCGCGTTCTTTACCAGTGATAGCAGTCGCCTCTGTGGGGCTGAGATCTTCTTGCCGGTTGCTCCAGCTCATCATCAGCATCGGGATTATCAGAAGAAATTTCCCCGCAAATAGAGTCCCTAATTCTACTAGGGTGGCTTCAACATCCTTCCGGCCAACGCTCGAGTTAAGCAAGGCGGGGATGGTCTGACCCCAATCGCTGTCCTCACGCATCGCGCTTTGGAAAAGGCCTTGCTTGGTCTTGAACCGTTTGAAAATGATGCCGTGCGAGACGCCAGCTTTAGCCGCGATTTCGCTGGTGGTTGCGTCCAACCCTTTCTCTAAGAAAATCTCACGGGCGACGCGAAGAATAACGTCATCTTGAATCGAAACTGGTCTTGGCATTACTGGCTAGGATCTCATTGATCCCAAATCCCAAGGGATTTGCAACCGAATCACTTAGTGCACCAGTCACTGACTTGGTGCACAAGGATCGATCTCTGCCGAGGAGCCAATAGCAATGGAGCTGATATGAGCGCCCGGAATGATTCCAATTAGATCGTCAGTGCCGATGAGAACCACGTTTTTCTCGCCAACGCCATGAAATGGCAAAACGGAATCTCCCAAGGCTTTTGCCCTTGGGAGATTTTCTCACGCCCAGGCAGCCCCCTGAAAGCAATCTCCAACCCCGCGGACGCGGGGTGCAATTCAGTCAGAGCGCAGCAGTACTCGATACTCCATTGCTCCATCACTCCGCGTGCCGGATTCGAGGACGAGGACGACGACGAGGACGAGAACGAAGCGTCTGGTGAGTGGCGGCCGATGTGGGATCTTAACCTATCTGTTCTCCGCTTTACCTTTGCGCCTTTGCGCCCGCCCGCATCGCTACGCGAAGCGTTGCGGGCGGGGCTTTGCGTGAGATTTTTTCTTCGTCTTCCTTTTTGCGCATTTCGCCTACGCTTCCAAATTCAGGCTCAGGCAGCGGAAAAGGCTCCGTACCCTTGGTGTGACGAGAGTTGCTGCAGGTCGGCGACAGCCGCTTGCAGTGCGTTCGGCCAAGGAAGACCGAGTTCCAGGTACAATTGGATTAACCGCTCCGATTTATCCTCAATCGAACGCCGGATGGCGTGCGAAAATCCTTTTCTTATAGATGGCTTCCACTTTTCTGTGTGAGCGGTCCGTGTCTTACGAATAGTTCGACGTGCCATATGCTCGCAATAACGGGTATCGACCAGTTCCCACCTAGTGATTTCAGGTCCAGCGCCGCAAATGAGGGATGAAAGGCGTATTTTAGAAGCTGAACGCGGGCCGGGAGGTTATAGGTTTTAAGTTATAGGTTATAAGTTTTAGGTTGTAGGTTCGAAGTTGTGAGCCCTAGGCACCAATTATTTATCGCCCTGGTCACAAGTTTGGTCGAGCGACGGACTGCTTCAGGAGTAGCCGCGTCGAACGCTCCTAGCTGACAACCCCTGACGTGCAACTTACAACTTAAAACCTAAAACCTATAACCTAAAACTTATAACCTAAAACCGTCACCCATAGGCCCACCCCTTTAGCCGGAGTAAGGCGGCCAGCATACGTGTGAGGAATGCACCAATCATCGTAACCACGACCCCGATGAAGATCTCCTGCGGCTGCAAACGTTCTGCTTCCCATTGTAAGAACAGGGAAAAGGCTAGCCCCCAAACCACCGCGATCTCGGGATAAAGTTCCTGTTGCAACCTGGGAGCCAACACATCCCGGCGTAATAGGTCGCGCATCATCCCGCCAAATGAGCTGGTGATTCCCGCCGAGATCGGACCCCATAACCAGAGGGGTTGCACGGAGGTATCAAGGACGACAACCACCCCGATTACCAGAAAGGAGGCGAGCCCCATTCCGTCACAAATCTGAATTAGACCGGTTCCAAGATGTCCGCGAGATCGCAACGATTCGGTGAACCGTTTAGCGCCGGCGAAAGAACTGATTCTGATGACCAGCATCCCTACGATGACCGTGCCGATGATCATCAGAAGCACCAATGGATCTCGCACGATGCCCAGCGGCTGGCGTTGGAAAAGAAGATCGCGGATCACGCCGCCGCCGACAGCAGGTAAACTGGCGAGAACCATCGCTTCAAACAGCGTGAAACGTCCTACATAAGCGAGCACTACACCCGATAACGCAAAAGAAACGGTGCCAATCGAGACCAAAAATTGAAACCAATCGGTATCTAAAGTTTGATGAATGAGGATCGGCAACGCATAGGTGTCAGCGATCCGCTGGAATTGGCCATCCGATTTTATGCGATCAATCGCCTCGTTTAGATGAGCGAGGGTGGCTGGAGTCGTTGAGACGCGGCTCAACATAAAGTGAATATCAGTTGAAAACCGCACCGGATGTTCCTCGATCAAACTGCTCTTCTGTTGCCGCCAAGCGATGGTGGCAGCAGAGATCTGATCAGCCAGGAAACCATCAATTCTATCCTGGAGCAGGTTTTCCAGGTTAGCCGAATCACTGTTCTCCTTGATAACGATCGCGGCATTGGCCGGATCCTCGATATATTCGTTAAGCTGTCGATCGGCATAGGCGAACCCGGCTACCACACCGAGCCGGAATCGCTGGGCGCGAAAAAGATCCAGCATCTGCTCCGGTGTATTGAAGGAATATTTTGAGCTTGTTCCTTTGAGCACAATCAAGACGTCCGTCTCGCGCCGGTACGGTTTGGAAAAATAAGCGTATTGCTCGCGTTCACGGCTGTAGGTAGCGCCCGCCGCAATATCGCGAGTACCGTTCGCGAGCCCGGCCAGATGGATATCCCAGGCGGTTTCCGGTAACAACAAGTCGACGCCCATTACCCGGGCGACTGCCCGCTCTATCTCCACATCAAAGCCGGTGAGGACGTCGACCCCATGAACGTTCTGGCGATATTGATAAGGATCCCAAGGATACCAACCGCCGAGTAAGACTCGCGGTTCAGGCCTTTGCCGTACCGGCAAAGGCGTTGGCGTCGGACTCCCTTGCGCGTGAGCCGAAAGAGACGCGACCCCTGCTAAAAAGGCCAAAACTAGCGCCGCGATTAGATCTCCTGGATATCGGCGTAAAGGCTGGTGACTGCTGGCTCGTTGCTGCAAACCGCTGAATAAGCTCCTCATTAAAGGTCTGGGAGAAGGCTGTTCCGGACGTTCCGAAAGACAGAGCAACGTCTGGACCGAGCTTTTCTAATAGTGAAGATCCGCCCTCATTAGCAAGCAGGAATGCGAGGAGGGAGAGGTGAGGGGCCTGCCCTGAGCATCTCGGCAAGCTCGATACAGGCAAGCGTTAAGCGCGTCGAAGGGTGAA
>Ga0209240_1000988_pt1 | contig 11457 bp, 10 predicted proteins | sample GraSoi_2013_80cm_FD_185828 | JGI IMG/M metagenome (GOLD analysis project Ga0209240, IMG submission 185828) | Grasslands soil microbial communities from the Angelo Coastal Reserve, California, USA - Sample 9_17_2013_80cm (SPAdes) (version 2) | ecosystem: Environmental > Terrestrial > Soil >... | reverse complement strand
CCCCGACTCGCCGTGGGGCACCTTCAGGCTCGTATCGCGGACCTCGCGGGCCTTCTCGCCGAAGATTGCGCGGAGCAGCCGCTCCTCCGGAGTCAACTCGGTCTCGCCCTTAGGCGTGACCTTGCCGACCAGGATGTCGCCAGTTACAACCTCGGCACCGATCCTGATAATTCCCCGGTCGTCGAGGTCGGCGAGCACCTCCTCGGAGACATTCGGGATGTCCCTGGTGATCTCCTCAGGGCCCAGCTTGGTGTCCCGTGCGTCGACCTCGTGCTCCTCGATGTGGATCGAGGAGAGCACGTCGTCCTGCACGAGGCGCTGAGACAGGATGATCGCGTCCTCGTAGTTGTGGCCCTCCCACGGCATGAACGCGACGAGCAGGTTCTTGCCCAGTGCCATCTCGCCCTTATCCGTGCACGGCCCGTCGGCCACTACCTGGCCGGCCTCGATCCGCTGGCCGCCGGTCACGATCGGCTTCTGGTTGAAGCAGGTGCCCTGGTTGGATCGCTGGAACTTGGCGATCAGGTAGGTCGTCCTGGTGCCGTCGTCATTGGCGACCGTGACCTCGTCCGCGCTGACCTCCTCGACGACGCCCGCCTTCAAAGCGACGATAACGTCGCCGGCGTCAGTCGCGGCCCGGTACTCCATACCGGTGCCGACCAGCGGCGAATCGCTGCGCAGCAGCGGAACCGACTGGCGCTGCATGTTCGAGCCCATCAGGGCCCGGTTCGCGTCGTCGTGCTCGAGGAACGGGATCATCGCGGTGGCCACCGACACCATCTGGCGCGGCGACACGTCGATGTAGTCGACCTCGTCCGCCTTCAGGTAGTCGATTTCGCCGGCCTTGCGGCGGACCAGGACACGGTTCTCCACGAAGGTGCCGTCGGCCGCGACCGGCGCGTTGGCCTGCGCGATAACGTGCCTGTCCTCCTCGTCGGCGGTCAAGTAGTCGACCTGGTCGGTGACCCTGCCGTTCTTGACCTTGCGGTAAGGGGTCTCGACGAACCCGAACGCGTTGACCCGCCCGTAGGAAGACAGCGAGCCGATCAGGCCGATGTTCGGGCCCTCCGGGGTCTCGATCGGGCACATCCGGCCGTAGTGGCTGGGGTGCACGTCGCGGACCTCAAAGCCGGCCCGCTCCCTGGACAGGCCGCCAGGGCCGAGCGCGGACAGCCGCCGCTTGTGGGTCAGCCCCGCCAGCGGGTTGGTCTGGTCCATGAACTGTGAGAGCTGGCTGGTGCCGAAGAACTCCTTGATGGACGCGACGACCGGCCGGATGTTGATCAGCGTCTGCGGCGTGATCGCCTCGACGTCCTGCGTCGTCATCCGCTCCCTGACGACCCGCTCCATCCTGGCCAGGCCGAGCCTGACCTGATTCTGGATCAGCTCGCCGACGGTGCGAAGCCGCCGGTTGCCGAAGTGGTCGATGTCGTCGGTCTCGATCGGGATCAGCGCGTCGCCGGACTTCATCTCGTCCTCGCCGACGTGCAGCCTGACGAGGTACTCGATCGTGGCGACGATGTCTTCCTCGGTCAGCGTGCCCTGCGTGATCGGCTGGTTCAGGCCGAGCTTCTTGTTGACCTTGTAGCGGCCTACCTTCGCCAGGTCGTAGCGCTTCGGGTTGAAATAGAGGTTCTCGAGCAGGGCCTGGGCGGATTCGCGCGTGGGCGGCTCGCCAGGACGGAGCTTGCGGTAGATGTCGAGCAGCGCGTCGTCCTGGCCCTGGGTGTGGTCCTTTTCCAGGGTGGCGCGCATGGACTCGTAGGCGCCGAAGCGCTCGAGGATCCTCGCCTCGTCCCAGCCGAGCGCCTTCAGCAGGACGGTCACGCTCTGCTTGCGCTTACGGTCGATCCGGACGCCGACGCTGTCCCGCTTGTCGATCTCGAACTCCAGCCAGGCACCCCGTGACGGGATGACCTTGCAGCTGTAGATGTCCTTGTCCGAGGCCTTGTCCACCTGCCGGTCGAAGTAGACGCCAGGCGAGCGGACCAGCTGGCTGACAACGACACGCTCGGTGCCGTTGATGATGAAGGTGCCCTTGGGCGACATCAGTGGAAAGTCACCCATGAACACGGTCTGGCTCTTGATTTCACCGGTCGAGTTGTTGATGAACTCGGCGGTGACGAACATCGGCGCAGAGAAGGTCATATCCTTCTCCTTGCACTCGTCAGCCGAGTACTTCGGAGGCTCAAACCGGTGATCACGGAACGAGAGCGACATCGTTCCCGTGAAGTCCTCAATCGGGCTGATCTCCTCGAAGATTTCTTCGAGGCCGGACTGCTCAGGCAGGTCCCTTCGGCCGACCGAATGTTCGGCGTCTACCCTCTCCCGCCACTTCTCGTTCCCGAGCAGCCAGTCAAACGAGTCAGTCTGCAGGGCGAGAAGGCTGGGAACCTCAAGTGGTTCCTTGATGCGGGCGAAGGAAATGCGATGTGGACCAGGAGCGATAGCTGAGGCGCTGCGCGAGGCTGCCAACAGGGGTCCTTCCGAGCTCGTGGTGGAACGGTCACCGCGCGCACGCAAAACGCCCTGCGGCTTCGCCGCTACGGGTTAGGATGTTGCCGAGGACATGTGGGTGCAGCGCAAATTCGCAGTGTAGTCGACGGACACACTGCGGGTCAAGCTAGCAGCACCCTGATACTCACGGCTGAAGGCAGCATCGCTCTTCAAAGCGAAAACGTCAAGAGCAGAAGCCCATGTGTCGTCACGTTGGGCGACGTGACGAGAATCACACTGCATCCCAGGTTTAGGTAGCTCGGCTGCGGGGATCACAATTGGCTCGCCCTGCTGACCGCGGCTTTTGTAACCACCGCGCTGACAGAAGCCGTCCGCGACCCCCGCCAGGGCAGGGCCGGGCGCCGGGCGGTAGCTGCCGCCCAGCGCCCGAACCCTGCGCCACGAATCGTTACTTGACCGTAACGGTAGCGCCAACGCCCTCCAGGGTGGCCTTGGCCTTCTGTGCGGTCTCCTTGTTAACCTTCTCCAGGATCCGCTGCGGGGCGGCGTCAACGATGTCCTTGGCTTCCTTGAGGCCAAGTCCGGTCAGCGGCCGCACTTCCTTGATCACCTGGATCTTCTTGTCGCCGGCGGCCTCGAGGATGACGTCGAACTCGTCCTGCTCCTCTGCCTCAGCGGGGGCCTCGCCGCCGGCAGCCGCACCCGCGGCTGCCATCGCAACCGGGGCGGCGGCCTTGACGTCGAAAGTCTCCTCGAACTGCTTCACGAACTCAGAGAGCTCGATGAGCGTCATCTCCTTGAAGGCCTCAAGAAGGTCGCCCGTGCTGATCTTCGCCATGATTGCTTTCCCTCTTCCGTTCCCTGTGGGTCGATCCTGGCGGCTGGCGTTCCGGCCATCCGCAAGTCCCAGTTACTGGTCGCTGTCAGCTTCCGGCGCGGGCTCATCGCCGGCCTGCGCGTCCGCTTCGGTCGATGCGGCCTCGCCCGCTGGCACGGCATCTGACGCCTGGCCGGCGTCTTGAGCCGGCGCCGCGTCCTCAGCCGGCGCCGCGTCCTGAGCCGGCGCCGCGTCCTGAGCCGGCCCCGCGTCCTGAGCCGGCACCGAGTTACCCGCCCCGGCCGGTCCCTCGGCCGCGTTCTTCTCCTGCAGCGCCGCCAGCAGCCTGGCCATCTGGACCGGGAGCGCGGTGAATGTCGCCGCCGCGCCAGCCATCGTCGCCTTCATGGCGCCGGCCAGCTTGGCGAGCAGCACGTCCCGTGGCTCGAGATCGGCGAGCTTGGAGATCTCATCGGGCGACATCGTCTTGCCTTCGAGGACACCGCCCTTGATAACGAGGAGCGGATTTGCCCTGGAGAAATCGCGCAGCCCCTTCGCCGCCTGCACCACGTCGCCTTCGACAAACGCGATCGCCGACGGCCCGACCAGCAGCTCGGAGAAGTCAGCCGAGACTCCAGCGTCCTTGGCCGCGATCTTGGTGAGGGTGTTCTTTACCACGGCGAACGTGGCGTCCTGGCCCAGCGCCTGGCGGAGCTCCCTGACCTGGGCGACCGTCAGCCCGCGGTACTCGGTGAGCACAGCGCCTGCGGAGTTCTGGAAACGCTCGGTCAGCTCGGCGACCTTCGCCTCCTTTACTGCCCTCGCCATGGGCATCCCTCCTGCCTTGAGGAGCCGGCCCGTTGACGAGCCGCTCCGGACGAAATCATCACGACCGGCGGAGAGCCCTTGAAAACACGAACGCCCCGGGCGCAGACTCACCGGGGCGGAACCGCATCTGGCGACAACCGAACTTCGCCTCGCATGCGGAACAACTCAGCTCACCTGCGCGGGCCGCCCGGAGATCCCAGGCCTTCGGCCGCCGTGCGCGTCGCACGGCAGCAGCCGACGGTCTTTGGCGAGACCAAGGGTACGCGCCGGCGCCCTTTCCGCCAAATCGCTGGATACTGGGCCCACTCAGCGAAGGCTTACGGACTAGCTGAAGATTTTGGTACTACGTGAAGAGAAAAGGACCGTATGAGACCCGGACTTTACACGTACGGCGTACGTGTAAGGCGGAACCGGCCCCGGAATCAGACTTTGCGTGAGGCGGCACAGCCCGGGGGCGAACCTAGCTGGCGGCGGCTTCCTCGAGTTCGGCCGTCAGGCCCTTGGTCACTGAGGGGTCGACGGGAACGCCAGGGCCCATGGTCGTGGTGAAGGTGATCTTCCTCAGGTACCGGCCCTTCGCGGCGGCCGGCTTCAGCCTGACGACCTCGTCGATTGCCGCCGCGTAGTTCTCCACCAGGGCCCGGTCGTCGAACGACGCCTTGCCGATGATGAAGTGGAGGTTGCCGTGCCGGTCAACGCGGAACTCGATCTTGCCGCCCTTGATCTCGGTGACGGCCTTGGCGACGTCAGCGGTCACCGTGCCGGTCTTCGGGTTCGGCATCAGGCCGCGCGGGCCGAGCACCCGGCCGAGACGGCCGACCTTGCCCATCAGGTCAGGCGTGGCGACGACCGCGTCGAAATCGAGGAAGCCGCCCTGGACTCGTTCGATCAGCTCGTCAGAGCCGACGATGTCCGCGCCAGCAGCGCGCGCCTCCTCGGCGCGCTGGCCGACCGCAAAGACCAGCACCCTGGCGGTCTTGCCCGTGCCGTGCGGCAGGTTCACGGTGCCGCGCACCATCTGATCGGCCTTGCGCGGGTCAACGCCCAGCCTGATCGCTACCTCGACCGCCGAGTCGAACTTGGTGGTAGAAGTCTTCCTGGCCAGGTCGACCGCCTGCACGGGCGTGTACAGCTTCTCAGGCTGAATCAGTTCGTCAGCCTTGCGGTAGGCCTTGCTGCGCTGCATGTTCTTTCTCCCTCTGACTGTTAGAGAAGTCGTGGTCTGCGGGCCAGCGCCTGGCCCTGCCACTATCGGGTGTGCCGGCGGCCGGTCAGCCCTCGACGGTGATCCCCATCGACCTGGCGGTTCCGGCGATGATCTGCTCGGCCGCCTCGATGGTGGTGGCGTTCAGGTCCGTCATCTTGGTCTGCGCGATGTCCCTGACCTGCGCCTTGGTCATCTTGCCGACCTTGGTCTTGTGCGGCTCCGGGCTGCCCTTCTGCACACCGGCCGCCTTCTTGATCAGCTCGGCGGCCGGGGGCGTCTTGGTGATGAACGAGAACGTCCGGTCCTCGTAGATCGTGATCTCGACCGGGATGATGTTGCCGCGCTGCGATTCGGTCGCCGCGTTGTACTGCTTGACGAAGTCCATGATGTTGACGCCGTGCGGGCCGAGCGCCGTGCCCACAGGCGGAGCGGGAGTCGCCGCGCCGGCGTTCAGCTGGACTTTGACGACCGCGGCGATCTTCTTCTTCCTCGGAGCCATCTGCCTGAAATCCTTATCGTTGTCGTGCTTGAGTTGCTCAGATCTTGCTGACCTGGTCGAAGGACAGCTCCACCGGCGTCTCTCGGCCGAAGATCGACACGAGCACCTTCAGTTTCTGGGTATCGGGGTTGATCTCGCTGACCGTCGCTGGCAGCGTCGCGAACGGGCCGTCCATAACGGTAACCGACTGGTTCACCTCGAAGTCCACGGCGGCGGCCCGCAGCGTCTCGGCCTTCTTAGCCGCCTTCTCCTCCGGCACCGGCGCGAGCAGGGACATGACCTCGTCCAGGCTCAGCGGCGACGGCCGGCTGGACAGGCCAACGAAGCCGGTCACGCCAGGGGTATTGCGCACCGCTGCCCATGACTCGTCGGTCAGGTCCATCCGCACCAGGATGTATCCGGGCAGAACCTTCTCCTGCACCTGCTGTCGCTTGCCGCCCTTGACCTCTATCACCTCATGCGTGGGGACCTCGATCTGGAAGATGTAGTCCTCCATGTTCAGCGACTGGGTGCGGCTCTCCAGGTTGGCCCTGACCCGGTTCTCGTATCCGGCGTAGGAGTGCACGACGTACCACTCACCTGGCAGCTGCCGAAGCTCTGCCTCGAACGCGGCGACCGGATCCGCTTCCTCGGCCTCCTCGGCCTCCTCGGCTTGCTGGGTCTCCTGGGCTTGCTCAGCCTCCTGCGCTTGCTGGACCTCCGCGGCTTCCGCAGCGTCCCGCGCCACACCGGCGTCGTCGGCTGAGCCGTCCGCGACCGCGGTTGGCTCGCCGAGCACGTCGGCCTGGTATTCGTCGTCAGGCCCGGCCAGCGGCCTGCCGACCTGTTCGGAGTCGGACACGATTACTCTTTCTCTCTGCTGCTTCCTGCGCGGCTTCCGCGCGCGCAGGCCTTTGCGCTCTCGTCCTGGCCGATGTCCCCGCATGAGCGGACCGAGAGGAATTAACCTCCCGTGATCATGCTGCCACGCTTAGCGCACGGTTACGACTCAGCCCTTCAGCCATCAGCGACCGAAGACGGCGAACACCAGCCTCGTGAGGACGGTATCCACGCCGGTGACGATCCCCACCATGATCAGGATAAAGATGACTGCGACCGTGGTATAGGTGATCAGTTCCTTGCGGGTCGGCCAGATCACCTTCCTGAGTTCGGCCCTGACCTCCCGCACGAAGACGACCGGGCTCGTCCGCTCCGGCTTCGCCGAACCCCCGGACTTAACCGGCCTGCTGGCCTGCGGGCCACGTACCTGAGTCGCCATGTCCTCACCTGTAGCGCTGGTCAAACGGCCGGCTCGCGCCGGTGCGGGGCCCGCGGGTTACGGGCCAACTCGCAGGGCAGGAGGGACTCGAACCCCCAACCGCCGGTTTTGGAGACCGGGACTCTAGCCAATTGAGCTACTGCCCTCTGCGTGGAACCGCAGGCACGCTTGCGCAGCCTGACGGAGAACCACCAGATGTTGAAGTGTACGTTGCCGGCGCCCCCCGCGTCGAACCGCGCAGCATAATGTCCACCTGGCCGGCCGGGGTGAAAAGATGCTAGCTATGGCACCGAGCAAGCCCAGAGTTTCCGCACGCATATCCGCCATCGCCGAGTCGGCGACGCTGGCAGTCGACGGGAAGGCCAAGGCGATGCAGGCTGCCGGCCGGCCGGTCATCGGCTTCGGCGCCGGCGAGCCTGACTTCCCGACGCCTGACTACATCGTCGAGGCGGCCCAGCGCGCCTGCGCGAACCCGCGCTTCCACAAGTACTCCCCCACCGCGGGACTGCCCGAGCTGCGGGAGGCCATCGCCACCAAGACGGCCCGTGACTCCGGCCTCGCCGTGCAGCCGAGCCAGGTACTGGTCACCAACGGCGGCAAGCAGGCCGTCTACCAGGCGTTCGCCGCGCTGCTTGACCCCGGCGACGAGGTCTTGCTGCCGACGCCGTACTGGACGACCTACCCCGAGGTAATCGCGCTGGCGGGCGGCGTGACCGTACCGGTGCGGACCGACGAGAGCTCGGGCTACCTGACCACGGTCGAGAGGCTCGAAGCGCATTGCACCGACCAGACCAAGATGCTGGTCTTCGTCTCGCCGTCGAACCCGACCGGCGCGGTTTACCGGCCTGAACTGGTAGCGGAGATCGGCCGGTGGGCGGCCGGCCGCGGGCTCTGGGTGGTCACCGACGAGATCTACGAGCACCTGGTCTACGGACAAGCCAGGTTCGCCTCGATTTCCGTGTCCGCTCCTGATCTGGCCGATCGCTGCGTCGTGCTGAACGGCGTCGCTAAGACCTACGCGATGACCGGCTGGCGCGTCGGCTGGATGATCGGGCCGCAGGACGTGATCAAGGCGGCGACGAACCTGCAGTCGCACGCGACCTCGAACGTGTGCAACGTCGCGCAGGCGGCGGCGCTGGCCGCGGTCTCCGGCGACCTGTCCGCGGTCGAACGGATGCGCGAGGCCTTCGACCGCCGCAGAGAGCTCATGACCATCATGCTGAACAAGATCCCTGGGGTCATCTGCCCGCTGCCAGAGGGAGCGTTCTACTGCTTCCCGAGCGTCAAGGGCGTGCTCGGCAAGGAACTGGCCGGCCGACAGATCACGACCTCTGCCGAGCTCGCCGAGGTCGTGCTCGCCGAGGCCGAGGTGGCCGTCGTTCCTGGCGAGGCATTCGGGGCGCCGGGCTACTTCCGGCTGTCGGCCGCCCTGGCCGATGCCGACCTCGAGGTCGGCCTGACCAGGCTCGGCGACTTCCTTGCTCAGGCCCGCTGACGGCTGCCCGGCGGCGGACTAGGCGGATGGCACGCCGGCTTGACCTGCTTCCCAAGGCGCACCTGCATCTGCACTTCATCGGCGCAATGCGCCGCGCCACGCTGATCGAGCTTGCCGACCTGCACGGGATCACGCTGCCGGACGCGTTCGGGAGCGAGTGGCCGCCCAGGCTGCGCGGCACCGACGAGCGCGGGTGGTTCAGGTTCCAGCGCCTCTACGACTGCGCCAGGGCGGTCCTGCGGACCGAAGCCGACCTGCGCCGTCTGGTGACCGAGATGGCACAGGACGAGCGGGCAGAAGGCTCGGGCTGGCTCGAGTACCAGGTAGATCCATCCGGCTACGCGGCCAGGTTCGGCGGGCTGACGGCGTTCGTCGAGCTGGTTCTCGACGCGACCGCCGAGGCTGCCAGCGCGGCTGGCGTCGGCATCGGCGTGATCATCGCGGCGAACAGGACGAGGCATCCGCTCGACGCCAGGACCGCCGCGCGCCTGGCTGTCAGGTACGCCGGGCGCGGCGTGACGGGCTTCGGCCTGTCCAGCGACGAGCGCCGCGGCCGGCCAGCCGACTTCGCCGCCGCGTTCAGGATCGCGGCCAGGGCGGGCTTGCTCGCCGTGCCGCACGGGGGCGAGCTGGCAGGCCCGGAGAGCGTCCGCGGCTGCCTCGACGAGCTGAACGCCGACCGGATCGGGCATGGCGTGGCGGCCGCCGGTGAGGCTGCCCTCGTCCGCCGGATTGCGGAGCGGCAGACAACGCTGGAGGTCTGCCCCGCGTCGAACGTCGCGCTCGGAGTGGCAGCGACGCCAGCTGAGGTGCCGCTGACCCGCCTGCTCGACGCCGGCGTCAAGGTTGCCCTCGGCGCCGACGATCCGCTGCTGTTCGGGTCGCGGTTGACCGCGCAATACGAGCTAGCTAGGGGCGCGCACGGGCTGGCCGATGATCGCCTGGCGGATCTGGCGAGGATGTCCGTGCGAGGATCGGCGGCACCGCCCGCCGTCAGGGCCAGGCTGCTGTCCGGCATTGACTCCTGGCTGGCCGAACCTGACCCGGCTGAAGGTACCCCGGCCAGCCGCCCGCTGACAGTGCCGCGGCCTGCGGCCCGCTAGCCCGGGGAGCCGGCCGCTAGAGCTCCAGGCCGACGAGCACCGGCTCGTGAGCCAGCTCGATTCCGAACGCCGAACGCACGCCAGCCGCGATCTCATGCGCCAGGCCGATCAGGTCGGCGGCAGTCGCCCCGCCGGCGTTGGTCAGCGCCAGCGTGTGCTTCGAGGAGATCCTGGCCGCTCCCCGGCCTGGATAGCCCTTGTCGAATCCTGCCTGCTCGATCAGCCAGGCCGCTGGCACCTTGACCAGGCCGCGACCGGAATCCCGGCCTTGGCCGAGCTCGGCCGCGACAGGAAAGGTAGGCACGCGGGTCCCCGGGCAGCGGACGGCTACGACGCGCTCCAGCCTGGCCAGCTCGCCGGTGCCCAGAACGGGGTTTGTGAAGAACGACCCGGCACTCGCGGTGTCGGGGTCGGCGGGGTCGAGCACCATGCCCTTGCCGCGGCGCAGCTCCAGCACAGCGTCCCTGACGTCGGCCAGCGGCGCCCGGTCCCCGGTCGCCACTCCCAGCATCGCCGCGAGCTCGGCATATCTCACTGGGACCGACATCGGGTCGCGCTCGAGCGCGAACGTGACATTGAGCACGACGTACCTGCCCGTAGGCCCGGGACCGGGCGGCCCCTGACCCGGGCCGGGGGGCATGGCCCGCGGCAGGGCGGTCCGCTTGAACCGGCTGGTCCGGTAGCCGAAGCGGCACTCGTCGCGGGCCAGAAAGCTGACCGAGCCGTCGGCCCGGTCGAGCACCGTGACCACGATGATCGTTGCCGCGACCTCCTGGCCGTACGCGCCCACGTTCTGGATCGGGGTGGCGCCGGCCAGCCCAGGGATGCCTGCCAGGCACTCCAGCCCGGCGAGCTTTTCGGCGACGGACCACTCGACGAGCCGGTCCCAGTGCTCGCCGGCGGCGACGGTGACCAGGACCCGGTCGTCTGCCCCCTGCGCGGCTACGCCGGTGGTCGCCACCCGCAGCACCGCGCCAGGAAAGCCGTCGTCGGACACGACCAGGTTGCTGCCTCCGCCGAGCACGAGCAGCGGCTCGCCAGCGTTATCGGCGGCCAGCACCGCATCGACGAGCTCCTCGGCCGTCCGCGCTTCGGCAAACCGCGCCGCAGGCCCGCCCACCTGCAGCGTCGTCATGCCCGACAGGGGAACCTGCTCGCTGATCATGAGCACCAGATGAGCCTACGGGTCCAGTTGACGATCGCGGGGCTAGGGCAGACGGACGACGGCGCGGGCCCTGGTCAGCACCTTCGTCTCCGCCGACCGAGCGGTCAGCGCCAGCGCGACCCGGTTGCCGTCCAGCTTCTCCTCGACCTGCCCGCTCACAGTGATGGCGGCCCCGACATCGTCGTCCGGCACCACCACAGGCGAGGAGAATCGCACGCCAAAGTCCACGACGGTGGCCTTCGGCCCGGCCCAGTCGGTCACGAAGCGGCCTGCCTGCGCCATCGTGAACATGCCGTGCGCGATGACATCCGGCAGCCCGACCGCCCTGGCGATGCGCTCGTTCCAGTGGATGACGTTGAAGTCGCCAGAAGCGCCGCAGTACTTCACCAGGCTCAGCCTGGTGGCCGGATAGCTGACCGCAGCCAGGTCGGTGCCGACCTCGACGTCGTCGTAGCTGACCTGATCCCCACCCACCTCCCCATCCCCCTTCACTGGGCGCCTCCCCGCTCGACGAGGGTCGAGTACGTGGTGCACACGTGCTCGCCGTCTACCGTGCTGATCTGCGTGGTCGTCGTCATCGTCGAGTTGCGGCCGACCTCCCTGATGTCGGAGATCGTGACCTGCGCCG
>Ga0209240_1000985_pt1 | contig 11470 bp, 10 predicted proteins | sample GraSoi_2013_80cm_FD_185828 | JGI IMG/M metagenome (GOLD analysis project Ga0209240, IMG submission 185828) | Grasslands soil microbial communities from the Angelo Coastal Reserve, California, USA - Sample 9_17_2013_80cm (SPAdes) (version 2) | ecosystem: Environmental > Terrestrial > Soil >... | reverse complement strand
AGTAGGCGATGGCTGAGGCCATCGCGAGGCCGAGTTCCTGCACCGCGTCGCAGCCCGCCTCCCGCGCGTGATAGCCGGTGATTGATATCGGGTTGAAGCGAGGCAGCACGTCAGATGCGTACTCGACGACATCAGCCACGAGCCGCATCGACGGACCGGGCGGGAATACGTACGCCTTCCTGGCCAGGAACTCCTTGAGGATGTCGTTCTGAAGCGTGCCGCTGAGCTGGGATGGCCGGATTCCCTGGCGCTCGGCTGCAACCAGGTACATGGCGAGGATGATCGGTGCGGTGGCGTTAATAGTGAAGTTCACCGAGATCTGGCCGAGCGGCAGCCCCGCGAAGAGATCCGCCATGTCATCAGCGGTATCGATGGCCACACCCACTCGCCCTACCTCGGCCCGCGCCATCTCGTGATCAGAGTCATAGCCCAGCTGAGTAGGCAGGTCAAACGCTACCGATAGTGCAGTCTGGCCCCGGCTCAGCAGGAATCCGAAGCGCGCGTTGGTCTCCTCAGGCGAGCCGAAGCCAGCGAACTGGCGCATGGTCCATAGCTGCCCCCGATACATGGAGGCGTATGGGCCCCTGGTGAACGGTGGCTCGCCAGGCAGCCCGAGGCGCTTGGCGAGGGACTCTGGGCCGCCGGCCACATCCTGCGCCGTGTAAACCGCGGCAACCGGGATGCCCGAGTCGGTCGTAACCTCCGGGACAGCCGTATCCTCGCGGCCAGCCTCCGCCCGAGCGGTCACGGGACTGCCGCCCGCGAGCGGGCCAGCCGAAGCATGCCCTCGACGGCGTCGGGCAGCGCGGTGCCAGTGGCGAACACGCGCCCTACCCCAAGGCGCAGCAGGACCGCAATATCGCTGGGCGGGATCGTCCCGCCGACCACGAGCGGTATGTCCAAGCTGGCGGCCTTCATCGCAGCGAGCAGTTGCCGCGCTATCTCCAGGTGCGCTCCGGAGAGCACCGAGATGCCGATGATGTCGGCGTCCTCGTCTGCGGCGGCCGCAGCGATCTGCGCCGCGGTCGTCCGCAGCCCGAGGTAGATCACCTCAGCGCCGGCGTCTCGCAAGCCCAGGGCGACGACCTTGATCCCTCGGTCGTGCCCGTCCAGGCCCGGCTTGGCTAGCAGTATCCGTGGCCGCGTCATTGCACGGTCCCCTCGATCATCACGGCGCGGCCGTCAAGTTCGAGCGTGGCATCGCGCATCACGCAGTCCAGGTGCGCGACAGCGTTGACCAGACCTCCGTAGGCGATCGAGTTCCCCAGTGCGACGTGCGCGGAGCCCCGCGTGGACTCCGTCTCCATCGGCACCGAGCAGATGGTGCCTGCCGGGTTGAAGGCTACGGATACCTCGGCGAGATTAGACATCCGCGCGTCCGCGCATCGTTCAAGCATCCGGATCAGCCGGTCGCGTTCGGCACCCTCAATCCCCACGACCTGCCCGTCGTCTACCTGTAGCACCACGGGCTCTCGCAACGGACCGCGGCCCATGAAGAGCAGGTCCCCGTCGACTACCACGACACCGGAGGCTGTGCCCTCAACCGGGGCTGTCCCGGACTCGACGTCCGGTGGTGCCATGTAGGCGCCAGGCTCCGTGGCTATGCCGTGCAGGACCCTGCCGGGACGGTCTGCCACCGAGCCCCGCAGGTCGGTGCCACCAGGAGTGCTGAGGCGGAACTGCTGGGCCGCGTCCCAGGCCCGCCCCACCCGTTCTGCCTCAGATCGGAGCTGCTCGAAATCAACGTCCAGCGGCCCGCCAGGCCGGAACGTGTCAAGCACCACCCCAGGCATGGCCAGATAACGAACTCCGCGGGCACTGGCATTCCTGCGGGCCAGGCTCGATCCGATGAATAGGCTGGTCAGCTCGATAACCGCGCCGGCTTCCAGCATCATCGCCGCCACCGCGCCGGGCGGCTCCGCGCCTGGAAGCCCCGGAGCTGGAATGCGCGCGACAAGCGGGATCCCGCCACGATTCGATACGGCCTCGAGCAGCCCGGTTATCACACCCGCATCGGTTGCGCCATCGGTCAGCAGCACGACCTGCTCGCCGGCGCGGACACCAAGGCATTGATCGAGTAGTCTGTCGAAACGGTCACCGGCCATGGCACACCTAGGACACTGCCGGCGGGCCGGCGGATGGGTCGGCAGGCGGGTCGGCCCGGCCCGCGAGGGCGAGCGCCGCGAACGTCGCGTATACCTTCGTCGCCTCGTGAATGTCCGCTATCGACAGATGCTCATCTGGGCAGTAGACCGGCGGGCCGCCCGGACCGAAGATCACCGTCGGGATCTTGTCGCCAAAGCTGGCCGTATCGCCGAGCCAGTTCTCGGTGACCAGTCGTGGTTCTTCTCCGCGGACCAGACGAACGGCGTCAGACATCAGGCGTATGACCTCATCCCCGGGCCTGGCCAGATATCCGCGCTTGACATCGGAGAGCGTGACGTCCGCGGTGAAGCGCGGGTCCGCGGCCGTAGCCTCCGCGAGGCAGCGATCGATTTCCGCGCGTACCTCCTCCGTTGTCACTCCTGGCTGCGGCCTGCAGTCGACTCGGATGACGCACTCGTCCGGGATCATCGACGGGCCGCCAGGAGCCAGGCCCCCATAGATGCGCCCTGGAACGATAAATGTCTCAGGTCCGAAGAGTCCCGTAACTTCGCCCGGCAGGCTAGGTTCCAGGCGGGAGCGGTCAAGCGCCAGCACCGCTTGCGCGGCCAGCACGTTTGCATTCACGGCTGAGTACTTGTGACAGGTGTGCGCCGAGCGGCCATGTACGGTGACGTCAAAGTAGTACCGGCCGCGATGCCCGAGGCAGACCTCATTATTTGTCAGTTCGCCGAGGACGCACAGGTCCGCCGGGTGGGCGTCGAAGTAGGCGATGGAGCCGGCCTGTTGTCCCATATGGTCCGCGACCGCAGCCATTGCCAGCGTGCCGGACAACGGCAGCTGGCTGGCCCGGACCACCTCGATCGCGACGATCTGGCAGGCCAGCGCGGCCTTCATGTCCATGACGCCGTTGCCATAGACGGCGCCGTCGATGAGGTCCCCTGAAATTGGGTCAGCACGCTCCCAGCCGATGGAAGCGGGTTTGGTGTCGAGGTGACCGGTCAGCACCACCCGCGGCCCAGGGCCGAAACTGACGTCGCCGATGGCATTTGGCCGGTTGGGAAGCACGGGCTGCAGCTCAACCGACTCGAAGCCAGAGTCGCGCATGACCGCCGCGAGGAATTCCGCAAGCGCTCGCTCGTCCCCCAGGACGCTGGGAATGCGGCACACCTGCCGGACGAGTTCCACCGCGCGGTCCAGGTCAATGGAGTCGACAACGGGAACGGGGAACGCCGGGTCAGCGATGTCGACGGTCATCCGGTCACCTCAAACATCAGATATTAGATCTTATATGTCAAGCGCTTCCTCCATGTCAAACTGCCGAGCGGGACTGAAGTTGTGAGCGCATGTTCACGCGCGGCAGCTGAATCGCCGATGCCGAAGTGCCGGCCAAGAAGCCCAGGCGCCAGCAGTCGGCGCGGTCCTATTCCTTGTGGCCGCCAGGGGCTGCTGCCTGTCCGGTCAGCCCGACCGAGGCCTCAGCCACGTGTACCGGCGCTGGATCTCGCACGCTCTTTCTGAGGATGTAGTACAAGACCCCGGCGACGACGAATCCGACGTAGAAGGCGAGGTCAGCGCCGTCCAGCGCTTTGGCGACCGGTCCCACGATGATCGATGTGTCCATGAACGGAACCATCGCCGCGAAGCCCACCAGGAACGCCACGATCGCCGCCCAGCCATTACGCAGGTTCCGGAAGTTCAGAGCTATCCGCAGGAAGCCCGGCGTGTAATTGTCCTTGTCGTAGTGCCAGTCGATAAGCACGATGGCGCAGAACGGCGCGATCCAGTAGCCGATGAACAGCAATAGGTTGGTGAACTTGCCCGAGGTATTGCCGGCGTTCATCCACAGGATGGCCGCAAATGCCAGGACCGCCACGACTGCGGCAATGATCGGCCGCTTCACGCGGGCGCCGAGGGCCTGGAAGGCGAGCGATCCGGTGTAGTCGTTCATCGAGTTGGAAGCGATTGCCCCGAATACGATGGCGATCAGCGCTAGCACGCCGAGCGCGCCTCCGCCCATGAGCGTCCGCACACCCGCGGCGGTCTGGTTGCCAAGCACACTGGCACCGGCCAGCCCAATCGTCTCGACCCACACGTATGAAGCGGTAAGGCCGGCCAGGGTGAGCCAGAAAATGGACTTCCTGGATGACGTTGGCTTCATGTACCGGCTGTAGTCGGAGGCGTACGTTGCCCACGAAATTCCTGCGCTGAGCGAGACCGTCACCATCAGCACGAAGGCACCTACCAGCGCTCCGCCATGCACGGTGTTATGCGCGAGAACGATGTGGTGCTGGAAGATTCGCACTGTGAGGACCACGAACAGCACGATCAAGATTGCCGAGCCGATTACCTGCAACCGGTGCACGAACTCGTAGCCGTAGACGCTGACGACGCCCTCGAGCGCCAGGACGATCGCGACGCCGAGCCAGAACGGGACATGGAACAGAAGCTGAGCAGCCTCTCCCCCGAATAGGCCGACGAGGGCATCCCATGCGATCGACGACAGCCATTGGACGGTACCAGGCGCGACGATGCTCTTGCCGAACGGCAATCTGGCAAGCGGTACTTGGGCGGTGCCGGTCTTCGGACCCCAGGTGCACAGGATCGCCACCGGCAAGGAACCGATGATCGTCCCCAGGATGATGGCCACAAGGCCAAGTTGGAACCCGAGGCCAAACAGCACGGCCAACGTGCCGGTGAATACGCCGGACAGCTCCATATTGGGCGTGAACCAGACGGTGAACATGCGGTGGACACCGCCATACCGGTTGTCTTCCGGTATCGGGGCCATTCCCTGGCTTTCCAGAGCCAGATCGCCGCTGCGGGTGGGCCGCACGCCCTCGAAGACGCTCAGCTCGTCGGTCGCTTGGGCCATGCGGTACCTCCAGCCTGCGATGACCGAGCGCCATTCACCGGGCACGCTCTCCGCGAGATGAACCCCGGACATCTGCTCTGAGTAACCGAGTAATCTGATGTTTTAGATATCAGATTCTATTCTCGGCGTCAATGGGTCGGCCTTACGGCGAAAGGCCGTCGTCGACCCGGCACCTGACCCACGCCGCGCGAACGGTTGCGATGTGCGAGCAATCCGATGACCTGACTCTCACTCGGACGGGCCCAATCCCAAGCGGTGCCCTCATCTGAGGAGGTCACGCATAGTAGTCAGCTCCGCTGGCTGAGATCGATCGAGCCGCCCATGGTCTGGATGCTAAGGCGCGCCGGCGCGCCCCGCCCGATGCGGCCTTTGGCGACCCGCCCCTTGGCATGAGAGACCACGTGCACAGCCGGGAACTCGGAGTTGATCGACCCATGGGGAGTCCGTGCGTTCACAAGGACCGACGAACCACTCGGCAAGGTGACGCCGATTGCCCCGTTAGTGTTCCTGAATACGGCGTGACAACCTGGGTCCAGGCTGCCGTGGAAGTTGATCGTGCCGGTCTGCGCCTGCACAAGCGAGTGCCCCCGCAGGCGTGTCGAGATCGTCGTGATGGTCCCGTTGTCCGTGATGGCGCTGACCTGGCCCCTGACGTGGCTCGTGTTGATGGCTCCGCTCGCCGTTTGCAGCGCGACGGCGCCGCTGACGTTGGCCGCCGAGATCGATCCGTTGGTGTCGTGCAGCACGAAATTGCCGGTGAGGCCAGTTGCCTTGAGCGTACCCGCCGCGACGTGGACATTCGCGCTCGTGTCCCGTGGTACCGCCACCTGGAAGTCCACCCACGTGGCCGTCGGGAGGCCACTGCCGATCGAGACGGTGACGGTAATCACATCTCCCTGCTGCCGGTAGCTAGTGTGAATGGCACCGGTGAAGCCGCTCCGGTGCTCTGTGATGCTGACCTGGCCATCCGGCCCGGCCCTCAGATGGACACTCCCCGTCGAGTGGACCAACCGCAGCACCACCTGGTGGCCAATCGGGAAGACCGTCGTGCCTGGTGCTGGATGGCGCGGGGTGGCCGCGGGCCTTGTCGTGATGATGAGCACGACGACGGCCAGCAGCAAGGCACCCAAGAGCGTCAACCGCCGCGGACGCCGCCACGCCGGCGGGACGTGGGCCTCAACCAGCGCGGAAAGGGAGCTTGACGATGCCTTGCTGCGCATGGTTGCGAAGGCGGCGGAACTGCCTGCGAGTATGCGGCGGAAAGCGGTCTTAGCACCGGCCCTCTGCCGTGCCCTGTTGGTCAGGTCTCGGCGCGACTCGTCGGGTCCTCCCTCCCCGGTGCTCATGTCGTCCTCCTGCTCATGGTTTCAGCACCGCGCACGACGGTATGCAGCGCCGGCCCACCGTATTTGCTTCGGGTCCGATGAGTGCTCGAGTACGCATTCAGCTTGCCTGCCGGCCGCCGCGGGCCATACCGCCGTGTGGCTGCGTTTTGCGCCCGAGCGGCCAGTTACCGGCAGTCCCGCGGTCAAAGGCGAAAGACGTTCTCTTCGGTTACCGCTGGAGGCTACCGACCGGCAAGCTGGCTTACAGGAGCAAGGAGATGCTCCCACCGTCGGTCTTCCCGGCGGGGAGCGACACATACTTCTGGTGAGGTCAGTTCTGCATCTAGAAGCTGCGCGACAGCCTCCGCGCCGGTGGTCACTCGGCGTCGATGAGCCGTGCCAGATACGCGCCCAGGGTCACTCGCTGTGCGTCACCGCGACGCAGAGCCCTTCACACCGGGCCGGAATGAGCTCCTACCGATGCAGGTTGGTATCGGGCGGTGGTGGGCGCCGGCCTACATGTTGCGCACTCCATGGCCGCACATACTGGGTCTGCACCGTTCGCCCCCCGCTACCGCGATCAGCGTTCGGCCAGATCGGATACGCGCGTGCCGTTGCCGCCGCGATCGAGCTGACGTATACGCTCTGTGCGCTTGGTCCAGGCTAGGCGCTGGGCCCATCCGGACGCCGCACCAGTCACTGAAGGCCGGCGACAGACGGTGACACGCTATGTCCCGTTATGGACCGCGTGAGGCGGTAGGTGGCCGCTTGGGGCCGAATCGTCCGACCGGAGCTTGTCATGACGCTACCGCGCACCGTCGCCGAGGTGCTGTGCGGGCATGTGGCGTTCGAGGTGGAGTGCATCGACCGGATGTACCCGTTATCTGAACTAGGCGGAGAGTCTTCCCGGTTCCTCGGTGCAGGCCGTTGTGTCGGCCGATACTTTCGCGGTTCATGATCGGACTGGACGAGCCGCGCGACCTCAGCGCCTTGATCGTTCCGCGGGCCCGGTCCAGCGGACCGGCCACCGCCATCAAAAACCCCGAACCATAATTATTTGCAGACCTGGTCGTGCCATCACGCTTGCGACGGCCGACGCCTCTCCGTCGCCTCGGCCGCGCGTACAGGTGTTACGTAAGCCCCCAAACCGTGGATCTGGCGACCTGTACTGCGCGACGACGACGGCTGGCGTCGGCTCCGAACACGGTATGACGAGCCGGTGGAAGCTCGCCTATTTCATAGCGTCCAGGAGCCGCGCGCAGGCCTGTTCGCAGCGTCGGCATGCCTCGGCGCAGACCCGGCAGTGCGCGTGCATCATGGCATGTCGCTCGCATTCGTCGCCGCAGCTCTTGCAGGCTGCCACGCAGGCTTCGAGCAGAGGCCTGGTGACGTTGGCGTCGTAATCTGTCTGGCGGCTGGTGACCCCTGCGGTGGTAGCGCAGATGTCGGCGCAGTCTAGGCACAGGCGGATGCACTTGACCAGCTCGGCCACATTCGGCTCGCTCAAGTCATCGTCGGCGTCGGCCGTGCAGGCCTGAGCGCAGTCGCTGAGCGCGTCGATGGTGGCGGCGAGCACCGCAGCGTCAATATTGAAGGTGCGCGGGTAGCTGTCCAGCAGCTGGCTGGCGTAACTCATTGGGCCCCCTTTAAGGTGATCGAGCAAACAGCGCTTTGTTACCCGGGCGCTCTACGCGGATAACCGCCGGGGTTCCCTTTACTGGGCAAAGAATCCGATGATCGCCTGGCCGATTTTGTGCGCTGCGTCGGGGATGCCGGTGCCGCGGGCGACGTCGCTGATCTCACGGAAGGACCCATTGGGCCATGAGGCGGCTTTACTTCGCGGGTCGCCGCCAGGGGGAGGCGCTAGCTTTGGGTCGGAGCGGGAGGTCAGCCAGTTGACCAGTTGTGGCGCTGGGATCGGCCGATTGTGCGCGTCCGGGAATGGTTGTGATCTGAGCGGGCCCCCAGACACCTCCCCCGAATCCGATAGCTGCCGAACCTGGTCAACGATGGGTTCTGTCAAGGCCGTCTTCGCGTGTACATGTACCATGCAGCTTTACCGAAGCGGTTGTTCTCGGCAGCCGGCTAGGGCTTGAGAGCGCGCGCTGACCACCACAGCATGCCCGGGTTGACGCGTTCTGGGTAAAGCGCCAGCACCTTGTCATACAACTGCCGCGATGTCTCCGTGGTCTCGACGGCGCGGTCAACGTCGCGTATATACTGGCGCGTCTCCTCGATGATCTCCGGTCCGTCGTGCCGGCCGGCGCGCTGATGCCCGGCGATGACGGCCCGCGGGTGCAGGGACTCGATAGTGTCCAGGGCGGCCATCCACGCCTGTCGGCCTTCCGGGCCGGACTCCCGCAGGTACTGGTGGACGTCGTTGTAAACGGCATCACCGGCGACCACCAGACCGATGTCCGGCACGCTCAGGACTGTCGAGGAGTCGGTGTCGCTGTGGCCTATCTCGACCGGGATCAGCTCGTGTCCCTCCAGGTCGATCGCACCATCAGGCAACGGCTCGGCCAGGACGAGGGGATCTGGGATCTGGCCAGGGAATAGCCTGTTCCACATGGCGAGGATTTCCGGCGCGGAGCCTTGCCGCATCTGCTCGATCACTGAGGGAAGGGCGAATGCCCGGGCCGTCGGGAAGCGGTCCAGGATCACGCTCAGGCCGAACCAGTGATCGCCGTGGCCGTGGGTGATGTACACCGCCGTCAGGTTCATGTCGTGGGCGGCGACCCAGTCGGCGAGGTCGCGGGCTTGGCCGACGGTCGGCAGTGCGTCGACCAGGACGGCGTCGCGCTCACCGCAGATGAGCGTCGCCGAGGTCGGTTGCCACAGAAACTGCTTGGCGCCAGGCGGCGGGTCGTCCGATGCGGTTGGCGTCAGTTCCGTCACGTACACGTCCCAGGTGAGTTGCGCGGCCTGGCTTGTCATCGAAACCTCCCTTTCACCACCCGGATCCTAAGCACCCTCAGTGCCGACACCCGTGCTGGCGCCCTTGGGCCCTCCTAGAGCGATAGCAGCGAACTCGGGCGATGCCGACGTCGCGGATGCGATGGTAACGGCAGCAAGTTCGCCAGTGAGCATCCCCCCGCTTGCTGTGCTCCTACCCGCTTCCATGGCGGTAGTCACGAACTCGCCGCGATCGACAACGCCGCCCTGGTCGCCTAGCCAACCCGCTGGGGGCGGGCAGGCAACGGCGAGACCAGCGCCGATCAGGCTGATCTGCGCCAACATGACTAACCCTCCGGCCCGCTGAAACCAGCTCCGAGGTTCCGGTGACGACGAGATCGTGCGGCAGCCACAGAGACCACCCGGCCTGGCCTCGCAGTGACCGCCGACAGGGAGTTAGTTGGGCGCCAGGAGCGAGGCCTTGGGCTTCGGTGGTCGGTCCCTGCTGGCTGCTCGACTTGCTCTGACGCCCGTCATTCCTCGCGTGGTTGGCCGGGAGCCTGCCCGGGTTCGGCCGCCACGTCGGAGTGCAGGTGGTGCAGCGCGTGTACCTCCTTGAGCAGCGTGAGCCTCTCGGCGTCGGCCTTCTGCCGCTTGCGGCCCTGATTCACCAGGTGCAGGCTGCCGCCCGCGGCGATGCAGGCGCCAAAGGTGGTCATCTCCGGCATCGTAATCAGCCGGGCAGCAGCGGGACGCGGATGCTGCAACCCGGCAGGCAATCCGGAATGCCGTCTGGCGGGCCTGTACGACCCGCTCTCAACGCCGAGCCATTCGGCGGCGCCCTTCGCAGCCCAGCGGCAGCTGCCTGGGCACCGCCAGCGGTTGTCGCCGCTATCGGCTGCGCGGCTGTGGAGTCTGCAGGCCCAGGTCTTGGGCGACGCGTGCGCCGAGGTCGGGGTCGACCTTGGTCCAGTAGTCGTTGACCGCGCGCTCCTGGATGAAGCGCTCCACACCCTCGCTGAGGTGCCCGACGATGTTGCCGACCAGATGGTCTCGATCGGTCGGCGTCATCACCTCGCGGTAGAGCGTGCCGGGCTGGATGAAGTCGTCCTCGTCCTTGTGCGCCACGTAGGCCGTGCGCATGATGTCCGCGGACTCCACGAACCAGCCCGGATCGCGGTAGCGCTGCGGATCGGCCTTGGGCCCGCCGTAGCTGTTCGGTGCGTAGACCGGCTGGTTCCCGTGGTGGTGGTAGAGCATCGGGCCGTCTTTGTTGTAGTTGTGCACCTCGTCAAGCGGCCGGTTGACCGGCAGTTGCTCATAGTTCGGGCCGGTGCGGTAGCGCTGCGAGTCGGCGTAGGCGAACATCCGCGCCAGCACCATCCGGTCCGGGCTCGGCCCGATACCCGGGACAAAGTTCGCCACGTCGAACCCGACCTGCGTGATCTGGGCGAAGAAGTTGTCCGGGTTGCGGTCGAGCACCATCCGGCCGACCGGGATCATCGGGTAGTCCTCGTGCGGCCAGACCTTGGTGATGTCGAAGGGGTTGAAGCGGTAGCCAGGCGCGTCCTCGTAGGGCATGATCTGCATCTCCAGGCGCCAGGCCGGGTAATCCTTGCGGGCGATCGCCTCCCACAGGTCACGCCGGTGGCAGTCGAGGTCCTCGGCGCGCATGGCCTTGGACTCGGCGTCGGTGAAGTTCTGGACGCCCTGCTCGCTTTTGAAGTGGTACTTGACCCAGAACTTCTCACCCGCGGCGTTCTCCCACATGTAGGTGCTGCTGCCGTAGCCGTTCATGTGCCGCCAGGTGCGGGGTGTGCCCCGGTCGCTCATCAGGACTGTCACCTGGTGGGCCGACTCGGGCGAGAGGCTCCAGAAGTCCCATTGCATGTTGTTGCTGCGCAGGCCGGTGTCGGGCTCGCGCTCTTGCGAGTGGATGAAGTCCGAGAACTTCATGGGGTCGCGTACAAAGAAGACCGGCGTATTGTTGCCGACGATGTCGTAGTTGCCCTGTTCGGTGTAGAACTTGACGGCGAAGCCGCGCACGTCGCGGTCGGAGTCCGGGTAGCCCTCCTCGGCGGCCACCTGCGAGAAGCGCAGGATCATCGGCGTGCGCTTGCCGACCTGGCTGAGGAAGGCGGCCTTGGTCCACTGCGTGACGTCGGCGGTCACCTCGAAGTAGCCGAAGGCGCCGCCGCCCTTGACGTGGTACACGCGATCAGGAACGCGCTCGCGGACGAAATGGGCCAGCTTCTCGAGCAGGTAGGCATCC
>Ga0209240_1000983_pt1 | contig 11490 bp, 5 predicted proteins | sample GraSoi_2013_80cm_FD_185828 | JGI IMG/M metagenome (GOLD analysis project Ga0209240, IMG submission 185828) | Grasslands soil microbial communities from the Angelo Coastal Reserve, California, USA - Sample 9_17_2013_80cm (SPAdes) (version 2) | ecosystem: Environmental > Terrestrial > Soil >... | reverse complement strand
GCTCCCCGATCAGCTCCGCGGGCGACTCGAGCAGGCCGGTGCGGACGTCAAGCTCCTCCCTCACGAATGAAGCGCTCCACCATCCGTTGCGTGCTCGGGCTCGTGCTGTGCACGTTCGCTATTCCACTGACCGGCGCGCGCGCTCAGAGCACCGGGCTCGTGGCGTCCGACGATCCGCTGTACCTGGACCTCGAGTGGTTGTCCGAGCACGGGATTCTCGACCAGGTGATTCTCGGCCAGCGTCCGTACTCGCGGCGCGAGATCGCGCGCATTCTGCGCGTGGCACGTACGCGGATGGATGGCAAGAGCAGCGGCCTTGCGTCGCGGCTCTCCGACAATGCACGCGACGTCATCGAGCCGGTGTTGCAGCGGCTCGAGAACCGTTTCAGCGACGTGACGGACGGCGGCCGTGATGAGGAAGTCGCCCTCGTACCGCTCGATGTGGGAGCACTGTCGTACACGCGGAACGACGCTCGGCATCGAGGATTCCCAGCGCCGCATTCGTCATTAACCGAGGCGACCATCGATCCACTGGCCGATCGGCGGCTCGGGATACCTGTCGCGCAGGGCCAGACAGCGGCGCTCGAGCTGGCGCATAGGCTCGAGTTCGACGACTGGTTCGCGATTCAGCTCCGTGAGCGGCTGAACAGCTTCAAGTTGAACGACACGACACCGGCCACGCGGTCGGGAGAGTTGCTCCTCGTCTCGGCTCGCGCACGATGGCGGAACGTCGCGCTCACGATGGGCCGCCAGCAGCTCACCTGGGGACAGGTGAAGGGGAGCGGTCTGTTTCTCGCCTCGGATGCACCTGCGCTCGACGCGGTGTCTGTCGCGAGCGACGCGCCGTTTCGGCTGCCCGGTTTTCTTCGACCCTTGGGCGCCACGCAGGGCACGCTCTTTCTCGCGGACCTCGGTGCGAGCATGAATCACTCGCATTCCCGGCTGCTGGGCTACAAGGTCTCGGTGCAGCCGAATCCGGCCGTCGAACTCGGAGGCACGTTCTTCAATCACTTCGGCGGCGCCGGCTCGACGTGGAGGTTCAACGCGAATTCGTTGATCGACTTTCTGCCGTTCATCGATGTCTTCCGCCGGCACAACTACGTGGATTCGTCGCGCACCGTAGACGTAGAGTCCGACAAGGTCCTCGGCGTCGACGGCCGCTTTCGCCTCGACCCGCTCGGCGGACTCGTCGTGTCCGGCGAATTGTTGATCGATGATTTCGACCGGTACCGCTTGATGAGCATGCTGACCACAACCGGCTCGTCGGTGCTGTCCATCACGATCCCGTCCATCGGAACGCCGGGCGTGTCGGCGCAACTGACCGCGAAGCACATGGGGACGATCACGTACACGCACGCCATTCTTCAGAATGGCATCACGACCCGCGGACGCTTGCTCGGCGACGAGCTGGGGCCTGATGCAAAGAGCTTCGGCGCCAAGCTGATCTTCGTGCTCGAGAACAGCCGCCTGGACCTCGAGGGACGCACCGCCATCTACAGCAACGCGACGTACCTCACGTACTACTCCGATTCGGCGCACGTGAACTTCGTCACCCAGAAGGTGGCGCGCACCGTGGACGAGCTTCGTGACATTGCCGTTGTCTCAGTCACGGTGCAGGGCACTGAGGGAATTTCGCTGAAGCTGCGCGGTGGGACCGAGCGTATCCGCAACGCCAGCTTCGTCGCCGGGGCGCGGCGCACCGACTACGTCGCGCAGGTGGAATTCCGGATCGTCCACTAGCCCCCGCCATGCGCATCGCGCTTGCCTGCGACTGGTTCCTGCCGCGCATGGGTGGTATCGAGCTCCACTTGAGGGACCTCGCCCTGGCTATGCGAGCGCGCGGGCTGGATGCGCGGATCGTCACGACCACCGAGGGCCAGGACGACGTCGAAGGCGTCCCGGTGCACCGCATACCAGCACTGCGCCTGCCTCGGTCGGGCGTCGCGGTTTCACCGCTCCTCGGGCGCGCCATCTCTCGCGCGATCCGCGACGAAGGATTCGACCTCGTCCACGCGCACGCCAGCGTCGTTTCTCCCACGGCCTACACGAGTGCCGTCGCGGCGTCGCGGATGGGAATTCCGACCGTGCTGACGTTTCACTCCATGCTGCACAGCGCGTCGTTTTTCCTGGGCGCTACCGATGCCCTGCTCGGATGGACGGACGGCATCGTTCTCACCGCGGTAAGCAGTGTCGTCGCTCGGCAGGCCGCGAGCTGGATGCCCGGGGCCAGCGTCGGCGTTCTGCCCAACGGTGTGGACGTCGCGTTCTGGCACGGTCCTCCACGACGCCGCAGCGCGGAGGACGTTCACTTCGTGAGCGCCATGCGAATTTCACGGAAAAAGCGTCCGTTGGAGCTGGTGCGTGCCTTCGCCGACGCGCTCCGCTTCGTCGCCCGAACGCCGACAATGCACCTCACTATCGCGGGTGACGGGCCAGCTCGTGCGCCAGCAAAACGGCTCGCGGCGGAGCTCGGCGTCGCTAATTGCGTTTCGCTACCCGGCCACCTGAGTCGCGATGAGCTGCGTGCACTCTACGGTGGCGCTGACGTCTTCGTGCTACCGAGCGAGCGTGAGGCATTCGGCATCGCCGCACTCGAGGCGCGCACGGCGGGGCTGCCGGTCATCGCGATGCTGGCGGGTGGGGCGCGAGACTTCATCGCACCGGGCACCAACGGACTCCTGGCGCGCGATCACGCCGAGTTGCCGCGCATCATGGCGCGCGTCGCACTCGATCCGGCGTTGCGGGAGTTCATCCGCGCGCGAAATCGCGTCGTCGCCCGGGAATACGACTGGCACGCCGTGGTGGACGACCACCTCGCGATCTATCGCGCGGCGGCGGCGCTGCGGAAAGCACCGGCGCCTACCGCCCACAACAGCCCGGGCAGCGCGAGCGCAGCGAAGTAGCAGGCGTGCTGCACCACCGCGATTCCCGCGGCGACATCGGCGGACATACGCCATCACGACCGCCGTTTCGTACACGCCGAGATTTCCGGGGACGACCGGCAGCAGCGTCGCGAGGTTGAGTGTCGCGAGCACGAGCAGGCCGCCGGAGAGCGGCAGCGGCACGTCGAACGCACGCGCGACGCAGAGGATTGCGCTGATCTCCACGAGCTTCTTCAGGAGCGCCAGCAGAAGCGCCGGAACAAATCGGCCAGGGTCGCGCAGCGGCATGAGGCACGAAGCGAACGTCCCGAGGGCGTTGGCGGCCCGACGCGGAAGCAGTGCCGCAATTCGCGAGCTTTCCGGCGACGGATGCCAGGCGAGATAGAGACACGCGCTGAGGAGAATCAGGACGCCGCCACACAACGTCAGGACGCCACGCGCCATCCACGCGGGCAGTGGATTGGTTAGAGCGGCGGCGCCGATGACGGCGACCTTCGCCATGCCGACGAGGAGCTGATCCATCACGCTCACCGAAACCGCAGAGGCGGGCTCCAGGCCGATCTGCGTCACCAGCAATGCCGCTCCGGCCGCCTCGCCCACCAGCAGCGGTGTCGTATTGAGCGCGGACGACGTCAGCGCCACGACGCCGAGCATGTTGGGAAGCGTGTTGCCGGCCGTGCGTGGTGCGAGCAGGCGCCACTGTGCCGCCCACAGCGGCAGAATCACCATGTAAAGCACGCACGCGAGCACCAGCCACCCGTGTCGCACACCGGCAATGGCCAGCGCGATGCGCGCGAGCTCGAGCCGCTGCGTCGCGTGCCAGACGAGGAGTCCGAGCATCAGCACGGCCGCACTGCGCGCAATCAAGCGCAAACGCCGCGCGTTCATGCGGTCTTCGACGCAGTCATCAGCTCACGCATCGGAAGAAATGCTGCGCCACGCTGCACGAACAGGTCAATCACTTCGCGCAGGGCATTCAGCGCAAAGGTCCCGGTGCGAAATCGACAATCGAGCCGGAGCCGCTCGCGGCGAAGGTCGACGAACTCCCAGGGATGCACGAACAGAACGACGGGATCGGCAAGCGCGCGCAGCCAGGGATCGCGGATCGCGCGCGGAAGCCGGAGCACCGACGACGTGACCGACGCGGGAATGCGGGTGAGCGGCGCGTGCTCGCGCCGCCTGTGATAGGCTCGCTTGTACTTCGCGAGCGACGAGTCGAGCGTGAACCCGGCCGCGGAGAGCAGGGGGACGTATTTCTCGGGAAAGCGCAGATATGGCGCGCGGAATGACGTCACCGGCGCGAACGTCCGAAGAACTTCCGTGGACGTCTCGATCTCCCATTGCGTCACGCCGTGACAGCCGAGCTCGTGCCCCGCCTGCACGACCGCAGCAACCGCAGCGGGATATCGCTCGGCTACCTCGGCGGTGGTAAACCAGGTCGCGCGAACGCCGCGCCGATCCAGAAGATCGAGGAGCGCCGGAGCGCCCTGCTCGACACCGCGGAAGGTGGAGCTCAGGTACGGCGGGCAGTCGGGCTCGAAGTCGACCGTGAGGGAAACGCGCGTCACTGAGGCTCGAGTGTGGTGATCGGCTGTCCCTGTCCGGCGCATGGGCCCTGCTGGATTCGAACCAGCGACCGATGGATTATGAGTCCACTGCTCTAACCAACTGAGCTAAGGGCCCGCAACGCCCGAAAGGTAGTCCGCCGGATGGTCCCCGCCAATGCGACACCGCCTCTACTCGGTGACGATGCACCGGTACACTTTGTTCTCATGATTGCGGTCGTCACGGGCTCGTCGGGCTTCATCGGGTCTCACGTCGTGGATGCGCTGCTTGCCCGGGGCGCGACGGTTCGCGTTCTTCGCCGCCCGGAGAGCCCGGCGTCCCACGATCCGCGCGTTGCGCAATGGACCGCCGACCTGCTCGACGACCGTTCCGTGCGCGAGAGTCCCATCTGGAAGGACGTCACGCACGTCTTTCACGCCGGTGGTGTCACGAAGCGGCGAACGCTCGCCGAATTCAGATACGGGAATGTCGTTCCGACGGCGAACATTCTCTCCGCGCTCGTGGCTCGTGGCAGACGCGTGCCGCGCTTCGTGTATCTGTCGTCGCAGGCGGCGGCGGGGCCCGCCGCATCCCCCGATCGCCCGGTGCAGGAGACCGACCCGCCGCATCCCATCGAGGCGTACGGACAGAGCAAGCTCGAGGCGGAAGAGGCGGTCTCGCGCTATGCCGGTCAGCTTTCCGTAACGATTCTGCGTCCGGGTGCAGTATACGGTCCGCGCGATGTGGACTTTCTGAAGGCGTTCAAGGAAGCTCGGCGTCGGATCGCGTTCCACGCCGCTCCGCGCGACCAGGCCCTGTCGGTCGTCTACGTCCGCGATCTGGTTCATGCCGTCCTGCTCGCGGGAGACCATCCGGCGGCTTCGGGACGCACCTATTTTGTCGCCGCCGGCGATGTGGTCACCTGGAACCACATCTACCGGGGCGTCGCGAAACTGGCTGGCACCGTACCCCTCGAGATTCAGCTTCCGCGCGCAGCGATGTGGGTTGCCGGCCGGGCGGGAAACTTGCTGAGCCTGGTGAGCGGACGGCATTTCCTTCTCAATGCCAACAAGATCGCGCTGTCGCGTCCCAGATGGTGGCTGTGTGACGCCACCCGCGCGAAACGCGAGCTGGGCTGGAGCGCTACCACGACGCTCGCGGATGGCCTCGAGGAGACGTATCGCTGGTACCTTGATGCGGGGTGGCTGCGAGCGAAGTCGCCCGCAGCAGCAACGAAGTCGGGCACGCTGGAGAAGCATTCCTGAGCGACTTGAGGTTCGACGATGCCCGCCAGGCGGGCTGCCGCACGCTGACGGACGTGCTGGAGCATCGCGCGACGCGAGATGGCGCGCGCATCGCGTGCCGCTTTCTGTCGTCATCCGGAGACGAACAGGACGTGCTGACCTATTCTGGTCTCCACGAGCGCGCTGCCCGTTTCGCGGGATCAATCGCCAAGTGCACCGAGCGCGGCGACCGCGTCGTAGTGTTGCTGCCTCCTGGGCTGGACTACGTCGCCACGCTGTTTGCCTGCCAGATGGCGGGCGTCATCTGCGTGCCGGCGTATCCCCCGAATCCACGTCGACCGGACGGTCGCGTCGCGAGCATCGTGGCGGACTGCGGCGCTCACGTCGCGATTGTGTCGGCCGCGTTGCACCACCGTCTCGATGCGTACATCGCCGCATCGCCGACGTTGGTGAGCGTGCGCTGGCTCGACGTCGAGTCGTTCGCCGGAGCGACTCCGCTGTCATCGCCGCGCGGAAATTCCGCCGATGCACTCGCGTTCCTGCAATACACGTCGGGCTCCACCGGCGATCCGCGCGGCGTCATGCTGCCGCACTCCGCGGTGCTTCACAATCTCGGCGTCATCATGCGGCAGACGAAAACGCGCGAGGACGACGAGGCTGTCCTCTGGGTGCCGCCCTATCATGACATGGGACTCATCGGCGCCATCCTGCAGCCGGTGTACGCCCGCTACCCCGTCAATCTTCTCGCGCCGGCAACCTTCTCTCAGTTTCCCGTGCGGTGGCTACAGGCGCTCACGCGCTACCGCGCGACGACCACGGCCGCACCCAACTCCGCGTACGACCTGTGCGTCGAGCGCGTCACCGACGACGAGAAGGCGGGCCTCGATCTCTCGCGTGTCCGTCAAGCACTGAATGGCGCGGAGCCGATTCGTCCGGAGAGCATCGAGCGTTTCGTCGCCGCATTCGGGCCACAAGGATTCTCCGCGTCCGCGTTCCTTCCGTGCTACGGGCTCGCTGAAGCGACGCTCTTTGCCGCGGGAATCTCTCGCGACGAAGCGCCGCCGGTGATCACGGTGGACCGTGCGCTCCTCGAGGCGCGGCTCTTCGGCGTCGCCGACAGTGGCAACACCGTGTCTCTCGTGAGCGTCGGGCCGCCGGCCGACGAGCTCACCATCCACGTCGTCGATCCAGCGCGAGGCGTGCGCTGCGAAGCGGACGAGGTCGGCGAGATCTGGATTGCCGGCGGCAGCGTGGCCGCCGGCTACTGGGGCCGCGAAGCCGAGACGGCCGAGATCTTCCACGCCCGGCTCGAGGGCAGTGACCAGACGTTTCTTCGCACGGGCGACTTCGGCGTCATGCACGACGGCGAGCTGGTGGTCACGGGCCGGCTCAAGGATCTCGTGATCGTCGGGGGACGAAACTTCTATCCGCAGGATCTCGAGCATGCCGCGGAGTCGGCCCACCCACACGTGCGATCGGGCTCGGTGGCGGCGTTCAGCACCGGCGCAGAGGGAAGGGAGCGGGTCGTCGTCGTGGCGGAGGTCGCGCGTCACCACCACTCGGCGGATGGCCCCGCGGTCACCGGGGCCGTACGAGCTGCCGTCGCAGACGCCCTTGGCGTCCGCGTGGACGAGGTCGTGCTGATCCGGCACGGCATGCTTCCCAAGACGTCGAGCGGCAAGCTGCAACGCCGCCTCACGCGCGCGCGCTTCGAGTCGGGCGAGCTTGCTCTCGTCGCACCACTTCCCGAGGCGCGGCGAAGCACAGCGAGCGCCGAGCCGGCGACGAGCACTGAACGTGCGGGAGAAATCCGCACGTGGCTCCGCGAGTATGCGCGCGAGCGGCTCGATTCGCGTGGCATGGATGAGCGGCGCGAGCTGCCGGCGGACGTGATGCGCGAGCTCGCCGCGCACGGATTGTTCGGGTTGCAGACGCCGGCGTCGCTGGGCGGCATCAGCCTCACCAACGCGGACACGATGCGGGTCATCGAGCAGCTCGCGGCCATCGATCTCACGCTCGCCACCTATGTCGGCGGCCATAACTCGTTAGGGCTCCGTCCCATTCTGCGATTCGCGGCGCCAGAACTGCGAGACACCATCGTCCCGCCGCTTGCACGCGGCGAACGCCTTGCGGCTCTCGCGCTCACCGAACCTGCCGCCGGCTCCAACCCCTGGGCCATCGAATCCATCGCGCTGCCCGATGACCCCGGGTGGAGACTGCATGGCGTAAAGAGCTGGATCGGCTCCGCCGGCGTGGCGAGCACGTTCAACGTGTTCGCGCGCATTCCGGGTGACGACGGCGGCATCACGGCCTTCGTCGCACACGCTGGAACGCCGGGACTGCGTGTGGGCGACGCCGCGCTCACGCTCGGTATGCGCGCGATGCTGCAGAATGCCGTGCATCTCGAGGGCGCGTACGTGTCTCGCGAATCCGTGCTGGGCCATGTCGGCGGCGGAATCGACGTCGCCCACGACACGTTCCTCCATGCACGATTCGGCGTCGCGGCCATGTGTCTCGGCGGCATCAAGCGCGCGCTCCAACTTGCCAGCCGATATGCGACGCGGCGGAGGGTGGCGAGCGGCCGCCTCGCCGATCATCCTGCCACGCGCGCGCGGCTCAGTGCGATCGCGGCGTCTGCATGTGCGCTCGATGCCTATCTCGCCACGCTCGCCCATGCGCTCGACGAGGGCACCGCAATCGGCGAGGATGCGTTCACGATCTGCAAGACCGCCGCGCCGGAACTGCTCTGGGAGGCCGTCGATGCGGCCATGCAGTTGGTCGGTGGACGCGGGTACATCGAGACCAATCCACTCGCGCAGCTCCTGCGCGACGCGCGTCTCCTCAGGATTTTCGAAGGGCCGACGGAGCCGTTGCTGGTGCATCTCGGCGCGCGCGCCATGCGTGAGACGGATGCGCTGCGCGATCTCCTGGCCGTTCGGCTGCAAGCGCCCGACGTCGCGCATCGGCTTGCTGATGCGACGGAGCGGGCGACAGAGCGCCTCACGAGAGTGGGGCGTGGCGCGTCACGGGCTCAGGCGCACCAGTGGTCGTCGTATCTCCTCGGGACCGCGGCAACGTGGGGTGCGATGGCGGCCTCGGCGCGGATCGCGCGCAACACTGGCATTGCCGGAGCGGAAGTGGCCGTCGCATTGCTCGAGGAGCGATTCGAGCACGCCATCAGTCGCTGCCGGGCGGCCGATGCCGTCGAGCGTAGCGCTTTTGCTTCAGAGTCACTGGACGCCGCGGTCGTGTGGGCCAACGGCGGCATCGGCGACGTCGAGCAGCGAAGCAACACCGCGCTGGACCCGATGCTGCATCCGGAATGGGGCGAGGCCAGCGGAACTCGGCCCATGGAATCAGCGCGTCGCGAACGTTTCGCTGCGTCGACGCCGCCAGCGTCACTGGCATTCATCCTCGGTTGGCTCTCGGATGAATTCCAGATTCCGGCGGAGTCGCTGAGCGCGGAATCCAGCCTTCGTGACCACGGTCTCGATTCGCTCGCGGCTACGAGGCTGGTGGTGGCACTCGAGACACACCTCTCGCGGCGCATAGACGCATCGCAGCTCTGGCGCTCGGCCACCATCGCTGAATTTGCGGCTGCGCTCGAGGGAAGCACGATTCCGGCGGAGCCGATTCCGACTCTGGCCGCTTCGCGCGCCGGTGCGTCCGACGTACTCGCCATCTCGCATTGGCCGGAGTATCGCGCCCTGCGCGCGAGACTCGCGGAGGCGGAGAACGAAGCGCCCAACCCCTACTTCGCCATGCACGAGGGCATTTCCGCGGCGACCGCCGTCGTCGCGGGCCGCGAGCTGCTCAACTTTTCCAGCTACAACTACCTTGGCCTGTCCGGCCATCCCGAGGTCACCAACGCTGCCCAGGAGGCGGCCGAGCGGTATGGGACGTCCGTTTCGGCGAGCCGCATTGCGTCCGGTGAGCGGCCATTGCACCGCGAGCTCGAGCAGGCGCTCGCGACATTCGCCGGCGTGGACGACGCATTGGTCTTCGTGGGCGGGCATGCGACCAACGTCTCAGTGCTCTCGCACCTCTTCGGGCCGGGCGACCTCGTGCTCTGCGACGCACTCATTCACAACAGCGCACTACAGGGCGCTGCATTTTCAGGCGCGCGCTGGGTCACGTTCCCGCACAACGATTGGGGCGCGTGCGACCGCATGCTCGCGGACCTTCGCTCACGCCACCGGCGGACGCTCGTCGTCATCGAGGGCGCGTATGGCGCCGACGGCGACATCCCCGATCTCGCGCGGTTCGTCGAAGTGAAGTCGCGGCACGGCGCCATGCTGATGGTCGATGAGGCGCATTCCCTCGGCGTGCTCGGGCGGTCTGGCCGTGGCGTCGCCGAGCATGCCGGTGTGGAGCCCGGGGCGATCGACATTCTGATGGGCACGTTGAGCAAGTCGCTCGCGAGCTGCGGCGGGTACATCGCCGGCAGCGAGGCCTTGGTGGAGTACCTGAAGTACACCGCACCCGGATTCGTTTACAGCGTGGGCATCACGCCACCAAACGCTGCGGCGGCATTGGCGGCCCTTCATGTGCTGCGTCGTGAGCCGGAGCGCGTGCGTCGCGTTCAGGCAAACGCCGCCGCGTTTCTGCGATATGCGCGTGACGCCGGTCTCGACACCGGTCACGCACTCGGCACGGGCGTCGTTCCCATCATCATCGGTGATTCCATGCGCGCCATGCGCGCCTCGCATGCACTGTTCGAGCGCGGCGTGAACGTCCAGCCGATGATCAGTCCGGCCGTGGCCAATGACGGCGCACGACTTCGCTTCTTCGTGTCCAGCGAACACACCGACGTGCAGTTGCGCGATGCGGTGCGGCTGACGGCGGAATCGCTTTCGATGGATCGCGATGGTGGTGCCCTGACTCTCGCGGTTCGCTACTAGGATCCCACCGGCGCGGACGAGCTCACCAATTCACCAACGCCGTCGGCATGATGCCGGCGGCGTTTTTTCTCGCAGCCTCAGGCGTTCGTGAACGAAATCTTTGTCAGTCTGAGCTCGCTGCATTCCAGGATGGAGGCACAGGCATTGCGCCGATGTACTCGTGCCTCGGCGACGTATTCATGGGCTCGATGCATTGGAGGATTCACATGGCAACCTTATTTTCACGCGCACATTCGCTGACTACCGTCGTGACACTTGGCGCGGTCCTGGCCGGTGTCGCGAATGCGCAGGGGACCACTTACCCTGCGCAGACCACGACTCACCCCGTAAACGAGACGCGACAGGTGGCGAGCAAAAGCTCAGCCTGTCCATCGGCACCGTCGCGGAAGACGAGCAGCACCGCGTCTGACACGAGCATGACGGACAGCACGCGGATCGCGAAGTCCGCGAGCTGTCCAAAGGTGAAGCGCACCAGCTCGCATCGCACGAAGAAAACCTCGTCCGGCGGCGAAGTCGCATTGACTTCCTCCAGCAGCCAAGGGACATCATCCGTCCGGATCCCCGTGTCGAAAGAAGTGGCCGCGGCACCGGTGGAAGCTGTAGCACCGGCGCCGGCACCGGCACCAGTCGTCGTGGAATCGACGACGGTGGCGGTCGAGACCCCCGCTCCGGCACCAACACCAGAGCCGTTGCCGCCACAGTTGCCCATGCCGCGCAGATCACTGGGGAACTTCTACGTCGGCATTGGCGCCGGTGGGAGCGTGCCCGTCGACAACATGCGGAATGGCTATGGCACCGGCTGGAACGCGACCGGGCTGCTTGGCTATGACTGGCGGGATATCCCGCTCGGCATTCGTCTCGATCTTGGCTACGATCGACTCAAGGGACGCAGCAGCGTCGGTGTCACCGGCGACATCG
>Ga0209240_1000982_pt1 | contig 11494 bp, 10 predicted proteins | sample GraSoi_2013_80cm_FD_185828 | JGI IMG/M metagenome (GOLD analysis project Ga0209240, IMG submission 185828) | Grasslands soil microbial communities from the Angelo Coastal Reserve, California, USA - Sample 9_17_2013_80cm (SPAdes) (version 2) | ecosystem: Environmental > Terrestrial > Soil >... | reverse complement strand
CCCGGTCACCGGTCCACTTCTCCGGCAGGTACAGCTCCCGGTCGATCAGCGCCCGGCTGCCGTCCGGCCCGGCATAGGCCAGGAACACGCCGACCTGCGCGTTCTCGATCCGCCCGGCCGTGCCCGTTGGGTGATCCGTGTCGGTGCCGGGTTCTTGCGGGCCGGGCTGGGAGGGTGCTGAGGTGGGCAGTTCTTCGGCCCGGCAGCCGGGTCGCTGCTGCCCGCCCTGGTCGGGGACGGCGAGCTCGTCGCGGCCAACAGCGGCGTCTGGTCGGCGGTCGTGCTCAGCCAGGTGCTCCTGGCGCCGCTTGCCGGGCTGCTGGCGGCCACGGCCGGGTACGGCTGGGGTTCGCAGCCAACGCGGCCAGCTAAGGAGACCACGCCGCGCACGCCGGCCTCGGCGGCCAGCCTGAAGCACTGGGCAAGAAAGAACGACTTCTGGTAACGAGCAGTATTCTTTGGTGACGAATGCCGGGGGGCCGAAACCGGGACGAAATGGTATAGGAGTTGCGGATCCTTGTAGGCGCGTGGTCGGCTGGCGCCCGGCTGATGCCGTGGCTGCCCGCGACGATGCTTCAGATGGTGCCCTTGGCGAGGAGGTGTGCGTCTCACGCCTGCGGAGGGCCCAGGCTCAGCAGGGGCAGCAGACGTCGCAGCAACAGCCACCGATGTCCGACCAGGGCACGCCGTCCTGCGGCGGGGCATCGGCCGGTGCGGGTGGTTGCTGCGGCTGGTCGTCAGCCGGTGCGGGTGGTTGGTCTGGATCGCCGTGACGGGTGCCGGCGTGGGCGAAGACCCGGTTAACCGACCGGCCGACCTCGGTGACCAGCAGCGCCTCGGCCAGCGGCCGGTCGGCGAGGTCCAGGCTGGCCACGGCCAGGCGCAGGCCCAGCAGCGCCTGGTTGCAGTACGCCCGCGCCCGGGCTGCGGAGGTGCCGGTGGCCAGCAGGGGGTTGTAGCGGCCCGACCGGCGGTCGGCGTCGAAGTCCTCAACCGCGTCCAGCAGGTGCGCGATCCGGCCGAACATCCGGCCTGCCCGGGCCAGTGCCGGCGCGTTGTGCGGCTTGGCGGCCAGTGTGGAGGTGTGCGCGAACGCCGCGGCGACCGCGGTCTCGGCTGGCTCTGTCACGGCCAGCAGGCTGGGGGCTGCGGCCGACTCCAGCTGGGACTGCCGGCCGGCGGCGCCAGTGCACACCTGGGAGTCAAAGCCGATCGCCGCGCCGGTGGCCGCGCCCTGCCCAGCCCACCGGGCCGCGACCCGGCTCGCCGCCGCGGCGACCGGCTGACGGGCGGCCAGCCCATCGGCGTCCGCCACGTGGTCGGCTATCTTGACGGCCGCCAGCACCAGCGACACCGACGCTGCCAGCTGAGCGCCCGGAGCGCTCGCCGCTACCACATCGGCCCGGCGGAAACCACGCAGCGGGCACGGTCCCGCCGTCCGGTGCGGCGAACCCTGGGGATTTTGCGCCTCGGTGAGCACCGACACCAGCAGCGCGTCGTAGCCGGTCACCAGCCGGGCGGCCTGGCCATGGGTATCGCGGAGCGTCAGGCACAGCCCGCACAAGTGGGCCTGCCAGGCGCGGCGCAACGCCCCGGACATGTGGTCCCGGCAAGGGCGCACCACACCGAACATCCACACCCCCGGGCTGGGCCGACCAAGACCAGTGTGACACCCGCCGGACAGGGCGGCCAGCGCTTTTGCCCGGCGATCTGGAGCGAGCCTGTAACCGGTCCGGCCCTCCGATGACCCGTGCCGGGCTGCCCACACGAGCGCGTAGTCAGCCATGTGATCCGCCGCGCAGGTCAAGGCGCTGCCGGCCGGCCCAAGGGCTGAGCGGATCCGCCAGCGCCAGCCGGTAATCATCAGCGTTCTGCGCCACGGTGCCGGTGATCAGGTGCGCCTGGTTGTGCACGAGGGCGATGAACAGCGGTGCCACAGCAGCAGGAGGCGTCCGTCCGGGGCCCGGTAGTATCCTCACAAGCCAGCACCCAAGCGAAGGTTAACAATCCGTTCGCTACGGCCAGCCGGCGAACCTGCTCACTGTTGACGGTGCATCGCCTGGCCGTCCAGAGCGCGCGGATCAGGCGCTCTACGTCATCACCAGGGCTCCGGCGAGCTCGCCGGCCCGCGCGGCCTGGTTGAGCAGTCGGTGCAGGCCAGCGTCAAATGAAGTTCAACAATCGGGCGGGTACGGGCAGCAGTACGAGCTGATCACCTGCGATGACCGCCTAGACGCGATCGCTAAGGACATCGTCGGCCACTTCCTAGGCCGGGAATTCCCGGGCAAGGCCCCTTATAGTGTCCATCGACAAGGTCACCGCCCTGGCAACGACGGCGGCTGCGCGCGGATGTGCGCTGATCACCCGAGCCGGTGCCCGGGGGCCGGGGGCCGTGCCCGCTGCCGTGCGACCATGCCGCAGCTGCCGGGCTGCTCAGGCGGGTGGCTGCAAACCGGCTCCTTTGATTATGGCGCCCTCGAGAACGTCGGTGCCGTTGTTGACAGCCGTGTCGCCGCAGCGGAACAGCTTGTTGATCTTGGCTGGGGCGGCGTTGAAGATCGTGGCTGCCGCGGCATAGCAGCTCGCTCCGTGCTCGTAGTCGCCGCAGGCCTGCCTGGCCAGCCGGTCCGTGCCAGCAGCAGATCGGATATTTGCGGGCCCGAACTCAGGCCACGACCGCAGCGTTGCGTCCCGATCGTTCTATCGGTGGGCCCGCCAAGGCTGCAAACCTGATCGGCTCTCCCATCCAGAACGGCGGCTATTTGCGGGCCACGGGCATGACCGCCGATTACGCCGCGTGGCGGCTGGTTCCATGCCGCTCGCCGGGCGGGAGCGCCTGCCCGCCGGTTTGGAGCTCGGAGAAGGTCCTGGCTACCCAACCGTACTTGGCGCGAACATCGCAGCAAGCGAGCCCTGCGGCACCAGCTAGCCGGCGTCACTGAGCCGGCCCGACCGGGGGCGTGCCTGCCAACGGCGGCCGCAGCAAGCGAGCTGCAGCTGGTCCGCTCGGCGCTGTTGAGGCAAAGGACGCCAGCGGCGCGCGGTCGGCGGTCCGGAAGGTGATTCGCGCCGTCATCCGGGGCTGGTGACCGGCCTCGTGAGCCGAGCAGATCAAGGACCGGCTCACGGCAAAAGGTTCTGCACCAGGTCCGGCGCGAGTCGCCGCCACGTCGAGATCCATCGCCGGCCTCAGGGCGATCGCGCACCGGCCCGCTGATCTTGCGCGGCAGGCTGTCCATCCGTTTCTTCCCGGCCACTTCCCCGGCGTCCTTATCGGCCACCTCTGCCGGCCGGGCGTGCCCGGCCGAAGAACCCGGACGGTGACCTTGCCGGGAAGCCCGGAAAACCCGCGACGTCTGGCTTGCCGGGGGGACGGATGTTCCAGAGCATCCAGAAGAATCTCAGCTGATGGCTCTGTATGAGTAGAGAATGGCAGCATAGATCCACCGCATTCGCAGAGTCGGGAGCTGCCGATGGCCAAGGTGCTGTGCGTGCTGTATGACGACCCGGTCGGTGGTTACCCGGAGACCTATGCCCGCGATGACATCCCGGCGATCACCTCTTACCCGGGCGGCCAGACGACGCCGAGCCCGCACGGGATCGACTTCACTCCGGGGGAGCTGCTGGGCAGCGTCTCGGGCGAGCTGGGCCTGCGCGGCTTCCTGGAGGCCGCCGGTCACACGCTGGTCGTGACTTCCGATAAGGACGGCCCTGACTCGGCTTTCGAGCGGGAGCTGGCCGATGCTGACATCGTGATCTCCCAGCCGTTCTGGCCCGCGTACCTGACCAGGGAGCGGATCGCCAGGGCCAGGAACCTCAAGCTGGCGATTACGGCCGGAATCGGATCGGATCATTATGACCTGCAGGCGGCCAGCGAGGCCGGGCTGACCATCGCCGAGGTCACCTACTCCAACAGCATCAGCGTCTCTGAGCACGTGGTGATGATGATCCTGGCGCTGGTCCGCAACTACCTCCCCTCCTATCAGTGGGTGGTCAAGGGCGGCTGGAACATCGCGGACTGCGTCGAGCGCTCCTATGACCTGGAAGGCATGGCTGTCGGCACTGTCGCCGCCGGCCGGATCGGGTCCGCGGTGCTGCGGCGGCTCAAGCCGTTCGACGTCGAGCTGCACTACACCGACCTGCACCGGCTGCCGGAGGAAGTCGAGCGCGACCTAGGAGTCAAGTTCTATGAGAGCGCGGCGGACATGGTGCCGCATTGCGACGTGGTGACGATCAACGCCCCGCTGTACCCGGGGACCGAGGGCCTGTTCAACGACGAGCTGATCGCGACGATGAAGCGCGGCGCATACATCGTCAACACCGCCCGCGGGAAGATCTGCGACCGGGACGCTATCGTCCGGGCGCTCGAAAGCGGGCAGCTAGCGGGCTACGCGGGTGATGTCTGGTTCCCGCAGCCCGCGCCGCGGGATCATCCCTGGCGGACGATGCCGCATCACGGCATGACCCCGCACATCTCGGGTTCGTCGCTGTCGGCGCAGGCACGTTATGCGGCGGGTACCCGCGAGATCCTGGAGTGCTGGTTTGAGAACCGGCCGATCCGCGAGGAGTACCTGATCGTCCAGGGCGGCCGGCTGGCCGGCGCGGGCGCGCACTCCTACAAGCCAGGCGACGCGACAGCCGGATCAGAGCAGGCAGCCCGCTTCAAGACGTGAGCCACCGGCCGGCAGGAAGGCATTCCCGCGGTTGTCGTCACGCCACAGGTCGCGGAAGCCCCGGCAGCCGGACTGGTCCGTGAATACCGCCGAGGCCGCGCCGTCACTTCCGCACCGGCTCAGCACATAGCGCCACAGACTGCTTCGTGGCAGGTCGCCATGAAATGTGCTGCGCAGGAGCGCGGCGGATGAGGCCTGCTGCTGCAGAGCGGTCCAGCGATTGGCTAACGTGGCGTACTTCGCCTTGATGAGCGCCGGAAAGCCCGCCATGCAGGGGAATATCGGCCAGCGGCGTGGCGCCAACCACGGTGACCGGGTCGGTGAGCAGCCAGACGTAAGCATCGAAGACGACTACATCGCGCAGGATGGTGAGCACCTGCCGCCGCAGGACCCTGTCATCGAGGATGCCGCGCCCATGGCTCGATGCGCGGGCCGGCCTGAGCCCGCGCCCAGATACCGGTCATTCAAGGAGCCTGCGCCCGGCGAGATCATCATCGGAGTCCCGCCGGTTAGCCAGCTCATGACCCCAGATATCCGGGATACCGCGAGCCTACCAGCGGGCCTCAGGCCGCCCGGGACACCGGTCAGCGCGAACCCGTGCGCCCCGGCCAGTTGCGCAGCAGTCAGCATCGGCCCGGCGCTGCATCCGGGCGGTCAGCGCCCAGGCACAGGGAACACCGCAGATCCCAACGCCGCGCGCGATCCCGCTCCCGGCTCGGGGATCCGTCACCGAACCCCAGAGGTCAGCAGTCGATTGTCAGGTCACCCCGATCTGCAGCCTGAAGTGCCCGAGCCTGAGCTCGAACAGGCCCCCGCCAGCCAGGTGCACTATCCAGGCCAGCAGGATGATGACAAGGATGATCAGGACAATCCAGATAACGGTAACCACGAAGCCCGGGAGTGCGAACCTGCCCACTTTAAACACAGTGGCAACGCTAGCCGCTGCACAGGCACGCCCAAGCAGGCGCAGGAAAGAACGCCATCGCCCTGGAGCCGCCGCTGCGGACTGGCCCTTCGTTGACATTACCCACTCACCCGAAATCAGGGAAGCGGGCCGCCGCATGCCGCGGGCCTGGGCCATGTGAGCCCGCGACGAGCTCGGGACAGATGGCCAGTGGTCACGCCCGCCGGCCTTCCCGGACGGCAGCGGCGGCTTGATGTCGAGCGTCGGCGACGTGCTTGCGTTTGGCCGGATGCTTCTCGACAACGGTTCCGCCATGCTCGCACCCGAGACCGTTGCGGAGATGACGCGCGACCAGCTGATCCCCGCCCAGCGCAACGCCGTGTGGCCCGGCTTCAGCTTCCTCGATGACCAGGACTGGGGCTACGGTATGTCCGTGCTCGACGACGCTCGCTATAGCGGGGATCGCGGGCTTGGGACAACGTGGTCGAACGTCCCGGCACAGGACCTGTCGGTCGCCGTACTGACTCAGCGCTTCGTCCACGAGACAGGACCGTCCCCTGTGCGCGACGACGTCCTCAACGCCGCGCGCGTTCGTATCGACTGACCTCTAGGTCGCGCCGGCCGAGAGGGCGCGCCCTTGGAGGTACCGGCAGTTGTGCCACTGCTCGCTGTCGCTAGGCACAATGGGCCGGCCCACACCGACGCGGGGCGCGACCGCGCAACGCCACCGCGGCTGTCCTTGATCAGATCTGCTCCGCCGATCGGTGAGATACCCTGCGGCGTGGATTTCGACAGTCTCGCCAGTCCAGCCATCGCTCTGGCCGACAGGGACAAGTCCTGGCGCTTCTGATGTCATCGGCGACCCGAGGACGGATCCTCCCGCGGGCTATCAGCCGCAAGTGGCGTTCCGTTGGTCGTCCCGAGGACGAGGACGCGCTCGCCTGCTGTGATGGCACTCGCCGTGGTCGAGGTCGTCCCCTTCTGGTAGGTCGTGGAGGACGCCTCGCTCACGGTCACCTTCTGACCCGCTGATGTCGTCATTGTGAAGCTCGACGCGGACACGCTGCCGACCGCCCCGGATGCTCCCCCTGAGGCCGGTCCGGACCGGGCGTTGGATCCCCCGCTGCCGGATCCGTGCCCGTCAGCGAATCCGCTGCTGGCCGCGGGCTGGGCTGGTGCTGGAGGTGGCGCTGACCATCCCGTAAGTACCGCCTGCGAGCGCGATGGCCGCGGCGCCGGCAACGATGGACCTGGTGAGTTTGCGGGAAAAACACTTGCTGGGCTCCTCTGGTCGATGCCGTAGCTCTGAGAGTGACAGCCGACGCTGGAACTGCGATGGAAGCAACCCGGAAGGCTGCCGAGAGGTTGACCGGCACGGGCTGAGGCTTAGCTGAAACTTAGCTGAGGCTTAAGCCGATGGTGCTGGCTGCACTACTTGCCAGATCCGAACCGGCCGCCGGAAAGCCCTCTTCACGCGCCGCGAGAGGCCGCGGGTCTGCGCAATTGCAGTTCGACGGCATCAGTGCCTAGCGCTCTAGGTGCGTCCACGGCTTCGCTACATCGGCGGCGGGCTAGCCACCGCCGGCGAGGCGGCGGTCGCGCTGCTGGACGCCGAGCGCGCCGTATGGATAGTCGGCGGGCTGCGGGTCGCTCGCGGCGTTGAGTGCGGCGGTTTCTGCGGGGCTGAGATGGAGGTCAGCCGCGCGAAGGTTGGTCTCGAGCTGCTGGGCCGTGCGGGGGCCCAGGATGGTCGAGGCCACCGCGGGCCGATCGCTCACCCACGCCAGCGCGATCGCGGCCATGGACACGCCCCGCTCGTCGGCGATCTTTTGCACCGCGTCGATGACATCCCAGGTGCGCCGCGTGCCCCGCCGGTCGTAGGCCTCCATGCCGCGGTTCGGGTCCTCGCCCAGGCGAGTGGCGCCCGACGGCCACTGGCCGCGCTTGTACTTGCCCGACAGCCAGCCGCCGCCGAGCGGACTCCAGGGCAGCAGCCCGAGGCTCGCGTCCATCGCCGCAGGCACCATCTCCCATTCGATCTCCCGCACCAGCAGGCTGTACTGCGGCTGAAGCGTCACCGGCCCGGCAGCATTCAGCGCGCGGGCCAAGCGCACCGCCTTCGTCAACTGCCATCCGGTGAAGTTCGACAGCCCGTAGTAGCGGATCTTGCCGGCGCGGGCAAACCCGTCGAGGGTACGCACTGTCTCTTCCAGCGGCGTTCACGGATCAAACGCATGAACCTGATATAGGTCAACCGCCTCGACGCCCAGCCGGCGCAACGACGCGTCAAGCGCCCGGGTCAGATGCCGCGCCGACAACCCGGCGCCGTTGGGAGAATCATCCAGCGGGAAGCGGCCTTTCGTGGCCAGTACCACCGGCTCGGTGATCTCGGCCGGCCGGCTCGCGAGCCAGCGGCCGATGATCTCCTCCGCCCTCCCGTCGCCGTACGTATCGGCCGTGTCAACCAACGTGCCGCCCGCCTCAACGAAACGGTCGAGCTGCTCATGCGCGCCCTGCTCGTCAGTCTCCGCGCCGAAGGTCCTGGTCCCAAGGCAAAGGGTGGACACCGCGCAGCCGCTATGCCCCAACGTGCGATAGTCCATGGTTCAACATAACGATCGCCACCCTCATCAGCCACCCGATCCCGCGCGCTCCGGGCTGCAGTGAACTACGCCAGATCGGCGGTTCGCGGACGGCCGCAAGTTCACGGTCGGTGACGTCGCGGGGTTTCGTCCGCCTATCGCGCCGCCTGCCTGGCTGACGTGGGCCTGCCGGGCAGACGGCTGTGCCTGGTGGCTGTTACTTACCGGGCAGCTCCCGCGATGAATGCGGCGACGATGTAAGTCGCGTGGCGGTCGGGAGAAGCCCGTGCCCGGTGGGACCGCATCGTGGTCCGCGGGTCAGCGTCGGAGGCGGCTTCCTGCACGTCACGTAGCGGGACCCCGGCGTCCGGGGCAGCGGTAATGACGCATGCCGGAGCGTGTGCCGTCCCACGTTCTTGGGGATCCCGGCGCGGCGGGCAATCCGTCGCACGATCCTCCCGGCGCCATGCCGGTCCAGCCGCAGCCCTGCAGCGGTCAGGAAGATCGGTCCCTCCCACCGCTCGCCGATGGCCAGGTCAATCGCCCGCGCGGTCCGCGGTGCGAGAGGGCTTGCTGCGCAAGAGCCCGTCGAGCTGGCCCTAAGCGGCGCCGGTGACGTGCGCCCTGCGTACGAAGAGCTCGGCGGGAAGTTCGCCGAACGCCTCACCGGGGTCGTTGTGCAGCCGGTGGTCACCGACGGTACCGAGGTGATCATCGGCGTGGTACAGGAACCGGTATACGGCCCGCTGGTGGTGGTCGGGCCTCGGCGGTATCGCAACGCAGGTGCTGAGCGACCACAGCGCCAGGCTGGCGCCGCTGACCGACGCCGGCGACCTGGTCCGCTCGGTTCGCGCCGCCCCGCTGCTGCTCGGCCGCCGCGGCGCCCCAGCCGCCGGCCTGACCGCGCTGAGCGATACCCTGCTGCGCGTGTACCAGCTCGCCGATGATCTGAGTTCCCGGCGCGATCCCCCGAAGCAGCATCTGCCGTGACCCGGCAGATCCAGCTGGCCCCCGCATCGTCTGCGCCGGGGCGCGGCAGCGAGTACGCAGAGCTGTCCCGGCAGATCAAGGAGGCGGGGCTGCTGGAGCGGCGCCCGGGGTATTACGCCTGGAAGATCGCGGTCACGATCGGGATGCTGGCTGCCGGGTGGACCGCCTTCGTGGTGGTCGGCAACTCGTGGTGGCAGCTGGCGGTGGCCGCGTTCCTGGCGGTGGTCTTCACCCAGATCGGGTTCCTGGGCCACGACGCCGGGCACCGGCAGGTTTTCGGCTCCAGGCGGGCCAGCTACGTCGCCGGCATCCTGCTCGGCAACCTGGGCATCGGGCTGAGCTGCTGCTGGTGGGTGGACAAGCACAACCGCCATCACGCGCACCCCAACCAGGTGGACGCGGACCCTGACATCGCAGTCGGGGCGCTGGCCTTCACCCCCGCCCAGGCGCGGGCCAGCCGGGGCGTGGCCCGGCTGGTGTTCCGCTACCAGGCGTACCTGTTCTTCCCGATGCTGCTGCTGGAAGCGGCAGGCCTGCACGTCGCGAGCGTTCGGGCGCTGACCCGCCGGGCTGCCCGCCGCCGGCCGGCGGAGAGGGCGCTGATCACCATCCATGCCGTGGGTTACCTCACGGTGGTGTTCGTGCTGCTCTCACCGGTCAGGGCTGTGGTGTTCATCCTGGTGCAGCAGGGGTTGTTCGGCCTGTACCTGGGCTGCTCCTTCGCCCCCAACCACAAGGGCATGCCCGTCCTGGACGCCGCCGACCAGCGCGATTTCCTGCGCCGCCAGGTGCTTACTTCCCGCAACGTCCGCGGCGGCTGGCTGACCGACTTCGCCCTCGGCGGCCTGAACTACCAGATCGAGCACCACCTGTTCCCCTCGATGCCCCGCCCCAACCTGCACCGCTCGCAGGCCCTGGTCGAGGCGTTCTGCCAGCAGAAAGGCGTGCCTTACTGCGAGGCCAGCCTGGCGGGCTCCTACGCCCAGGCGCTGCGCCACCTCAATGCTGTCGGCAGGCGAGCCCGCCCCGGCACCGCGACCTGACCGGCGGCCAGCCTGCCGCCCGGACCGCCGAATGCAGGCGGCGATTGCCTGGCGGACTCCACGGCGTGCCGGGAGTGTCCGGCCTATCCGCCTGCGGGCCAGGTTTGCCCGGTGCAGGGCAGAGCCCGTGCCTGCGGCGGCGCCCGCTCCGCCGGAAGGCCGGCCCGGCCGGCTGCCAGGACGGTGACAGCGGCCTGGACAGTGAGAGAAGATGCCGATCTGCCGGCCCAGGCCGGTGATGCGTAAGAGCCTGGCCGGCGGGGGCGCGGCGTCCGGTGCCCGTCAGCACGGCGAGGCCGCTGGCATCACGGCAACTCACCCGGGACAGGTCGATGACGAGCCGGCTGGCGGCAGGGGGAGCAATCGGGGGAGTTGCTCGCGGGACAGGGACGGATGCGATGCCGGGTTCGCCGCTGAGCGCGGCGATGGTATGGGCGCCTCGGTTCGTTTGAGGAAAGGCCCGGGCCGGGAAGGACGGTGTCCTGGTCCATCGCGGACCTCTGGTCGGATGAGGCGGGCCGGGCTGCCCGGCGCCCGGCCGTCGGACGGGTGCATGAGGCACGCTCAGCTGCGGGGGCCTCGGGCTGGTCCGGTCCCGGTCAGCCGCGTTCTCGCGCCGGCGGCCGCGAGGAGGGCGCCGCGAGGAGGGCGAGGACGTCGCCGATGGCGGGTTCCTGGCTGGCGGGTTCGGGCAGCGGGAGGTGTGCCTGGATCTGGTAGCGGTTGCGGCGGCCGTCTATCTGCTTCACCAGGTAGCCGGCTGTGGTCAGGTCGGTGACGATGCCGTGGGCGCTGCGCTCGGTGATGTTCAGGCTGGCCGCGATGTCGCGGAGCCGCGCGCCGGGGGTCGCGGGCGATGCATAGCAGCACCCGGGCGCGGTTGGTCGGGAAGCTCCAGCTCGTCACCTTAATCTATCACAGTTTCTAGAAATCTATTGCTAGTTTCTAATTGCAGATGTAGGCTCAGGGCAGGCACCGGGATCAGCCGCCGGAGGCGGCCAATGCCCGGGGTCACCGGAGGGAGCCGCCCATGGTCATCATCATTGCCGTGCTCATGGTGCTCGCGGTGCCTCGCATTATCCGGCGGAAGCTGTAACTGCCGGACGTGGGTTCGCCGGGTCAGGGAGCCTGGCCCGGGGGCCTGCTGGCCCGAAGCGGCGACACGATGAATGCGAGCAGGCCCGACGGCCTGGGGGCCGTCGGGCCTGCTCGCAGCCGCGACGTGCGTGGCTGGCAGGGCCTGGATGGGGAGCGGCCGGGGAACTGCCCTGTCGTGTGACAGGACCGCGCCGGCCGGGGCCG
>Ga0209240_1000981_pt1 | contig 11496 bp, 11 predicted proteins | sample GraSoi_2013_80cm_FD_185828 | JGI IMG/M metagenome (GOLD analysis project Ga0209240, IMG submission 185828) | Grasslands soil microbial communities from the Angelo Coastal Reserve, California, USA - Sample 9_17_2013_80cm (SPAdes) (version 2) | ecosystem: Environmental > Terrestrial > Soil >... | reverse complement strand
CGCCGCACCGGCCCGACCTGGAAGCAGTTCCTGGCAGCCCAGGCCCGCGGCATCATCGCAGCCGACTTCGTCCACGTGGACACCGTGCTGCTCCACCGCCTCTACGCCCTGATCGTCATCGAGCACGGCACCCGCCGCGTCCACCTGGCCGGCATTACCGCCAACCCGGACGGCGCATGGACAACGCAAGCAGCCCGCAACGTCCTGATGGACCTGGGCCAGCGCGCGACCTCACTCAAGTTCCTGATCAGGGATCGAGCAGGCCAGTTCACCGGCTCTTTCGATGCCGTGTTCATTGCGGAGGGCATCAGGATCCTGGCCAACCCGCCGCAGGCACCCAGAGCGAACGCGATCTGCGAGAGGATCATCGGCACCCTGCGCCGGGAACTCCCCGACCGGTTGCTGATCGTCAATGAGCACCACCTGCGACGGATGCTGACCGGGTACCTACGCCATTACAACGCTGCCCGGCCGCACCGTTCCCTCGGCCAGCTCACCCCTACCCAAGCCGATACGCAGCGGCCCGAACCGATCAACCTCGCCGAGTACCGGATCTACCAGAAGCAGGTTCTCGGCGGACTCACCCACGAGTACTACGTCGCTGCCTGACTGCACACAGGTCACCACCTCGAATCGTATTTCCGAGCCCCACAGGTTGCCGCCGAACGGCCGGTCGCTGAACACGTCGATCAGGCTGAACTCTGCCTCCATGACTAGCTCGCGATTGCGTCGAACTCGACGACAGCGCGGAGCGGGAGTGCGGCGACCGCGATCGCAGTGCGGGCCGGGTAAGGGGCGCTGAGATGTTCCCGATACACCTCGTTCATCGCGGCGAAGTCGCCCATGTCAGTGAGATAGACGCCAATCCGCACCACGTCGTCCAGGCTCTTGCCCGCCGCCTCCAAGACAGCGGTCAGGTTGCGGAGCGCCTGGTGGGCCTGGACGGTGACGTCACCGTCGACCAGTGCCCCGGTCGCCGGGTCCTGGCCGACTTGCCCGCTGATGAACAACGGCCCGCTGCCGGACTGCACGCCGGGCGAGAACGGGCCGGCTAGAGGCGGAAGCTTGTCGCTGGTAACGGGGGTACGCGTCGTGGTCGGGCTCCCTTTCGGGTGGGCGGATCGTTCGGGCGGTCGGTAGTGCATACACCGCGGCACCGGGAAACTGGGCGCCCGCGAGCCGCCCAGTTCGCCCCCCGGGCGGTGTATACACCGGGCGGAGGTACGACGTGGTGCGGAAGGAAGGAGCGCAGGATGGTGACAGCCGATCTTCTGTCACGGGCGCGGGCCGGGGATGGCGAGGCGTTCCGGGAGCTGACCCGGTCCCACCGGCGGGAGGGCCTTTCCCGAGAGCCTGCGGACCACGGCAATCGGTGGCGGAACCCCGTAGCAGTTGGTGCATTCCATGCTTAGTCAACTAATGGCCGCCTTTAGGCGGATGAACCGCATCTCACACCTCATCGCGGGTTGGCGCACCGGGCTCTCTCGGCCCGTGCTCATCCTTCAAGCGGGAAACGCCCTCAACTACTTCGGTTACGGGCTCATTCTTCCCTTTGAGATCATCTATCTGCACCAGATACGTGGCTTTTCAACGTCGACAGCCGGACTGGTTCTCGCGGCGACTATGGGGACGGCCGCAATCGCCACCCCGCCGACGGGAGCGCTGCTCGACCGGTACTCCGCCAAAGCGATCGTGGTCGCAGGAAGCTTGGCGAGCGCCTTTGGCTACGCCAGCTTCGCCTACGTAGACCGTCCCTGGCAGGCGTTTGCCTGCTCGATTGCCAGCGGAGCCGGGCTCGGCGCGGCGGGAACGGCCAACCGGGTATTGATCATCACGTTGGTCAAGCCCGAGCAGCGAGCGGCCTCCGTCGCGCTTGCCCGCGTCGCGGGCAACTTCGGTCTTGGTTCCGGCGCGACCGTAGCCGGCTTCATCGTCGCATCCGCACAGCGGCTCAGCTCGTTCCAAATTCTCTATTTCTTCGACGCTGTCACCTTCGCCGGGTTCGCGCTGATCGTGCTCGCTGCCGTGCCGATCCCGCGAGCCGGGATCGTCACAGCGACAGACGCCAACGGAACCGGCTTTCGCGCGGTCGCTCGAGATCGGCTCTTCCTCACTGTGATCGCAGCCAACGTCGTGCTCATCGTCGTCGGCCACGTGTTCTTCTCCAACATCCTGGCACCATTTGCAAGGACCCACACACCGGTCGGCCCCGGCGCGATCGGGATCATCATTCTCGTCAACACGTCCTTCGTCGTCATCGCGCAGATCCCGGCGGTGCGCGTAGTGGCACGGATGCGACGCACACACGCTTTCGCGGCGGCAAGCGCGCTTTTTGCGGTCAGCCTGCTCGCGGTGTTGCCAGCGACGCTGATCCACTCGGAGCTCGCTGCGACGAGTCTCCTCGTCGGCGTTGCGATCGTCTTCGCAATCGGCGAATGCGCACACATTGTCGTTCTCGGGCCGCTGGTCGCGGACATGGCTCCAGCCCATCTGCTCGGCCGCTACATGTCTCTCTACGGTCTGACCTTCACCATTTCCCTGGCCCTCGGCCCGGCGATTGGTGGCCTTCTCCTGCAGACCTCGCCAGACGCCGTCTGGTGGGGTGGCGCGCTTGCCGCGGTGCTGGCCGGAGCCGTCCTGCTTCGACTCGGCGGCCGCATTCCCGACCCGCTCCGCGAAGCACAGTCACGTCTTGCGTCGGCGCCAGAGGCCGCGTGAGGTCCTGCCAAGAGAAAGTCATGGGGGTTTGCGCCGGATGAGCAGGCCGCTTGCCCTTGCGTTCGTCGGTTGGCGGACCGCAGTGTTGATCGGAGCAGGCTTGCTGCGTCTCGGCGGCCGGATACCGGACCGCGCTCGCACGCCAACGGATGCGCTCCGCTGCAAGCGGCATCGGAGCCGGCTCGACGCTCCCGAAACTACCTGCCCCAACCATCCGCGTCGCTCAGTCAAGGGTGAAGAGCAAGGAGGAGAACGTGATGAACGTGCTCGCGATCGGCCGCTACGCGAGCTGCGCCTTCGACGCGTATGTCCCCGCCGAGAAGCAGCGCGTGACTGAGGTCCGCGAAGAAGGCTTTATCAGCGACCTCTTCTTTAAGACGACAAGAGCGGACCCATTCTCGTCCTCAACAACACCAACCGCGACGAGGCGCAGTGGCGCCTTGCGACCCTGCCGTTGGTCGAAGCGGGATTTTTGGCCTTCGAGCAGCTAATCGAGTTCGACTGATCGGCTCGAGGCAAGCACAGTGAACGTCACGACCCGGCGAACATCTAGAGCGCTACGTGCGAAGACGCAGCGTGGTCTCGAATTGCAGCCTCGATTGCTTCCGTGACAGTCTGGAGGCTGCGCAGCTCGTTGGAGTCCAGCGCGCGACGGGGGACCGCTCAAGTTCGTCGAGCGCATCCGTGACACGGCTGGCGGCGCGCGTTCCTGAGGCGGTGAGATGGATAACGAAGGAGCGGCGATCGTCGGGGTTCAGTTCACGCCGTATGAGTTTGCGCCGCTCGAGGCGGTCGAGGATGCTTGTCGGCGTTGAGCGCTTGTGACCGAACTCGCGGTGAAGTGCCGCGATCTGCGTCGGTCCATGTCTGTGCAGCTCGGCCATCACATGTGCTTCGGCCTGGGTAATCCCAAGCTCGCCGGCCGAACGCTCGACATAGACCCCGATCAGATGCGCGGCACGTTCGCGGCTTGGCGTCGACCCACTGGATCTCCTCCGCTGAACCTGCCAAGAGACCGCTGCCGCGGGTGCCATTGGTGTCGGTGCAAGCGGGCGGCGCAATCGGCCGGCGGGACACGGCCGTAGGAGAGCGTATGTACCAACCGTGCCTCCGGCCCCTTGGTCAAAACGACTTGCGCGGAGTGCTGCGGGCGGCTGTTACCGAGCGAAAGGTGAGAGCGACGAAGGCGGCACCGTCGCCACGTATGCGTGCGTGAACCCTGTCGTCGCGATCGCGCTCGCGACCTCACCTGACGCCGTCTGGTGGGGCGGCGCCCTCGTCGCCGCAGTGATCGGAGCGGGCTTTCTCCTCTCCGGCGATCGCATCCCCGAGCCGTTGGCCGTGGAAGCAGGTGTCCCCGACGTCGGAGAAGGACCTTGCGCGGCGACGCAAGCGACTAATTGATGCCGGGATGCGAACCTGGTACGGCAGCCGGATCAACGACACCACCCTTGCCGAACTCGTGGCGGCGTCAGAAGCGCTGGCGGCGGCTAGCGCTACGGTAATGGCCGCCAGAACGGGCACAACGCTTAGACATGTCATTGACCGCGGCGCCGTCATCCGCAGCTGACCACAAGGCTGTGCCAGCCGAGCAGGTCCACGGCCGGCCTGAAGAAGAGGTTATTCCTCTATGGCCCCGCCCACCGTGCGCAGATGCTCGCGAAAGCTCAGGGAGGGCGTTTTCTCGCGCTTCGCAAGGTAGGCGCGGAACTGTACCTGGCTGCGCAGTGAGACACCTGCCCGGATCTGTTCGGCCTGGTGCCGCTCGGTATCGCTGATCGTCTCGGCCAGCGTGAAGATCTCCTCGGCCTGCGGGCTGGGTAGGAAGAGGACGCCGTCATCGTCGCCGAGGACCAGATCCTCGCGGCTCACTGCCCAGTCTCCGACGACGGCGGACGCCAGCGCGTCATGCGCGCGGGCGTCGAGCCGGAGGGGGCCAGTGGGGATCGCTCCCAGGCTGAAGACCGGCAGCCCGATCGCCCGTATGTCAGCGGTGTCGCGATGCAGTCCCCAGATCACCATGCCTTCCAGACCGGCTGCCTGGGCCTCCAGAGCCACCAGGTCACCGGCGCATGCTTCATCCAGGCGCCCGCCGTTGTCGACTACCAGCACGTCGCCCGGTGCTGCCGTTTCGAATGCCTCCAGGAAGGCATCGACGCTGCCGGCATGCCTGGCGGGACAGACACGACCGGCCAGGCGGCTGCCAGGCACCACGGCACGCAAGAGCGCAGAAGCGCAACGCACTGGGACTCGGGCGCGTATACAGGCGTCGGCCACGTGAGCTGTGGTGAGGGCTGCGAACCGGTGCTGCAACATTTGGTGGTCCATGATGATGTTTGTTCCCTGAGGTGGCCGCGGGCCTGACGATGGATTGCCCCGGGGCTGCGCGCCAGAAGCTTCAGCCGGGTGCTATCCGGCTATGCTCGGCGCGTTCGGGTGGCGGCCCTAGAGCCAATGCCGCAGAATTGGTTTGCAGATGAACCCAATCGAGGTGGGCGAGCGCCTGGGCCGCTGGTCATCGGGCCGCGGGCCACTGCACGTGCTTCTCTCGGCCCGGCTGCGGCAGCTGATCGATGAAGGTGAGCTGCCCCCTGGGGAACCGCTGCCACCCGACCGTGCCCTCGCGTCCGCTCTCGCGGTAGGGCGCAGCACCGTCGTGGCCGCCTATGAGCTGTTGCGCCAGGACGAACGGATCGTCCGGCGCCAGGGCAGCGGCACCCAAGTGGCCGGTGCCACACGAGCGCGGCGGCAGACGACGGGCGCGCCTGTCTTCCTGCATCTGCTGGAACCACAAGACGGCGTGATCCTGCTCGCCTGCGCCGCCCCGGATAGGCCGCCACCGGAGCTGGCAGACGCCTACGCACGTATCCTCCCAGCACTGGCGGCTATCTCCGGCGACATCGGCTACCACCCGACCGGTCATCCCGTTCTGCGACGTGCGATAGCCGACCGCTACACGCAACGGGGAATCCACACGGACCCGGATCACATCCTGGTCACCAACGGCGCCCAGCAAGCTCTTTCGCTGCTCGCCCGCGCCTTTCTCACCCCCGGCGACCGGGTGCTGGTCGAGGCGCCCACCTACCATGGGGCGCTGGAGGCGTTCCGCGAGCAGGCAGCCGTACTGCAGGCGCTGCCGATCGGGCTCAGCGGGCTCAAAGCGGCAGCCCGCCAGCACCGTTCCGCCCTCGCTTACGTGATCTCCACCTTCCACAACCCGACTGGCTCGGTGCTGTCCCCGCTCACTCGGCGCACGCTAGTGGAGATCTGTGTGGCCGCCGGCATCACGCTGATCGACGACGAGGTCCTCAGCGATCTCGGTTTCCCCGGCGAGCAGGTGCCGCCGCCGCTGGCCGCCTTCGGAGACTCGGTGATGTCGGTGGGCTCGCTCAGCAAGACCGTCTGGGCAGGGCTGCGCATCGGGTGGGTACGTGCCCCCCAGTTCGCAATCGCCCGGCTGGCCCGGCTGCTCGCCGTCCACGACCTAGGCGGGAACATCCCCGCACAGCTAGCAGCCGCCGACCTGCTGCCCCGCCTCCAGCCGCTGGCGAAGCGATGGGCGGTGGAGCGTGAAGCCCGCCATGATCACCTGCGCGCGGAACTGGCCCGGCATCTTCCCGGCTGGGATGTGCCACCAGTACGGGGCGGGCAGACCCTCTGGGTGCGCGTGCCGCGCGGCGATGGGACCTCATTCGCGCAGGCCGCGCTGCGCCACCAGGTCGCGGTACTGCCCGGGAACGGCCTGGACGCATCCGGGCACAGCGCGGAGTATCTGCGCCTACATTTCCTGGCCTCACCGGACGAGCTGACCGAGGCCGTGCGCCGCCTGGCTGCGGCATGGCGCGCCTACCGCCCGCCGGCGTTCCCCGTGCCTGCACCGGCCGCACTAACAGTCTGAACCCCGCATGCGGGCAACCCGGACCGCTTCGGCGCGCGGATCACGTACCGGGTAACCGCACCGGCGACGAGCCGTCCCGAGACCGGCGCCTGTCGAACAGAGCCGGGCTCGGCACCTACCACCGGCAGAATTCACCGCGCGCCACGATCACCGCCGCGCCGCCCACCTCAACGCTCTCGATGCCTGCCGGTGAACCATTCACCCGCGCATGCAAGACCGAGGGCCGGCCGATTTCAGCGCCCTGCCTGATCTCGATCTCCTCGCCGAACCCGATCCGGCCGTGGCGGGCCAGGTGAATGGCCAGCGGGCCGGCCGCAGATCCGGTCGCCGGGTCTTCCGTGACGCCAAGGGCCGCGGGCGCGAACATCCGGCTCCGCCAGTGCCGGCCAGAGCCCGCGAAGCAGTACGCGGCCACTCCGGCGAACCCAGCCAGCGCGGTGATATGTGGCTTCAGAGCGGTAACGGCCGCGTCGTCGGGCAGCGCGACGTACACGTGCGTCGGCCCGTTGGTGTACGACTCGACCGGCAAGCCAGATGCCGGGACCCCGAGGGCGGCAAGCAGCTGTGCGGTCCTGGGGAACGGGGCCCAGGCGGGGACCGGCTGGCGCATCCAGGCGAAGGTGATCTGACCGATGTCGTCGGCGCTGCCCCCATGCTGCCGGGAGCGAGTGAGCTTCAGCGGGACAGCCGCGGCGGCAGTCTCAAGCTGCACGCTCGTCAGCTGCCGTGCATGGCCGACGACGAACGCCGTGCCAAGGACTGGATGACCGGCAAAGGGCAACTCCGCGGCGGGGGTGAAGATGCGGATGCGAGCATCGCCGCCGTCCTCGGCCGGGAGCAGGAAGACGGTCTCGGACAAATTCATCTCCCGGGCCAGGCGCTGCATCTGGTCGTCCCTGAGCGCCGACCCGTCTTCGAACACCGCCAGCTGGTTCCCCTGCAGTGGCGTGCCAGTAAATACATCGACGATTACGTAGGCCAGTGACATTCCATCTCCGTACTATTTATCCGGCTGTGCAAGCCAGGAACGTTTCCCGTGTTCACTGCGATTCGCTCACCGAAAGAGGAGCCCAGGGCTTCAAGATGCACCCAACCCGGCCTCTCCCGGGCCAGGCTGTCCCCAGCTCCTACCAGGCCACTGCGACGACCGGCGGCGAAGGTCTCCACCTACTCGAATCAACAGCGCCTCACGGCGCACGAAACAGGCTCTGCAGGTATTCACGATCTACTTCGACGGACGAATCCCAACCCCCTGACCGCCACGATCACTTACACGGAGGGTCGGACGGACGCCCCCTTCCGGCCCGGTTGCGCTGAGCCTGGCGGGGGCGACCGCCGGCGGGGCGCTCGGCAGATCTTGCCCGTTGCTAAGAGTGCGGCTCAGGCGGGCACCGATGGCGACCGTGCCGAGGCAGCCGACGCATAGCAGCGAGATCCAGACCGCCGCCGCGCCCGCGGCGATCAGGCCGGTGGCGATCGCAGGCGAAACGGTGAATGCCAGCGACTGGGCGACCGCGGCAAGCGAGTTAGCCCGGCCGCGGACCCGGTCGTCGGCCAGGGTGTTGACGAGCGGTGCCAGGGTCGGCGCCACGAAGGTTTCGCCGAGTCCGAACATTGCGGTGAACATGAACACGCAGGTGACCCGGCTCGCCAGCGGGATCGGCAGCGCGGCCAGCCCGAATACCGCCCACGACACGGCCCATATAAGGCCGACCAGCACCAGCGCGTGGCTGCGCCGGAGCCGGCGGACGAGCCGAAGCACGAGCAGCTGCGTGGCGACGATAAAGGCAGTATTGACGGTGAGCGACAATGCGACGATGTGCGCTGACATGTGGGCCTCGACCGTGGAGTAAGCGGGCAGGCCCGAGTCAAACGCTGGGGGGCCGGTGAAGTAGATGAGGAGGGAGGCGACCAGTATCAGCCGCAGCGCGCGGCTCGCCAGCACGTCGCGGTAGCCGACTCGTGGCTCATCCGCGCCCCTGGGTCGGTGCAGGCTCGGCAGGAAGGGGAGAGTGACAGCGAACAGCAGGCAAGATGCGGCGTTGGCCAGGAAGAGAGCCTGGAAGGTTCCCGGATGGTGGACGTTGGCGACGATCGCGCCGACGGTCGTGCCGAGGCCGATAGCGGCGTTCTGGGTTGTGAAGTTGATCGCGAACGCCCGCTGCTGGGTTTCCGGTTCCGGATTAAGGCCGGCAATCATGGTCCGTATTGCCGGGAACATCGGCGCCCAGGTCGCGCCGTATAGCAGCAAGACCGGCAACGCCGTAGCCGCGTTGTGCGCCCACGCCAGCAGGACCTGAGCGGCGGCCTGGCCGACCACGATCCCGGTGAGTACGCGGCGAGCGCCAATCCGGTCGAGCAGTATGCCGACGAGCGGGACGACGAGCAGGCCAGCCCCGGCCGAGGCGGTCAGCAGGCCGCCGACGACCGGCAGGGCGACGCCCCTGACCTGGTGCAGGTAGATGAGGATGAACGCTATGACCAGGCCCGTTCCGAGCATCGACACCGTGTTGCCCGCCAGGAACAGGCGTGTCGCCGGGGACATTCGGATAGTGGGCATGGCTTCCGATGCGGACGATTCCAATCGTCAGCCTTCCAGGGTCGTTTCCAGCTGCTGCGGCACGATCCGGTGGGCGGATCGTCCGGCGGTCGGTGATGCATACACCGCGGCACCGGGAAACTGGGCGCCCGCGAGCCGCCCAGTTCGCGCCCCGGGCGGTGTATATACCGGGCGGAGGTAGGCGTGGTGCGGAAGGAAGGAGCGCAGGATGGTGACAGCCGATCTTCTGTCACGGGCGCGGGCCGGGGATGGCGAGGCGTTCCGGGAGCTGGCCGGGTCTCACCGGCGGGAGCTGCAGGTGCACTGCTACCGGATGCTCGGGTCCTTCCAGGACGCCGAGGACGCCGTCCAGGAGACGATGCTGGCCGCCTGGCAGGGCATCGGCGGGTTCACTGAGGAACGCGCGTCGCTGCGCACCTGGCTGTACAAGATCGCCACCAGCCGGTGCCTCAACGCGCGCCGCGCGGCGAGCCGGCGCCCGGCCAGGGAGTGGAATATGTCGCAGTACGAAGCGCCCGTGCCGACGCCGCGCGACGAGGCCGCCTGGCTGCAGCCGTTTCCTGACGCGTTCCTCGAGGGTGCCGTCGACGTGCCGCCCGGGCCGGAGGCCCGCTACGAGCAGACCGAAGCCATCTCGCTGGCCTTCGTGGCCGCCCTGCAGCTGCTGCCGCCGCGCCAGGTCGCCGTCCTCATCTTGCGCGACGTCCTCGGATTCCACGCCAGCGAGGTAGCCGGCATGCTGGAGGTGACCGTCGAGTCGGTCAACAGTACCCTCAAACGAGCCCGCGCCAGCCTCCAGCGCCGGCAGCAGCTCGCCGCCGGCCACCAGCCGCCGCCGGCCGCAGGCTCACCCGCCGAGGACGCGATCGTGGCCAGGTTCGCCCGCGCGTGGGAGTCGGCCGATCTCGACGCGCTGGTGGCCCTGCTGACCGACGACGTCTTCATCGCTATGCCTCCGGAGCCATTCGGATACGAGGGCCGTGAACTCGTGGCCCGCTACTGCGCCCGCCAGTTCGGCGCGGGCCGCAGGTTCGACCTCGTGCCGACCCGAGCCAACGGCCAGCCCGCGTTCGGAGCCTACCTGCGCGGCCCGGCCGGCGTCCGCCATGCGACCGCCTTCTACTTGCTCACCCTTGCCGGCGGCCGGATCTGCGCCATCACCCGCTTCGAGGCCAGCGTGCTGCCGTGGTTCGGGCTGCCGCGCTCGCTCCCGGGCCGGTAGCCAGCACCGGGCCATGGAGAGGCTGCACGCGCCGAACGAGTTCTTCCGCATCCGCAGGCTGCGCGAGGGGATGCGGGCCTGGGAGGAGCTGTGGCGGCTGCTGGCCGACGGCCCGCACCGGCTCGCGAGCCGGGAAGGCGACGATGGCTGAGACGCCGTATACCGCCTACTCCTACCTGAAGGGGCATTTTATGGCCGTTATCCATGCTTTCGCGCAGGATGCTGTTGATCGGGCCGAACCTCTTACCGTCGCTGCCGCCTATGCACAGTGTCGCGCCGCGGCGCTGGCCGAGTCTGTGATCGGCGCCGTCGGCCTGGAGATCGAGTCACATCTGGTCGACCTCGACCACGTCGCCGACCCCGTTCCCTGGAGACGCGTTGAGGCGATCGCGGCCGTGGTCGGGAAGGTCGCGCCGGGCAGCGTGGTGACCGTCGAGCCCGGCGGGCAGATCGAGCTATCAGGGCCGCCGGAAGCCGGAGTCGCGCCGGCGGTGGCCCGGCTCAGGTTCGAGGGCACCGGCGCCCGGCTGGCCCTGGCTGATCGCCGTCTCGGGCTGGCTTACGCCGGGGCTGATCCGGCGCGCCCGTCCCGGCGGGTCAACCCGCGGCCGCGTTACCGCGCCATGGAGCAGCACTTCGCGGCCACCGGCCGGGCCGCGGCCGGGCAGGTCATGATGAACTCGACCGCCGCCCTGCAGGTCAATCTTCAGGCCGGCCCCAGGGGCGAGTGGCCGGCCAGGGTCGCGCGTGCCTACCGGCTCGGGCCCACCCTGGTGGCGATCGCGGCGAGCTCGCCCTGGCTGCACGGCCGCGACACGGGCTGGAAGTCGGTCCGGCAGCGGGCCTGGAGCGGGCTCGACGCGCGCACGTGCGGCCCGGTGCCGGGCTGCGCTCCGAAGGATGGCCCCGACGAGTCGCTCGATCCCGCCTCAGCCTGGGCCCGGTTCGCGATGCGCGCCCCGGTCACGTTCGTGCGCGCCGGCGACGATGTCCTGGCGGTGGGCTGCTCGGTCCCGTTCTCGCAGTGGGCCAGCGGTGCGGTCAAGCTGGGCAACCGGCCGCCCACAGCCGCGGATCTCGAGACGCACCTGAGCACGC
>Ga0209240_1000980_pt1 | contig 11505 bp, 9 predicted proteins | sample GraSoi_2013_80cm_FD_185828 | JGI IMG/M metagenome (GOLD analysis project Ga0209240, IMG submission 185828) | Grasslands soil microbial communities from the Angelo Coastal Reserve, California, USA - Sample 9_17_2013_80cm (SPAdes) (version 2) | ecosystem: Environmental > Terrestrial > Soil >... | reverse complement strand
ACGTACTAATCCGCGCGAACGAGGAAAAGCCACGAGAAACGAGAAAATCTTATGGCGCTCGTGGAATAAAATGCGCGGGCAGCCGGCCCTATATAGTTAGGCGGGCTGACGTCATCCTGACCGTCGTTGAGGAGGTTGCAATGATTCACGCAAACGCACACAGGTTCGGAGCGGCCTGCTGGCGCCGAACTCTACACGCCGTAGCGCATGGCCGTCTCCGCCATCGCCGCTGCAGAAAGGATATTCGTATGACCGGAACAGAAACACACAATTCGATTCTCAGGCGCGCGGTCGCAGCGTTTGCCATCAGTGGGATGGTGGTCAGCCTAGCAGGCCGCGCTTCTGGCGCAACGTTCGAAAAAGCTATCAACCCTAACTACTCCTACACGGAGGACGTTCAGCAGACATCCGACGGTGGATATGTCGTCGGGGCGACCTTCTCGAGCACGACCTACGTCGCGCTGGGCGCGAAGCTGGATTCGAGCGGCAATCTCCAGTGGCAAAAACAGTATCAATCCTCAGTCGGCGGTTCTCAGGTCTATGCACTGAAGCAGACCTTGGATGGGGGGTACGTCTGGGCCGGCGAGCTTCAAAACTCCAACGGCAGCGACTGTGCCATTGTCGTCAAGCTGGATTCAAGCGGGAACATCCAGTGGCAGCAGACTTACGGCGTCGCCGCGAACGCAGCGGACATCCGCCAGACGACAGACGGAGGATATATAGTCGGAGGAGTTACTCCTATTATTACCGGGATGAATCCGGCGCCGTTTATGATCGTCGAAGGTTGGATCGCCAAGCTGGACTCCTCAGGGAACGTACAGTGGCAAAGAGTTCTGAGCTCCTCGCAGAACGTCATGATCAATTCCGTAATTCAAACGGCGGACGGTGGCTACGCTCTCACTGGATTAGCCAATGCAAATGTTTTTGCTGCAAAGTTCGATGCTAACGGCAACCTAAATTGGCAGACTGTGTACAGCTCCCCGAGCGCGTTGGGTATCGGCTACAGCATCGTGCAGACCTCAGACGGAGGTTACATGGTGGGAGGCTACGACAATGACAGCCCGTTTCTCGGGCTGGCGCTGAAGCTCGGCTCTAACGGTCACGTTCAGTGGGCGAAGACCTATTACATCAGTGGAGCAGCGAGTAAGTTCTTTTCAGTCCATCAAACTACCGACGGCGGATATGCCTTCTCCGGGCAATTCTATACCGGCGTCGGCTACTACTACGGCTACAATGCCTGGATGGTGAAAACAGATTCCACGGGCAACGTCCAGTGGCAGAAGGCATACGGCAGCCCAAATTACGCCGCGTCATTTCAGAAGGTAGGCCTGACGACTGATGGCGGCTTGGTTGCTGGGGGATATACGCTCGAGTTCAACAATCAGAATGAGGCTTACATTGTGAAGACCGACTCTAGCGGCCGCGTCAACAAATGCAGCGACGTTCAGGTCACGACGGCCACTACCGCGAGCTTGTCAGAGGCTGGTTCAGGGGCAAAACTCTCAATCAGCTCGCCTACGAACGTAGCTGGTTCCGGCAAGGTCTCGGCATCGGTTACGCTGTTTACCCTGGCGACCGAGTGTTCTGGAAATTAACGGGTGTAGGAGCGCATGCACCTAAATCTCGCGAGGCGCGCGTCACGCCTCGGCGACTCCGGCAAAAGCGCATGCATCATTCCAAAGTGGAGACTGGGAGGAACCCCAGGCGTTTGTTTAGGGGACAGATGGTTGATAACAGGGGAATGCTTGTCCGACACACTGTGTCGATCTGGAGCGTTTGCAGCGGGGCTCAGCGTGAAACGCCGTAGATCGCAGCTAGGACTAACCGAACGGAGGGCTACTAACCCGAGAAAGAAGCCAGAATAAGTCAACAAACTGTTTCAGTTTCGTCTCTTAGAGCCGCTGCTGGTAACCCGCTCGCACGGTTACTCGAGGGGGAGGCGAGTATGCCAAAATCAGCGATTGTTAGATTGGCATGAGGATCGCCAGGAAAGGTGCGCGCCGCGCGCAGAACCAGCCGAAGGAAAACGTCGTATTTATCGAGAGGCTGACGCAGGAACGTGCGAGGTGTCGGTTACGCTGTTTACCCTGGCGACGGAGTGTTCTTGAAATTAATGGGTTTTAGGAGACGGGTGCTCGCTGGATCGCTCTTGCTTAACCCGGTTTTCCGTCCAATTGCTACTCAGGCGAGGCCACGGCGAACTGAGCATAGCGGTCCAGCCGTTTCAGCCGGTGAGGAGGAAAGAATTCTTGCGGCTTCCAGTCGGACACCTCCGCCGCGCTTGCCGCTTTGAAAATCGAAGGATCGAAGGTCGAAACAGGTCCGATCCCTGATGTTTTTCCTTTGATTGCGGCCCAAAACTTCTCTTTACCAATACCGATTGACGTGATCGGACCTACCCCAGTGATGACAACACGCTTCAATGTTTCTCCACTAGAATGTTCACCGTTCCAGGGTATCGCCTCGCTGCCTCCGGCAACAAAAAGAGCGTCCTCCTACTATTTGTGACCACTAGATTCGCGTTTTATTCCACGAATCTAACGGCGCAAGTTCATCCTATTTGTGTGAGCTGAGTTTTCGCAAATCTTCGCAGTAAATCCGACGCGTCCTGAGCCACATTCTCAGGACTCTGTCGCCCCTAAGGCAAAGCAGAGCCAGTTCCTTGACAATTACTTTGAGCCTCGAAGGGCAAGTACCGGGTATGACGCTCTAACTAAACTCATCACCACGGCATTATCGGCCCCGACCCCAGCGCTCTGGAGTCAAAAGTATGCGCCTGACTGAATACGGACCCGGAACGAATCCACAAATTCCTGCATTGCGCGATTGCTTAACTTCGAAACGAGAACGTAGTTACACTGGGCATTGCTCCAGGTGGAGACGCGGTAACCCTCTATCGAATGCTCGCTTGTAGACGGGTGTTCTTTATCTGGCGGCCAGCAGAACAAACTAACAACATCTGCGCCATGTTTGTAAATGAGGGTCGCGACCGATCGATTTTCAATTACATCCACCCGCCCTCCAACGAGGGAATACCCGGAAGCTGGAGAACCAACTACCGGTGGAGCAAAATCGAGTCTGGCGGCTAACCAAGGCTTGACAACCACCGGGTTCGGCGAAGCGACATCTACGAAATGCGATGTAGAAAGCGAGCTGGAACGACGCAAAACTGCCTGTCTGGAAAACTCTCTCTCAGTGTCCGGGAAAAGTATTTTCAGCGCCAGAAGGACAGTCATTACGGCCACCGCTGTGGCGTAGATCCAAGGCTGCCGCCAGAGTGAAAACTTTTCCTTCGTCGGCACTCGCCGCACCGCATCCAAAACCTTCGCCTCGAGTTGAGGAGACGCTTTATACCCGCCGACAGCGGCCACAAAGAATGCTCGGAACGCCCGACGTTCCTCCAAGAGAGACCGGCAAGACGGGCAGAGGGCCAAATGCTGCTCCAGTTCGACCTGCAGTCCAAGATCGAGTTCGCCATCCAAATAGGTATCCATGAAATGATGGACTTCTTCACACTTCATTTCACGGTTCCTTATGTTGAACTTTCGCGATTTCTTCCCGCAGGCGCTCGCGCGCTCGGTTTAGCCGGGACATAACCGTGCCTAACGGCACGTTCAGCGCTGAAGCCAATTGTTTGTAGGACCATCCTTCGATATCACGGAGCACCAAGATTTCCCGAAACTCGACTGGTAACCTGGCCAATGCCTCGCGGAGTTGGCGCGATCGCTCTTCGTAGGACGACTCGGAAAGTGACTCCTCTGTCGGCAGCTGATGAATCGCTTCGTCGAACGGGATTAGGTTGCTGTCAGTGTAATGTTTCTTGATCCAGGTATAGGCGGTGTTTCGGACGATCATTAGTATCCAGGCTTGAGCATTGCCCCCGCGGAATCCTCCGAACCCCTTAAAAGCTTTGATGTAAGCGTCTTGAACAATATCCTGCGCGTCTTCATGGCGTTTGACCAGCAGGCGCGCGAGACGATAGGCGGCGTCTAAGTGAGGTAGAACCAGTTCTTCAAATCGTACCTGTTGTTCTCTCACCTAATATTGACCATTGATTCTTGGTTTTATTCCGAAAGTTCGCTCTCTGCTTTCCTCAAACATAACCAAGTAATGCGTTTGGACCTCTTAGAGGTGATCGGTATGGTATTTACTGACCTGCTCGTCGCGCAGAGCAATCTGCGACTGTGAAGCACCGCCTCGCCATCGCTGTACTCGGGATAACTTTCATGCTGATATGTGAGAACTCCCGGGCGGTTGCAAGTCGAGTCAGCCAGATGATGAAGTAGGTTAACCAAATTCTACTGTCCGGAGTCGTGGCGACAACTGTCCATGGCCGAACTAACCTGAGCGAGGAATTGGTGAATCCCACAAACCGTTCGATGCTGTTAGTGAGTGTCGCGGAATTCTGGGAACCGGAATTATTGTGAAGCGCTAGCTCGGCTTCTGATGAATATTGAAGTTACACGGTTCGTTGCATTTCTAAGGCGGCTGGAACAGGCCAGGGGCTTTATCGCCAGTCGTTGCCGCGACATTCGGCACTTTCATTGCAACTTGAAGGACGTTTACTCCTTGCGCCCCCCGGGATATTTCTCGGGAGGCTCTTAGCTTAAGAACTGCGCAGAAATGAAGCTTTGATCGCCTTTGTCGGACGGCGAAATGGAAGTTGGTGTAATCCCAGTTGTTCTCCGGGCAAGTCTTATCGGATTGATCTTCAGGCTTGCGCGTTGGACGGCGCTTTGTACCTAATGCCCAGGGCCTTCAGCAGCTTGGGATCAATCTTCCCAGTCATAGTTAATCCATGGTTTGCCTGGAGCCGCCGAATCGCTTCAATACTCCCAGAACCGATTACGCCATCGACTTGCCCATGATAATAACCCTCGCTGGCAAGTTTCGATTGGACTGACATAGCCAACTTGTTCCAATAATCCGGGTTCCACTATCATTTGCTACGTGCAACGCTACTTTGCCCCTGGTGACACGAATGTAAACGAATGGCAAGAACACATATAATACATGTTACTATTGATTGCGAAAACGAGTTAGAATCGACTTTCGGAAATTCTTGGTGCCGCTGAACGCTTGGAAGAATCACCGCAGATTAAGATTCCTCGAATCACTGGTGGGCCGATAGCGTCTACTAAGCCGAAAACCTCATACAAGTGCCCCATTCATTGGTTTCCTAGCCTATCAAGACAGGACTCGCATCGGGACAACGCTGCGAATGCTCGACAGCACCAACAGGTTAGGTATGAGACGTCGGAACCTTGAACTTTTAACTTCAAACGTCGAATCCTGAAATAAACAAGAGAATAAATTTGAAGGTTTCGAGTCTTAATATGTAGGGAACAAGAGGGATCACTCCTGCCAAACCAGTATTGGCGCTTAACCAGTTGGTCTAGTCAAGGAAAGACTATGAAAACTCCATCCAAAGATCATCTAACGGCTCAACCACAATCCCCTGATCCGGGCGAGTCAGGTTCTAACCCAATCATGAAGGACGGCTTTAGGCGGGGTTCGTTTCTTAACGGATTGGGTGCTCGCACGCAAAACCGCACCGTGAATACAAAGCATCTTGGAACCTATTTGAACGACCACCTTGCCGGATCAATGGCTGCTCTGGAACTGTTCAAGCAGTTGAAATCCACAAATGCTGGAACACCACGTGGTCAAGTGTTCGCTGACCTTTTACAGGAAATCGAGCAGGACCAAACCGCATTGCGAGAGCTGCTGAAAGAGCTCGATTTTAGACAAAGTCCGATTCGCCAGGCATCTGAGGAGAATTGGACGGCCACGGATTTTGACCCTTTCAATCCCGCTAACTTTGATCCGCCTACTTTCGAAGGCACGAGCAAAGGAACTCCTGGAATCAAGATGCACTCGACAGCCATAATTCAGCGCGTCTACATTAAAGGTTTCACCGGAACCGGAATCTATATCATCGCGGGTGGTGGTGTTTTTAATGCCAACGTATGGCGAATCCACGATGTTTATATCAACAAATGCGGTGGGCATGGCATTCACGTGGACGGTGGCGAGGCCCAAAGTGGTCTTTGCACCGGAGCGAAAATAATTGTCGTCGGTGGCAGCGGCATTTATGAGAGTTCTGCCGGCGGTAACACGTATGTAGGTTGCGATGCCGAGGTAATAAAGGGACGAGGATACGTATCAGACTCAGGGGGACAGACGACTTTCGTCGGTTGCTTTTCAGAAGCTAATGAGCCAACGCGTTTAAGTGCTGGGGGTAACGTCTGGGTTGGAGGGTCGGCCGCACGGTTTACGGACGATACATCAGCATTTATCACTGAAGGGTATGGGACCGTTCATCCCTTCGAAGTTCCAAACCTCAAGGATCCTAAGATCAGGCTGCTCGTTGGGTACCCCAATGACGGGACAGACCCGACAACCGTCTGTGCCTGGGCAACCAATAACGGCGAGGGTGGTGCGGTCGAGTTTTATGTGATGCGTTGGGATGTGGATAATAAAATATGGGCTATCGAGAATGGGGGTGTACTGCCATTGGTAGACCCTGATGGGAAATTCCTAAAGTTAGATATACTTACTAACAGGCAAATAGCTAACTACCTGACTGGAAATGGCCACCCTCGCGGCCCATGGCTACAGGGATTCGGTGAAATGTTACTTGGGTCTGCAAATAGCCCAATGAAGATCAGCCGGGGCGATCCGCCAGCCGTCGGCACGGGAGAGCCGGGGGACATCGTCTATAACACGAATCCACAAGTTGGTGATTACATAGGCCACGTTTGCATTGGCCCTGCCCGAGAATGGAAGCCTTTTGGGAAGATTGAAGCATAACGTGAGCACTTTCTGATGCAACCGTAAGCTACCGCCCAACAAAGCGCTCCAGCGGACGCGGTAAAGCCGCTGTCAGATTCCAAATTAAATGCGACTGAATCTCCAGAAAAGAGCTTCGATAAACTGCGCGGTTTCATTAACGTAACGCGTGCTGCCAAGGCCAAGCTGCGCGATCGCGGGTCAATCATCATGCTGTCGGGCGCCGGCGCGATGAAACCACCCAAGGCAACAAGTCTCGCGGCAGCAGCAAATGCATCGATTGTTAGTTTCGCTAAAGCACTTGCCGTCGAGCTCGCGCCGGTACGCGTCAACTGTCTCATGGCGTTTGAGGTTCTTGATCCGGGGTGCATACGAGAACCCCAACAAATGCATGGTCCCAAAAATCATCTCACTATACCCGTGAGTGTCGGTGGAATGGACGTCGCTTTTCACTACATCGTTGTGCATAAGGCCGTCGATCACGTAGGCGCTCTCTCGTTCAGCGGCACTGATGACTGTCGAGTGAAATAGCAAGTGCCGCTCGTCGATGAAGCTGTAGACGCTAACACCTTTGCCTTTGCCGAAATATTTGAACGAGTGGTTCGCGTTGAGAGACTCGACTTTAACCTCAAACTTCTGCCCATCACTGGAGGTATGTAACAGCTCCTGAGACCGGCGATAGCGGTTTGGTAGCTCCATGCGACCCATCAGATGGAGTACCTTGTCGTTAGCTGCCTGGGCCGGTGTCGACGCCGAGTTGTTGCGCCACCTCTCCGGCACGCCGTTCACCTTTTTGCAGAGAAAAGTCTCCAGCGTTGTGCCTGGGCCGAGCTCTACTACCGCAAACATCGTGAGAAGGAACAGAGTCATGCTAATGCCTTGCGCCGACTTGGTCAGCGGTGGCTCAAAATCATTCACAAAATGTGGCTAGCGCGCAGACCGTATGACGCGGAATTACATCACAAAAATCAGTTGAAACATGGGTCGTGGATTTTTCAACTCAAGGCCCTCTAATGAAGAAAAAGACCTTGAAAAACGATAGAACGTCTCTAGCCGGGCCTGTTGTGAATAACCCGCTTTTGGGGTTATTCAAATCCTTGGAAACAACTCCAGCCTGCTCCCATTAGCGTCCCCAAAACAACGCTCTAAAACCCGATTAGAGCGCGTTTCAGGCCAGCTCCGCCATAATGGGTCACTCGCCTATTCGTGCGATAGTGTACGTTAAGAAGTAGAGAGTCGCGGCGGGAGGCGAATTGACCAACCTCCAGAGGCATGTCAGAGCTTTTCGTCGACTCGTCTCTCCCTTGACCGGCACACTGAGAATAGAAAAATCGGCTCCGGGCGCGCCCCCCAGCAGCGATGCGAAACCGTCAGCCCTTCCTGGGAACACGCTTCTACCGTGCCCGGCCAAGCGCCTGGTTAAGGGTACTGGGCAGATTCGTGAGATGACCCCCAAAATGTCGCTGACCTAGTCGCAATTATCAGGAACGCGGAAGCCAAGCACCAGAAAGTGCGTGCCTTTGGGAGCGCGTGGTCATTTTCGGATTGCGCGATGACAAGCATTCCGATGGCGTCGCCTAAAGAACGCCACTACGGCAGCAATGGCTAAAAATCTGAGCAGGCAGGCTGTGCAGATGTGTTTCAGCCCAGCCCGTTTCATCGCGGCGGCTGCGGTTCTTCGTGCGGAGCACATCCGTCGAGGAGCGGATGCACAATCCAAGCATTTTCGGGCTGCAGTTGACGGCTGTAGACACCGAGCTGCTCTGGCGTAAGTTCGCCTATTTGGGGAGGCGTAAGGTTACCATCGCCACGCGGATCTGGTGGTGGGGGCGCTTCCTGCACATGCCGGCACCACCGATTCCGCACATCACTAATGCCATCTACCACAGTTTGCTGCAATGGCTGGCGTGGATCGTGTCCGCTTAGGAGCGACTGAACCTCTCCAGGCTCTAGCCTTTGGATAGTCTTCACCGGGTGGAGCTCAGTGTGGCCCGCGTGTCCGGCGTCCCAAGTCCATCGGCCAGTAACAACATACACGTCGCCGATCCGAACTTGTTTGCCAACAGGACCGGTAACAAATAGATCATCATACGCTTGGGCTGCTTCCCACGCAGTAGCAAAGGCCGCGGCCATGGCCGGCGCGAGCGCGAGTGCCACCGGTAATGCAATAATATCTTCAACAATTGAACAAATCGCATCGCCGATACCAAACGGAAGCCAGCCGAGCGTCGCGTGACATACCTCTCCCGGAGACGGCCCAGGAGAGCCCGGCAATTTCCCTTGCAGCAAATCCAGGAACGGCGACATCGCCTGGCAGACGAAAAAGATCCGTGACCCTTCGCACTCGAGGTGCAGCACGGGCAAACTTATGAGACTGCCGTCTTGCGGATTGTTCTCTCGCAGCTTATGCAGGTTGTCACCCTCGACGGCGCTCTGGACGAGCGCGTTCGTCGGCTGATCCCACTTGTAAAGCACCCCGTAGCCGTCGAGGGGGCTCGTACCAGTCGGGGGCCCGCTGGGATCATGCGGCGTTGGCAACCCTGGCAAATGGAGCGCTGTGTTCGGATCTACCATTAAAGGTGCAAACGGACTGCCGGACTTATTGACGACGTCGTCGCGAATTTTGTGGGGCTCGAACGAGGCCGGCTGGTCAGGATGATCCCGGTACGCCATGAAGTCGTTCGGGCGAAAAGGCAGCAGCAACATGTTGAATGAGAAGTCATTGTCGAGCGCGTCAATTCCGGTCTTCGATCCGACCTCCTCACGCGACACCACGATTCCGATCGCGCACTCGTCGCTTCCGCCAGCAAGACAGACCAGCTTTCCGCCGAGCAAATAGTTGCACAGCGTAAATTCCAGGATGGCAGCGGCACTCGCCTCGTACCATTTGGGAACGTCTCTATAGGCGGACCGATCAACGCAATGCGTGTATTGACCGGGCGCGAAAACGATCGGATCAGCCATTAGCCACTCCCTTCGACATAAAGAGTTACTCCGCCAACGATATCGCTTCCATCGAAGGCGCCTACGTTTACGGCCTGACGTCCGGAGTATCGATCAGGTGACGTGACGTCCACAGTAATCGTCACGGTCTCGTTTGGCGCAAGATGCGCCTCGCGTGGTTGAATCAAGACTTGCCAGCCAACCGGAATCGGCCAAGCGGCCCGGTCGTGACGTCTAAGGCGGATTTGAGAGTGATCTTCTGCGTTACGCTCATCGTTCGAACACGGCTCCAGGGCGGGTATTTCATAACTATCGGCCTCTAGGCGCAGTAGGCGCGTGCGCCCTACGTCGTTGCGAAGCGGGAAACTAAATGTCGCGTGCGGAGAATTCAACGGCTTAACATCCGTATTATGTTGCCCCATGTTGTTTGCTGGGTTTTCGTCGTCTGTCCACAATAGCTCAACCTGAAGGCAATAGTGACCCGGGGTAGCCGGGGTGTGCCACTGCACCGTTGCAAACGCTGGGCAGTCAACCGAACCCTTAACCCCCAAGTCAACATTCGTCGATCCGACGTCGTGCCGAATGGTGTTGATCCCGAACTCAAGAAACGACACATGCACCGGTAGACCAACGGCAGGGGCGGTGGTTGATCCGTTCCAGGCTCGAGCGATGACGTTGTACGTGGTATCGGGCTGGAGGACATGAGAATCCACCGGGACACCTGGCGCCGACGGCAATTCAAGATGAATGTCCGGATTGTTCCATGTTACCGCCAACCCCAACGATTGCAGGTACTGCTGACTGTAGATTAGCGGATCGGGTTGGCGGTACGCCCACGGTGGAACTGTCTGCCCGCCAGGGCACACCTGTTCACGTCTGACGAGTCGACAGAGTCGTAATAGAGAGCGCAGAAGCCATGCGAGCCAGAAGAAGCCAAGGAGCCACCAAAGCCACCGCCACCTTTTACGATCGCACGATCGATTGTCGTCCTTCACGAGCCAGTAGAAGCCAAGGAGCCACCAGAGCGGCTGCCACCTTTTACGATCGCACAGTCGATCGTCGTCCTTCATTTCGTTTTTGTCGCATTTTCTGTAGTTGGTGTCCAGCGCTTCCTGTTGTTGGCGCAGTCTGAAAGATCGTCGAGTTCGATGAGATAAGAAACGTCGATCACGCGCATTCAGACGTCGGCGATGGGACTCGCGATGCCAGTAGGACTGGCCGCTGTAGGTGCGCTCATGAGTAGACACGCGAACGTCGCATCGCGGAATCAGAAGAACGCGCATCGAAGCGCAACGTTGAACGCCCGAGCGTCGTTTGCATCTCTGCGTGTTTACGGTCTAATCATTGAACCGCTGGAATGATCGGAAATTCGAAAATTCTTATATCCTTCTAGCTTCGCTCTTGTTATTTACTTTGGTGGCCTTCATTTGAAGGGTATTGCGAGATTGGAGTTATGGATTGGATCGAGCAAATATTTCACGTCTCTCCGGATGCGGGGAATGGCTCGCTTGAGCTTTTGTACATCGCGTCCCCCATTGCCGCTCTTTTGATTGGCTTCGTGACGCTATTATGGTTCCGAAATCGCAGGAAACACCGATAATCGGGGCGAAGAAGCTAGATCGTAACTTCTGCGTCACCAGTCAGGAGACCGGGAAAAACCGGGGGCTATGCCGCCTTCGCATCGGATGTCTCCTGCATTGCTGGATACCAATGCGATAGCGTCGAGCGCCACTCCTCATTCAAAACGCGGGTCCGCACTTGCAGTAAAAG
>Ga0209240_1000979_pt1 | contig 11507 bp, 11 predicted proteins | sample GraSoi_2013_80cm_FD_185828 | JGI IMG/M metagenome (GOLD analysis project Ga0209240, IMG submission 185828) | Grasslands soil microbial communities from the Angelo Coastal Reserve, California, USA - Sample 9_17_2013_80cm (SPAdes) (version 2) | ecosystem: Environmental > Terrestrial > Soil >... | reverse complement strand
GGCACACAAAGGAAGACAAACCAGCTGAAGCAAGTCGTGGGCGCGCCGAAGCCTGCATCCTCAAGATTGCGAATTCTTTCGCAAGGGACGAGCCGCTGCGCGCGTCATTTCTTTCCGCTCCCCCTATTGCTCGCGTCCTCGGCGCGTCGGCAAACAAGAGAGCGGTCTCTTGAGGATCCTCGAAACGGAGGACTGCGGGAGAAACCGAGAAGTGGCGGCACCGCCCTGAGACATGGCCACGGCCCCGGTTTGCCTCTCAAAGGAATTAACTATGTCTGACAGAATCCTGGTCATGGGGGCAACGGGCCTACAAGGCGGCGCTGTGGCTCGTCATCTCTTGAAACTAGGCAAGCCTGAGGTGCGCTGCCTCACGCGACGTCCTGATTCGGAAGCGGCGAAAACGCTCAAGCAGCTGGGCGCGGAAGTAGTAAGAGCTGACCTGGATGATCCTGCCAGCCTCAAGTCGGCACTGAGAGACTGCACGGGCGTTTTCGGCGTCACTGATTTTTGGGAAGCCTTTCTGCGAGAATACGACCAGGGTGTAAACCTCATTGATGCCGCGTTTGAAGCGGGAGTCGGGCACCTCGTGCTCAGGACTCTTCCCAGTGCTGCGAAGATAAGGAACGGAGCCATTGCGAACATCTGGGTATTGCCCAGGCGCCAGCATGGCTCTTTGCGGCAGAACTCAGAGAAGGTACCGTCATTCGTCTTCTGACTGCCTTTGAGCGGACAGTGCCAATCCTTGCCGTACGGCCTGCCAGCCGTCGCCTGTCCACCAAAGTCCGCATTTTTATCGGGCACTTGGAGAAGACTTTCGCGCTCTGTTCCCAGTTTAACCCGCGACCCAGCTAACCTCTGTGCACGGATGCTAGGCCATCGAGGTCACTAACCTTAAGTTGGCATCTTGTCAGGAAATCAAGCACTGACGAGATGCGCGTTTGTCGGGACCCATTCGAAAGGGCCAGGTGCAATGGTTGAAATGGGGCAGGGATCGAGTGACTTAATCGTTGGGGCGTAGTCGCGGAATGGACCACGACTCCGCCTGTTCGCGTTTGTGAGAACTGCCTATTCCTTCTGCGCTGCCGCTCTCGCGCCTGCGGCGGCCTCCTGGATCAGCGCAGCGACAGCATCGGGTTGCGAGACGTACACGGCGTGGCTGCCCTTGACCTCGACCACCGTGGAGCCCGCCCGTTTGGACATGGCACGCTGCGCGTCAGGTGGGATCGCCTTGTCTTCGGTGGCGATGAGATACCAGCTAGGCTTGGCTCTCCACGCTGGTTCGCTAATTTTGCCGCTAAGAGCAGCTACGCCCCACGGCACTTGGGAGTCCGCCATGAACGCGGCTTTTTCGGGGTCCACGTCTGCGGCGAAAGTGGCGTGAAACTCTGCCTTGTCGAGGAACAAAAAGCCGTCTTGCGGCGGCAATATCGGCGGTACCGGCGCCCCTGGTGGCGAGTCTTTCATGAGTGTGGCCACAGACTCACCTTTATCCGGGGCGAACGCCGTGATGTAGACGAGACCAGTCACCTTCGGATCGTTTCCGGCTTCAGTGATCACCGCTCCACCGTAGGAGTGGCCAACGAGAATCGCAGGGCCGTCCTTTGCTGCCAGAGCTCGCTTGGTGTACGCCACGTCGTCTTCCAGCGACATCGTAGGATTTTGGACGACGGTGACACTGTAACCGTTTCGCGTCAGGGTCTTGTAGACGCCCTCCCATCCAGAGCCGTCCACAAAGCCACCGTGAACCAGGACAACGTTGTTCATAACTCGCAGTCTCCTTTCCTAACAAAGAACGTTTCATGTCGGAGCGAGGTTCGTTTTGGTTGGCTTGACTCACGAATTGTCGCCCACTAGGAAGAGCAAGTAGTTATTTCGCCTCTGACCCGCGACTCGCGACCTGGATCCCAATTGCTACGCGACTACCGCAGAACTCTCTCGGTCACGCGCCGCAATATGGGCTGCCAGATAAGCGGCATCGTCTCCGACACCGAACAGGATTCCCGACCGTTGGCTGTGAAGCCAAGGCATTCCGAGAAAGTACAGCCCTTGGTAGTCCGTGACTCCTCGCTTCTGGATGGGATACCCATCCGCATCGACAATTGGCAGCTTCACCAAACTGAAGTCGAAGTTGTAGCCCGTCGCCCAGAGCACTGTCGAGATTCCTGAGCCCTTGAGGTCGAGTTCAGTGATGACATCCTGGTCGTAGCCGTAACGCAGTTGCGGTATGGTCTCGCTCGGTACACTCAAGCCCGTCCGAGCAACGTAGCCATCGACCCTCTTGAGCGCGTCGGCCTCGAACTGGTCAACCTTGGCGAGAGTATCCTTCACGTCCGGCGCGATTATGAGACGCCCCTCGCGAGCGTCTCGGAGGTGCCCAAGCAACACGACACCGTCGCGGGAAAATTGATGCAAGTTCAGACTCTCGCCTCCGTTCTTCCCGGAGATCTGTGGATGTGGATGGAACTTTTCCGCTGGGGATTTCAGGGTTTGTACTTGGGTGTCAAACATTCCCATGCGCGTGAACCAGTCACTGATGTCCTTTCCGCGATATCGACGGGGCACGCGGCCTGCGCTGCCGATCGAGAGATAGACCTTCCTTCCCGACTGATAAAGTTCCTCGGCAATCTGCGCTCCCGACTGCCCTGTCCCAATCACTAGAACCGCGCCGTGGGGCAGGACAGAAGGATTGCGGTATTGCATGGAATGCAACTGAAGAATGTCCGCGGGAATACCTGCCGCAAAGGCCGGGATTTTTGGAGACTGATACAGCCCAGTCGCTATTACGACATTCTTCGCTTCGTAGTCACGATCGGTTGTTCGAACTTGGAAAACCGATTCGCGCTTCTCGACGCCCTGCACTTCGACACCGCAACGGACAGGCAGGCGATATCGTTGGTCATAGTCGTCGAAGTATTTCACGACCTCGCGCAACGACATGAAACCGTAAGGATCGTTTCCGTCGTATTCGGCTCCGGGCATCCGCACTTGGAAGTTCGGAGTCACCAGTGTGAATGAATCCCAACGCTGATTGCGCCAGGCATTGGCAATGGCAGGCGCTCGCTCGAGGACCAGGTGTTCGCGCCCTTCCTGCTTGAGGCAATAGCTGATGGCTAGCCCCGCCTGGCCACCACCGACGATGATCGTTTCAGTAAATTCAGACACTTCGAAATCCTTATCTTTAAGACAAGTTCTCAACGGTCGCTGTGCTTGTTCAGTTCCAACACGCCATTTCGCCCCGACTTGGGCGGGTCCGTGCGTCAGAGTAAGCGGCTACTTCGCCACTGACGCGCCGTGACTCGCGACCTGCTTCCATTCGCTGCCCATCTTGACGAAAGTGTCCGTGGCGATGATGCTGTGCGCGCGATGTTCACCCTTGAACAGAATGTCATAGGTGTCCTTGTAGGTTGCCACAGCCGTATTGCCGTACACGCGCACCTTAAGTTCAGAGAGTTTCTCGCTGTTTGTCTTAAAGTTCTTTGTGTCGGCCACTAGTTTCAAGAGTTCGGCTTTGGTGTAAAAGGTTCCATCGCTATCGCCCCGGGTCCAATCCTCAGCCAGAGCTTTCTGGTAAAAGGCTGTGTCGCCGGCCAAATCGGCTTTGACGCCATCATTTTCCAAGTTTGTGATGGTCGCAACGACATCAGCCTTGGTCCCAGTTTGCGCTCGGGTCACGCCCAGCCCTGCGAACAGGGCGATAACAAAAAGTGAAATCCACAACACGGGGTTCTTTGCATTCATAGTGCCTCCTGTTTGTTTCCGATGATAGTCAACACGGGCCCGCGGCAATTTCGCAATCTGAAGTAACTTCATGAGAGTCCTTTCATAACCAGTGCTCAATTAACTGTTCACTAGTCAACTAATGAGATGCACTTGGCCGGGTTTGGATACAAACTTTTTGGATTTATTGGGTGACTACGTCGTCGAAGGCTGTTCGCCTCGCGCGAGTTCCAACAAACGGATCAGTTCTTCGATCTCGGACTCATCCAGCCGATGCAACGCTTGGTTTACCTTGTTCCCAACGGGGGTGTCGAGTTCTTGCAAGAGATCGAGCCCAGGCTTGGTGATGTAACAAAGAACCTGTCGGCGGTTATCGGAGGGGCGTTCCCGGCGCACGAGCTTCTTCCCTTCCAGCCGATCCAGCAAGCGGGTTATACCCGGTGCCTGTTCGATCATCCTCTCTGCGATGTCCAGTGTCGGAAGCCCCCCCAGGCCTGCGCCTCGCAGGATGCGCAGGACGTTGTATTGCTGCGAGGTGATGCCATGTTGATCGAACACCGGTGAACAAAAACGGCCAAAATAATCGGCGGTGCGCAGGATGCTTGTCACAGCGTCTTGCTGGCGCGAATGCACGAGGTGCTTCTGTTTTGCTGCGCCGTCCAATTTTGCTTTCACTTGGGCCACTGCACTAACTATACATATCAATAGTTGTCCTGTCAAGTGTAGTCAAAACGTCGATGGATCATGGTCGGCTAACCGGACGCTATCCGGCAGGTTTCCACGACGGGATTAGTCCTCTGAAGTCGGCTTGTAGGAAGCGATCTCCACTCTGGACGGAACGGGCAACCTGGAACTAACAATCATGCCATGACGTGACCATGAGTGAGGTCGTCAGCAGGGTAATCATCGCCACGCTACTATGCATATAGCACCATAAAAGACCCTGATAAGGGCGAGGTCGGTGGTTCAAGTCCACCCAGGCCCACCATTCACCATAATTACGCGGCGATTCTCACTTTTCTCCTTTACTGAGCCTCCTCCAAAAAAAACGATTTGCCAAAAATTTGCCAAAAGTTCCAGTCGTTTGTCACTGCCTTCCATCCGGGTTGGTGAGTGCGGCACTCGTAGCTTCTGGACAATTCGGGCCACCGGTACCATCGATAGTCGGGTTTCACCGATTGCGAAGTCTTGTCTTCGCTCGCATGCCCGGGGCTTATTAGATCAAAGGTGCGAGACCGGTCCTCCGAATCGAAATACGGATAGAAGGAAAGTGCAATCCGAGCGTGCGATTCGACGGATCGTTGCTCACCATCAGCGACGATCTCGGACATTTGCGCGCCTATGAACTTACCCATGGCGAGCAGATACGGGACCTCAATCTCTAACAAGACCTTCGAAACTATGTTGAAGAAACTGCCATTTCCGCGTAATCCGCTAGCCTTGAGTTCCAACCGTTACTTCAGTCTTTCGCTCGAGCCGCTTCTGCAAAGCCTTCTCGGTTATTAGCCGGCAACGGCCCACTCGAATCGTGGCCTGGTCCAGAGGGTGCGCCGTCCAAGCCCTGCTTCGACGGGGAATTTGATTGTGGCTATCGGTGTGTGTCTTCCGGTTCGGGAGCGAGTTTGGGCGCGGTGCGAAGAAACTTCATGAGTCCTTCGCCGGTGGCCTTGCCTGCCCGCTTCCTGAAAAAGTCGGCCGCGGTTTCCACCACTCCAACTTTTTCGGCGACCGCTGCCGCAATCCATTGGTTCAACGACACGCCATCTTCTTTCGCGAGCCGCTGGGCAGCCTTCTTGATGGAGAGGGGAAGCTTCAATGGATAGGTAGCTTTGCTCATGGTTTCACCTTCTTTAGCAGGTCGCCCGGACGCAGCACAGAAATCCTAAACCGCTCCGCGGGCCCGGCAAAGTCTGCGACGTTGTAAGTCACCAACGCATCCGCCCGGCCATTGATCGCGGCCTCGAGCACCATCTCATCATTCGGGTCCCGGGACTGCGGCCGCCACTGAAAATGAACTTCAACCGGCTCGATCAACGCGGCTAACTCCGCCAGAAATTCTTCAATCGCCTCGGGCGCCAGGCCATGCGCTAGCCGATGCTCGGGACGCTTCAACACGTCCTCATACTCCAAAAAAAGAGGCGGCGTCGCCAAAGCTACCAGCCGCCGCGTGGCGACCAACCGCAGAACAGCGTTTCCCGCACCCAGTTGGGTGCGAAGTCCGGCGACCACCACCGAGGTGTCGAGAACGATCCTTCTCATGTAACATCACATAGGATGTCACATCGTATGGGATATTTCAAGTTCAAACGGTAGGTGTACTCCGCCAATGCTACCCGGCGGACCTACGGCCGCAATACTGATAAGGGCGAGGTCGGTGGTTCAAGTCCACCCAGGCCCACCATTCAAATCACCAGTAAATACGCGGCTATTGTCACTTTTCCACTTTCAGGGAATTCCTCTCAAAAAACCAATTTGCCAACTATTTGCCAACTTTACGATTGGCCGGATGGCACTACACTCAGGGCATTAAGACCCTTCGGGTGGAGGCCGAACGGCTAGCATCGATTAGGCATTGTCGAGAATGCTGCCCTGTCATGTCGAAGGACGCGCAAGGCAGTGCAAGACACTGCAAGGCTGTGGAAGGAGCGGGAAGTCATTTTTAGTCAGTTTGCGAGGATTTCGGAAAAGTCCAACCAGTGAGCAAAATCCGAATCCGCTATCACGCGTGTTCGACGAGTTCAGTTCATCCTTGAGAGCCACCGCGTCGAAGATAGCTGCCTGTCCGCCCGTGCTGGTCTGTTCTCTGACTAAATGATTTCCGAAGTCCTGATTGGGGCTGCGAGCATGTTAGGATGGCCTGCCGATCGATTCCATGATTGGACAAACGCTAGATCACTACAGAGTCCTTGCACAGATTGGCGAAGGCGGCATGGGTGTCGTGTACCGCGCGCGGGATGAAGTTTTAAACCGTGATGTGGCACTGAAGCTGCTTGCCCACGGAGCACTCGACAAAGTTAGCCCCGGCCATCTGCTTCGCGAAGCTCAGATGGCGTCATCCCTAAGTCATCCGAATATTTGCACCATTCACCAAGTGGGAGAGACCGGCAACGACTTCTACGTGGTGATGGAACTGATTGAGGGGCGGTCGCTTAGCGATTTAATGACGGCGACGGGCCTCTCGATGGAAATAGTGATGCGCTACGGCACGCAAATCGCGGACGCATTGGCCCATGCCCATGACCGCGGAATTGTGCATCGCGACCTGAAGGGCTCGAACGTGATGGTAACGCCCGAGGGACGCGTGAAGGTGCTGGATTTCGGGCTAGCCACGCGACTCGACCGTGATGAAATCAGTGAGCTCACACTTTCTTATACCTCCCTGGAAAGCAAGCTGGTGGGAACGCTTCCGTACATGGCACCGGAAGTTTTGCGCGGGCAAAAGGGTGATCACCTGAGCGATCTGTGGTCGCTGGGGGTGCTCCTCTATGAAGCAGCAGCGGGGAAGCTACCGTTTCGCGGGAACACCGGCTTCGAGGTGACCTCGGCAATCCTGCGCGAGCCGCCTCCCCCGCTGCCTTCAACCGTTCCTTACGGGCTGGCAGCGGTGATCCAGGGCTGCTTGATGAAGGAACGCGCGGGTCGTTACCAGCGCGCGAGTGAAGTCCGCGCGGCGCTCGAGGCGGTTCAGGGCGCGGTTCTGCAAAGCCGACATCCCTCGGAAGAAACGCGGGGGCCTCGAACGCTCGTACTACGGGGGATGGAACACCTCTCTGTGAAGAACGGAGACGTGCTGTTGCTAGTAGGCACGAATAAGGGGGCGTTTTTTCTACGCTCGTCCCGCGACCGCTCGAGATGGGACGTCGCGGGGCCGTATTTTCATGGCCAAGGCATCTATGCGATGGCCTATGACGGGCGAAGCGACCGGCACCGCTTGTGGGTTTCGGCAAACAACGTGATGTGGGGTGCGTTTCTGCGGTCCAGCGATGACTTCGGCAGAATCTGGACCAATCCTCTGGAGGCGAGCATTAGGTTTCCCACAGAGTCCGGCGCTTCGCTGAGGAACATTTGGCAAATTTGCCTGGGCCGAAACGACGAGCCCGAGAAACTCTATTGTGGGGTGGAACCCGCGGCCCTGTTCGAATCGGGGGATGAGGGCGAATCATGGTCAATGGTCCGCGGGTTGTACCATCATCCGCATCGGCCACGTTGGATGCCGAGCAATGGCGGGCTGGTTCTGCATACAGTTGTGCCGGACCCCTGCAATAAGGAGCGGATGTACGTGGCTGTGTCTGCCGGCGGTGTTTACCGCACCGAGGATGGGGGAAGCACATGGCTGGCCCGCAACAATGGAGTACGCGTGATGTTCCTGCCAGAGAAGTATCCAGAGTTCGGGCAGTGCGTACATAAAATTGTGCTCCATGAATCGCGGCCTGAGCGATTGTTCTTGCAAAACCACTGGGGGCTGTACCGTTCCGATAACCGTGGTGATTCGTGGCAGGACATCGCGCGTGGGGTGCCCTCGGATTTTGGTTTCGCGATGCTAATGCACCCGCACGATGCGGACTGCGTATACATAGTGCCAGTGGAATCGGATGAGTTTCGCTGCACTCCGGAGGGCCATTTACGCGTTTACCGCACGCGAAATGCGGGTAGTTCCTGGGAGGCCCTGAGCCGGGGGTTGCCCCAAAAGGGGGCATACGAAACAGTATTACGAGATGCCTTGTCGTCCGACTCGCTTGATCCGGCGGGGATTTATTTTGGAACGCGGAGCGGAAAGCTCTACGGATCGAGAGATGAAGGAAAGAGCTGGAAGAAAATTGTCGAAGGATTACCGCAGATCTTGTGCGTGAAGGCCGCTGTCGTCCACATGGATGGGGCGCCAACAACGAAACCGAATTTGAAATCAAAAATCCCGAAAGGGCGGAAAACTGCGGGTACGAAAAGAATCAGGCACGGGAAATCGGGCTGATGCAGGTCTTGTTCACAATTCCGGGTCCGCTTCGTGAGTTCACAGGGAATCAGAGCGCCGTGCGCGTGGATGTGGAAGCAGGCGCCAATCTGCTCCAAGTTTTGCAAGCGCTATTCGTTGCATACCCGGGACTTCGTGACAGAGTTCTAACCGAAACGGGCGAAACTCGACGGCACGTGAATATTTTTGTGGCCAACGAGAACGTACGTTACAGCGGTGGACTTGCCACGGCTATTCCTGCCGGGGCAGAAGTTTCGATTGTGCCCGCGATTAGCGGCGGCTAAAAACATGACGTAAATGCTCGGTGAGTGTCGAGCAAGGCACAAGGCAGATGGCGGAGCGCGCGCATGATGTAGTTCGTCGATAGGAAATCCCGCGAAACACGCCCGAAATCCGGTTCTCGGAAGCTGGCTACGTTTGCAATCAAGTGCTGGACATCTGTTTGTGCCATACTGCTGGCATCGCGACTGACAAGCGGCTGGTTTATGGCAAACGCCAAGGCATCACTCAACCTGCAAGCGCCTCCAACATCGCCGTCCCCCGCGCAAACCCTGTCGAGCGAGGCGGTGCTCGATGCGTTGAAGATGATCCTTTTCGGTGCACCCCTGAACGAAGTTCTGACGAGTGTCACCCGCCTGATCGAAACCCACGGTAAGGGAATGTTGTGCTCGATTTTCCTTCTTGACGAAGACGGCTTGCACCTGCGATATGGCGCCGCTAATCTGCCCGAAGCGTTCCGGGCAGCGACTGATGGAGTGTGCATTGGTCCTAATGTCGGATCGTGTGGCGCAGCCGCTTACCTTCGGCAATCCGTCTTCGTCTCTGACATCCTTTCTGACCCGAAATGGGTGAAATTTAAAGACTCTGCTGTGGCAGCTGGACTGCGCGCCGCCTGGTCGAGCCCGATCCTGTCTCACGACGGCAAGGTGCTGGGAACCTTTGGCATGTATTACCGGGAAGTTCGACACCCGGGAACTGACGAAATTCAATTGATCGATTACGCGAGCCGCATTGCCGGAATCGCCATCGAGCGAAAGCGGGCGGAGGAGAAACTCCGGCAGGACGAGCGGGAGCTCCGGCAGCTCATAGATTTCCTTCCTCAGCACGTCCTGGTCCTGGACACTGAGGGATTTCTACTTCAGGCGAACCAGATGATGCTCGACTATAGCGGACATACCCTTGAAGAGATGCAAGGCGCGGGAACCGATGAGCGACATAAGAGAGACCTTCATCCAGACGATCTCGAAAGAGCAGGCAGCGAACGACGCTGCGGCTTGGCAAGTGGAGTGCCGTTTGAGATTGAAAAGCGCATGCGCGGCAAAGATGGGCAGTATCGCTGGTTTCTGTTTCGCTACAACCCGCTGCTGAATGAACAGGGTAGAGTCAAGCGGTGGTTCGCTACGGCTACTGATATCGATGATCGCTTCCAAGCTGAAGCGAGGACACGGAACGAAAACTTGACGTTGCGAGAGCAAATCGATCGTGACTCGATGTTTGAGGACATAGTCGGCTCCTCCGAAGCGCTGCGTAAAGTGCTGCGCCAAGTCGGCAAGGTGGCACATTCAGATTCCACCGTCCTGATTCTGGGCGAAACCGGCACGGGAAAGGAGTTGATTGCGCGCGCCATCCACAAGCGATCCAACCGCGGGGAACGGGCATTTATTGGTGTGAATTGCGCCGCAATCCCCGCATCGTTGATTGCTTCCGAGCTCTTCGGTCACGAGAAGGGCGCCTTCACCGGCGCGACGCAACGGCGCCTCGGGCGTTTTGAAATGGCGAACGGCGGAACGATGTTCCTGGACGAAGTAGGCGACTTGCCCCCGGAAATCCAAATCGCACTGTTACGAGTGCTGCAAGAACGGGAGATCGAACGCGTCGGCAGTAGCAGGCCAATTCCCGTTGACGTAAGAGTGCTGGCGGCCACCCATCGTGATTTGCACGCGCTCGTGGCCGAAGGCAAGTTTCGCCAAGATCTCTTATATAGGCTGAATGTCGTGCCTATTGAGATGCCCTCGTTGCGCGATCGCGCACCCGACATTCCCCTGCTTGTCGAGTACTTCATTGATCGCTTCGGGAAAAAGGCTGGAAAGAAGTTCAGAACAATCGATAGAAAAACCCTCAAACTGTTCCAAGAGTACGGCTGGCCGGGCAACGTTCGCGAGCTACAAAATGTAATCGAGCGGGCCGTCATCCTGAGCGACGGAGATACTTTTTCTGTGGACGAGACCTGGCTCAAGCGCGAGCCGCCCCAAGTCACTAGTCCAAGAGTTGCACTTAACGGTGCACTGCTTAAGCAGGAAAAGGAAATGATTGAAGCCGCACTGGCAGAAAGCTACGGCCGAATCTCAGGGCCAAGGGGCGCGGCAGCCAATCTAGGGCTCCCGACACGGACCCTCGACTCAAAAATCAAGCGCTTGGGAATCAACAAATATCGGTTCAAAGCCCCACAGGCCAGTTGATTCGACCGCGGGAACCTGCTAGTCGACCGCGTTTCCCTCACCAAACAGGAATTCCTCAAAATTCAGGATCGGCGGCACTTCTAAGTCGCGTCCATGCAGGGAATTGTGAATGGCCCAGCCGTTGCACTCGTAAGAGTGTGCTTCAGGCCAGAGACGCATGACTCTTAAGATTGAACGGATTTCTGGTAAGCGCAGAACGCGGATTCGGCTGAGCGGGGCGTTTCGATCTGAGCACCTTGATCAGTTGAAGGCCGAGATCGAGCGTGGAGGGCTACGAGTAGCTTTGGATTTCGAGGAGGTGGATCTCGTGGATGTCGAATGTGTTCGCTTTCTCAACGCGTGTGAGGCAGAGGGCATCTCAG
>Ga0209240_1000976_pt1 | contig 11536 bp, 11 predicted proteins | sample GraSoi_2013_80cm_FD_185828 | JGI IMG/M metagenome (GOLD analysis project Ga0209240, IMG submission 185828) | Grasslands soil microbial communities from the Angelo Coastal Reserve, California, USA - Sample 9_17_2013_80cm (SPAdes) (version 2) | ecosystem: Environmental > Terrestrial > Soil >... | reverse complement strand
AGCACCGATCCGCCTAGCAGAGGCGATCCGCAGAGCCGAGCGGCCTGTGTTCATCGCCGGCCGCGGCGCGCGGAACGCCGGCGCCCGGGCCGACCTGGAGCGGCTCGCTGACTCCTGCGGGGCGCTGCTCGCGACCTCGGCAGCGGCGAAAGGCCTGTTCCGCGGTAGCCCGTGGGATCTGGACATCAGCGGCGGATTCGCCTCTCCGCTGGCCGCCGAGCTGATCCGGGGCGCCGATCTGGTGGTGGGCTGGGGCTGCGCGCTGAACATGTGGACGATGCGGCACGGCGCCCTCGTCCGTCCCGACACAGTCGTGGCGCAGGTGGACATCGAGCCTGGCGCGCTCGGCAGCCACAGGCCGATCCATCTCGGCGTGATCGGGGATGTCGCCGACGTCGCCCGCGCGGTCAGCGCCGCCTGGGGGGAGGCGGCGGTACCCGGCTACCGGACCGACGAGCTCAGCAAGCGGATCGGCGATCACATCCGCTGGCGCGACGTCCCCTACACCGACGAGAGCGACGGGCGCCAGATCGACCCGCGCACGCTCACAATCGCGCTCGACGACATCCTGCCGGCCGAGCGGGTCGTGGCCGTGGACTCGGGCAACTTCATGGGCTACCCGAGCATGTACCTGTCGGTCCCCGACGCGGACGGCTTCTGTTTCACCCAGGCTTACCAATCCATCGGGCTCGGCCTCGCCTCGGCGATCGGCTCGGCCATCGCGCGACCCGACCGGCTCGTGGTCGCGGCGCTCGGCGACGGCGGAGCGCTGATGGGGATCAGCGAGCTGGAAACCGCCGTCCGTCTCGGCCTGCCCATGGTCATCGTCGTCTACGACGACGCGGCCTACGGCGCCGAGGTGCACCATTTCGGCCCGGACGGCCACCCGCTTGACACGGTCAGGTTCCCGCCGGTGAACATAGCGAAGATCGCCAGGGGATTCGGCTGCGCGGCCGCGAAGGTGCGGCAGGTGTCCGACCTGTCGATTGTCAGCGAGTGGCTGGACGGGCCGAGGGAAAGCCCGCTGCTGATCGACGCCAAGATCAACTCAGAACGCGGCTCCTGGTGGCTCGAAGAGGCTTTCCGCGGCCACTAGGGCCCACTGGGGCCCACTAACGCCCACCCGCCCATGATCACGGACACTTCCCTACCGGCCACGTCGAAAAGTGTCCGTGATCACTCCGTGATCACCCGTGATCACGGAAATCAGTTAGCGGGCGCGGGCGGCAGGTCGACGAGACCGGCCAGGGATGCGCGGTGGCGGTCAGCCGTTCCCAGCCCGATCGACGAGCTCTTCGCGCGCTTCAGAAACAGGTGCGCGGGATGTTCCCAGGTGAAACCGATCCCGCCGTGCAGCTGGACCATCTCCTGCCCGGCCAGCACGGCCGCGTCGGAGCAGACCGCCTTGGCCAGCGCGACCGCGACCGGCGTGTCCTTGTCCTGCTCGGCCAGGCACGCGGCCGCGTACCTGGAAGCCGCCCGGGCCTGCGTCACGGCCACCCACCAGTCGGCCATCCGGTGCTTGATCGCCTGGAACGATCCGATCGGCCTGGCGAACTGGTACCGCTGCTTGGCGTAGGCCAGCGTGATCTCCAGCGCGCGGTCGGCCAGGCCGACCTGCTCCGCCGCCAGCATCGCCGCGCCGGCCTGCAGAGCGGCGGCCACCGCCCGGCCGGCCTGCGGGCCAGCCGCGATCCGCCTGCCCACCACGTTCTCCAGCCGCAGGTCACACAGCTGCCTGGTCATGTCGAGCGACACCACCGGCGTCCTGGTCAGGCCGGTGTCGTCGGCCCGCACAGTAAAGAGCCCGGGCGGAACCCCGTCGCCCGGCACGATCAGCAGGTCCGCTGGCAGAGCGTCAGCCACGCCAGACACCGAGCCGGACAGCCGATAGATCCCATCGGCGTCGCCCTCGGCTGCCGGCCCAATCCGCACCGTCGGCTTGACCCTGGTCCCTGGCGCGGACGCGAACGGAACGGCAAGCGCCGCGCTGACCGTCCCCGCGGCCAGCTCCCTGAGCAGGTCCCCCACCTGCTCGGCGGCCTGCCCACTGTCGTACCGAACCGCGAGCAGCGCCACAGTGGCAACTACCGCGCTGCCCAGGAACGGAACTGGCGCGACCGACCGGCCGACTTCCTCCGAGACGACCGCCGCCTCGCGGAACGACGCCCCCGCACCGCCGAGCGACTCAGGGATCAGCAGGCCAGCGCAGCCGACCTCGGCCGCCAGCGTCCGCCATAGTGCGGTGTCGTAGGTGTCAGCCGTCTCGGTCCGCGCCAGCACTGCGTTGAAATCGGCCCGGTCCTCGAGCACCGACCTGACCGCCGACCGCAGCTCGGTCTCCTGCTCGGTGTAGGTCATGTCGGGCAGGCGCGCGCCTTCGCCTTCATCGGCCGCCCTGGCTGGCTCGACCACGGCTTCTGCTTGCTGGCTCACCTGGGCAGGTCCTTCCATGGCTTGTCCTTATCCAGCCGGATCTCCCGCGGCAGCCCGAGCACCCGCTCGGCGACGATGTTGCGCAGGATCTCCGAGGTCCCGCCCTCGATCGAGTTGCCCTTCGAGCGCAGGAAGCGGTAACCGGCGTCGCGGCCGTAGAAGTCGGCGCCCTCCGGCCGCCCCATCGTCCAGTCGCCGTACAGCAGCCCGCCGGCGCCGAGCAGCTCCACCTCGAACCCGGCGATCTCCTGGTTGAGCTTCGCGGCCACCAGCTTGGCTCCTGACCCCTCAGGGCCAGGCTGACCCGCCGCGAGCAGCTGTCGCAGCCGCTCTCCCGCCAGCCTGGCTACCTCCGCGGCCGCCCAGAGCCGAAGCAGCTGGTCATGCAGCCCCGGCGTCCGCAGTTCCGGATGCTCACGCCAGGTCCTCGCGGAAAAGCCGATCATGCCGCCCTCGCGCGGGAGGACAAAGGCGCCCAGCGCGACCCGTTCATTCATCAGCGTCGCGGTCGAGACGGCCCAGCCCTGGCCCACGTCGCCGATCCGGTCGGCATCCGGGATCACCACGTCGGTCAGGAACACCTCGTTGAACTCGGCCTCCCCGGTCGCCTGCCGTAGCGGCCTGACCTCGACGCCCGGCGCCTTCATGTCCATGCTGAAGTAGGTCAGGCCCTTGTGCTTGGGCTGGTCGGGGTCGGTCCTGGTGACCAGCAGTGCCCGGGCGGCGATGTGAGCCGAGGACGTCCATACTTTCTGGCCGTTGACGATCCACCGGTCACCGTCACGGACTGCCCGCGTCGCCAGATTCGCCAGGTCCGATCCGGCGCCTGGCTCGCTGAACAGCTGGCACCAGATCTCCTCGCCCGTCCACAGCGGCCGCAGCCAGCGCTTCTTCTGCTCGTCGGAGCCATAGGCCAAGATCGTCGGGGCGGCCATGCCCAGGCCGATGCCGTTGCGTTCCGGCCGGTTGGTCGGCGCGCCAGCCGCCGCGAACTCCGCGTCGACCACCGTCTGCAGCGTCCGCGGCAGCGCCTGCCCGCCGAGTCCGGCCGGGTAATGCACCCAGGCCAGGCCGGCGTCGAACCTGGCGCGAAGGAAGTCCATCCGCTCCGTCGTAACCGGGTCGTGCGCGGCAAGGAAGGAGCGGGCCTGTGCGCGCAACTCGTCCGCCGTCACCTCGGCTCCGGCCAGGCCGTTCCCGCTCGCCGCGCCGTCGAGCCCGGTGTCGCTGCGCGCAGCGTCCTCTAGCACAGGGGCCCGCCCGCCACGTAGATCACCTGGCCGGACACGAAGCCTGCCCCCTCGCTGGCCAGGAACGAGGCCACATGCGCCACATCTTCCGGCTGCCCGACCCGGCGCACCGGAATCTGCGTCGCCGCGCCCTTCTGGAAGTCCTCGAACGGCACGCCGACTCTGGCCGCCGTGGCGGCGGTCATGTCGGTGACGATGAATCCTGGCGCGATCGCGTTGGCGGTCACGCCGAACGGCCCGAGTTCAATGGCCAGGGTCTTGGTGAAGCCCTGCAGCCCCGCCTTGGCGGCCGAGTAGTTGACCTGACCCCGGTTGCCGAGCGCTGAGCTGGACGAGAGGTTGATGATCCGGCCGAACTTCTGCTCCACCATGTACTTCTGGGCCGCCCGGCTCATCAGGAACGCGCCCCGCAGATGCACGCCAAGCACGGTGTCCCAGTCGTCGTCGGTCATCTTGAACAGCAGGTTGTCGCGGATTACGCCCGCGTTGTTGACCAGCACAGCCGGCGGCCCAAGCTCCGCGGCAATCGCCTCGACCGCGGCCGCCACCTGTGCCGAGTCGCTCACGTCGGCGCCAGCCGCGTAAGCGCGCCCGCCCGCGGCGGTGATCGCGTCGACTGTGGCCCCGCAGTCACCCTCCTTCAGGTCGATGATCGCGACGGCCATGCCGTCCGCCGCGAGACGCTTGGCGACCGCCGCCCCGATGCCGCGCGCGCCGCCAGTCACGACGGCCACCCGCTGAGCCTGCTCCGACATGTGCATCCCCTTCAGAACTGTCACGCCGTGAAACTCTCGGCTATTTTGACGAAACGTAACCTATCGGCCGCATGTCCCCCGCCAGGCTTGACCCGCCTCAGGAAGCTCGCCGGGCCGAGCTTTGGCGCCGGTCAGCCGCGGTACTTGCGCAGTTCCCTGTGTGCCATCGAGCGCTTGTGCACCTCGTCAGGCCCGTCAGCGAAGCGCAGGCTCCTGGCCGCTGCCCATGATGCCGCGAGCGGGAACTCCTGGCTGATCCCGCCGCCGCCGTGGACCTGGATCGCCTTGTCGATGACCCACTCGGTCATGCGCGGAACAGCGATCTTGATGGCCTGGATCTCGGTGTGCGCGCCCTTGTTCCCGACGGTATCCATCAGCCAGGCGGTCTTCAGCACCAGCAGCCTCGCCTGCTCGATCCTGACCCGGGACTCGGCGATCCAGTCCTGGATCACGCCCTGGTCGGCGATCGGCCTGCCCCAGGCGACCCGGCTGACCGCGCGGCGGCAGAGCGCTTCGAGGGCCCGTTCGGCCGAGCCGATCTGGCGCATGCAGTGATGGATCCGGCCAGGACCGAGCCTGGCCTGGGCGATGGCGAAGCCATCTCCCTCGCCCGCGATCAGGTTGGCGGCCGGAACCCGCACGTCCCGGAACTCGATCTCGGCGTGACCGCCGTGGGTCGAGTCGGTGAAGCCGAAGACCCGCATGCTCCGCTTGATCGTGACCCCCGGCGTGTCGGGTGACACGCAGATCATCGACTGCTGACGATGACGGTCAGCACGGGGGTTCGTTTTGCCCATGACGATGAAGAGCTTGCAGCGCGGGTCCATCGCGCCAGACGACCACCATTTGCGGCCGTTAATCACGTATTCGTCGCCGTCACGCTCGATCCTGGTCGCGATGTTGGTCGCGTCGGACGAGGCGACGTCGGGCTCGGTCATGCAGAACGCTGACCTGATCTCGCCGTCCAGCAGCGGCAGCAGCCACCGCTCCACCTGCTCTGCGCTGCCGAACTCCGCGAGTACCTCCATGTTCCCGGTATCGGGAGCCGCGCAGTTCAGTGCCTCGGGTGCGATCGCGCCGCTGCGGCCGGTGATCTCAGCCAGCGGGGCGTACTGGAGGTTGGTGAGCCCGGCGCCGTGCTTCTCCGCGATCTCGCCGATCTGGTCCTTGTGCTTCCGCACGGTCAGGAACAGGTTCCACAAACCCTGTCGGCGGGCCTCGGCCTTCAGTTCGTCGATCACGGCCGGCCGCTGCCAGATCTTGCCGGCCGATTCGGCCTCGGCGACCTGATCGGCGAAGGCCGACTCAGCCGGGTAGACGTGGGAGTCCATGAAGGCGAGCAATTTGCCGCGAAGTTCCTCGGTTCGTGCGTCATATCCGAAGTCCACCTAGCGCCTCCTGACGAGTCCGGACAAGCATGCCTACCGACCAGTACGGTGACACGTTACGGTCTGGACATGGCGCAGGTCGAGACGGCGCCATGCTCGTCCTGCCCCGCGAGGTGGCCTCCGGCGCGTACGGCGTGGAACGAGCGGCCGCGACGGTCTGGGCCGGGTACCAGATTTGGGACGGCGGTGGCTTCTTTGCCGGCTGGGACGAGTTCGACCAATCCGGCCGGGCCTGTTCTGCGAATTGTTTTTGTGCTGAGGTGCTCGCCTAGCGAAGTCGACCGCAAACCGTCGGCATCTTGCCGCTTGGTGCATCTGAACCCAGCAGTTTACCGGGACGTTCCTCAGGTATCTGGCGCATCACGAGGGCGATGTGGATGTCATGACTGTGTGTAGTCGGCGTGTAACTCAGATCACGAGTCCGGACCGGGGGCGGCGGCGTCTTAGTAGTGACCGAACATGAGGGAGCTACCGAACATGACCACAGTGACCACCGCTGTCAACGCGGCATCCGTCACCGGGGCACCAGTCGCCGACTCGACCATGGAGCCTGCCACATCGGCTCAAGACAACTTCGAGCAGCAGGTCAGGCCCTACATCGGCCAACTGTACCCCGCGGCGCTTCGGATGACTCACAACCCGGCCGACGCCGAGGACCTGGTCCAGGACACCCTGGCCAAGGCCTACACCGCCTTTAGCCAGTTCACGCCGGGCACCAACCTCCGCGCCTGGCTGAACAAGATCCTCGCCAACACATTCATCAACACTTACCGCAAGCGCAAGCGCGAACCCGCCATCGCCCCCGGCGCCGACCCCGCCAGCGACTGGCACACCAGCGCCGACCCCCTCGCGCCGACCGCGCGTTCCGCCGAGGCTGAGGCGCTTGACAAGATCACCGACTCCTCCATCCTGGCCGCCCTCCGCGAGCTGCCGCCAGACTTCCGTACCACCGTCTGGCTCGCCGACGTCGAGGGCTACCCGTACCGCGAGGTCGCGGCCCTGATGGGTACCCCACTCGGCACGGTCATGTCCCGCCTGCACCGGGCTAGGGGCAAGCTCCGCCACGCCCTGGCCGACGGCGCCGCCAGCTAACCCCCGGCGCCCCCGGCGGCCCCACTGAAGATGATCACGCGGTGTTGGTGCTTCTATGGACCCGGGTTCAACGGGTCGTGATCATCAAGATTCATAGGGCTACTTGAGCAGCAGTTTGCTGATCCTGCGGCCAGCGACCGCCAGCCCGATGGCGCCCATCACCGCGAGGTAGACAACGCTCCACAGCAGCGACGGGCTGAGGTTGCCCAAACTCAGTCCGCGGAGCAGCGCGACGCCCTGGTAAAGCGGCGTGCACTCGACGATCACCTGCACCGGCCGCGGATAGACGCTCAGCGGATAGAACGTGGTGGAGAACAAGAACATGGGCACGGTCGCCAGCAAGACGAACTCGAAATGCTGCCAGCTCCTCATGTACGTCGTTGCGGCCATCCCGGCTCCGGCGAACGCAAAGCCGATCAGCAGGGCGGTCGGCACGGCGAGGACGGCCCAAACAGAGTGGACCAGTCCCATGGCCAGCATGATCACCATGAACGCGACCGCGTAGATGCCGCCCCTGATCAGTGCCCAGCCGACTTCGCCGAGGGCGATCTCGTCGGCCCGCATCGGCGTCGCCAAAACCGCGTCGTAGAGCTTGGCGTACTTCATCCGGAAGAAGACGTTGAACGTGGAATCCATCACAGCGCCGTTCATAGCGGATGTGGCCAGCAGCGCGGGAGCAACGAAGCTGGTGAAGCCAACCGGCTGGCCGCCCGGCCCGACGACCGTGCCGACCAGCTTGCTCAGGCCGATACCGATCGACAGCAGGTAAAACAGCGGCTCGAAGAAACCGGAAATCAGCACGCTCCAGGTGTGCCGGTACACCCTGGCGTGCCGCTCGATCAGGTGCGCACTGCCGCGGCCGCCAAGGCCGGGCGGCCGGGTACGCAGCAACGTCAACGGGATAATCCGCAGCGGAAGGTCATGAAGCCTGCCCGGCAGTGTTCCGGCACCCGCCCTGGGCCCGGCGTCGGTCGCGGCCTGTGCCTCGCTGAGCCGCTCAGGCATAAAGCCTCCGCCGGTAGGTGCGGTTTCCCGCGTAGATGCCGAGCGCCGTGACCGCGGCCAGGTAGCCGACATGCCCGGCTGATGTGCCGAGCTGGGCCGTGCCGAGGCTCAGGGACCGGCACAGCGCCACGCCGTGCCAGAGCGGCGTGACATAGGCCAGCGGCCGCACGTAGACCGGCAGCTGGCTGATGGGAAAGAACGTGCCGGAGAACAGGAAGAGCGGGATGATACCGAAGCGGAAGAGCATCGCGAATGACGTGTCCTTGGTGCAGGTCATCGCATAAGCCTCGATCGGGGCGGCGAACGCCAGCCCGGTGAGGACGGCAGCGGGCGAGCAGACGATCGCCCAGGGCGACGCCGCGGCACCGAACACGGCCATGACGACAAGGAAGATCGCCGAGTTCATCGTCAGCCTCAGGATCGTCCAGAGCAGGTGACCGTGGAACAGATCGGCAGGCCGCAGCGGGGAAGAGATCGCCGCCTGGTAGGTCTTGAACCACTTCACCGAGCCGTAGACGGGGTACGTCGACTCTCCCATCGCCGTCTGCATGGCAGCGGCGGCTAGCAGGCCAGGAGCAAGGAAGGCGAGGTAGCTGACGCCACCAAGGCTCGATGTTCCGCGCCTGTCGATCAGGGTGCCCAGGCCGAGACCCATCGCCCCCAGGTAAAGAAACGGGTTCAGCACACTGGAGTAGATCGAGCCCCGCCACGTCCGCCGGTAGTTGGTCAGCCAGAACCTGAACTGCCTGATGGCGAGCGTCTGCGCCATCAGTCCTCCAGCCGCCGGCCGGTCAGGCGAAGGAAGACGTCCTCAAGTGTGCTGCGGCGGACCAGCGAGGTGACCGGCTCGAGGCCACGGGCGCGGACGGCGTCGAGCGCGGCATCGCCGTCCGCCGTGTACAGCAGGATCCGGTCCGCCAGCACCTCGATCCGCTCCGCTGCCACGTCGGCCAGCTTGTCCGCCGCCTGCTCCTGCTCTTCGAGCGCGAACCGCAGTTCCAGCACCTCGGGTGTGGAGTAGGTCTCGATCAGCTGCCGCGGTGACCCCTCAGCAGCGATCCTGCCCCGGTCCATGACGACCAGCCGGTCGCACAGCTGCTCGGCCTCATCCATGTAATGGGTGGTCAGGACCAGGGTCACGCCCTGCTGCTTGAGCCGGTAGAGACGATCCCAGACCACGTGCCTGGCCTGCGGGTCGAGTCCGGTCGTCGGCTCGTCAAGAAGCAGGATCTCGGGCTCGCTGATCAATGACCTGGCGATGGTCAGGCGGCGCTTCATGCCCCCGGACAGTGGCTCCACCTCGTCGTCGGCCCGCTCGGTGAGCTGGACAAAGTCCAGCAGCTTGGCCGTCCGCTCCCTGATGACGTCGCGCCGCAGGCCGAAGTAACGGCCGTAGATCAACAGGTTCTCGCGGACCGTCAGCTCGACGTCGAGCGTGTCCTCCTGCGGAACGACCCCGAGCCTGGCTCTGATGGCCGGGCCATGCCGGTCAGGATCGAGGCCGAGGATCGTCAGCTCGCCGCCGGAGCGCGGGGAGACACAGCCGATCATTCGCATCGTCGAGGATTTGCCTGCACCGTTCGGTCCGAGAAACCCGAACACCTCGCCATGGCTCAGTTCGAAGTCGATTCCGTCGACGGCAATAAATTTGCCAAATACCTTCGTGAGCCCCCTGGCGCGGATCAGGATGTCAGGCTCAGCCACGTCCGCGACCTTACCTGCAGGTGCCGACAGTACCGAATGAATAACAGGCCGCCCCGGCCCGTGCCGCGCCGGACTTCTGCTGATTCGCGCTCTGGACACCCGGTGCCGGCCGGCGCGGTAATCTTGCCGACAGTGCTTTGACGTCGCGCGGCGCGGGTAGCACCGCGGGGTGACGCAATCGAACGGAGGACCGCCTCGGTGAGCGGTGTGCGAGGGCTCTACGAGCGTTTCCGGCTGCTCATCCACGAGGGCGCCAAGTTCGGCGTCATCGGTGCCGTGGGCGTCGTCGTCTACAACCTCGTCAACGGCTGGCTGCATTTCAGCCTCCACCTGGGACCGCTGACTTCGGCCACCATCGCCGTCATCGTCACCACGATCACTAGTTACGTAGCTAACCGGTATTGGAGTTTCCGGCACCGGGAGCGGACCACGGTTCCGCGCGAGACGGTCATGTTCTTCGCGCTCAACGGAGTCGGGCTGCTGATCCAGTGGGCTGTGGTCGGCTTCACAACGTACGGCTTGGGCGAGACCGGCAAGCTCGCCAACGTCGTCGCCAACAATGTCGGCATCGTGCTCGGCACGATTTTCCGCTTCTACTCCTACCGCAAGTGGGTGTGGGCAGCGCGGCAGCCCGCCGCTGGACATGAGTCGCTCGAGCCCGCGCTCGCGGTGGCACCGACCCAGGGTGACCTGGCCTCTTCGACCGGAGACGAGGCCGGAAAGCCGCATTGAGCAGTACCCGTACTACCCCAGGGCTCGTCCAGCGGTCCGCTGGCACCATCCGCCATTTCCGGCATCTCCTCCATGAGGGTGCCAAGTTCCTGATCGTCGGCCTGATCGGCATCGGCGTCACCAACCTCGTCTTCATCCCGCTCCACGGCCCGCTCGGGCTCGGCCCGCTGACCTCGGTGACGATCGCGACGATTGTCGCAACGGTGGTCACGTTCCTGGGGAATCGGTACTGGAGCTTCCGGCATCGCGAGGGAGCGGGCACGGCGAAAGAGGGCGTGACGTTCCTCTTCCTGAACGGCGTCGGCCTGCTGATTCAGTACGCGGTGCTGGGTTTCAGCAACTACGCGCTCGGGCTGACCACCAAGATCGACAACGTGATCGCAGTGAATCTCGGGATCGGGCTTGGCACCCTGTTCCGCTTCTGGTCCTACCGCAAATGGGTGTGGGTGCCCCCGGATGTCCACCTCGCGCGACTACGGCGTGGCCGACATCGAAAGGGCCGCCCGCAAGCCGTGGCAGCGGCGTCAGCGCCCGCGGTCGGCGGCGTTAGGCGCTGCGCCGGCCCTAACGGGCCGGGCCACCCCGCCTGACCTGGGCGGAGGCGCGGCAGCCGCGAGTCGCCGCGAGCAGCCTGTTCATCGGCACTGCGAACGCTGCAGCACCCTGCCGGCTGGTCAGCGCGCCGGTGGCGACCAGCCGGCTGATGACGTGGCCCTCACGGGACCGAGCCAGGGCGGGGCGCGCCAGCGGGTCGTATGCCGATGGCGCCTGGACGAGACCAGCGAGCACCGCCGACTGCGGCCACGACAGCTCGGCTGGCGGACGTCCGAAGTAGCCGCAGCTCGCCGCAGCCAGCCCGTAATACCCGTGCCCGAAGTAGGCGACGTCGGCATACATGCGGAGTATCTGCTCGCGAGAGTAACTGAACTTGAGCTTGATACCGAGCGCCAGCTCGTACAGCTCCACCGTGAGCCTGGCCTTGTGCGGGCCGTAGAGCAACTTGGCGAGCTGCTGATACAGGGTTGACCCGCCCTGGTCCTTGCCGGTCACGATCGACTTGAGCACGCGGCCCAGGGCCAGCGGATCGAAGCCCGGCTCGGAGGTGAACCTGTGGTCTTCGGTTGAGATCAACGCGGTCGCGAATCTGGGCGGCACCGGAGGCCCAGGGAAGGCT
>Ga0209240_1000975_pt1 | contig 11536 bp, 13 predicted proteins | sample GraSoi_2013_80cm_FD_185828 | JGI IMG/M metagenome (GOLD analysis project Ga0209240, IMG submission 185828) | Grasslands soil microbial communities from the Angelo Coastal Reserve, California, USA - Sample 9_17_2013_80cm (SPAdes) (version 2) | ecosystem: Environmental > Terrestrial > Soil >... | reverse complement strand
AGGGCGACGTCACCCGGTTCGAGCGCCGCACGCAGCGTCTGCGGGTCATTGAACTGGGCGATGCGCACGCGGCCGGTCACGCCCTTAGACAGGCCGCGTTGAAGTGCGCTGGCCTGTCCGTCCTCCAGATCGACGAGGCCTTCCTCGAAGGCGCCGTGGTAATGCCCCTGGAATAGCACGATCACCTCGCGGCCGGTGACGGCCCTGGCCAGCCCTCATGACCTCGGTGTTGGCCTGCGTAGCTGACAGCGTGAACTGCCACTGCGGAACCGGATAGCGCCGGGCAAGTTCCTCGGCTACTTCGACCGAGGCCTCGGTCGGAAGCAGGAACTGAGTCGACCTGGCGACCTGCGCCTGCACAGCGGCGACGATCGCCGGATTGGCATGCCCGCAGAACATGGCCATGTCCGAGGCGTTGAAGTCGACGTAGCCAAATCCGTCGATGTCGGTGAACCCCGACCCGTGGCCGCGGTCGATGTAGACAGCCTGGTCGTTGTCGGAGGCCATCCACGACATCGGCAAGCCATTCGGCATGTGCGCGCGGGCCCGGTCGAGCATGGCGAGCGAGCGCGGCCGGCTTTGCCTGAATCGGTTCAGCTCACCTGCATGCAGGTCGCCGATCCGGACACGATCGAGATCAGATTGCGCGCTCATGTAAGGATGCTAGACGCGAGCGCAGGGAGGCCAGATGCTAGGGACCAGCGACGTGATCGCTTTCGCCGCGGCGACAGACCTCGACCGGGCCACGGCCTTCTATGCCGGAACGCTCGGCCTGCGGCTGGTCGATCAGAGCGAGTATGCCTGCGTGTTCGACGCGCACTCGACGATGTTGCGGGTCGCGGCCGTGACCGAGGTCGCCCGCGCCGGATACACGGTCCTTGGCTGGCGAGTCGGCGACATCGGCGAGGTCTGCGCGGGCCTGCGGGGCAGGGGCGTCGCGTTCAACAGGTACGAGGGAATGGAGCAGGACGACAATGGCGTGTGGACCACTCCCGGAGGTGACCGGATCGCCTGGTTTACCGATCCTGATGGCAACACGCTGTCGCTCACTCAGTTCGCCTGATCGCCCTTCCGAAGACCACGTCAGTGCGCAAGGTCGAGATGCTGCGTGAGCTTAGCTTGGTGAGCACGTCCTCGCGCAGCACGTCCTGCTGGTCCTGGTCCAGAGCGTCGACCGTGGCCCGGTACCCGGACCCGAGTACCACGTCCCAGAACCTGGCTGGGCTGGTGAGATCCTGCCGGGCGGGAACCGCCTCCACTTCCGCGTCCGGTACTCCGGCCCGAGCGTAGAGGGCCGCCAGGGCTTCCGGGGTGGTGATCTCGTCCCAGGGATTGAATGACTTGTACAGCGAAGGCGCTAGCCCACGCACCGACTCCCAGAAAATCGCGTTGGCAGGCTCGAAGAGACCGGGCCCCCAGGTCGTTATGGCCAGAACGCCGCCGGGCCGCACAAGACGCCACATCTCCGCCGCGAAGCCAGCCATATCCGGCGCAAAGAACACGCCGAAGACACATACGACAGCGTCGAAGCTGGCCGCAGGCAGCCCAGTGCTGATTGCGTTGCCGCGGCGGAACTCGATGTTCGGCAGGCGCTCGGCCGCGGCCTTCGCGCTGGCCTGTTCAAGCAGAGGCTCCGCGAGGTCGATCCCGAGTACGTGGCCGCCGGGCCCGACCGCGCGGGCGGCGGGTATCGCCGAGGCCCCCGCGCCGCAGCACAGGTCGAGCACGCTTTGCCCGGGCTGCAGGGGAAGCCGCGAGACGGTCCCAGCGCCGAACCTGTTCCAGAAACTGAGCGATCCGAGAGCGTAGTGGTCGGCCGCCGCACTGTAGGTCCGGGCTACGCGCAGCGCGTGCTCCGGCAGCCCGTGCTCCAGCAGCCCGTGCTCCAGCAGCTCGGGCTCCAGCAGCTCGGGCTCCAGCAGCTCGTCTGATGCCATCGACGATCCCATCCGGCGAACCTCGCAGCTTCGCCTGGCTGGTCGCCAGCATAGGGCTCCAATGGATAGAACCGATGCACACGTCAGCAGCCGCCGGCTTGAGGCGGCGCTGGACAGACACCTGCGCGCCCGCCAGACGGATTGTGGGAACGTGGACCCCATGCCCCTCTTCGTTCTTGTTCACAGCCCGTCGGTGGGCCCGTCGACGTGGCAGGCCGTGGCGGATCGGCTGCGCGACGCGGGCCACGAGGCGGTAGTGCCTTCGCTGCTGTCGGTAGGTCAGGGCGGCCCGCCCTACTGGCCCAGGGTGGCCGCCTCGGTCCGGGCAGGGCTGAGCGGAACGGATCCTTCCCGGCCGGTCGTGCTGGCAGTTCACAGCAATGCGGGCCTGTTCCTGCCGGTGATCGCGAGCGAGCTTGGCCGGGCGGTCGCCTGCTCGATCTTCGCTGACGCATCGGTCCCCCCGCCAGGCGGCTCGACGCCGGTGGCCGAAGACGACTTTCTCCCGTTCCTGCGGCGTCTGGCCGATGACAGCGGCCGGCTGCCGCAGTGGACGAGCTGGTGGGACGAAGAAGACGTGGCTCCGATGCTGCCAGATCCGCACGTGCGCCAGGTCGTTGTTGAAGAGCAGCCCAGACTGCCATTGGACTACTACCTGGAGGTTGTTCCTGTTCCCGCGGGCTGGGATCAGCTTCGGTGCGGCTACCTCCTCTTCAGCCAGGCGTATGAGGCCCAGGCAGCCGAGGCCCGCAGACGCGGCTGGCCGGTTCGGACGGTGCCTGGCGAGCATTTGCATCAGGTGGTCGATCCGGCCGGGGTAACAAGCGCACTTCTCGAATTGGCGGACGCGGCAGCCTGAGGCCAGCGGCTATCGCGGCGGACCGGCCAGCGCTGGCCGTCCGGTCAGCGCTGGCCGTCCGGCCAGAGCTGGGTCAGCTGTGCGGGACTGATGTTGCCTCCGCTGCAGACGATCGCCACACTCCGCCCGGCGAAGCGCTCGCGGTCGGCGAGCACCGCGGCCAGCGCGGCCGCACCGGACGGCTCGACTAGGTTCCGCATCTTCTCGATCATTGTCCGGGTCGCGGCCCGCAAGGCGTCGTCGGAGACCAGCACGAAGTCGTCGAGCAGCCGCCACAAGATCCGCTGCGGCAGGTCGAACGCTGTCCTCGTGGCCAGCCCTTCCGCGAACGTGCTCGTGACGTCGGTAACGAGCGCCCGCCCCTTCCATGAACGGTAGGCCGCCGGCGCGGCCTCGGACTGCACCCCGATGACCTCGATGGAGGGGCGGACCGCCTTAGCGACCGTACACGCGCCCGCCGCCCCGCTGCCGCCGCCAACCGGAACGACGATCACATCGATATCGGGCTGGGTCTGGAGTATCTCCAGCGCATAGGTTCCCACGCCCGCGATGAGCATGGGCTCATTCCCGGAGTGAACATACCGGTAGCCATGCTCGGCTGACTGCTTCTCGCAGTACTCGCGGGCGTCGTCGAAGTCCTGGCCGTGGAACACGATCTCGGCGCCGAGCGCGCTCATCGACTCAACCTTGACCGGGTTGGCTTGCTCGGGCACGCACACGATGGCGTGGACGCCGAACAGGTTCGCCGCGTAGGCGACCGACTGGCCGTGGTTCCCCGTAGACGCGGTGATCACGCCACGTTGCCGCTCGTCCGCGCTCAGCTGGCTGAGCAGGTTCACGCCGCCGCGGACCTTGAACGCTCCAACCGGCTGATGGTTCTCGTGCTTGACCCAGAGCCGGGTTCCGGCCAGCGCATCAAGCGCCGGATAACGGTAGAGCGGGGTCGGGCGGAGGTATGGCGCGATGCGCCGGCGAGCGGCGAGCACGTCGCCAAGGTCAGGAGGGGCCAGTCCGGTCATGGCCTGTTTCTATCATGCGCCGCCGAATTGCCCACCGCCGGAATTGGTTCGTTTGGTTGCGCCCGACGCGGGCAGCAGGAGCCCGCAACCCTCGCCCCACGAGCGCGATGAGATTCGACGTTCAGCTAAGAACGACAGCACGCAGGTCAGGGCAGATCGCGCCGCCCTGGAAAGGGTCGGATGATCGCTGGACGGTCGCGCTGTGGCCGCTTGCTGGCGCCATTTCGATCTGGGGCGTGATGTCGTTGATCGGGCTGCTGCTGACAAACATCATCGACCGCGGGTCGGTGCATGCGGCAGACCTCGGCGTGAACCAGTGGTTCGCCCAGCACCGGACAAGCTTCTGGAACGACACGACAGCCTTCGGCACAGGCCTAGCCGAGACCATCACTGTCGTCGTTGTCACAGCTGTCCTGGCCGCAATTCTGCGCGCGGATCTACCGCGGCATGCACTATCCCAGCGACGTCCTCGCCGGGCTGATGCTCGGCGGCCTGTGGCTATCGTTGGTGGCGAGCACATTCCTTCCGCAACGCCCGTGGGGGCAAGCTGCCGTCGGACAGCCAGCCGGACCGTCGGCGAACCGCCGCCTCCGGAACTGAGTTCCCGATTGGGCGGGTGCCAGGATTCCGGCCAGGGAGCAGCACGCCATGATGTAGCTGTTCAGCCGGGCGTGGTGTACTGCTCGGCGCGTGACGAGAAGTAGGCGATCTCGGCGGTAGGCCTCTGCGGCGGCGGTGTGACGTCCGAGTCTCGCGAGTGTGTGGCCGCGGGCGGCGTGCCAATGGTGCTGGCGGGCCAGGCCGGGTTCGCCGGCGAGGGCTTCGAGGTGGTCGAGGCCGGGCCTGCGGGCCCTCATGCCAGGAGATCGCGATGGCTCGGTTGAGGGCGACGACGGGGGTCGGGGTCAATGCGGACAGCTCGTCGTAGAGCAGGCGCACCTGGCGCCAGTCGGTCTCCTGAGCAGATGGCGCCTCGTCGTGCAACGCGGCGATTGCGGCCTGGACGGACCAGCTGTTGGGTGGGTGGTGGCGTAGGGCCTGTGTTGTCAGCCTGGCGCCCTCGTCGATCATCGAGGTATCCCAGAGGCCGCGGTCCTGGTCTTCCAGCGAGACGACGGTGCCGTGGTCGTCGACCCTGGCCTGACGCCTGGCGTCAGTGAGCAGCATGAGCGCGAGCAGGCCAGTGACGCGGGGCTCGCCGGGCATCAGCCGGCGGAGGATACGGGCGAGCCGGATGGCCTCGTCCACCAGATCGCATCGGATCAGATCGTGGTGGCCGGTGGCCGCGTAGCCCTCGGTGAAGATGAGGTAGACGACGTGCAGAACCAGGCCCAGACGGCCTTCGAGCTCGCCCGGGCCGGGCACGCGGAAGGGGATGCGGCTCTGCTGGATCTTGCGCTTGCCGCGGGTGAGGCGCTGGGCCATGGTGCCCGGCGGGACGAGGAAGGCCTGTGCGATCTCAGCGGTGCTGAGGCCCGCGATGTAGCGCAGGGTGAGTCCGGTCTGCGCGTCCAGGTCGAGAGCAGGGTGACAGCACGCGAACATGAGCTGCAACCGGTCGTCGGGGATGTGCTCGTGCTCTGGGACCGGCTCTGTGCGGCGCGCCGGGTCGGCATCGGCGTGCAGAGTGGCGAGCTTCGTGGCCAGCGTGGCGTCCCGCCGGATCCGGTCGCCAGCCATGCCAGCGGCTCGCGCGGGACCCCGGAGCGTGGCCAGGTCTCTACCGCTGCCAGAAGGGCCTCAGCGGTAACCTCCTCGGCGAGATCGAGGTCGCCGAATCGGGCCGCGAGCAGGGCCAGCAGACGGCCGCGCTCCTCTCGGAACACTGCCTCGATCGGTTCGCCTGCCGGCCCCATCGCCTTGGTCCTCAGAACTCGGCGAGCGGGCGCACCTCGACGCGCCCGTACTTCGCGCCCGGACACCTGGCCGCCCAGTCAAGCGCTGCGTCGAGGTCGGGGACGTCGATGATCTGATAGCCGCCCAGGTACTCGCGGGACTCTGCGAACGGCCCGTTGGTCACCAGCCGCTCGCCAGCATCGTTGACCTGCACCTGGGTGGCGTCCTCAAAAGACTGGAGCACTGCGGAGTCAACGTGCACGCCGGCCTGCCCGAGCTCCTGCTGGTACTGCATGAACTCCTCCGCCGAGGGTGCTCCGCTGCTCGGCGGCGGGGGCATGCCCTCGCCCTTGCGGAAACCCATGATCAGCAGCATGTACTTCACGCTAAGCCCTTCCCTTCGTCCGGCGGTTCAGACACCAGCTAGGAGACGGTTAGAGAACCGCGCCATCGACACCAGGAACGAACAAATTTCGAATCCCGCCGAGTAAGTCACCCCCACCCAGCAGCACGTCCCGCTCTTGGTCCGGGCGGAAGCCGGGCAAGCAGCCCGGCGCTCCGTCCTCCACTCTGCGCCAGTCTCCTGATCCTGATGACACGGTGACCTGCGGCCCGGCCGCGTGCGGGTCCTGCGGCGCAGACCTCGCGGATGCTCCGGTGATCGCAGTGAAGAAGAGGCAGGTGTTCGAGGCGGCGCCTCCGCCGCCGCCGAGTGTGATCGAGTACCAGGTGGTGGCGAAGAAATGCCCGGCGTGCGGGGAGACGGCCACCGGCGCAGCGCCGGCCGGTATCACCAGCCTGGTCCAGTACGGGCCGGGGGTGCACGCGATGGCGGCGCTGGCGGTCTGCGCGAACTACCTGCCGTTGCCCGCGCCGCGAGGCTGGTAGCCGCCTTCACCGCGGTGAACGTCTCGGCCGGGTTCGTGGCCGGAGTGGGATGCGCGACATCCGCGCCGGCGAGGAACTAACAACCGACTACGCGCTGTTCGACGACTCCGAGGAGCGGATGGAATGCCCTGCGGCTCGGGGTCCTGCGGGCGCGTGATCACAGGCCGCGAGTGGCAGCATCCAGACCTTCAGCCTAAGCACGGCCGCTACTTCTCCACCTACCTGCTTGCCATAGGCCGACTAGCGGTATATAACACTGGCGTGAGTAAACGACAGACTCTTCAGGAGCCGACGTTCCTGATCCTCACGGCGCTGGCGGCCGGAGCCCAGCACGGCTACGGGATCATGACAGATGTTGCGCAGATCTCTGATAACCAGGTAAGGCTGCGGGCCGGAACGCTATATGCGGCACTCGACAGGCTCCTCGGCGACGAGATGATCGCCGTCGACCGGCAAGAGATCGTCGACGGCCGGCTCCGCCGGTACTACCGGCTGACGCCGCGGGGCGCCGATCTGCTGGCCGCCGAGGCGGCCAGGATGCAGGCCAACGCCCGCGTCGCCGCCCGCAGGCTTAAGAACATTACGCCTGGCCCTGCGACTGCGCTCGGCCAGGGCCCGGAGCCCGGCCATGGCCGGGAAATCAAACGGATCGGGCTCGCCGGTCTCGCCGGGGACCAGGCATGAACGGGGCCACGCCCCTCGAGCGCCGGTACCGGAGGCTGCTCGGCTGGTATCCGGCCCCTCATCGCGCCGCCTATGGCGAGGAGATGATCGGCGTGCTGCTTGCCGCAGCCTCAGACGGGCGGCGCCGCCCGGGAATGGCGGACACCGTCGACCTCGTCAAGGGCGCCGTGCGCGCCTGGCTGCGCGCCGCCGTCATCGGTGCTCCCGACCCTGGCTGGCGTGACGCGCTGGCCGCGGCCAGCCTTCTTGCCGCGCCGCTGATGATCGTGCTGCTGCTCGGCCAGAACCTTGGATGGATCGCCTCGCTTGTCTGGCACACCGCATCCGAGACGAGCGGTGTACCGGGCGCGCTATGGCCGCTCGCCGTTCTCCTGCTGCCCCTGGGCCTTGGCCTCCTTGGACTAGCACGCACCGCGACCGTTGCCGCCTTCTTGCTTATGGTCTGGGTGATCGTCCAGGCCGCGCTCGGTCAGCGGCTTCAGGAGCCGCGCCTCGCGGGCTACCTGGTCCTGCTCGGCGTCCAGGTAGTTGCGCTTGCCCGATCGCCGGGTCCCAGGCGCGGGATCGAACTCGTGTCCGCCCGGGCAGTTTTGCTCGCCGCTCCGTGGCTGGCCACCGCCGCCTACGCGGGCGGGATTATGCCCACGCACTATCCTGTACCGCTCATTGTCGCCGAAATCGAGATCGGCCTGGTGGCGCTGTCCGGGCTGCCTGCCCTGGCTGTGCCGGCTGGTCGCCGCCTGCTGTGGCTGCTCGTCGCGATCCCAGGCTCGGCGTTCGTCGTCTCGCTACTGACTTTCGCCAACGTCAGCTTCTATGCGATGAGCTTCGCCGCATCTCAAGTTGCGCTGTACCTGCCGCCTATGATCCTGGCAGGTCTGGCAGTTATGGCCGCTAGGCGCCTCAATGGCCCCGGCGGAGGGCTTGCCGGAGGTGCGGCATGAGCCATCGCGAAGCGCTCGAACGACGGTACCGCCGGCTACTGGCCTGGTATCCCGCCGACCACCGTCGCGTGCATGCCGAGGAGATGGTCGGCGTCCTGCTCGCAGCCGCACCGCAGGACCGGCGACGTCCCAGCATCGCCGATGCCCTGGACCTGATCAAGGGCGGACTTCAGACCAGGATTCGTCCTGGCCGCTCCGAGGGTCTTGATGCCGGCTGGCATGACACTCTCGCAGTCGCCAGCATCGTCATTCCGACCCTGCTTTTCATCTACTTCGCCATCTGGCTGTGGATTCGGGTATCCGACCTGTCGATTTTCGTAGTTCTGCTATTCATTGCCCTTCCTCCGGCCCTCGCGTTGCTGAGATACCGGCGTACGGCGATACTGATGTCCCTCGTGCCCGTGCTCTTCTTCGGCTTCCTAGGTGCCCAGTTCATTGGGCACATCACTTGGATCTCCGGGCAAGTGGCCGGCTTGTTCCTCGCCTTTCTGCTCACGGCGCTGGCCATCGTGCTCTCTGCCGGGCCTGCTCGCGGACTGCAGATCATGAGCGCCAAGAACTGGACCGTCGTCTGCGTGATCGGGCTGGGAGTAATAGTCCGAGAACCCGTCGTCGGGCGCCTTTATCTGCAGCCCGGGATACAGCCTTCGCCGGGCTGGTGGATCATCCCGCTCGGCGCGGCGGTAATCGCCGCCGCGCTCGGGCTCATATACACGCTGCCCTCGCCGGTCGGGAAGCGGCTGTTGATGCTCCTCGCCATCCCGGCTTACCCGAGCCTCGTATCGATCGCTGCGGGCGGATACGCCGCCACCGCGCAGCACGAGGTGATCTACCTCCCAACGCTGGCGATCGTCGGCCTCGCAGCCGCCAGAGCCTGGCGATCACGACGCCGGAGCCACAGCTAGACGCCGGTCGGCGTGGCAGTTCAGCGGCAGCACCATGATGCCGCCCGCGCCTGCTAGACGGGCGGTTGGCGCCCGCTAAGCCGGGTCCTCTTCTAGGGACTGCTGGATCTTGTTCAGGCCGGCGAGCCAGCGGTCAGGCTCGGCAGCGCGGCCCGCGTACATACGGGCGACGTCGGGATGCGGCAGGATCAGGAACCGGCCGTCCGCGATCCCGGCCATGACCGCGTCGGCCACGTCGTCCGGCATGATCGCGTCGGCGCCGAGGAGCTTCTCCATTTGCGGGTCGGTGCCGTCGAACATCCCGGTCCGCACTCCCATCGGGCAGATCGCCTGCACGGTCAGGCCCCGGTGCCGGTGTGTTAGCGAGAGCCATTCGGCGAACGCGAGGGCTCCGTGCTTGGTCACCGAGTACGACGCGGACCCGGGGGTCGCCAGCAAGCCGGCCGCGGACACGGTGCAGATCAGGTGCCCGCTGCCCCGTTCGAGCCACGCGGGCAGCAGCAGCCGCGCGGCGCGGACGTGGGCCATCACGTTGACGTTCCAGGAGTCGGACCAGTCCGCCTCGCTAGCCTCGGGGCCGCCGCGCCGCGCGATCCCGGCATTGGCGCAGTACAGGTCGATCTCGCCAAGCTCGGCCCGCGCCGACCCGATCAGAGCCGCGACGCCATCCTCCGAGGCCGCGTCCGCTGGCACCGCGATCGCCCTGCCGGCGCCGGCCTGGCCGCATGACTCGGCCACGGCGGTAACCGACGCGGCGTTCAGGTCGTTCAGCACGACCCTGGCGCCCTCGGCCACGAACCGCCGCGCCAGCGCGGCGCCGATGCCGCTGCCGGCGCCGGTCACCACCACTCCCGCTCCGGCGACCGACTTCATCACTGACCTCCCGAGTGCCCGTTCGCCTGGCGGGAGCAATGCCGCGCCCGACCTGGGATGCCCCGACCTGTGATGCACTGTACAGATCGCCTGTTTCGAGGTCGACCTTCCCTGCCGGGCCGGACTACGGCAGGCTTGGTTACCGGCCCAGATTGCTGTTCCATGCCACGGGAGGTTAGCTATGCCGGTCCTTGACGCGCTCGTCGCTGCGCTGCGCCTGAGCACCATCGACGTGATCGACCTCACCGCTCCGCTTAGCCCGGAGACGCCCCTGATCAGGCTGCCCGAGCCGTTCGGCAACACGATCGGGTTTTCCTTGCAGGAGATCAGCCGGTACGACGACCGCGGGCCCGCCTGGTATTGGAACAACATCTCGACGGGCGAGCATGCCGGCACGCATTTCGACGCTCCCATTCACTGGGTCACCGGGCGCGACGGTCTCGATGTAGCACAGGTTCCGGCCAGTCACCTGATCGCTCCGGCCGTGGTGCTCGACTTCAGCGCTGAAGCCGCAGCCGATCCTGACTTCCTGCTGGAGGTCGATCACATCAGAAAGTGGGAGGGCGAGCACGGATCGCTTCCTGAGGGCGGCTGGCTGCTGTACCGGACCGGCTGGGACGCGCGGTCGGGTACCCAGGAGGAGTTCCTGAACGCCAATGAGACCGGACCGCACACGCCGGGCGTCTCGGTCGAGTGCGCGCGCTGGCTGGCCGAGCACGCGCCGATCCTGGGCTTCGGGGTGGAAACAGTCGGGACCGATGCCGGGGCCGCGCACTCGTTCGACCCGCCGTTCCCCTGTCATGCCTCGCTGCTCGGCGCCGGGAAGTACGGGCTGACTCAGCTGCAGAACCTGGCGACGCTGCCGACCACCGGCGCGGTCGTGATCGCTGGCCCGCTCCCGATTGTCGGCGGCTCTGGCAGCCCCTGCCGCGCGCTCGCCCTGGTCGAGCACGCCTGATGCTCGTCAGCGACGCGGTCGCGGCCGTCCTTGCCGACTTCGGGGCCGACACCGTCTTCGGGGTGGTCGGCAGCGGCAACTTTCATGTGACCAACGCGCTGATCGCCCGCGGTGCCCGGTTCGTGGCGGCACGGCACGAGTGCGGCGCGGCCAGCATGGCCGACGGCTGGGCGAGGATCTCGGGCCGGCCAGGCATCGTGTCCGTGCACCAGGGTCCCGGTCTCACCAACGCTATGACCGGCATCACCGAAGCGGCCAAGAGCCGCACCCCGATGCTGGTACTCGCGGCCGACGTGGCAGCGAGCGCGGTGCGGTCCAATTTCAGGGTCGATGTGGCGGGGCTGGCGAGCGCGGTCGGTGCCGTGCCAGCTCGGCTGCACTCGGCAGAGTTCGCCGTCGACGACACGGTGCGGGCATACCGGACCGCGGTGGAGGACCGCAGGACCGTCATCCTGGCCCTGCCGCTCGACGTTCAGGCCGCCGAATGTGCCGCGCCGCCGGTCGAGCTGCTGGACGCCGCGAAAGCCGCGGCTAGCACGAGCGCGACCGCCGCAACCTGGTCGGCGTTGACTGGATCCGCCAGGGACCAGGCACGCGGGCCAGGCGAACGGGCGCGGCTGCTGCGAGAGTCGG
>Ga0209240_1000973_pt1 | contig 11542 bp, 11 predicted proteins | sample GraSoi_2013_80cm_FD_185828 | JGI IMG/M metagenome (GOLD analysis project Ga0209240, IMG submission 185828) | Grasslands soil microbial communities from the Angelo Coastal Reserve, California, USA - Sample 9_17_2013_80cm (SPAdes) (version 2) | ecosystem: Environmental > Terrestrial > Soil >... | reverse complement strand
AATTCGCCGTCGAAGCGGCGGAAGCGGCCCTCCACTTCGTACGGCTTTACAGAATTCAAAGCTTCCCGGAATGTTTCGAGAATTCGTGGCAGGTCGTCTGAATGAATCGCAACCTGCCATCCCGAGCCCAAAGCTTGCTCCGCAGATAGACCCGTATAGTCCAGCCAGCGCTGATTGAAAAACTCTGCCGAGCCGTCTGGACGAGCGGACCACGCCAACGTAGGGATGGTGTCGACTACGAGGCGAATGTCCTGTACATCTCCAGATTCTTCGAAGCCATGCTGCATAAGGATGCCATTGCGCGGATTATAGACCCATATGGCGGACCAATCGGACCGAAATTGCACTGTTCCTGCCCGCCAGGGGAAGGGCTGTCACGCGGATCACGACTTCATCTCAACTCGATGAGTGTTTGCAGCACGGTGCCTTCTAGCACGGTGCGGAATAGTGCTGCGCGAGGCATCACTTCTCCTATGCAGTTTTCAGGCGTTTGCCCGCGGGATCTAGCTGACGAAGTCCATGCCATCGAGCAGCGTTCGGCGTTTCGAGTCCGAACTGATCGAGAACCCGGGCAACAATGTGGTCTACCATCTCCGCCAAAGTCTTGGGATGGTTATAAAAAGAAGGTACTGGCGGAATCATCACCGCGCCCATTCGACTCAGCGCTAGCATGTTTTCAAGGTGAATGTCGTTGAAGGGACTTTCGCGCGGAAGAAGAACCAGCTTTCGCCGTTCCTTCAGCACTACGTCCGCCGCGCGTCCGATTAGGTCGGCAGCATATCCACTGCGAATGGCTGCAAGCGACTTCATACTGCACGGAGCAATGATCATTCCATCTGTTTTGAACGACCCACTCGAAATGGATGCAGCAAGATTGCTATTGAGGTGAATCTCTGTGGCTAACGCCTCTACCTCTGACGAAGTAAACTCTGTTTCGTGCTGTATGGTTATCCTCGCCCATTTGCTCAGGATCACCTCAGTTTTAACGTCTAGCTCTCTAAGAGCTTGAAGTATACGGATTCCGAAGATTGCCCCGGTTGCTCCCGTAATGCCTACTACAACCCTCATTTTGACCTCACGTCCTAGAGCCCTTCGTGTGCACCTCGGGGCTATCTCTTAATGAGGTCCGGCACCGTTGGCACGACTTGGAAAGTTGCCATATCTTCCGGCTTGAATTTGAAATTTGGATCGTACTTTTTCGGATCCGTAATGAAATCTGGTTCAGTCGATCGCCAGGCGAAAAAACAGGTCGGGCATCGATAGATGACCCACACACCCGGATCCGGCGATTTCGTGAGTTCTTCCGTCTTATCGGTTTCGCACCGGGGGCACATCGGCAATTTTTCAGCGGTCATCTCGAACCTCCCTGTTTGGCAGCGCTGGCCACCATTTCTCCTATTTGTTTCATCCACTGTTGTGTTCCAGCCGGATCGCGAAGCTCCTGGCTATAATGCCCGTGGGTCTCAGGCGCCTTGGGAGTCGTTGCATCGATTACCATCTTGTACGTCATCCCCTCCGGGTCCGACCCAGGATCTAACGAAAGCACTGACATGCCTGGAACGACGACCAGATCAAACTGCGGATTGAATTTGGTTGAAAGGGCCCACATTACCTGCGGTAAGTTATACGGATCGACGGTTTCATCGACGACAATCACCACCTTGGCGTAGCCCATTCCGTGCGGAGTTGAGAAGACGCGCAGACCGACTGCCTTGGCGAATCCGCCAAAACGTCGTTTGGTCGAAATGATCACCACCAACCCATGCGTGTAAAGAGCATTCACGGAGACAATTTCCGGGAAGTTCTCTTTGAGTTGCACGTAGAGCGGTGCTCCCGTATTGATGCCGAGCAGATAGTCGATCTCTGTCCATGGCATGCCTATATAGAGATGTTCGAAGATTGGGTTTTTCCGGTGAGAGACTCTGTCGATCTCGATCACCGGCATGTTGCGTGCACCAGAATAGTGACCGGTAAATTCGCCGAAGGGGCCTTCGGCCTCTCTCACCCTCGATTTGATCTTGCCTTCGAGGACGAACTCCGATCCCCAGGGGGCATCGAGACCTGTCAGCTCAGTGGCGGTAATGCGATAAGGCTCGCCCTGCAAAGCGCCAGCCATTTTGTATTCCGATTGGTCGTAGAGAATGGGCATCCCGGATACGATGCTCATCAGGGGATCGTTTCCGAGGCAAATGGCAACCGGAAGATCTTTGCCTTGCTCTTCTGCTCGCGCGAGGTGAATTGCGATGTCATGTTCCGGAATAGGCTGAATCCCGATTCGATTACGGCCTTTTACTTCGAGCCGGTACATGCCGCAATTCTGTGTATCTATGTTGTCCCAGTCGTTCAGATCACGCGAAACGACGGTGGATTTATCGATATAGAAGCCCCCGTCGCCTTGATTTAGCCGGAGCAGGGGCATCAGGTCGTACAGGTTGATGTCCTTATCTATAACAACTTCCTTCCAAGGCGCATCTGCGCGCCTTTCAATCTTTCCCGGATAGGTCTGATACCGTTTCACGAACTCAAAGAATTGTTCTTTGAGGGGCGTGTCCTTGGCCATGCCGATTGCGAGTGCATGGTTCGGCCAGGAAGCATGCACGTTCATAGCAATCTTCGCCGTCGTATACCCTTTGATGTTCTCAAAGAGCAGCGCCGGCGACTGGTCGCCCAGTTTTGTTCCCGCGCAAGCGGCGGAAGCAATATCTGGCTCGGGCAGAACGGGCTCACTGATTCTGAGCAATTGCCCATTCTTCTCGAGGACATTAAGAAATTCGCGTAGACCCTTGTAAGCCATATACAACAACTCCTTTTCAACTGTTCTGAGTGGCACACCGCATGTACATATCCGGCAAAATTCGGTTGAGACAGGTTAATTTTGGGAAGTGTGGATATTGCGCGCCTCGGTGCTTGTGCCGTTCCATTCGTACTTGGTTGTTTGCTTCAGTCCGATGATGCTGAGCACTCTGTGGGCAAACTCCTCGACGATACTTTCCACCGTTGATTGTCCGTTGTAGAACGTTGGTGTGATGGGAAAAATGATCGCGCCAGCTTCGGTCGCCGCCGCCATATTTTTGATGTGAATGAGATTCAGCGGAGCCTCGCGCACGCAGAGAACCAGTGGAATCCGTTCTTTCAATGCAACATCAGCAGCCCTCTCTATGAGATCGGTTGCAGCACCCGATGCGATGCGCGACAGCGCGCCAACAGCAAGAGGCGCTATGATGACGGCCGTCGTCGGATAGGAACCGCTCGTGACAGGAGAGCTTAAGTCCCGATCGTTCAGGACACTGACCTTCTTTGCATTCTTGCCCGCGATCTCCGGTATCATCTCTGCTGGGTTTTCCACGCCCCACTCCAACTGGAGCAACCTATGCCCGTTCGGCGATGCAACGACATTGATATGCTCCACTCGATCGTCGCCTGAAAGTAGCTTCAGCAATGTCCGGTGAACAATCGTGCCGCCGGCTCCTGTGTACGCTAACGTGATGTTGTGCTTGTTCGACATACAGTTCCCTCGTTTCAGTCTTCAGCCACTTATCCAGTTACTGAACTCGTTTCAATGCGCGGCGCAACTTCTTTCGCCCATGGAACACTCGGGCTTTCACCGCCCTACCGAGACCCCATCATCCGAGCGGTTTCTTTTGTGGATAACTCACCGAACTCTCGCAGCTCGATCGCCCTTCGGCTTCTCGGCGTCAAGTTAGCCGTAGCCGCGGATAGAATTCGGCGGCGCTCACCTTGCAAAAAGGCAGTCTCGGGGCAGACTCGTGAATCGGGCATCTTCAACAGGAGCGCGGTCTCTTTATTCCCGCTTAAGTCGTCGATCGGTACCTCGCGCCGCCCGCGACCTCGATTGTCTCGAACTCCTGCAGGCGCATCGTCCCGAACTGCTTATTGCGGTCCGCGACTTATTCGCTCATTCATGAACAACCACATCTTTCCGCGTGACTTGGATTCTTTCCTGCTAAACAAGTTGCCGAGGCGTGAGAACGTCCGTGAGACCGATTCGGCGCAACAACTCCGCACGAACCCGGTCGCACACCATGTTTACGACCTCGGCTCCATCCTGTGTGGGATCGACGTGCACACGGAAAGGCCGTTTGCCGAAAGGAGCATCCACAATCTTCACGATTGCCTCCCCGACCGCGGTGACATCCGCTTCCGGTGGAACAATCGAGGCAAAGCCCTTCATCACATCATCTGCGAAGTCTTTGTACGGTCCGTTGTCATACTCAGCGACACGCTGAGTATCGGCAGGCCTGCCGGAGTGAGCGAAATGGTTTGTTCCTCCGGTGAACGCGCCAGGAACGATAATGGAAGTCTCGATGCCCCAGCGGGTGAGCTCGCGCGCCGACACCACCGCCAGCGCATCCATCCCCGCCTTTGCTGCAAAATAAGGTGCGAGGTAGGGAGGAGTACCACCGGCCGAGCTGCTGCTCGACACCCAGACCACCAATCCCTGCTTTTGCTTCCGCAACTGCGGCAGAGCAGCACGATTGACGCGCTGCGTGCTCAGTACGTTGACGTCATACAGTTCCGCGAGCTGTTCCGGGGTGAACGCCTCGAGCGGGCCGAACACCATGTGGCCCGCGTTGTGCACCACCACATCCAAACGCCCGTTATCATCGATGATCCTCTTGACCGCGGCATTCGCTGACGTATCCGATAAAACATCCAGTTCGACCGTGCGCAGGTCCGCTTTGTTGTCGGCCGCAAACTTCGCGGCCTCTTGCACCTGCCCCTTATTGCGACCGGAGGTGTCGCGCATGCTTGCGTACACAACGTGTCCCGCTTTAGCGAGTGCTCGTGCCGCAAGCGCACCGAAACCGCTGGAAGCCCCCGTAACGACAATTACCTTCTTCATAGTTCTTCTCCTTTCGAGTAATGGTTTTCTTTTTTAAGAAAGACTTGCAGCAGAAGGACCCTGATTTAGATCATTCCGCCATTCGCGCGAAGCACCTGGCCATTGATCCAACCCCCATCGGGGCCAGCCAGGAAAGAGACGGCCGCCGCAATGTCCCGAGGCGTGCCGAGCCGCTCAAGCGGATTCATCTTTGCCATGTGATCGATGAGTTCCTGCGATTTTCCGTGCAGGAAGAGATCCGTGGCGGTAGGCCCCGGCGCTATGGCGTTTACCGTAATCGTCCGCCCACGCAGTTCTTTCGAAAGGATCCCCGTCAGTGCCTCGACGGCTGCTTTTGTCGCGGCGTAAACGCCATAGGTTTCGAGCTTGAGTCCGACAACGCTCGTGGAGAAGTTGATGATCCGCCCATCCTTGCGGAGGCGTTTGGCTGCTTCCCGGAGTCCATTGAACGTGCCTTTTAGGTTGACGGCGATTTGCCGATCGAAAGCCGTGTCATCAGTGCTGGCGATACTCGACAGCAGCATGATGCCGGCATTGTTGACCAGGACGTCGACTCCTCCGAATTCCTTTTCCGCGACTTCGAACAGCCGCGAAACCTCGTCCGCCTTGCTGACGTCAGCTTTTGCGGAGATCGCGTGCCCTCCCGCCGACGTAATCTTGTTGACGAGTGCAAAAGCTTCCGCTTCGCTGCCTGAATAGTTTACAACTACGGAAAAACCGTCCTTTGATAACCGCTCGGCAACTGCTGCGCCTATGCCGCGGGATGCTCCAGTAATGATTGCTGTCCTTGACATGGATTCTGCTTCTCCTATTCGTTTTCTGTCTCGTGTGTCATTGCTCGTTCGTATCTCGTTTTCTGTAAGTGGGGCGACAACATCGAGTTTTGCTGCTGCCCCCGTGTATAAGTTATTGCTCTAATGCATCGCGGATTGTGTTACTGGATTGCTTCAGAGCCGCTTGGACTCCTGCTACGTCATCGGCAGCTCCCGTGGTCGTCGTACGCGGTGTTCGCCTTCGTCGTTCTCGAGAATGAGCAGCTTTGGTTTCATCTCGCCGGGGGATTGGGACAGCCTTTCCTTGTGCGCGGCTCCGGATTCCGCGGAGATCTTTTTGGGAAGAGGAGTCTGCTCCTTCTCCGAAACGTGCTTTAGCGACGATAACCACAGGTCATGACCCCGATGCATCGCGTTAGGATCATTCTTGCGGAACTCCACTGCTCCCGCCCCTCTCACGACCTCCTCGGTAACGACACGCAACCCGCTGGTGCTTTGACCATCGCGCGAAACATCCGCAATTTGCATTTCAAGAACATGTTCATCTTCTGCTCCCGCTTTCTTGCGGAGCGACTCCGTTGGCGTTTCTTGTCGAGAAGCTTTCAAATTGCGTGACCTCATCCTCCCGGCTCCTCGCTTTTTTGAAGGTGGATATAAAGGGCTATGTGCTCCAACTCTCGTTCGGCCCGAAGCCAGTCATCCATCTCGTGACCGCTTTGCCCACCGCGCTCGACATAGAGTTCGTAGGCTCGGCGCCTGATTTGCTCCTCGCGCGAGAAATCTGCTGGGAAAGGCCCCACAGGTTGATTCGAGTTTTTGTTGCCGTTCTGAGACATACTCAATTCCCCCCTAGTTGATCGTTCCCGGTTCTCGGGGCGTTCTTTATTTTTTCCGACCGAGATACCCTTATTCCTCATCGCTGGCACGCATCTGACAAAGCGCACGTCTCGTCGGCCGATCGAGCCACACAGATGAGTCTCAACGTGGACGACTTTCGCAACGCAACTTTGGCGTGGAATAGGCGTCCTTTGGCCGCGGACACCGAGATTCCCATGATTTCTGCGGTTTCCCGCATCGAGCGTTCTTCCAGTCTCTGAATCTTGACAGCCTCTCGGAGAGCGGGTCGCAGGCTCTGGATCGCTTGCTTCAGAATTCTTTCTTCCTCCCCCAGCGCGTAGCGCCTCTCTGGATCCGGCGCACGATCCGCTATTTGGCAACCCAGACCATCCATGCCAAAACCATTGGTATCCTCAACGGCAATCTCAGCCGAGACTCGTCTCTTTCGGAGAATCATAAGTGCCGAGTTGATAGCAATCCGCGTGAGCCAGGTTGAAAAACTGGATCTTCCATCGAAATCCTTGAGATGGACGAAAGCATTCAGAAAGCACTCTTGCGCTGCGTCTTCCGCGTCTTCACGGTTTCGCATGATCCGGCGAGTCACACAGGAGACTTTTTTCATATCGCGTTCGCAAAGCTCCCCGAAGGGAGCTCTTCGCCCACTTTTGGCGGCTGCGATCAACTGGTCCTCGCTCCACGCTCGAAGATCGCTAACTGCTGCGGCATCGGTCTGCGCTGAAAAAAATGTACTCATCACTAGGCTGAACCTCCTCTTTCGAACCGAAACTGTCAATTGCTGGCCTCCTTAATCTTTTTCCCTTTCCATCCACTCGCGGACATACTCCGGACAGTTCTCCAGCTTCATCCCATGCGCCTCGCAATCTCTTAGAAACTTCACTGCATCGCGATCTGCCAGCCTCACGTCTTGTAAGTCCAAAACGATGGTTCTGTAGTCCGCATCAAAGAGCGCCTTCAACTCCGCGATCTCCTCCGCCATCATGTGTCCACTTAGCGTAAAAACCATGATTCCCTGCCGCACCGATCGCTCGATCCTCAAGGTCATTGTTATGTTGTTGGGCCCAGCCAGCCATGGCGTTGCTGCGTTGTTGCCATCGCGGCTCTCGGCTGACAAAGATGCAACACGGAGGCCACATGCAAGGCACTGAAACGAAAGGCTTAGAGGAGAAATTGGAGTGACGGAATTCCGGGAAGTGCCGGATTCCCGGGAATTGAAAGGAGGGACTTACAACTACTTGGAGATAAACCTGTGTTTCTTGATCCCCAGGTGCTTAATTTTCGTGTCCAGCGTCGATCGGGGAATTCCGAGTTTCGCTGCCGCCCCCTGTGGGCCGGCGACTTTCCCGTTGCTTTCAGCTAAGGCCGTTTCAATAATTTTTCTCTCCTGATTCTGGAGAGTGTCTTGCAAAGGACCTGGCAACTCTTGCCGAGCTGCCTCATGGCTGGCCAGCCAAGCCTTTTCGATCCAAAAAGTGTCTCCGCCGCACAAGATCACCGATCTTTCAACAATATTTTGCAACTCGCGGATATTTCCCGGCCATGGATACGATTGGCACCGCTCCAGCGTACTCTTGTCGATTTTGCGAATTTGTTTCCCCATTTTCTCCGCGTACCGTTTCACGAAGTACTCGACCAACATCGGAATATCCTCCGTCCGTTTGCGGAGAGGAGGCACCTCAATCGGGAAAACGTTAAACCGGTAAAACAAGTCGGCTCGAAACGTTCCCGCGGCAATGGCTGCCGTTAAATCGCGGTTGGTTGCGGCTATGACGCGAACGTCGGTGGGAATAATTCGGTTACCTCCCACTCGTTCGAACTGCCGCTCCTGCAGTACTCGCAGCAACGCAATCTGGGTCTCTGCGGGAAGCTCGCCAACCTCGTCTAGAAAGATCGTACCCGAGTGCGCCATTTCAAAGCGGCCCTGGCGACGCTGCACCGCGCCAGTGAAGGCGCCTTTCTCGTGGCCAAACAGCTCCGACGCGATCAAGGAGGAAGGAATCGACGCACAGTTTACGCTGATGAACGCCTGGCCGGAACGTCGCGAGTGCTTGTGTATGGCGCGAGCAATCAATTCTTTTCCGGTGCCGGTTTCGCCGGTGATAAGCACCGTGGAATCGGTGGGCGCCACTTTTACAATGCTGGAGAGCACAGTTTGCAGGGCCGGTGACGAGCCCACAATTTCCTCAAACATGAACGCGTGATCGATTTGCTCCCTGAGCGCAAGGTTTTCGTCACGCATGCTCTCCTCGGCTCGCTTGCGATCCTCGATATCCGTCCCAGTCGCATACCATCGAATAATGTGCCCCTGGTCGTCGCGAAGGGGATTGTAGCGGACAAGAAACCAGCGATACTTACCGTCTTTTCCAAGCTCTCGTTTCTCAACTTCAAAAGGCTTACCGCGCGCGAGCGTCTCATTGCGCTTCTCAAGCAGCCTCTCCACATCCTCCGGGTGGAAGATCCGTGCGGGAAAGTCTTCTCTCTGCACCTCCTCCAAAGTGAGACCGGTGTAATCGAGCACTGCCTGATTTGCATAAAGGGCCGTCCCATCCGGGCGGAACACGTAAATAAAACTGGCGATGGCGTCGGTCATCCGCCGAAGCTCGGTTTCCTCCGCCTTTATTTTCTCAAACGCAGCCTGCAGAGCCGCTCTCGCTTCGTGCTGCTCGGTGACATCCATCGTCGTACCGACTAATTCAGTGACATCACCGGAAGCATTCAACACCGGGTGTCCGACCACATGAACGTACTTGGCCGTGCCGTCTGGCAGAAGAAGCCGATGGTCGATCTCAAAGTCAGTCCCGCCCCGAATGGCTCGCTCGACCACACGTGGGTGATCCGGCGCGTACTCCGGGTGCAGCCGCCGGGCTACCTCCATGGGGGATGGTGGCGTGGGTCCAGGATCGAGGCCGAAGATCCGGTACATCTCTTTTGACCAATAGACGTTTGACCAATAAACGTTTTCCTTCTGAGAGACCTGCGCCGCCCAACTGCCTGTATGGGTCAATTTCTGTGCTTCCGCTAAATAACTCTCACTCCGCTGTAGAGCTTCTTCGTCGCGTTTGCGTTCTGTCACATCCGCGTCGGTACCAACGTATTCGACAATATTTCCGGTTTCGTCGAGAACCGGGTGTCCGATCCCATGGATGTGCTTTACCGTGCCATCAGTCAACACGATCCTGTAATCTTGCACAAAATCAGCCTTCTCGCTGAATGCCTTGTCGATCCGTTCGTTAAATCTGTCGCGATCTTCCGGGTGCACCAGTCGAAGGAACTCTTCCCGATCTGGAAGGTTGCTTCTTTGAGGATCTAATCCAAAGATTCGTAGCATTTCGTCGGACCAGTAAATACACTTCTCCGCGGCAGGGCTATAGGCCCAACTGCCCGTCTTGGCTAGTCTATGCGCCTCCGCCAGATACGCCTCGCTTCGCCGAAGAGCTTGCTCAGCCCGCTTGCGATCTTCGATGTCGATAGCGGTTCCATACCATCTGACGATCTTCCCGGTTTCATCGCGCAGCGGTACATTGCGAATAAACCACCAGCAATATTCTCCGTCTGCCCGCCGAACCCGCGCTTCACTCTCCGTGGCTTGCCCGTTCTTAACGGCTGTGTGCCAATCGGCGACGACCCTCGTCCGGTCATCGGGATGAAGAACCGCTTCCCACTTCCACCCGGATGCCCCGTCCAAAGTTAAACCCGTGAACTGCAACCAACGATCATTAACGAAATCCACCTCACCCTCGGGCGACGTGCTCCAGACATGCGCCGGAACCGTATTGACCACGTCGCGAAGCTCTCTCTCGCTCCGGCGGGCAGCTTCCGTCCGCTGCTTAATTTCCTCGAAAGCTTTCTCCAATTCAATCCTGGCCTGCGTCTGTTCGGTGACATCTATTGCGGTCCCAACAAATTCCACGAGGTCGCCCTTCTCTTTCACGATGGGACGTCCGATGGCATGTTGGTATTTGATGGTTCCGTCGGGCAGAAGAAGGCGGTAGTGCGCTTCGTAATCAGTTTTCTCCATCACGCATCTCTCAAAGAGATCCCGAACCCGCTTCCGATCCTCAGGATGAATCCTGTTAAACCAAAAGTCAGGGCTTGAACAGTCGTCACCCGGTTTGACGTCAAATGCCCGGTGCATTTCCGGCGAACTCGATACAATCCCGGATGAAACGTCTAGACTCCAACTCCCCGAATGGCCTAGCCTCTGAGCTTCAAGCAGGGACCATTCGCTGCGCCGTAGATTCTCCTCTGCTTTCTTCCGCTCTATCGCGATTCCAGCGATGCTAGTTGCGTTTTCGATTAGGTGGATATCTCTTGGACTTGGGCTTCGCACTGATCGGAAGTAAAACGCAAAGGTTCCAAGAATTTCACCTTGGTGAGATATGATTGGTGCAGACCAGCAGGCGCGAATGCCATGTGCTGCGATTATGTCGCGCACCTGTTCAAGCATTGGGTCCGTCAGAACGTCGCTGACGAAAACAGGCTTGCGCTGGTTTACCGCTGCGCCGCACGATCCGCCCTGTGGGCCAACAACAAATCCGTCAAGCGCTGCAACGTAGGATTCGGGAAGAGTTGGCGCTGCAATAGCCCGCATGTGTACGCGGTCTTGATCAAGAAGCCAAACCGAGCAGAGCATTCCTTCACGATGAGATTCAACAACCCGCGCGACGCTCGTCAGCACTTCCTTCAAAGACGTACCTGCGAGAATCATTCTCAATATTTGGAGAATATCCTCACCCGCGAGGCCTTTCGCCAATGTGCCATCCAACTCCGCATCGGTTGCGCGGACAGGCTGGTGGGAACCATGTTCTCCGGATGCCATCTGCGGATTATAGTCCAACCGGCTATTCCAAGCCTTTTTGGAACTTACGCAAACGCGAGCCAAGCATTTGATTAGCTAAACTGGGCTTACGCCTAGCGTGATTGCCCAAAGCTTCATGAAATAGTGGATCCTAGGTTGAGACTTCTGCGTTTGACGGCAGAGTCCATTTCTTGGTCCATTCATGGTCCAATAATTGTTACTGAGGGTTCCAAAGCGCGGTTTTGGTAGCCA
>Ga0209240_1000972_pt1 | contig 11545 bp, 10 predicted proteins | sample GraSoi_2013_80cm_FD_185828 | JGI IMG/M metagenome (GOLD analysis project Ga0209240, IMG submission 185828) | Grasslands soil microbial communities from the Angelo Coastal Reserve, California, USA - Sample 9_17_2013_80cm (SPAdes) (version 2) | ecosystem: Environmental > Terrestrial > Soil >... | reverse complement strand
TTATTGAACCATTTCACGGTGCCACGCAATTGCTCGCCCTCCCCGACAGACGTATCTCTTTCCGGCCGTAGCCGGTGCAGCCCCAGCAGTCCTGAGCCGGAAATTGCGCGGAGTCTAGCAGAAAGGAGATGCCAGTCAATAGAGGATGAAGACCGACGGACGACGCAAGATAAATATTTGTTAAGATATAAATCGATTTAACTAAGGCTATTTACGTAACCATTATGGAGTCGTAGCCTAGTGTGTACCATCCTGTTTGAATTTCACGGGCCGCAAAATCTGAAGCAGATTGTTGAAATCATCGGTCCACGCGCGCAGATTCGGCGGCACGGCGATCGGCTCGATCAACACATTGGTATCGATGGAGTCGAGAAAATGGCGGTTGCGCGTGACCACCACCCAGTCTGAGGAGTCGATCAATTTGCGGTGATTGTCGTCGTTGATGATCAGCCGCGCGTAGCAGCCCGTTTCCGCGGCCAGGAGCTGCACCACCGGAGGCAGATTCAAGTATGTATTGGATGTGTGCACGGCGAGTATGCCGTCCGGCTTCAGGTGGCGCAGGTACACCGCGAAAGCTTCGCGCGTTAAAAGATGCACGGGAATGGCGTCGCCGGAAAACGCGTCGACCGCCAGCACATCAAACTGTTGCGGCGTTTCATTTTGCAGCGAGAGGCGCGCGTCTCCCAGCACAACGTCGATTCGCGCCGGAGAATTGCGCAGGTAACTGAAGGAGTTACGCGCGATGGCGACAACCTGCGGATTGATTTCGTAGAAGCGGAAGTAGTCGCTGGTCTTGCCATACGCCGCCAGCGTGCCCGCGCCCAGGCCAATCGCGCCGACGCGCTTCGCGTTGGGGCAACAGTGCGTCAGCGCCAGTCCGACGCCGGAATCAGGTCCATAGTACGTGGTGGGCAAGAGACTCGATGGCGGGTTGACGTACTGCGCGCCGTGCTCGATCTTGCCGTGATACAGCGTGCGGTACGGCTCCTTGAGCCAGTTCGCGAATTGCCGCACGCGCAGCGCGCCATAAAAGCTGCGTACGCGCACGATGGTGTCCTTTTCGTATCCGCGCACATTGCGCACCAGCACAAAGGCCATGGCCGCCGCGGCGGCAATCCAGAAAATGCGCACCAGCCACCCTTGCGGCCACAGCGTCACGACGGCCAGCAAAGCCGTGAAGATCAGCGCCAACGGAAGTTCGTAGATCGCGGTGAACAGGTGAGGAGCGGCAAGCCCGACAAAAATCGCGCCGAGGGCGCCGCCAAGGGAAATCATGAGATAGAAGGAGGTGGCGTAGCGGGGCGCCGGCCGCCGAAACGCCAGCTCGCCGTGGCAAAACCAGCAGCACAAAAAGAGTCCGACGCAAAAAATCGGCACGCTGACCTGCACCGATTCCGTGTACGCCGGGTCATAGATCGCGTAGCCCAGGCCGCCCAGCGCAACGGCGAGAAAGCGAACCAGTGGCCAGCGCCAATAAAAGATGCGCTTGCTGAACGCGAGCGCGAACGTCAGCAGGTACAAGGCCAGCGGCAGGACCCAGAGCAGCGGAACCGGCGCCACGTCTTCCAATAATTTGTTGGTGATGGAAAGAAGCAGCATGGAGCTGCACGCCGAAAGGGCAAGCCACAACGCCTTGTCGCGCGGCTTGGGCGCACCGGCGGTTTCGCTCTGCTCTGTTCCCGCTGCGAGGGGCTGCTCACTGCCGGCTCGCGCGAGCCAAGCCGCCGCCGCGCATAGCAGCACAAAAACAACGAAGAGCTCCGACCATAGGGCCGCTTGCTTGTGCGCAGCCAGGTGCGGCTCGATCAGCAATGGATAACTCAAAAGCGCAAGCAGGGAAGCGAGGTTTGACAAAGCGAAAAGGTGATAAGGCTCGCGTTGCGCGCTGGCCCTCGCATACCAAATTTGCGCCAAGGGGCTGGTCGCGCTCAGCAGCACGAACGGCAATCCAATGGAGAGGGTCAACAAGAGCAGGATCGTCGATGCCGGATCGGTCGCTGCGCGTCGCAACTGCAAAAAGCGCGGCGCAATCGGAAGAAATAGCAGGCTCAGCAGCAGCAGCACGATGTGCAATTGCGACTGGCGCTCCGGCGTAAGCCGCCGTGAAGTCAGGTCCGCGTACAAGTACCCCAGCAGCAGCGCGCATTGGAAGAACACCAGGCACGCGGCCCACACGGCCGCCGCGCCGCCGAAGCGCGGAAGAATCAGCTTGGCAAAAAGCGGCTCGATAAGAAAAAGAAGAAACGCCCCGAGAAAAACCGTCGAAGGCAAAAGCAAAGAATAGGTCCCGGCAAAGCGATTGGCGACAGCAGAAGTGCCAACAGAGATTTCGGTCGCTCTCTGTGTACTCTGTGTTCCTGCCTCTGTGCCCTCTGTGTTAATTCTTCTTCTTCTTCCCCGCCAAAAAGCGGAAGTAGTAGAGCAATCCGGCGATAGTCTTCGCATCCCGCAGCACGTTTAGCCGGATCATGCGCTCGAGCGCGGCAGGCTGGAAAGTTTTTACCGTAATCCTTTCGTCTTCTTCCGGTTGCGCTTCGCCGGGAGTCAGCTTTTCCGCCAGAAGAATGTACATGCGCTCTTCGAGAAATCCCGGCGTGGGGAAAACATCCAGGAACACGCGGAATCGTTGCGCGCGATAGCCGGTTTCTTCAATCAGCTCGCGCGCCGCAGCTTGCCGCACGCTTTCGCCGGAGTCGATGCGCCCGGCCACCAGCTCCCACAGACATTGCCGCGTCGCATGGCGGTATTGCCGTATCAGCAGAATCCGGCCGTCCGGCAGCACCGGAAGCACAACGACCGATCCGGGATGCGTGATCACGTCGCGAACCGTGCGCACGCCTCCCGGCTCCAGCACTTCGTCGCGCCGCACGCCAAAAACCGGGCCTTTATAAATCATCTCACTGCGCAAAATCTTTGCGACCGAAGGTCCGGGCTTGCGTGGCGGCATAGAAGTGGCTCTCTCCGTTCGCATCATAACGCACGCCCCGCCGAATCCTGTAGCGCAGGGCGGAGTCCGCGGAGCCCTGCGGCTTTTTCGCTAGCGCCAGCTTGGTCGCTCCTTCTACTGCGGTGAATTTACCGCGGGCCGGAATTGCCTGCCGTCGCGAGCCTGCCTATACTGAGCGTGCCGCCAAAATGCCTATCAACGTAATTGTTGTCGACGACGAAAAACCCGCGCGCGACGAGCTGATCTACCTGCTCAAGGGCTTCCAGGAAGTCAGCGTAATCGGACAGGGGAAGAACGGCGTGGAAGCTCTCGCTCTCATCAAGGAGCATTCCCCGGACCTGGTCTTCCTCGACGTCCAGATGCCTGGACTCGACGGCTTCGGCGTGCTGAAAAAGCTAGTGGAACGAAAAATGAAAATGCCGCACGTCGTATTTGCGACGGCGTTCGACCAGTATGCGGTGCAGGCGTTCGACGTGAACGCCGTCGATTATGTGCTGAAGCCGTTCGACAAATCGCGCATCGCCAAAGCCATTCAGCGCGCGCGCAAAATGATGGAGACGCAGACCACCGCGACCGACCGCTTGGAGCAACTCGTCAGCCAGTTGGGTGCCGCCAAACAGAATCCGCCCTCCCCGGCGGTGAAGGTGCTGATTACCACGCAGCAGCGGCTCCTGCTGGTGAACGCCGAGGACATGATTTTTGCTTCCATCGACGGCGGAATGATCACCGTGGTCGCCCGCGAGCTCGAAGGCAGCTCGAACTACCGCACCCTGGAGGAAATGGAGGAAGCGCTAGCCTCGGATGTCTTCTGGCGGCCGCACCGCTCCTACCTGGTGAACATTCATCACATCAAGGAAGTCATCCCCTGGTTCAAGTCCACCTTCATGCTAAAAATGGACGACAAGAAACACACGCAAGTCCCCGTAAGCCGCTCGCAGACCAAGCGCCTCCGCGAACTTTTCAAGGTGTGATGGGAGATTTAAGTTCAATCTCCCATCCATTTCGCACCAGCGACGACTGCGCGGTTGTTACCCGCAGTCGTTGTGTAGGACGTCAGTAGGATCGGCCGACCCTTGGATGCACGGTATCGCGCTTAGATATTCGTAGATGGCGCGCAGGTCGCGGTCCGTCATATTTTTGTAAATGGGCCAGGGCATTACTTGGAGAAGATCTCCGTCAACTGGAGGCGTAGGCGGGAAGCAGTTTGTGGTTCTGGTAGCTGAACAGTTGGGATGGAGATGATCGAAGTCTTTTCCAGTTCTTATAATCTGGACAAACTCCGTAAAGGTGTGGCCGCCTTCAGGCAGCCCGGTTCTATCGGGCGTCAAGTTGCGGGAAATGATGTCTGGAGAAGGTGGCCCCGAAACTTTGCCGAAATTTCTCCCTCCGCCTAAGTAGGTCGCTGGATTGATTTTTTCCGGCTGACCAAAGTACGGGTTGCCGCCTGGAAGGAATTCCGTCTGTGGACCGGCGGAGTGGCAGCCATTGCAATCGGCTTGGGCATTGACGATGTAGCTTCCAAGCCCCACGAGTTCGTGGTCTTTGCCCTTCAGATTCAGAGGAACCGGTGCGATCTGGAATCCCTTGCGAACCTTGGACTCGTTGCGATCGTTGTCGTCATCATCGCCGGCCCTTACAGGTCGGGAACTGCTCAGCATTGTGGCGAGAACGATCGCGGCAAGAATCGCAATAGCTCCCGCAGGCTTACCAATTTGCTTTAGTGTCATACGATTTTCTCTCCTGAAGAAAAGAATAGATCTGTCTAGGTTGGTTTTCGGGCCGGGAATTGGGATGGAGTGTACACCTTGGCGCTGCGTTTTAATACCACCAGCCCTCCCGTCGAAGGCAACGAGCGGCGCGGCTGTTCGCGCGTTGAAGATGTGTTAGCATCGCATGTACACCTCGTACGCCGGACACGATGGATTTTTCGCTTAGCGACCACCAAAAACTGATTCGCGACACCGTTCGCCAGTTCATGGAGAACGAAGTGCGCCCCGGCGTGCGCCAGCGCGACCGCGAAGGTCGCTTTCCCACCGAAGAGATCAAGAAGATTGCCGAGCTCGGCTGCTGCGGCATGATGACCCCGGAAGAATGGGGCGGCTCGGGGCTCGATACCATTTCGTATGTCTTGATGCTGGAAGAAGTCGCGCGCATCGATGCGGCAATGGCCACTTCGCTGGGCGTGACCAATTCGGCGGTGCAAGTGCCGCTGCTCGGCTTTGGCAACGACGCGCAGAAGAAAAAATATTTGAGCCGCATGGCCACTGGCGAAATCCTAGGTGCGTTTTGCTTGACGGAGCCGCAAGCTGGTTCGGATGCCGCGGGAATCCAGACGCGCGCCGTGAAGTGCGACTGCGGCTATCGCCTGAACGGCACGAAGACTTGGGTAACCAACGGGAGCGTTGCCGGCGTCTTCATTGTTTTCGCCAAGACCAATCCGGAAGCGGGCGGGAAGGGCATTACCGCGTTTCTTGTCGAGCCGGGCTTCAAGGGCTTTCGCGTTGGGCGGCACGAGGAAAAGATGGGGCAGCTTTCCTCACCGTCGGTCGAAATTGTGCTGAACGATTGCGAAGTTCCAGCGGAGAATCGCCTCGGGGAAGAAGGACAGGGGCTCAAGATTGCGCTGAGCGCGCTGGACGGCGGGCGCATCGGCATCGGCGCGCTCGCGGTGGGGCTGGCGCAGGGCGCGCTGGAAGAATCCGTGAAGTACGCGAAGCAGCGCCGCGCCTTCGGCAAAAACATCGCCGAGTTTCAGGCCATTCAGTGGATGCTAGCGGATATGCAGACGGAAATCGAAGCGGCGCGCGGCCTGGTGCAATACGCGGCGTGGCTGAAGGACGCGCATCCAACGAAAATGGGCGCCTCAGCGTCGAAAGCAAAACTGTACGCCAGTGAAATGGTGAATCGCGTAGTCTATAAAGCGGTGCAGATTCACGGCAGCGTGGGCTATTCGCGCGAAACCGACGTCGAGCGCATGTACCGCGACGCCCGCGTAGTCTCCATCTACGAAGGCACCAGCGAGATTCAGCGCATGATAATAGCGCGAGACTTGGGTCTGTAGGGGTGCAGCACTGCTGCACCCCAGTTGAGGCAATCACAACGTTGTAGGGGCGTGCTTCAGTTTATCCCGAGCCTCGAGGGGCGTGTCCCAGCAGCACAGGCTTTAGCCTGTGCAAGCGTAAGAAGGACCGCGGCGGAATCGTGAACGAGACTGTAGGCTTTTCGTCAAGACGAGCAAGACGCAAAAAGGGAAGGACATCAGGTTTGTCAACCGGCTCTGAATCGAAAAAAAAGCGCGTAGTCAGCGGCATGCGGCCCACCGGCCGCCTCCACATCGGCCACTACTTCGGCGCGCTGCAAAACTGGGTGCGCCTCCAGAACGATCCGTCCTACGACTGCTTCTACTTCATCGCCGACTGGCACGCCCTGACCAGCGACTACGCGGATTCTTCTGGGATTCCTGAGAATACGATTCAGATCGCAATTGACTTTCTTGCGGTAGGGTTAGATCCGGAAAAAAGCGTGATTTTCCAGCAGTCGCTAGTACCCGAACACGCCGAGCTGCACTTGCTGCTCTCCATGGTCACGCCGCTAGGCTGGCTCGAGCGCGTCCCCACCTACAAGGAGGCGTTGGAAAACGTCAGGGACAAAGACCTCCATACGTATGGCTTTCTCGGGTACCCGGTACTTCAGACCGGTGACATCGTCATCTATAGCGAAAAAGGTGTCTCGTTGTTCGTGCCGGTCGGCGAGGATCAAGTTTCGCACGTGGAGCTAAGCCGCGAAATCGTCAGGCGGTTTCATGGGCTGTTTGGTCTTCGCGTCAGGGACAATCTGTTTGCACCGTCCCGGCGCCAGGACCTGGATAGCCTTATCACTTATCTAAGCTCAAAGGGCGTTGAAATCTCCTTCAGTATTAGGGAGTACACGGACTCCCCACCAGAATTCCGCAGTCGATTCAGGACTGCAATGCGCCGGTATGCGGCTGAGATAGGAATGGACAATTTCCTTGAAGATGTGAAAGGCCTTAAGAAGTATTTTCTGCGTAACCATGTCTTGGCTGAACCGGAATCCATGTTGACTCAAACACCGAGAGTTCCCGGGCTAGATGGGCGGAAGATGTCGAAGAGTTATGGCAACACCATCATGCTCAGTGAGAGTGATGCGGACATTCGCGCCAAGACCAAAGTGATGGTCACCGATCCGGCGCGCAAGCGGCGCAGCGATCCTGGAAATCCGGACGTGTGTCCGGTCTATGACTGGCATAAACTATTCTCGCCTTCGGAGACGCTGAAGTGGGCGGCGGAAGGCTGCCGCACCGCGGGCATCGGCTGCATCGAGTGCAAAGCGGCCATGGCGGACAATTTGATCAAGTGGATAGCGCCTATCCGCGAGCGCCGCCTTTATTATGAGGATAAGCGGAAGGAAGTGACGCAAATTATCCAGGAGGGCTCCGTCCGAGCGCGGGTATTCGCCCGACAGAGCATGCGCCGGGTCCGTAGTGCTGTCTTTGGCAAAGATCGGATCTTACGACTCAGCTTGAGTAAAGCACGGTAAAAAAATGGCGACGCCGTACAAAATCAATATCCCGCTATACGAAGGGCCGCTGGACCTGCTGCTTGATCTCATCAAGAAGCAGGAGATGAACATTCACGACATCCAGATCGCCAAAATCACCTCGCAATATCTCGACTACTTGCACAAGCTGGAAGAGCTGAACGTCGACGTCTCCGCCGACTTCATCTACATGGCCGCGACGCTGATCTACATCAAATCGAAAATGCTGCTGCCGCCGGACCCGCTGGCCTCGCCCGAAGAGCAAGCCGCCGACCCCCGCGCCGACCTGGTGCAGCGCCTCGTCGAGCACGAGAAATACAAGAACGCGGCGCAGCTTCTGTATCAGAAACAGCAAGTGGAAGAAAACGTCTGGTCCAAGCCGGACAAATCGCTGTACCAAGACGAAGGCACCGAAGGCGACCTGGTGGTTTCGCTGGTCGACCTGGTGCGTGTCTTCCAGCAAGTCCTCGAGCGCCGCAAGGAAGTCTCGCGCATCGAGCTGCAGCACGAGCAGTTCACCGTGGCGCAGATGATGGCGCAGCTCCGCGCGCAAATCCTGGCCAGCGACGACAACACCGTGAACCTAATCCGCTTTTTCGAGGCCTGCCCGTCGCGCCACGCGATGATCGTGGCATTCCTAGCCGTGCTGGAAATGGTCAAGATGCAAGCCATCGCCATGGTCCAAGAAAAACAGTTCGGTGAAATCGTGCTGCGCAAGCATAAAATGTTCGACAGCGCGTTTGACGAGAATGGCGCAGTGAGACAGATCAATGAGGAATACAAGTAGTCTCTGTGATCTCTGTGCGGTCTCTGGGAACTCTGTGTTAAGGTTTTTCCGAAAAGCTTTAACACAGAGTCCACGGAGCGAAGAGCACCGAGGCCACAGAGAAGAAGCACATCATGACCAACGAAGAACGAAAAGCAGCACTGGAAGCGATCATCTACGCGGCGGATGAGCCTGTCACCATCGAGCAGCTCGCCTCCGCGCTCGGTGAAGAGAAGCTTGTCGTGCAAGCTTCGCTCGACGAACTGGTGGCGAGTTATGCGGCCGATGAGCGCGGCGTCGAAGTGCGCGCCGTCGCCGGCGGCTACAAGATGTACACCAAGCCGCAGCATCACGACGTGGTGCGCCGCTTCATCAAGAGCCTGCGCCCGCCGCTGCGCCTCACGATGCCCGCGCTCGAGACGCTCGCGGTCATCGCCTACAAGCAGCCCGTCACCGCTCCAGAGATCGGCGAAATCCGCAGCGTGAACACGTCCGGCGTACTGAAAACGCTGCTAGACAAGCGGCTCATCACCACCGCGGGCCGCAAAGAAGTAATCGGCCGCCCGATTCTGTACAAAACGTCGAAGGAATTTCTAATGCGCTTCGGCCTGAGTGATCTCGAAGAGTTGCCGAGCCTCAAAGAGTTCGAGGCGCTCGCCCGCGAAGCCCTCGGCAGCGACGAAGGCGTCGCGCCCAGCGGGCCCAGCGACGAAAGCATCCTCGACGCGCCCGCAAGCGATTCCGCCGTTGTTGCAGGACACGCGTCCGCGGTTTCCAATAACGGCGGCGCTCCCGAGCTCACTGTAACGAGGCAAGATGTGGCGCCCAAACCTGCGAACCACGCGACCAGCGCCGACGAATCGGCGGAAAATACCGAGGAACAAACCCACAAGACCGCCGCGGCGGGCGAGTAGCTGCGGGCATTTACTGGCATGGCTCTCACCCCAGAGTGGCGAACTATCAACCTATTTGCGCTGGTAGGATTGATCCTTGGCGCAACTGCCGGCACATTCTCAATATCAAGTGCGGCCATTCCGGTCGCCATTACAATCGTCCTCTGTCCCGCGGCGCTAGTATGTGCACCACTATTTGGTTGGGCTTTTGAGTTCTCCGTTTTTGAAACACCGAAATTCTATATTCTTTGGGCCGTAGCAGCCGTGGGTAACGCTATGTTTTATGCGCTAGTCGGGGCGGCATACGTTCGCTTACGGAAAAGGCTCAGACGCGCCGCTACAAACTAATGAGCATAACCGCGGGATGAATTAAGCAAAGAATTGAAATGCAAGAACGATTGCAAAAAATAATCGCGCGCGCCGGCATCGCTTCGCGGCGCCACGCAGAGCAACTGATCGTCAGCGGTCAGGTGCGCGTGAACGGCCGCGTGGTCACCGAGCTTGGCACGAAAGCCGATGCCGGCGCCGACCGCATCGAAGCCGCGGGCAAGGTGATCACCGCGGAAGAGCGCCGCGTGCACATTTTGCTCAACAAGCCGCCGGAAATCGTGGCCACCATGGCCGATCCCGAGGGCCGCAAGACGCTCCGCAACCTTCTGCGCGGTCTGCCGGAGCGCGTCTATCCGGTGGGGCGCCTGGATTACGCCGCGTCCGGACTCATTTTTCTCACCAATGACGGCGACCTGGCCGCCGAGATGCTGAAGCGATGGAAAAACCTTCCGCAGGTATATCACGTCAAAGTGAAGGGGCGGCTCACGCCTGAACAGCTCGAAGAGTTTGGCAAGGAAGCCGACGCGCGCATGCGTCCGGTGCGGCAGCCGGATGCGGCGCGCGGACACGTCGCGAATTTCTGGTACGAAGTCGCGCTGAAAGATTCCAAGCGCGACGCGTTGCGGCGGGTGCTGTTCGGCGCGCAACATCCGGTCGAGAAATTGAAGCGCATCGCCATCGGGCCGTTAACATTGGAAGGCTTGCCGCCGGGGCATTACCGGACGCTGAAGGAGCCCGAGATCGCGCAACTTCGGCGCGCGCTGACTGCGCGGACGAAAACCAAAAGTAAGAATTCACCACAGAGAGCGCAGAGAGCACAGAGTTCAGAGAAAACCAGGAGCTGATGGCACACACAATTGCAGAGCTGATTCCGGAATACATTCGCGGGCTTCCCGCTTATATTCCTGGCCGGCCCATCGAGGAAGTCGAGCGCGAGCTAAAAGTTCACGCCATCAAGCTGGCCTCCAACGAAAATCCGATTGGGCCGTCGCCGAAAGCGGTCGAAGCGGTGAAGAATGCCGTCGCGGAGTCCAACCGCTATCCCGATGGTGGAACGCATTTGTTGCGCGCGAAGCTGGCACGGCAGCACGGCGTCGCCATCGACCAAATCTTCACGGGCCTCGGCTCGAGCGAGATTATTGACGTGGCCGCGCGCATTTTGCTGAGCCGGGGGAAAACCGGCGTTACGTCACACGGCAGCTACGCACCGTTTTCGCTGGCGATTCGCGCGAGTGGCGCGGAGTTGGTCCGTGTGCCGCAGCAGGAATTCGCCTTCGATTTGCGCGCGATTGCGGATGCGGTCGCGGCACACCCAGAAACACGCATCGTGTATCTAGCCAATCCGAACAATCCCACCGGAACGGCGTTTGGCGCCGCCGAATTACAGGAATTCCTGCGCCGCGTGCCGTCCGACGTTCTTGTCGTGCTCGACGAAGCGTACATTCACTACGCCGACCGCGCAGACATTCCCGATTCCGTGCAACTTTTCCGCGAACACAAGAATCTGTTGATAATGCGCACGTTTTCCAAGGTGTACGGCCTGGCAGGTTTGCGCGTCGGTTACGGAATCGGGGACACGCCCGTGCTCGAAGCGATGAACAAGTTGCGCACGCCCTTCAATCTCGCCAGCGTGAGCCAGGCTGGTGCCATGGCGGCGCTCGACGACGCCGAACACGTGAATCGCTCGATCAAGGAAAATGCCGTCGAACGCGCGCGCCTTACCAAAGGCCTGAGCGAGCTTGGATTGCGTCCCGTGCGCAGCCACACCAATTTTATTTTTATCGACATCGGCCCCGAAGCGCAGCAGCTTTGCGACGAGTTGCTGCACGAAGGCGTCATCGTGAGGCCGCTGGGCTGGATGGGCTTTCCGGAAGGGATGCGTGTCTCCGTCGGCGTGGCGCAAGAAAATGACAAGTTCCTCGCGGTGGTAAGCCGCTTGCTCGCCAAGGACGCGGGAAAAAGCGAACTGGCGTCGCGATGAAGCTTCTGCTGCCGGATGGCGCCCCGCCCAGTGCCGATCCTATTTTCGACATTCTGACCAAGTACAAATCG
>Ga0209240_1000971_pt1 | contig 11546 bp, 6 predicted proteins | sample GraSoi_2013_80cm_FD_185828 | JGI IMG/M metagenome (GOLD analysis project Ga0209240, IMG submission 185828) | Grasslands soil microbial communities from the Angelo Coastal Reserve, California, USA - Sample 9_17_2013_80cm (SPAdes) (version 2) | ecosystem: Environmental > Terrestrial > Soil >... | reverse complement strand
GCCGCGACGTCGCTTACAAGGGACAGCATGAGGCCGCGGCGGGCCTCCTCAGTTCCCAGATAAGTCGCATTCGCCGCCGCCGCGATGTTGCGAATGCGGCCCCAAAGATCAATCTCCCAGGCAGTGGAAAGACCGCCCACAAACAATTCATGCGTGGAAGCCCCAGCCGCCGGCAGATTCAGTGCCGGAACGAATCTATACGTGCCGAGATCGCGTTGCACTCCCGAGTCAAAGCCTACCGAAGGGTAGTAGGCAGAGCGCGCCACGCCAACGTACGCGCGCGCCTCTTGGGTGCGCGCGATAGCGATACGCAAATCGTAGTTGTTCTTGAGAGCTTCCTTAATCAGGTCCCCAAGTAGGGGATCCGAATAGATGTTCCACCACACCTGATCCGCCAAAGAGAACGAATCCGCACTCGCTTGCCCTCGAAACGTTGGAGGAACCTGCACCACAGGTCTTTTGTAGACCGGGCCGCGGAAGCAGCCACTTAGGAGAATCGTGGCCAGGAGAAGAGTCGGGGCGCCGCGTTTCACGACGAACTCCTCCAAGAACTTACCTTATCTTTGGCGGATTCCACGGCGTAAAACGCGACCGGTATGATGAAGATGGCGAGCATGGTTGCGGCGAGCATGCCGCCGATCACCGCAGTCCCGAGGATTCGCCGGGATGCCGCTCCCGCTCCGCTTGCGATCGCGAGCGGAATCGTCCCGAGGACGAAGGCAAAGGCGGTCATCAAGATGGGCCGGAGGCGAATGCGGGCCCCTTCCAACGCCGCTTCCAACGGGTTCTTTCCGCGGAGACGTTCCGACCTTGCGAACTCGACGATGAGTATGGCGTTCTTCGCCGAGAGGCCAATCAGCATCACGAGACCAATTTGCGCGTAGACGTCGTTTTCAAAGCCCCTCACCCATAGTGCAACAAAAGCTCCGAACACGGCGACCGGCGTGCATAGCAGAACGCTAAATGGAAGGGCCCAGCTTTCGTACTGGGCCGCGAGGATAAGAAATACGACAAGAAGCGAAAACCCGAAGACCACGGCGGGACTTACTTGAGAAGCAGCCTTGTTCTGCTGATATGAAAGAGCATTCCAATCGTATCCCATATCTTTTGGGAGGACTTGATTGGCCACTTGCTCGAGCGCCTTCATGGCTTGCGCGGTGGTGTAGCCGGGAGCAGCAGATCCAGTAATCTCCACCGAGCGGTATTCGTTAAACCGGGAAGTAAATTCTGGCCCGGCCGCGGCCTTAAGGGAAACGACCGAGGAGAGAGGCAACATCTCATTGTTCTTATTGCGGACAAAAAAGTTCGTGACCTCCCTGGCCTCGGTGCGATAGCCGTTGTCTGCACCGATGTATACCTGCCAGGCGCGTCCGAAGCGGTTGAAGTAGTTCACAAAAAGGGAACCCATGAAGGCTTGAATGGTGCTGTAAACGTCTTTTACTTCCACGCCCTGCTTCAAGACTTTGTCGCGATCGACCGCAACTAGAACTTGAGGAACCTTGGCGTTCAATGAGCTGTTCAGGCGCGCGAGCTCAGGCCGCTTTTGAGCCGCTTGCAGGAACCGATCGGTATTTTCGGCGAGATAATCGACAGATTTTCCGGCCCGGTCCTCCAGCATGAAGCTAAAGCCCCCGGAAGTTCCGACCCCGGAAATAGCCGGTGGTGAAAAAGCGAAGGCGCGCCCCTCCGGCATTCTGTCAAGCTTATCGTTGACCGAATCCATGATCGCTGTGATGCTCGTATCCTTACTTTTGCGCTGGTCCCATGGCTTCAGCGCTACGAACACGAAGGCGCTGTATGTGGCGTTCGTTTGCGTAAGGAGGCTGTTGCCCACGATGGTGCTGTAGTACTGAACACCCGGCGTGCTCCTGAGAACCGTTTCTACTTTCTTGGTGAAAGCGTCCGTTCGCTGGAGCGAGGCCGCATCCGGCAACTGGATATTCAAATAAAAATAACCTTGATCTTCGCTAGGAAGGAATCCGGAAGGAAGCCTGTACCCCACCAGAAGAGCTGCGCCAGCTACCGCGCACAGCAGGAGCGCGCTCAAAGCCATCTTTCGGATGAGCGTACCAGAAATGCTGACATATCGATTCGTCGCTCTATCGAATCCTCGATTGAACCCGCCAAAGACACGATGCAGGAAACCGGTGGACTCCTGGCGTGGCTTCAAAAGGAGAGAACAGAGCGCGGGACTCAGCGATAGAGCGTTGAAGGCGGAGATCACCACAGAGACCGCGATCGTCACGGCAAACTGCTGATACAGACGGCCCGTGATTCCTGGAATAAAAGCGGTGGGAACAAAGACTGCGGCAAGAATAAGGGCAATCGCGACTACGGGGCCACCAACCTGTTCCATTGCCCTAAGCGAGGCTTCTTTTGGATTTAAGCCCGCGGCTATGTTCGTCTCGACGGCCTCGACGACGACAATCGCGTCGTCAACCACGAGACCAATCGCCAAGACCAGCCCGAATAAGGAGAGGGAGTTGATGGAGAAACCCAGCATCGGAAAGAAAATGAAGGTCCCGAGAAGTGATACGGGAACCGTCAGTGCGGGGATTAGCGTGGCGCGAACATTCTGCAGGAACAGGAATACCACGAAGATTACCAGCAGCAGCGCCTCCGCCAGCGTGGTGATGATTTCCCGGACGCCTTCTCTGACGGAGAGGGTCGTGTCGAGCGAGACTACATAGTCGATGTCATCCGGAAACTTCTCCTTGAGCTGCGCCAGCATCTTTCGGACGCCATCGACGGCGTCAATGGCGTTGTAGCCCGGCAGTTGAAATACATTGATGATCGCCGCAGGAGCGTCGTTCATTCGACCGATCACGTTGTAGGTCTGTGCCCCGAGTTCGATTCGGGCAACGTCCTTCATCCGAATGACAGAACCGTCCGGGTTCTCGCGAATCACGATATTGCCAAAGTCTTCTTCCGTGACCAGGCGCCCTTGGGCAAGCATCGTGTAGGTAAACTCCTGCCCGCTTGGAGCAGGTTCCGCACCTACCTGCCCTGAGGGGTTAACGGTATTCTGCTGCTCAAGAGCATTGACGAGGTCGGGCACAGTTACGCCGAGGCTGGCCAACTGGTCGGGCTTCACCCATTGACGCATGGCATATGCGCCCGCACCCTGCACGACGATTGAACCGATCCCCGTGACGCGCGTGAGCGGATCCGCGATGTTAATGTTGGCGTAATTCGCCAGGAACTTTGCATCTCGGGTGCCCTTCGGGGCGTAGAGCGCAATGATCATCAGGGGGCTGACATGGGATTTTGCGATGGTCACTCCCTGGTCCCGGACCGAGGGAGGGAGTTGCGCCAGCGCGCGATTCACACGGATCTCCGAAAATACCTCCGCGACATTGGGGTCCATGTTCAGATCGAAATCGACACGCAGTTTCATGGTTCCATCATTCGCATTGAATGACCGCATGTACAGCATGCCTTCCACGCCGGCCATCGCTTCTTCAATCGGGGTCGCGACAGCGCTCTCGATGGTGAGTGCGTCGGCACCGACATAGTTGGTGGACACGACAATTTCAGGCGGGGCAATGGCCGGAAACTGAGCGATCGGAAGGCGCTGCGCGAGCACGACTCCGACAATAACAATGAGAATCGAAATTACGATCGCGGTTACCGGCCGATTGATGAAGAATCTTGACATCAGGGCGCGCTCCCGCGAAGATCGGCCAGACCGGAAGTTAAAGGCGGAAGCTTGGCATCTTTGGGATCGATCCTCTCTCCAGTTTTGATTTTCTGGAGGCCTTCAATCACAACCCGGTCGTCCGCGCTCAAGCCTTGCTCGATGACCCAGTAGGAGCCAACCCGGTTGGCAGCCTTCACCTTGCGGAATGCGACGCGATTATCCCCGTCGACAACGGCAAGTTCATACTCTCCCTGCAATTCCTCCACCGCGCGCTGGGGCACCAACAATGCATCCTTGTCGATGCGAGTCGCAGCTCGAATCCTGGAGTATTGGCCCGGGCGCAAGACGTTTCCCGGATTCGGGAAGATGCCTCGAATCCTGAGTGTTCCGGTTGAGGACTCAACCTCCCGTCCGATGATGTCGATCTTGCCCTTATGGTCATAAACGGTTCCGTCCGGCAGGATTAGGTCCAGTTCGCCCTCTTGGCTCGAAGGTCTAGCGAGGAAAAGCTTGCGCAAGCTCAAATACTCCTGTTCGCTGATCGGAAACTGGACGAAAATGGGATCGATTTGCGAAACCGTTGTCAGAAGAGCTTTTTGATCCGTCCCGACGAGGTCGCCGATGTTGGCGACACGAATACCCGCTAACCCATTGATGGGAGACTTAATTTTTGTGAAACCCAGGTTCAGTTGGGCGCCTTGAAGGGAACTGCGAGCGACTTCTATCTGCGCCTCTGCGGCTTGCACGGTTGCCAGAGCGTGGTTGTACTTCCCCTTCGCGGCGGCAACTGAAGCTTGATTCGCGAGGTTCGACTGAACGGCATCATCCATCTCTTGCTGGCTCACCGTGCCGTCCTTCACGAGAGGCGTATAGCGCTTGACATCCAACTGAGTTTTCACCTGAGCGGCTTCAGCGCGGTCGATCTCGGCTTGAGCTGTATCCACATCTGCACGGGCCTGAGTCAGTTCCGCGCTGGCAACTTTGAGTTGAGCATTTGCCTGATCCACGACCGCCTGGAACGGTCGTGGATCAACCTCGAAAAGAACGTCGCCGGTGCTCACCAGGGATCCTTCTTTATAGTCTTGGGCTAGGAGATAACCGGTGACTTTGGAATGAATCTGGGCGTCGATATACCCAACCGTGGTTCCGATCCACTCTGAATAGACAGGAACATCTCTACGAACCGGCTTCGCTACTTCCACTTCGGTCAGCCGGGTCGTCGCTTTATGCGCGCACCCAACCGAAGCCAGAACCATTGCGCAAACGGCGATCCAAAGGGGACTCAGTACTCGGAGGTGGCGGCTGGCCAACCCTAGATATGGATTCTGAGAAAACATGTTTCGTATTGTCGGGAGCGAGCAGGAGTCCGCCAAAAGAAATCCTCACCGAGGACGAGGTGAAGTGTTCTCTCTTGACATCCCCTTTTATAGAACCCGGCAACCCATCGCTTTCCGCATGCACAGACTCTGATCCCGCGAACATGGCTGCAACGCAAGCACACGGGTCTCATCTCAGTAGTGTTACTCCAAAAACAGTCAATGGGCTCGTATTCGTATGCATTTTAAGTTGAAGTTGGTTTCGCACTTTCGCTGTTTACCATTTTTGCCGTTCACGTCCTTTACGCTCAGGCTCCTGTCCCTTCGCAGCGGGCCTCCGCGACCCAATCCCAATCTCCTGCCCTGGCGGAAGAAGGGTTCTGACTCGCCACCTGATCGCAGCTCGATGCTGTTGCTTCTGGAGACTCGCGATACAGCGCATTCCAGATCACACCACGTTCGTTGCTATCACGATCACAAGTCGCGCAGCCGTCGGGTGTAGGACGTGGCGTAGGACGGAGAGCGAAATAGCAGAACAGGATCATCGGTGGGGGCGATGCCGTCAGCCATCACTAGGGGATCGTAGTTGATTTTGTAGCTTCCCGCTTCGGCCGATGGAGTCGCCGATGTGATCGTAAGCGTACCCGCATTGACTTCCTTGCGGGTCTTCGGCCATAGAATTGTCGGATTCGTCTCCGGATCGCCCGGCTCTCCGATTGTCAGGATCATATCCCAACGTACCGGTCCCTTCTTGGTCCGCTCGATGAGCGCTCTTTCGAGAAAGTCGCGTGGCGCCGACTGCATCTCTGCATTGGACAGCTGCTTCTCTCCGTCCCGCGGGACGAAACGGAATTTCACCAGCGTGGTCTCTCCCTTTCTGTTGATGAATCTGAAGGTGTGAATCCCGTAGTAGGCGCAGTTGGCATAGCTCGGCGGAGGATTGTTTTCCGACAAGAATTTCGCCTGCCCGTCATTGTCCCGGTGTGAGGCCTTGAACGCCTGGAATTTCTCCGGGTCTGGCTTGCCCGTCGCCGGATCCACCGCGAGAGCGATGAACTTATCGAGGAAAGTCTGCGGCACCGCGGCAAAGAACATCGGCGTGTGAATCATCGTCATATGATGCAGACCACCGTCGGGCATCCGGAACTGGAGTGCCATGCCACGAGGACTCTTCTCAGCATCGGAAGCCTCGGGATCTCCGCCCGCCAGGGAGAAGCGCGCGACCACCTCCTGTGCCTTGCCCGAAAAAAGCTCGGAGCGCGAATAGGTGGAGGCTTCGGGACTTCCAACGAAGGAACCCAGTGCACCTACGCCCTTGGTGTGGTTCCGGCGCTGGCCCCGCTGTACTCCATAGGCGCCTTCGAGGGCATCGATTACTTTTTCGGCGGTGGCTTCGGTTTGCTTCTCATCCGCTTTCGTGTCATGCGACTGGGCAGGCGCTTCGGACGCACCTGAAGCGCCTGACGACAATATGGGCGCGATTGCTCCAGCCAGTGCGAAGCGCCCAGCCTTCACGAGCAGTTCCCTTCGATTCTTCTTAGACATGCCTGCCTCCTTTCATTCCACGGTCACTACTTCCCGTCACCGAAAAACCAAGGCCGCGTAAGTGCGCCGCTACTGCGTGGTGAAGGTTTTTATCGGACTGGTGACTCCGTCGCTCTTGCCGCTAGAATCCATCGATTGCACGCTGTAGTAGTAGGTCGTCTTCGGTGGGAGGTCGTACAGGTTCACCCGGAACACCGTCGATGAATGGTAAGGGTTTAACCTGATCGGATTTTTGCCAGTTTGGCTCAGATTTTTTGGATCCGTACCATAATGCACAACGCCGTAGTGCACGGGCAAGCCACCAGGGTTATTTACCGTCCATCGGATAACCGTCAAATAGCCACCCACCAACGGGACTTCTGGCCCCTCGCTGATCTGTACCCGCTCGGCTCTTGGAGTGATTGGACTTTCTTGAGCTAGCAGACTGCCGCTCAAGATCATGATCGACAATGTCAGAAGAGCTTTATTCATGTTCACACCTCAAGTAACTCAAGATGATTAAAGGCGAAGAAACTATGGTCAACAGCCATCGACCCTCCTTAGCTCCGGCTCGTCCGCTCGCCTATCAGATTTTGCGAGACGGACGAGCCAGAGAAGCCGATGTCATGGCTTCCGTATAGCGCGTACGGCGCTACGGAATCGGTGGGCTTGGGACAGGCGCAACGCCGCATACGGCCGATGCGCAGGGCGGCAGCGGCGGTGTCGGGATAAGTTCGCCATTCCCTTGCCTCGACGGCGAACAATTAGGATCTGTGGCGGGGTTACATGTCATACAAGCACCAGTAAAGGTGTCGCTGTTGGGGTAAGGCGTCGTGAAACCATCGGAGAGTGTTTCCAGGAAGGCAACGATCTGGTTCTCCTCCGTATCCGTTAAGCCGAGCATACCCGTCGTCGTGTCGAGATTGTTCGGGACCTCTTTCATCGGCCAGCAGGTCACCCTCTCAATCGTTCCTGCCGGGCAGTGTCCGGAAGTGACCGGGTAGGCAAAACTGGTGTCGCGCGTGTTGTAGAAATGTACGAGCTGCTTCAGGCTCTTGATGTAGCCGTTATGAAAGAACTCCTTCTGGAAGTAAGGTTTCCCGGTGCCGGCTTCGGTGGTGGGACACTGTGGCGGTGTCATCGCCACATTGCGAGTCGTGGCCACTTGGAATTGGCCGTCAACCATTGGTGCAAATTGTATCCACGTCCGGTTTGGGTTGGGGCCGGAGCCGAAACCGCTTCGGAGGAAAGTTCCCATTCCCAAATCTCTGTAGCCGAAACCGAACGGATTCCCGATGAACCCAAAGGAATCCGGCGTGGTCTGATAATAAAAAGCATTCCTTGGATTCAGAGGCAGACCCTCATTGGCCGAGCCGAAACAGGTGAATAGAGGAGGGTTCGCCGTCGCGGTTGTGCTGGTGTCCACCTGACCTGGGTTCAGGGTCGTCCCTCTTCCGTCGACGTGGCACGAGTTGCAATTGCCTTTGCCATTGAACAATTGGAGGCCGGCCATTTCATCCGCAGTCATCGTGTAGTTGCCCTTCAGGAACGCGTCGAATTTCGACGTGAAAGTGCTGACCTGCACGGACTGCTCGTATGCGTCAATAGACGCACCCCAGTGGTCATAGACCGTGTTTGCCTCGGTGCGCTCTTCCGGTGTCAGCTTGATTGGTTCGGGGTCTCCGCCGAACACCGCAGCCCCTCCTGGAGTTTCGCAGATCTCCTCGGTGTTCTGTGGAAACTTGATATCGAGCGAGTTTTTGCCCCAAAGCACTTCGAAGAGAGGTTTGTACACAGCCTGCGAAAGCCGAAACGCGACGCAAGCAGTGTCAGGGAAGCCCATTTCTTGAGTATCGACGGGAGGACCCTGTGCCTGTTCGGCGTCGGGATTCCGTAGCCTATATCCGGTCGCGCGTGAATCCCAGAAATTCCCACCAAAGAACAGGCCCTGTTCTTGGTTGTATTGCAGTACGGGGAAGAACGGAGCGTACGTGTGTCGCTGCGCCGTCCGCTTGCCGGCCCGAAAGTGAACCGTTCCGGGATAGGCGATTATCGTCAGGTTCACTGACGGGATTGGTCCGCTCCAGGCGGCATACGGCATGTGGCAAGACGTGCACGCTTGATTTCTGCCGGGCGAGATGTTCTTGTCGAAAAGCATAAGCTCGCCGAGTGTTTCGATTGATTCAGTTCCGGTATCCTTAAGGACGGGCGGATTCGGTCCTGGGCGCTGCGGCAATCGCGTCGGCAGGGGTAAGGAGTGCCACCTTTCAATAGCTCTAGCTTCGATGACATCGATCTCCCGCAGGACCCTGGCTATCTCTGACTCCAAGTTGGCGGGGAGAATCCCAGGCGGGTACGGGTTGTAAATCGGGAATGGTGCTCCACCCGTTCCGTGCTGGCCGTTTTGCGCCGATATGGGCCGAGTGGAAATCAGCAAGGCAGCCGCGACTGCCGCGCAGCCTATCATTAGTGCTATCTGTCGTCTTTCTCTCATGACGTAACCCCTTTCATGTTCTATCGTTCGGAATGGATACGATGGATGGCGCGCACGATAGACACACGACGGACTTCGTTCGGCGCGTCACCTGATGGAGTTAAGGATTGCTCAGCTCGGTAAAAAACGGAGTCCGCGTCCTTGTTTGGACTGCAGGGGAGGACGTGCTCCGGAATCATAAAGGACCGGCGGATGCGAATGGCCCGTGGAGAATCTCGCGGTCCGCACAAAATCTCAAGCCGACCCAGGCAACCAAGGTCATTGTCTATATAGATCGCGATCTCTGCCGCACTGGATTGGGTTAGCGGAAGGGACTCGTCCGCAACCAATCCGGACAGAGATCAAAACCGCCTCGCGGCGTCTTACTATCTTTGCTGGCGCAACTGGAGCATCGAAATGATCCAGGCGCGAAAGTAAATTCATTGGAAATTGCCAGATGACCTCGCCTGGCAAAATCCTTTCCTGAATCCGCATGATCATCCCGCTTTCCGGCAATTACCACGTCTCAGATCCAATTAATTGAGGCAGTTCCTCCTGCCACTCCCCGGCTGCTCCAAGGACAGCAAACAAAAGGAGAACAGCAAGGACGATACATACGAGACGCAGCGGATGGTTTGCAGAAAGCGCAGGTGCTGGCAATTACGGCCATTGCAACCGTCATTGACGCTCACTCACCGGTCTGTCATTTAATGGCTGAAGTGGCCGGGCGGTGTTGTGATAATGCTTGGTGTATTCGGCGATCTGGTCCTCTGATAGCTCGATCGGGGTTCTCATCACGTACCAGGTCGCCACCTCATTGCAGATCGGAGTTGTAAGCGATCCAGGAAACCTGTAAAAACTGCGATCGGCGGGCAGCAGGTCCGTGGGGTTGAGCTTTACACCCTTCACTTTGTTTTCTTCACCCGGGGCCGGAATATGTTTCCACAAAGTCTTGATCACCGGGTTTTCCTTGCCGGCCACCACCGGGACTTCAATAATCAGGAAAACTCCTTCCGGAGAGAAATGCACCAGCTGGATTGACATCCGCGGCCGCTTACCATTGACGGCATTCTCGCCCGGTTCGCGAAAATGAATTTCGCTCAGAAAGTATGGCTTCTTCCCGACTTTGAGCCAGTAATTGTCCGGGAACTTGACCAGAATCCGATACTGGTTGCAGTCGTTGACGATGTCCAGATCAGCAGGTTGATAATTGAGCTTGAGATCGTATATACGCAACTTTTCGGCATGCTGAATATCAATGGGGGCCTGCATCTTTCCGCTATTGCACAATCCCGCCCAATGACTGGGGCCGAGAGGTCCCTCTTCATACGTGAACTTCGGCTCGCACTTTTCCCCTCCCAGGGCCAAGTGTAGGTGATGGTGTTGGTGTGGTTCATGTTCTCCGTGTCTTTCCTGTTGCCCGGGTTGCATTTTCTCGGGGGGTTGGGCCATCTGGCCGGCACCGGCTCTGGCCGCAAATAAGACGGAGAAGCACAACACACGAAGGACCAGCAGGCAGACGCGGTTCAATCGATTGCAGGACATATCAGTGACTCCCCTATATGGTGTAACAGCTTTTATAAAATTCCGTGCTAATTGACCCAAATTAAGATAGGCGCAGGAAATCCAAGATTGCGGCTTCAGAACTCCGTCTAAAGCCGCAATCTGCAATGCACCGCCCAGCGGCCCTATTCGCCTGGGCGGCTCTTCGGTTTCGGGTTCACCTGGACAATCGCCATCATGCCCAGGTCTTCATGATTGAGGATGTGGCAGTGATAGACGAAGGTTCCAATGTCTGCCCCACGGAAGTCCATGAGTAACTGAACCTCCGGAACAGGTCCGTTCGGATTCTTCACGTTGTCCCAGGGCGGCAAGTCAATCACATCCAGGAACTGGCCCTCGATGGCCGGAGCCTGTGTCGTTCCATTGATTTTGAAGTTGTCCTGGGAGAGAACCTTGAAGTGGATCTGGTGCAGATGGAAGTCATGGCTCTCCTGAGCTAGGTTTTGAATGATCCATCTCTCCACCGATCCTTGAGTGGTCACGACCGCTGGAGGTTGGTTGGCGTCGAACACGATAGGCTGCTGGTTTGCGCTTACTTGGGTGATGAAGAACTGACTGGTCTGATCGTTCTCGCTGAACTGGAAGACCCGGGTGGTCGATACTGGTGCGCTACTGAGTCCGCCAAATCGCCGTTGGCTAGTGTTCAAACCAGTGAAATCGCCGACGTTGTCATCATCATCGTCATGTCGTGCTAACGCAATGTTAAATATTGGCCGGGTTGGGTCACAGTCGCCATCGGGACCCGTGTTGATGTTGTTGGTCACCAACTGCGCCACTTTGACGCCAGGAGAAGGCGCCTTAAGCAGGAATTCGACACGCGATCCGGTTGGCAACCGGAACTGGGTCACCCGGATCAGGTCACCGGGCTGTTCACCATCCTGGGAATTGACCGGTACTGCGTCAATCCCCACGATCTCTAACTTCTGTGGGCGCCCATCGTACAGTACTTGCAGATCGAGGATGGTGTCGGCTGTGCTGTTGGTAACGCGCCAGAACTGCGTTTCCCCCGGCATCATGTGAAGAGTGGCGG
>Ga0209240_1000966_pt1 | contig 11572 bp, 9 predicted proteins | sample GraSoi_2013_80cm_FD_185828 | JGI IMG/M metagenome (GOLD analysis project Ga0209240, IMG submission 185828) | Grasslands soil microbial communities from the Angelo Coastal Reserve, California, USA - Sample 9_17_2013_80cm (SPAdes) (version 2) | ecosystem: Environmental > Terrestrial > Soil >... | reverse complement strand
GCGGCGGCTGAGTACTTCCTCACCGGCGAGGTTTTCGACGCGCGGCGAGCCACGGAGATCGGCCTGCTGACCAGGGCTGTGCCCGCCGACGATCTGGACGCCGAGGTCGCTCGGTACGCCGGCATGCTGCTGCGCGGCGCGCCCGGCGCGCTCGCCGGGACCAAGGACGTGCTGCGCGACGTTCCGGCTTCGGGTGTCGCGGCCGGGCTCGCCCGGATGGCCGAGCTGTCCGGTCAGTTCTTCGGCTCCGACGAGGCCCGCGAGGGGATGAGCGCCTTCGCGGCCAAACGCGATCCGGCCTGGGCTGAGCCGGTCACCATCGGGCCCGCGGGAACAGGCTCGGGCCAACGTGACTAGCCACGACCACCGCGGCTCGCCCGTGCTGCGGATCGCCAACTGCAGCGGTTTCTACGGCGACCGGGTCTCGGCCGCGAAGGAGATGGTCGAGGGCGGGCCGATCGACGTGCTGACCGGCGACTGGCTCGCCGAACTGACCATGCTGCTGCTCGGCAAGGCCATGTGGAGCGGGCGGCCCGGGTATGCCAGGACGTTCTTGACTCAAGTTGAGCAGGTGCTGCCTGCCTGCCTGGAACGCGGCATCAAGATCGTGTCGAACGCGGGCGGCCTCGATCCGGCGGGCTGCGCCGCGGCGGTTTCCGAGCTGGCGCGCCGAGCCGGGCTGACGCCCGTCATCGCCCACGTCGAGGGCGATGACCTGCTCTCTCGGGTGCCCGACCTGATGAGCGCCGGCCACCGGATGGCCAACACAGACACCGGTCAGGCGCTGGCCGAAGCCGGCGTGACGCCCCTGACGGCGCATGCCTATCTCGGCGGCCTGCCGATCGCCAGGGCGCTCGCGGCGGGAGCTGATGTCGTCGTGACCGGCCGCGTGACCGACGCCGCGCTCGTCGTCGGGCCAGGGATGTGGCGGTTCGGCTGGACCGGCGATGACCTGGACGAGCTTGCCGGGGCCGTCGTCGCCGGGCACGTACTCGAGTGCGGCTGCCAGGCCACCGGCGGCAACTACGCGTTCTTCGCAGAGGTCGCCGACCTCGCCGAGGCCGGCTTCCCGCTGGCCGAGCTCTCGGCCGACGGTTCAGCGGTGATCACGAAACACCCGGGAACGGGCGGGCAAGTTTCGGTAGGGACGGTGACGGCTCAGCTGCTCTACGAGATCGGTAGTCCGCGGTATCTCAATCCCGACGTAACGGCCCGCTTCGACACAATCGCCCTGCAGCAGGTTGGCGCCGACCGGGTCAGAGTCAGCGGGGTGCGCGGCGAGCCACCGCCTGCCGACCTCAAGGTCTCGCTGAACTACGCGGGCGGATACCGGAACTCGATGATCCTGGCGATCGAGGGCCTCGATGTGGCAGCCAAGGCCCGGCTTGCTGAGCAGACGATCTGGGCCAGGGTGGACGGCGGCAGGGATGCGTTCGAGACCGCCGACGTCGAGCTGGTCGGGTCCGATCCCGCGCTGCTGCGGATATCGGTGCTCGACCAGGACAAGGCGAAGGTCGGGCGGGCTTTCTCGGCGGCCGTGGTCGAGACGGGGCTCGCCAGCTACCCGGGCTTCTATGCGCTGACCCCGCCAGGCGACGCGTCGATGTACGGGGTGTACTGGCCGACAGCCGTACCGGCCGGCCTGGTCAGCACCAGGGTGCTGATCGACGGCGAGCCGGTCTGGACCGGCGCGGCCCGGGTTCAGCCGTCCGGGCGATCAGCGACGCCATCGGCTCCCGATGAGGTTCGCTCCGCCAGGCCCGCTCCGGCCGCCGCCGATGAGGTTCGCCCGGCCGGGCCCGCTCCGGTCATCCCGGCGCCGGCCGAAGGCGTCGAGACCAGGCGGATGCCGCTCGGCGTCATCGCCGGAGCTCGCTCGGGGGACAAGGGCGGTAATGCCAACGTGGGTGTCTGGGTTCGGACTGCCGAGGAGTTCAGCTGGCTGGATGGCTACCTGACGGCCCAGCGGCTCGCCGAGCTGGTGCCGGCCGTGGCCGGCCTGCCGGTCGAGCGGTACCGGCTGCCGAACCTGATGGCCCTCAACTTCGTCGTGATCGGCCTGCTCGGCCGCGGCGTCGCGGCCAGCACCAGGCTGGACCCGCAGGCAAAGGCGCTGGGTGAGGAGCTCCGCGCGGCCATCGCCGACGTTCCAGTCCAGCTGATCACCTGACGCTCGATCGATCGAGCTTCATCGGGATGCGCATTCTGCTTTGTCCCGCCCCTTTCGCCTTCCAGGATGGTGAGCCTTTGAGGCATACCGCGCTCCACAGTGCGCGAGGGCAACTTGATGTGCAATATCACCGCAGTCTCATTTTGGTACGCTGACCCTTGGCGCAGGCTCGGGCGGCTGGAGCCGTTCACTTTGGATGCGCCATGTCAACGCCAGCAGGGATGGCCAGATGGTGCAGGACCCACCGCGCCGGACACTCGCCACCCGACTTGCCGACCGGGACCGCTTCCGGTTCACCGGACGGGTCAGCGAGCTCGCTTTCCTTGACAAGTGTCTCGATGACGACGATGCGCCCGCGAGCGTCATCCATATCAGCGGCCCAGGCGGCATTGGCAAGAGCACGCTGCTGCGGGAGGTCGCGCGCCGGGCCGCTGAGCGAGGACTCAGCTGCGTCGCCGTCGACGGGCGCCAGCTCGGGCCAGCGCCCGGGATCCTTGAGGCAGCGATCCGCGACGCCGCACAGCAAGCCAGGCCGGTCGTCCTGCTCGACTCTTATGAGCGGATGACAGCCCTCGACCCTTATCTCAGACGTGAACTCCTTCCCGGGCTGCCCGACCAGGCACTGGTCGTGATCGCCGGGCGCGGAACGCCGGATCCAGCCTGGTTCTCCGGCGGGTGGGAGGCCGTCACGGCTCGTCTTGAGCTGGGCGAGCTGGCTCCGGCTGACGCGCAGCGCCTGCTCGCCGCCCACGGGCTCAGCGACGAGCGTGTCCCTGGCATCATCGAGTGGGCCGCGGGCTCCCCGTTGGCTCTAGCCCTCGCGGCCGACGCCGCGACCGCCGACGCTAGCTGGAACGCGGCCAGAACGCCTGACCGGCCTGACCTGGTCAAGTCGCTGCTGCACCGGCTGGTGGAGACGGAGTTGCGCGGCATCCAGCCGTCGGCACTCGGCGTCGCGGTGGTGGCCAGATCGACGACTCCCCAGCTGCTCCGCGCGGTGCTGCGGGACGCGGACGCCGATGCCGAGTACCGCCGGCTGCGCGAGCTGACCGTCGCCGAACCGGTCGGCGACGGCATCGCCCTGCACGAGCTCGCCCGCAAGGTCCTGCTGGCTGATCTGGGGCTGCGCAATCCCGAGCTGGAGCGCGACTTGCGCCGCAGGATCATCGACTACCTCTACGCCCGCGCGCTCGGCGGCGAGCCGCTGCTGATCATCGACATGGCTCATCTGGTCGAGAACCCCCTGCTGCGGTGGGGCTTCGGCTGGGCCGGAAATGTCAGCTTCAGGATCGACTCCGCACGCGCCGGCGACGACGACGAAATCGAGCGGCAGATCGCGGGTCGCCAGAACCCGGACTGGTGGCAGCTGACCCGCCGGTACTTCACCGGATCGCCTGAGCGGGCCGCGGTGGCCAGGGATCGCGGCGATCGGATCTGCGGCTACATGGTCTGCATGAGCCCGGCGACCGCGCCCCGATTCGCCGATTCCGATCCCCTGATCGGCCCCTGGCTCGACCACGCGCGGCAGAACCGGACGCACGGCGAATCCGTGCTCTGGCAGGCCGCCGTCGACCTGACCGGTCAGGGCCAGGTGCAGGCGATGCTCGGCATCGCGGGCGTCTTGCGCTCCGGGGTCAGCAACCCGCGGTTCACCTACCTGCCGATCGATCCTGCATACCCGGGCGCTGTCGATTTCGCCCGCGCGCTGGGCGCAGCGCATCTCACCGATCTCGACGTGCGCATCGGATCACAGTCTGTCCAGTGCCATCGGATGGACTACGGCGTTGGCGGACTGTTCACCCGCCTGCGCGCCCAGGTCTACCGTGAGCTAGGCCTCCCGGCGCCGCACGCGGAGTCCGGACCGCCCCCGCCCCGGGTGTCCGCGTCGGCGTCGGTTCCCATGTCGGCGTTGGCGGCGGGACTAGGGGCGCCATCGGCACCGACGGCAGCGTCGATGTCGATGCCGGCCTTCCCGTCAGCAGCGGATCCCGTTCCGGCCGCCCTCGTCGACGCGGTCCGGGACGCGCTCAGGAACTTCCGGGTTCCGCGCGAGCTAGCGCGCAGCCCGCTGGCCAGCGGCTCGACCGTGCAGGAGCGGGCCGAGTCGGTACGTCTCATGCTGCGTGAGGCGGTCCACGAAGCGTTCGGCCAGAGCGAGACGGAACGGCTGCTGTGTGCCGTACTGCTCGCCGGTTACATCGAGCCGCTCCGCAGCCACGAGGCGGCAGCGACAGCGCTCTGCCTCAGCCGGGCTGCCTACTTCCGCCGGCTCAGGACGGCCGTCAACCGCGTGGCCGAGCACCTCGCCATGGCCCAGCGAGCGAGAGAACCGGCTCATGGCCAGGGGGCTTTTCCTGAATAGCGGTGGCGCTGAAGTCCGCTACGTTCGGGTACGTCACGTACTTGACGTACGCGGCTGAGCCGGGTTGACTTGCATACATCACCACAGGAGAAGGACCGTTTGCCATGCGCGCAGTTCACTATGACAGCTTCACCGAAGCCAGGAACCATCTGAAGGACGTCTTGGACCAGGCAGCGAGCGGAACGGCGGTCACTGTACGGCGAGACTCGGTAACGGCTGTGGTCCTCGATGCGGAGCGCCTCAGGCATTACCTGGCATCGGTTGTCCCCCCCATGGCGAAAGTGGTTGCCGAAGCGGACGGATGGTCGGCATTCATCCCAGGGATACCCGTAGCAGGAGCAGGCGCTACATATCATGCAGCCGTCGCTGATATGGCCGATGCACTGCGCGAGTACGCCCAAGACTGGCTCCGCCTCCAGCACGCCCCTAACCACAGGGACAACTGGGGTCTGGTACAACTCGTCAACTTGAGTGACGACGATCAGCTTCGCCTATGGATTATCGGGGCCGAGCAGTGACCTGGCCTGCCCCTACCCGCAAGGACCACCAGGCATTCTGCGAGACAGAGGGCTGGGAGCAGGTACGCAACGCCCGCGGGAAGACAAGCGGGCATCACGCGGTCACGTACGAACTTCAGCTAACCGACGGCAAGATCCTAAGAACGCGGATTTCGCATCCGCCTGATGGATCAACCTACGGCTCGAACATCTGGAGTCACATTCTGCGCGACCAGCTAGCTGTGGACGAGGAGTCCTTCTGGGCGTGCGCTCGCGATGGCATTAAGCCGAACCGCGGGGAACCTGAGGCTACCTCGGAGGCACTCCCCGCTGAACTCGCGCACCTGCTGGTAACTCGCCTGCGGCTGTCCGGCGCCGAGATCGCCCAGATGAGCCGGGAAGAGGCGATCGCGCGCATGCAAGAGTTCTGGAGCCAGCCTGACTGAAGCTCCTGGCCTGGCCCAGCCACAGCATTCGTACACGAGTTCCCGCAGTAGCTGAAGCCCGCTGGGCGCCTCAGGCTAACCGGCCTGCGGGAACTGGCGTCAGGAACGCTTCAGGTGGCGTCCAGCCAGCATGGAGCTTGTGGCCTTACGATCCTGCCCATAGCGCAGCACGACGGTCTGATTAGAGCCGACTTCAGCAAAGGGGCCAGAACCGTGCAGGAGAACGTGATCGTCTCGCATCGCGGAGCCAGGTATGAGATCGGGCGAGGACCCGGCTTTTACGGGATCTGGCCGGCGGGGGCGGCGGGGTTCCAGCCGATCGAGTGGTGGCCGGAAACGGCCGAAGGCTGGAACGGCGCCTGGTCCAGGTTCAGCGAGATCGAATCACGGCGGGCGATCCGACCAGTTGGCCAAAGCGGCGGTTCTGGCGAGCCACCCAGCCCGGATCTGCCAGCCGGTCAGGCCCGGCGGGCGATCGTCGCGTCCGCGCTGCTCGCCATCGGCGTGGCAGTGGGGATCGCTGGCCTGTTCCCCGACTACTTCGGCGGAGCCAGCCTCGCTCAGCAGGCAGCCAACGTCGTGCCGCACGCGATCTATCTTGCTGTCTGGGCCGCCAGCGCCGTCCTTATCGCCCTGGGCGGAACCCGCCGGCAAGCCGGAGCGCTCCTGGCGGCCGGGACCAGCATTGTCACGCTCGGCCTATTCGTGGCCGATGCCGGCACGGCCATCTCCGGTGGCGTGCCCGTGGCCGCCGGGCTCGTGCTCAGCCTGATCGGCTGGGCCGCGTGCGCGGCCGGCTCGGTGCTGGCTGTCCGGCGCAGCGGTGCCGGTTCACCGGCCAGGCCGGCGAACGTGGAGACCGTCCTGACGCTGGGCCTCGCGGCGGCTGCCGCGCTGGGCACGGCCATCGCGTTCGCGCCCTCGTGGGACAGGTTCACGCTGCGGACCGCGGCTGGAACATCCCAGACGCTGACCGCGGGCAACGCCTTCGCTAACCCCGGCCTGGTGATCGCGGGCGACGTCGCAGTGATGGTCGCGCTCGTCGCCGTCGCCATCGCGGCCGGCGCGTGGCGCCCGACGCGGCGCGGCGTGGTCCTGCTGGCCGGCGGCATCGTGCCGATGGCGGCTCAGGCCATTTCAGCCGTGATCCAGATCACCCAGCCCGCGTCACCGCAGCAGTTCGGAATCCCGCCGGCCCAGGCCGCCGGGGTTGGGCTCACCATCAGTTCAGGCCTGACCCTTGCGTTCTGGATCTACTGCGGATTCGTCGGTGCCCTTATCCTGACCTGCGCGCTGATGTTCAGCATGCCGACGGCACCGCCACCGCCTCCGGCCCAGGTTCCGGCGCTCCAGGACCCGCTGGACGCCGCATCCCCTGGCGCGCCGGCCGCACCCGGCGCGCCTAGCGAGCAGACGGTCGGCTAGGTGTCAGTCAGCGAGATCCGCCGGCCGGCCTGCGCCTTGCCCACAGCGTAAATCCGGCGACCACGCCGATCATCGCGCCGACCGCGCCGCCGAACAGGAACACCTCGCCCGCGCTGCTCGCCGTGACGATCACGCTCCCGCCGCTGGTGCCGCTGGCGAGTACGAAAGTGGCGATGAACCAGCCAACCGCCGGGGTGAACCCGCCGAGCGCATGCTGGGTTCCCCACGCGCCGAGCAGGCAGGCGGCGAGGATGGCCACGTCGAAACCCACTGCGGCGAGCGGGGCTGGCCCTACGCCGTAGAGGAAGGCGCCGACCACTCCCTGCGCGATTCCGAACAGGAACAGCGCGAGGTAGGTGACGGTTGTCAGGGCCCGGCTCACGGTTGGAGGCTAGTCAATCCCTGCGAACAGGTCACTTTCGCGGGCATGACTTCCGGCCCCGTGGCCGCGCGGTCCGGCCAGCAGGGTGTAGTACTCGTAGCCGAACGCACGCTGGCCCACCCGGTCAGACAGGGCGAAAAACGGGCTATCGACCGCGATCTGGCTGGCATGCGCACGCATCGCCGCGAGCTTGGCCCCGAGGTAGTCCCGCCCGTCGATCTCCGTGGTGACCTGCTCGTCGGGCACCCCGAACGGCAGCTCATCAACGGACTCGACCGCCAGGAACCCCGATCCGGCGGGCTGTTCGGCCTGGCCGGGTCGCGTTTCCCGCATCATCCTCGTCCCCTCGGCCAGCACCGACTTGGGCACAGCCGTGGCGTAGAACTTGCGCACGAGCCCGTCCGCCATCTCAAAGGCCCGCCACGCGACCCGGTGCGCCTGGATGTGATCGGGGTGGCCGTAGAAGCCGTTCGAGTCATACGTCACGAGCACCTGGGGGCGTACGTCCTTGATGACCTCGAGCAGGACCCCTGCGGCCTCGGATACGTCGGCGCGCCAGAACGCGCCGTCCCAATCGTTCGACGGCGTGCCCATCATCCCTGAGTCGTGCCAGTGGCCTGGCCCCCCGAGGAACCGGTGGTCGCTGACACCCAGCGCCGCGCAGGCTGCGGCTAGCTCGCCGATCCTGTGCTCGCCTAGCCTGTTCTCCCTGTCCCAGGCCAGATTGGCCAGGTCCGGCGGGATGATCTCGCCGAACTCGCCCAGCGTGCAGGTGACTAGCGTGACGGAGGCACCCTGCGCCGCGTACTTGGCCATCGTGGCGCCCGTCCCGATCGACTCGTCGTCGGGGTGAGCGTGCACCAGCATCAGCCGCTTGCCGTCGGTCAGGTTCATGCGGTGAGGATAACCAGCCGACACTCGCACCGTCGGCACCGGCGCGGGCTGGCAGGATCTACTGTCATGACCGACACCTTCCCCCGCCAGCAAGCTAGGACCCGCCACTTCAGCCTGGGTGCCCCGCGCTCGTTCGAGATTTCCGCTGACGGCAGCCGGATCGCCTTCCTTCGAAGCAAAGGCGGCAGCGATCCTGTCACCTGTCTCTGGGTGCTCGATCTGCAGGCCGGTCCGCACGCGACGGAGCGTCTGATCGTCGATCCGGTCGCGGTCGGTGCCGGGAGCGACGAGCCGGAGGAAGAACGAGCCCGCCGGGAGAGATCTCGCGAGCAGGCTGGCGGGGTCGTGGCATTTGCCACCGACGCCGGCTTCACGATGGCAGCCTTCGCCATCGCTGGTCAGGTCTATACGGCGCAGCTGACCGGCGAGGGCGAGGTTCCACGGCAGGCAATCGCCCAATACCCTGCCATCGATCCGCGGCCGGACCCGGGTGGCCGGCGGGTCGCCTACGTCTGCGATCGCGCGCTCAGGATCAGCGATCTCCACAGCGGCATCGACGTCGAGCTGATCGGGCCTGACGACGCCGAACACGTCAGCTACGGCCTGGCCGAGTTCGTCGCGGCCGAGGAAATGGGCCGGATGCGCGGCTACTGGTGGGCACCGGACGGGACGGCCCTGCTCGTCGCGCGGGCGGACAACTCAGCCGTCACCCGCTGGCACATCGCCGATCCCGCGAATCCTGACCGCCGGCCTGCCGAGGTCAGCTACCCGGCGGCGGGTACCCCGAACGCCCTGGTTGAGCTGCTGATCCTCAGTCTGGACGGCAGCAGCGTCCCGGTGCGGTGGGATTCGATGGCTTATCCCTACCTCACCACGGTCAGCTGGGACTCCAGCGGTGCGCCGCTGATCGTCGTGCAGTCCAGGGATCAGCGCCGGATGCTGCTGCTGAGCGTGGATCCGCAGACCGGCGCCGCCTCCGTGCTCCGCGACGACTCGGACGCGCGCTGGCTGGACATCGTCCCCGGCGTTCCCGCCAGGCTCGCGGACGGCAGGATCGCCTGGACCGCCGACTCCGATGGCGCTCGGCGGCTGCTCGTGGCGCAGGAGCGGGAGCTGGCCGACGGCGCTGCCAAGCCGGTCACGCCGCCGGACATGCAGGTGCGGCGCGTTCTGTCGGTGGACGGCGATACGGTGCTGCTGTCAGCCTCGGACGGCGAATCCACGGAGATCGGGGTCTGGGCTTACCGACTCGACGGGCTGAGGCTGGTTTCGGGGCGCGTGGGCGTGCACAGCGCCGTCCGAAGGGGCGGCACGACAGTGCTCACGAGCCGGTCGATGGCTGAGCCAGGGTTGACCGCCACCATCCTGCGCGATCTGCCGTTTGCCGCAGAACAGGGGGCGGGCGAGCAGGGTGCCGGCGAACACGGCCCAAGCGAGCAGGGCGCCGGCGAACACGGCCCAAGCGAGCAGGGCACCGGCGAACACGGCCCAAGCGAGCAGGGCACCGGCGAACACGGCCCAAGCGAGCCGGCGCGCGCCGGGACCATCGCGTCGCTGGCCGAGCGTCCCGTGCTGCCCGGGCTACGCGTGAAGCTGCTGCGGGCAGGGCGCCAGGAGCTCAGGACCGCGCTGCTGCTCCCGTCGTGGCACGAACCGGGCTCGGCGAAACTCCCAGTCCTGATGGACCCGTACGGCGGGCCGCACGCCCAGCGGGTACTGGCCTCGGCCGACGCCTACCTGACCTCGCAGTGGTTCGCCGATCAGGGCTTCGCCGTTGTGGTGGCCGACGGCAGGGGCACACCAGGGCGAGGCCCCGAGTGGGACCGCGCAGTGGCCGGTGACCTGGCTAGCCCGGCCCTGGAGGATCAGGTCGACGCGCTGGCTGCCGTGGCAGACCGCGACGGCGACCTCGATCTGTCCAAGGTGGCGATCAGGGGCTGGTCCTTCGGCGGATACCTGGCCGCGCTGGCGGTCCTGCGCCGGCCGGACGTGTTTCACGCCGCGATCGCGGGTGCCCCGGTCACGGACTGGCGGCTCTACGACACGCACTACACGGAGCGCTATCTGGGCCACCCTGACCACGAGGGGGCCGCTTACGAGCGCTCCTCGCTGATCGCCGACGCGCATAAGCTGTCAAGGCCGCTCATGATCATCCATGGCCTGGCCGATGACAACGTGGTCGTCGCGCACACACTCCGGCTGTCATCGGCGCTGCTGGCCGCGGGCCGGTCGCATCAGGTTCTGCCGCTGTCGGGAGTGACGCATATGGCGTCGGAGGAGACGGTGGCGGAGAATCTGCTGCTGCTCCAGGTCGACTTCCTGCGCAGAGCCCTCAGCCTGCCGACGGATGCTGGGCCGCGGCCGGGAGTGACGATTCCGAACATCTAGGGCGCAGGTGTAGCGAGTGTCACACCGCCAGAAGTTACACCCAGGTCCGCATGACTATTACCGTTGGAATAAGGTTCTGTGCGCAACGCGGGCAGCGCTGCGCCACCCGCTGCGCGGGGAGGGCAGGCAGCGCGCCGGGCGAAGACCCAGTGCGATGACACTGGACCATCAGCTTCAGCTGCAGTGCGGAGGCGTCGATGACGCAGGTAACGCAGGCGCCGGCCAAGGCGAGGGCGCAGATCCCCGGCAAGACGCTGCGCCGGGATCCGTGGTGGCGCCAGCCGGCGGTGACCGCCATCTTCCTGGCGATCGTCGTGATCTACCTGACCTGGGCATCCCTGGTCAATGCGGACTACTTCTGGGCGCCGTACATCTCGCCGCTGTATTCGCCCTGTCTGGCCACCACTTGCGTGCCAGGTTCGGGTTTCCATTGGATCCCGTGGCTGAGCGCCCTAACCCCAGCGATCATCATCATCGGCGGTCCGATGGGCTTCCGATTCACCTGCTACTACTACCGCAAGGCGTACTACCGGGCCTTCTGGCAGGCGCCGCCCGCATGCGCGGTCCGCGAGCCGCACGCCAAGTACACCGGCGAGACCAGGCTGCCGCTTGTCCTGCAGAACGTGCACCGCTATTTCTTCTACATCGCGCTGGTCTTCAACGTCGTCCTCACCATCGACGCCGTGCTGGCGTTCAAGAACCATTCTGGCCAGTGGGGGCATATGGGGCTCGGCACGCTGGTGCTGATCGTCAACGCGGCGCTGCTGTGGCTCTACTCGCTGTCCTGCCACGCGTGCCGGCATGTCACCGGCGGCAGGCTGAAGCATTTCTCCAAGCACCCGGTCAGATACAAGGCGTGGACCCTGGTGTCGAAGCTGAACGCCAGGCACATGCAGTACGCCTGGATCTCACTCGGCTTCGTGCTCTTCACCGACCTGTACATCCGGCTGGTGGCCAGCGGCGCCATTACGGACCCGCGATTCTTCTAGACTGAGGCAGAAGGTACCG
>Ga0209240_1000965_pt1 | contig 11576 bp, 9 predicted proteins | sample GraSoi_2013_80cm_FD_185828 | JGI IMG/M metagenome (GOLD analysis project Ga0209240, IMG submission 185828) | Grasslands soil microbial communities from the Angelo Coastal Reserve, California, USA - Sample 9_17_2013_80cm (SPAdes) (version 2) | ecosystem: Environmental > Terrestrial > Soil >... | reverse complement strand
CGACCGCGATGCCGGCGAAGAACAGCCCGTAACAGCGCCGCCGGCCAAACCGGTCGGCGAACGCGCCGACCGCCAGGCTCGCCAGCGCCGTCCCCGCGATCAGCGCCGTCAGCACCGCGCCCGCCTGCAGCGGCGTGTAACCGCGGGCCGCGAGCAGCGCCCCCAGCAGCACCGCGGTGAACCCGTAGCCGGCTGCCCGCACGCCTTGCCCGGCGATCAGCAGCCTCGCATCGCGGCCCAGCCCCGGCCGCCTGGTTCTCACCGGCTGACCACCGGGCCGCCCGGCGGTTCATCCTGCCATGCTCGCACCCGGCCAATTCTGCAACCATGGTCTCGGATATACAACCTCGGTGACCGATTGAGGTCCCAGTCGACCGGCTCATCGGTGCGAGGCCAGGACGGAGTGGTGATCAGTACCTCCGCTCGGCTGCGGATCGGCGTGCACCAGGGCAGCGACCAGGCCTGGCATGGCGTGCAAAAGGCGGTGCTCCGCCTCGACGGCCGCCTCATGAGCCTGCACGGCGGTCCAGTCGGTCTCCACGATGACCTCGCACTCGGCGCGCAGCTGATGGCCGGTCCACCGCAACCGGACATGGCCGATTGACGTACTGCCGCGGTGACAGCCGGTACAACCTGACCGCGCCCGGGTTGCTCCGCACCAGATCGAACACCCACCGGCCATCAACATAGAACCAGTAATCGACGCGCCGGAGGCCGCTGATCTGGTAGTCCACCAGCCACACCCCGCCCGGCCCCGCCGCGGCGCTCTCCACACGGGCGGTAACAGGCGCTGACGGGCACTCGACGTGCCGCCGGATGTACTCAGCGCGGGAGATGATCGCCCGGCTGCGGGCATCCCGCCGGTCATACACCGGGCCGTAAGCCCCCCGGCCGGTCTGCACCAAGCCGGGAATCGGCTTCTGCGCCAACCGCCACGGGAAGGGATCGATGCTGTGTGTCGGCGGCGGCGGCGCCTTCCTGGTTAGAGGTCATGCCGCGCCGGAGCACTCGTGGCGTTTCCCGACTGCCACACCACCTGTTGGCCGCGGCTGGCTTCCACGACGCGGCTGCTGAACTGGCCGGCACACGCACTTACTAGCTGACGTCAGCGGCGGGGGTGTCGCGGGCTCCGAGGCGCAGGTGCTCGGTGTGGTAGACGGCTTCGTCGAGCAGCATCGCCACGTGGCTGTCAAACAGGGCGTAGACCACGGTCCGGCCGGTTCTCTGCCCGGTGACCAGGCCGAGGTGGCGCAGCATCCGGAGCTGGTGGGAGACCGCAGACTGCTCCATCCCGATGTCGGCGGCCAGCTCGCCGACGGGTGCCGGGCCGTGCCGCAGGCGGCCCAGGATGCGCAGGGTACCGGCAACGATGTCATTAACTGAACTGCGCCGACCACGCATGCCGCGGCGCGGGGAGAAGTCGGTCATGCTGAAAGGCGTCGCTCGCGACGAAGCCGCCGTCTACGCGCTTCCGGGGCGCGACTGGCACCTATGCATTGGGCCGCAGAACTCGGCAGCGAAGAATTTGACGGTGGGCCTCGCGGTTTTCCCCGAGGGATCGGCTCCCGACGGTCACGTGCACGACACCCAGGAAGAAGTCATCTACGTCGTATCGGGGCGCGGGCAGCTGGTCACCCCCAAAGGCACGGTGGAGCTGCACGCCGGCACGTCGGTGTACATCCCGATTGGCCTGCATCACGCGACGGTATCTTCAGGGCCGGGGCCGCTTCAGTTGCTGTGCGCCTTCTCGCCGCCGGTGGTGCCCGGCTCCTACGAGGCGGCATCCGGTGACAGGGGCTGACCCGGGTACCGGCGAGCTGCAGGCGACCGCCCGTGCGGCACGACGGGAGATAGTCAAGGCAGTGGCGCACGCTAAAGGCGGCCACCTGGGAGGTCCGCTATCGGCTGTCGAGGTACTGACCGCTCTTTACTTCGGAGTGCTGCACATTCGGCCGGAGGAGCCCGACTGGCCGGATCGTGACCGGTTCATCCTGTCCAAGGGCCACAGCGCCATCGCGCTTTACGCCATGCTCGCGCTCCGCGGCTTCTTCCCTGTGGCCGAGCTCAGAACCTTCGACGCGATCGACTCACGGCTGCAAGGGCACCCCGACATGACGGTGCTACCCGGATTGGATATGTCGTCCGGCTCACTGGGCCTCGGGCTGGCCGCCGGAGTCGGCATCGCACTCGGCGCGAGACTGGCAGGCGGTGACTTCACCACCTTTGTCATGGTCGGCGACGGGGAGTGCAACGAGGGCATCGTGTGGGAGAGCGCACACGTCGCAGACCGATATGCGCTGGACAACCTCGTGGTCATCGTCGATCAGAACCAGCTCCAGCAGTTCGGCTGGCGGGATGCCGCGACTGGCCGCAGGCGCCCGCCATACGCGGGTACCCAGCTGCGTGATCGTTGGGCCGCGTTCGGCTGGCGCGTTTCCGAGGTTGACGGCCACGATGTCCTCGCGGTGCTCGCGGCACTGGAGGCCGCGCGCCAGCCCGCCGGGAAGCCTGCAGCTTTGATCGCTCACACCGTCAAGGGCAAGGGCGTCTCCTTCATGGAGGATGAGTACCTGTGGCACAGCCGGGTGCCCACCGATGACGAGCTCCGGCAAGCCCTGGATGAGCTAGCCGATCCAGCCGGCACCCGCGGAGGTACCTGACATGCCGCTGCCAGCCGGGGCTGCGTTGCGGCAAGTGTTCGGCGAGACGTTGGCCGAGCTAGCCCGCCACGACCCGAGGATTCTGGTGCTCGACGGAGATGTCGGCAGCTCGACCGGAGCGGCCATCTTCGAGACGGCGCACCCACAGCGGTACATCCAGGCGGGCCCGGCCGAGCAAAACATGATGGCGATGGCGGCCGGGCTGGCCACCATGGGATTCCAGCCGTACGCAACGACGTTCACGTGCTTCGCTGTCGCCCGGGCACTGGATTCGGTGCGGGTGCTGATCGCACAGCCGCGACTGGATGTCAAGATCATCGGCGGTTACGCTGGCTTGCTCACTGGCATGACCGGCAAGACTCACCAGATGTTCGACGACATCGCGATCATGAGATCTCTTCCGTACATGCTGGTGGTCGCCCCTGCTGACGAGACCGAGGCGCGGCAGGCGATCGCGGCGGTCGCCGGCGTTCCAGGGCCTGCTTACCTGCAGATCACCAGAGAAACGGCGCCGGTGCTGTTCGGCTCGGATTACACCTTCCGGCTCGGCCGGGCCGTGACCGTGCGAGACGGCACGGACGCCACGCTAATCTCGACCGGGGTGCAGACCACCAGGGTCTACGAGGCCGCCGAGATTCTGTCCCGCCGCGGCGTTGAGGTGACCGTGCTGCACGTGCCTACCATCAAGCCGCTCGACGGCGACGCCGTGGTAGCAGCCGCCCAGGCCTCCGGTTATGTCATCACTATCGAGGAGCAGAGCGTCATCGGCGGCCTAGGCGGCGCTGTAGCGGAGTTGCTCGGCGAGAAATTCCCGGTTCCGGTGAAGCGGCTCGGGATCCGGGACTGCTTCGGCGAGAGCGGCCCGAATGACCGGCTCCTTGATAAGTACCGGTCGGACGGCTGACGCAGCAACGCCTCGACGTCTTGGGCGTAGTTATGCCGTTTGGCCTCGTCTTCGACGCTCTTGGCGAGCTGCGGGTAGAAGGGATTGGCGGCTGTTCTGGCTGCGTGGCACCGCCGGCTGCGCCGAACGTTTCCCTGATGCGGGCGATGTCGGCTCCTGAAGCGATGAGCAGGTGCAGTAGGAGGCGGGCTTTGACCGGTGCCAGGTACGCCGCGTTGATCAGGCCGCGGGCCAGCAGATCTGTCTCCGAGCCAGGGAAGCTGTAGGTCTGGTGATGGACTGGGCCGGCGCCAATTCGAGAAGAGAGCACGACCGGCATGTGCGCGGCGACATTGGCGAGGATAGGCACGGTGTCCGCAGGTACGTGGCCGACCCCGAACGCGGCCACGATTAGGCCGTCGATGTGCTCGCTGACTGCGTCGATGAGCACGCCGTCGTCGCCGAGTGCGATGGTCATCAGGCCAACTCGGACGGTCCGACCGGGGACCGGCCGTAGCATCGGCGATCGCTCCTGGAGCCGGATTGGGATGTCCACCCGGCCTTCGACGACACATCCGAGCGGGCCGTAGCCGGGTGACGCGAAGGCGGCCGGGCTTGCGGTGTGCGCCTTGCTGACCCAGCGGGCGGCGTGGATCTGGTCATTCAAGACCACCAAGGCGCCCAGACCGCGCGCCCGGTCGCTGCCGATTACGCGAATTGCCGCCAGGATGTTCGCCGGCCCATCCGCACCGGCCAAGGACGGGTTGCGCATCGCGCCGGTGACAACGACGGGGGCGTCGGACGCTACCAGGAGGTCGAGCAGGTAGGCAGTCTCCTCGATGGTGTCGGTTCCCTGGACCACTAGTGCGCCGGCGCAGCCGCCCTCCAGCGCGGCGGTGATCTCGCCCGCGAGGCTGTACATGTCATCGAATGACAGCGACGCCCCGGGCTCGTTCGCCACGTCGCGGACTGTCAGGTCAACACCTGCGCTGTCCAAGCCGGGAATCGCTCCCAGCAGATCGGCAGCTGACAAGGATGGCAATGCGCCTCCCCTGTCCGTCGCCCGCATCGCGATGGTGCCGCCGAGCGTAAGCACGGCGATGCGCGGCCTGCCGGGCTCTTCCATCAGTGGTTCCACTCAGCTGTCATAGTGCGTCGCCCTCGCCTGCGTGGCCCAAAAGGCGCATGCCATGTTGACGCCAGCGGTCGACGCGTAAGGCTGCGCTGGCACGGCAGCCCGGCAGCGCCTGAATGCGCGAGCTGATCGCATCGGCTCCCCGGCCACGGCCAATCTATGCCGAGGTAGCGTCCAGTGCACGAAGACGCCCGTGGGGGTGACGTCATCGCGGACGAGCGCCTGGTGGCAAACGCCGCCAAGACCGGCGCCTACCTCCGGCAAGGCCTCACCGAGCCGCGCAGCGCCAACAGCGCGCAAGTCTCAATATTTGCCGATCTCCTTGCCTTCCACTGCGCGACTGAGGAGCATGTTAATGACCATTGCTTGCCATCAGCGTGGATGGAGGACGGCATGTTCCATTTGCACATGCGTCGGGCAGCTCGCCAGGCTGCAACGCTCGGCTTTGCCGGCGCCGCGGCGCTTGGGCTAGGGCCAGCAGGCGCTGGTCTGGCTGCGGCCGGCAATCTGCCGGCACCTGCGCCCGCCATCGTGGAGTACCAGTTCCTGAGCGCAAGCCCGACACCCCCGAGTGAGGCGAATTGCTTTTCGGTCGGCCGGCGCTGCTTCACCCCGGCGTCGATGCAGGCGTCCTACAACCTGTCCCCGCTCTACGCGGCGAATGACCAGGGCCAAGGGACGAAAATTGCCATCATCGACTCGTTCGGCAACCCCAACATGGCATCCGACCTGGCGAACTTTAATAGCCAGATGGGCCTGCCGCACATGTGCGGCGAGCCAGGCGTGACCTGCACTCCGGACATGCCGACGTTCCAGCATGTCTTCTGGAACGGGGTGACTCAGGTCAAGGCCCCGCCGCCGGGAAGTAACGGCGCCGGCTCCCAGACCCGCAACATCTGGGCGCTTGAGACCAGCCTGGACGTGGAATGGGCGCACACGATCGCCCCGCGGGCCAACATCTTGCTCGTCACGACCAATCCCGCAGAAACACTAGGGGTGCAGGGGTTCCCGGCGATGATGGACGCGGAGCAGTTCATCGTGGACCACCACGAGGCGACCGTCATCTCGCAGAGCTTCGCCGCCGCCGAGGAGACATTCGCGAGCACGCAATCGCTGCTGAACCTGCGGCACGCGTTCATTTCCGCAGCCAGCAACGGCGTCACTGTCCTGGGATCCTCCGGCGACGGCGGAACGGCCAACTCGTCCTTCACCCCGGTGAAGCACCCGGCGACGATACCGTTCCCGACGGTGGAATGGCCGGCGTCGGACCCGCTGGTGACCGGGGTGGGCGGCACCTACCTGTGCACCAACCCCACAACGGGCAGCAGCGTCGACTCGACCGATCCGCCGGTCAACTGCCAGAGCAACCCAGGCGTGCGTGAGGTCGGCTGGATCGCCTCAGGCGGTGGTTTCAGCCACGTATTCGCCAGGCCCGCTTACCAGGACAGCCTGCCGGCCGGCTCGACCCCGATCGGCGCCATGCGCGGCGTGCCCGACATCGCCTACCAGGCGAGTTCCCGCACCGGAGTGCTGGTCTACGACACCGCTCCCGGGTTCGCGCAGGGCGGCCTGAACTGCTCGCCGGGCAACCCGTGCAGCGCCGGCTGGTACGTGGTTGGCGGGACGTCGTCCTCGTGTCCGCAGTGGGCCGGGCTGGTGGCGATAGCGGACCAGATCGCCGGACATGGCCTCGGCCTGATCAACCCGACCCTCTATTCGCTGGCCTCCGGGCCGAACTACGGCACCTACTTCTACGACGTCACCACCGGCAACAACCAAGCCAACCCGAGCGTCCCCGGCTACCCGGCGACTGCCGGCTGGGACCCGGTCACCGGCCTTGGGACACCTAACGCCGCCGCCCTGGTGCCCGCGCTCGCGGGTCACTAAAAAGCCCAGCGGAGGGGGATCCGGCAAGGGATCCCCCTCCGGACATGGCCACTGAGCCGATCGAGTGCTGGCCGAATCTCAAGGAGCCGCCATGCGCGGGTGGGGTCGCAGGAACGCCTGGGATGGCTTGGTGGCGGGCCTGGCCGCATGCGCGCTGACAGCGTTCACGGTCGCGGCGCCAGCCGGCACCGCGCTCGCCGCGCGGGTCGGCGCTCGGCTCCTGACGCACACAACGTGGACGATCCGCAAGTCGCCCAACGCCACGGTGCCTGGCGGGCAGCTGAACGCCGTATCGTGCTCCGCCGCCAGTGCGTGCACGGCCGTCGGCACCAACATCAGTACCTCTGGTGTCAACGTCACCTTGGCCGAGAGGTGGAACGGCACGTCCTGGCAGCACCAGCGCACGCCGAACCCGCCCAACGACACGGTTCCCATCCGTTCGCCGGACCTGCTCGGCGTATCGTGTCCGACCTCGCACTTCTGCGCGGCAGTGGGCGCCTACCAAGTGGACAGCGTCGGGATCAGCCTGGCCGAGGCGTGGAACGGTAGCCGCTGGACGCGGCAATCGTTCCCCGCACCGGTCGGCTCGACGTCCGCAGGGCTAGACCAGGTCTCCTGCACGTCGGCCCGATTCTGCGAGGCCGTGGGCACCTACCGCATCAGCGGGGGGAAGAACCTCGCCTTCGCCGCGACGTGGGACGGTACCTCCTGGCGCCTGCAGCACCTGCCTAATCGAGTCGGTTCGACGTTCGTCTTTGCGGCCGGTGTGTCGTGCGTCTCACCGACGTTCTGCGAGGCCACGGGCACTTCCGTCGAAGTCGGCCCGTTCGCTGCACGGTGGAACGGCACCACATGGCTGCTCCAGGCCGTGCCCGAGACCACGGGCATGGGGCCGGTCTCGTGCGTCTCCGTGACCTTCTGTGCGGCCATCGGCTCCAATGGCAGCGAGATGTGGAACGGGTCGGCCTGGAGCGCGCAGCCGATCCCGAGCCCGGTCGGATCCACGTCCACCAACCTGCGCACGGTGTCCTGCGCGAACGCGGCGTTCTGTGAGGCTGTCGGCGAGTACACCGACGGTTCGGGTAACACCCTCAGCCTCGCCGCGACGTGGAACGGGACCTCGTGGGCCGTGCAGCCGACCCCGAATCCGCCCGGCGCCACTTTCACGGTTCTTGACGCGGTGTCCTGCGCCGAAGCTGCCGCGTGCGAGGCCGGCGGCGACTTCCAGCTGACGTCCAATCCCGTGGCCCTGGCGGAGTCATGGAACGGGTCTACCTGGCAGATCCAGCCGGCGTTCCGGCCGCCTGGGGCTGCCGCAAATAACCTCAGCGCGGTGTCCTGCGTCTCGGCGGTCTTCTGCGAGGCGGTGGGTTCGCATCCGGAGCGCTCGGGTCTCGCCACGGTTTCCCTCGCCGAGGCGTGGAATGGCGCTATCTGGAAGATCCAGAGGACGCCGAATCCGGCTCGAGCCACCAGCGGCCTCCGGCTGAGCCTGGCCGGGGTGTCGTGCGTCTCCGCGCGCTTCTGCGAGGCGGTCGGATCAAGTTCCAGCGCTGCTGGCGCCGGCGCCGAGATGTGGGACGGGAGCGCGTGGAGTCTGCAGGTCGTTCCGGGCGGCGCTCTCACGTCCGTGTCGTGCACCTCCGCGACCTTCTGCATGGCGGCCGGGAGCGACGGCCATGTGGACATCTGGAATGGCACATCCTGGTCGGCTCACCCAAGCGCCGCAGGCTTCACCTCGCTCAGTTCGGTCTCGTGCGCCTCGCCGCACTCGTGTGAGGCGGCCGGTGCCGGCCCGTCCGGTGACGACGCCGAAGGCTGGAACGGCGCCTCCTGGTCACCGCAGGCTACTCCGACCCCCGCAGGAGGAAGCTCCATCGGAATATCGGCGGTCTCCTGCGCCGGGCCCGGGTCGTGCGAGGCGGTCGGCAACTACTTCAGTAACAGCACCTTCCAGCAGGTGACACTCGCGGAAGCGTGGAACGGGACCGCGTGGACCGTGCAGCGCACCCCGAATCCCGCCGCATCCTTCGGCAGCTCACTGCTAGTGTCGTGCATCTCGGCGAGTTCGTGCACCGCCGTCGGCCAGTACCTTGCCTCTGTGAGCAACCTCAGCCTGGCCGAAGTGTGGAACGGCACAGCGTGGCACGTGCGGTCCATACCTAACCATCCCTGGGCTGGTCAGAACATTCTCAACGGGGTGTCCTGTGGCACGAGTCAGAACTGCACCGCCGCCGGCGTCACGGACGACTTTGGCCAGATCTCGGCCACGCTCATCGAGACCGGCGACTGAACGCGGAGAGATGCGATGCATCGATGGAGTTGCCAGCAGGCGGGTACTCGCGTCGGGATCGGGCTCGCAGCCACTGCGCTGACTGCCTTCATGGTCCTGACCAACGCTGGCGGCGCCCTCGCCGGGAGTCCGGCGTGGAAGATCGTGAAGTCACCGAACGCGACGCTGCGCGGCGGGCGGCTCGAATCGGTCTCGTGCTCGTCACCAGGCGCCTGCACAGCCGTCGGAACAAACCTCAACAAATCGGGGATCAACGTCACGCTGGCCGAGAGGTGGAACGGGACAACCTGGAAGCGGCAGCACACGCCCAACCCGGCCGTGGACACAGTCCCGGCTGTTGCTCCGGATCTGCTCGGGGTGTCCTGCCCGGCCAGCAATTTCTGCGAGGCGGTCGGGACATACCACCTCGGACATGCGAACGTTGCCATGGCCGAGGCGTGGAACGGCCGCCGCTGGAGTTCGCAGCACGTCCCGGTCCCGGTCGGCTCCGACTCGGCGGGACTCAACTCGGTGTCCTGCACATCCTCCCGATTCTGCGAGGCGGTGGGCTCATTCCAGGGCACGCCCGGTACCACGCTGCTCGCCGCGACGTGGAACGGGACTACCTGGCGGCTGCAGCACGCACCTAGCCCCGCTGGCGCCCAATTCGAGGAGTTCAGCGCGGTGTCATGCACGTCGGCGACGTTCTGCGGAGCCTGGGGCGGCGGCAACCCGGGAGCCCCGGGCCCGGCCGTCGCCGAGCGCTGGAACGGCAGGTCATGGCGCATGCAGGCCGTGCCGTCGAACGCCGCCGTGAACTCGGTGTCCTGCGTCTCGGTGACCTTCTGCGAGGCCGTCGGCGCCAGCGGCGGTGAGGTGTGGGACGGGTCGCACTGGAATGCGCAGGCGATCCCTAGTCCGGCGTCCGCGAGCCTGCTCGGGGTGTCGTGCACATCACCGAAATTCTGCGAGGCAGTAGGCGCCGGCCCGTCCGCAGCCGTGTGGAACGGCGCTACGTGGGGCGTACAGTCCGCTCCAAATCCCGCCTCGGCGACCTTCACGCACCTGAACGCGGTTTCCTGCGCGGGGGCCACTTCCTGCGAGGCGGCTGGCTTCTTCGAGACCGCCGTGACCGCCAATAACCCGAAGGCCCTGGCCGAGGCTTGGAACGGCCATTCTTGGCAGCTTCAGCATCCGGTCGCGCCATCGGGTGCTACCTATAACACGCTCGCTTCGGTGTCATGCGTTTCGACCACGTTCTGCGAGGCCGTCGGCACGCACTTTAACAGCGCTGGAAACCAGGTCAACCTGGCCGAGATGTGGAACGGCGCCTCGTGGCAGCTCCAGCACGTCCCTAATCAAACAAGCCAGTTCGTTCCCACCAGCGGCAGCCTCTTCGGGGTCTCATGCGTCGCGGCCAGTTTCTGCGAGGCTGTGGGTGTCGGCGCGGCCGGGGCTGACGCCGAGATGTGGAACGGGACCTCGTGGCAGCTCCAGGCGATCCCTGGGACTTCCGTACAGCCGATGTCGGTCTCGTGCGTCACCACGAGCTTCTGCATGGAAGCTAACGGCTTCGGGCAGGTGGCGATCTGGAACGGATCGTCCTGGTCGGCTGGTCCCGCCGTCACCGGATTCTCGCAGGTCAGCGGGGTGTCATGCATCTCGGCGAGCTTCTGCGAGGTGGTCGGCTCGGGCCCGACGGGCGACAATGCTGCCGCATGGAACGGCACCTCCTGGACTGCCCAGGCTACTCCCGGTCCCGTGAGCGCCTTCCTGAGCGGGATTTCGTGCACCGCAGCCGATTCGTGCGAGGCTGTCGGCAGCTTCGCCAACAGCTCGTTCCAGGAAGCTACATTTGCGGAAAACTGGAACGGGAGCGCCTGGGCGATCCAGTCGATCCCCAATCCTTTGGCATCTCAGGGTAGCTCGCTGCGGGCGGTATGGTGCAGCTCTGCGAGTTCATGCACTGCCGTCGGCGACTACCAGTACTTCGGCGGATCCTTCAGCAACACGCTGGCCGAGGTATGGGACGGCTCGAAGTGGAGCCTGCGGTCCACTCCCAACCATTCCTACGCCGCGCAGAATATTCTCAACGGCGTGTCCTGCGGCGCCAGTAGCGTGTGCACCGCAGTCGGCCAGACCCAGGACATCGGCGGAACCGAGGCCACGCTCATCGAGACAGGCGACTGAACGGGGACGTAGCGCTCGTCACTTTTCGGCCTCGAACCTCTTCATGACGACGCAGTGCTGCACGAAGTCCCCGCCGAGCATCCCCCGGGCCACCTGACTGCGCTCCAGCAGCGCTGCGGCCTGCTCCAGTGACGCGGGAACCATCTGGAGTTCATTGGTGGCGTATGCATCGCCCTCATAAGCGGGGTCCGGCTCAATCTTGCGCTCTATCCCATGCAGACCCCCCGCCAGGCAGGCCGCGACAACGATGTATGGGTTGGTGTCGGCTCCCGGCTGCCGGTGTTCCAGCCGTGACTCATCCGGGTGCTCCGCGGTGGCGCGGATGCCAGTGGACCGGTTCCCATAGCTCCAGCTGACGCCGATCCCAGCCTATGAATAGGGCGTGAATCGCTTGTAGGAGTTGGGAGTAGGGGCGAACAGCGCGGTGAACTCAGCCATCGTGGCCAGCAGCCCGCCGGCGTACGGTCGCCCGGTCTGCGACAGCCCACGACCAAGGTCGCGATCGAAGAAGCAGTTGGCGCCGGTGTCGGTTCGCCACAGTGACTGGTG
>Ga0209240_1000959_pt1 | contig 11611 bp, 10 predicted proteins | sample GraSoi_2013_80cm_FD_185828 | JGI IMG/M metagenome (GOLD analysis project Ga0209240, IMG submission 185828) | Grasslands soil microbial communities from the Angelo Coastal Reserve, California, USA - Sample 9_17_2013_80cm (SPAdes) (version 2) | ecosystem: Environmental > Terrestrial > Soil >... | reverse complement strand
CCGCCACGAGGTCTTCGACTTCGACGAGCACCTCGGTCATCGCGATCGCCTCCCTGGTTGCCGCAGATCCTAACCGGCGAGCGGCAACCCGATTTGCGCCCGCGTCCGCCCGCCGGACATCGAACGGTCCGCATGCGAGCGGCAGAATGCCATTACCTGATGCGAACCAATCCGGCATGCCCGGCCAGTGCGGCGCCAGGTACCCCGCGTGCCTTAGTCTCACCACAAGGAGGAGCACATGAGCATCAAACTGGGTGATACGGCTCCGGATTTCGAAGCCGACACTACGCAAGGCCGGATCAGCTTCCATGACTGGATCGGCGATTCCTGGGCAGTGCTGTTCTCGCACCCGAAGGACTTCACGCCCGTCTGCACGACCGAGCTCGGTTACATGGCGAAGATCCAGCCCGAGTTCACCAAGCGGAACGTGAAGATCATCGGGCTGTCCGTCGACTCATCGGGCGACCACGAGGCCTGGGCCAAGGACATCGAGGAGACCCAGGGGCACGCTCCGAACTACCCGATCATCGCGGACGCGGACTTCCACGTCTCCAAGCTTTACGACATGCTTCCAGCCGAGACAGCTGGCGACGCGAAGAGCCGGACCCCGGCCAACAACGCGACCGTGCGCAATGTTTTCGTGATCGGCCCGGACAAGAAGGTCAAGCTGATCCTGGTCTATCCGATGACGACCGGCCGCAACTTCGACGAAGTCCTGCGCGTCGTCGACTCGCTCCAGCTCACCGCCAAGCACAAGGTAGCGACGCCGGTGAACTGGCGCCAAGGCGAAGACGTCATTATCGCCGGATCGGTCTCCGACGAGGAAGCCAGGCAGACGTACCCGGACGGATGGATGGCACCGCGCCCCTACATCCGGATCGTTCCGCAGCCGAAATAACCCAACCGCGCGTTCGGCTGGCCCGGGCAGCTCGGGGCCAGCCGAACGCGCAGGTGGCTCACCACGCACACAGGCGGAGGCTGACTATGCCGGGATTCGTGCTCGGGCCGGATGGCGGAGCGGCCTACGGAATTCACGTCCATGACGGCGAGGACGAGATGTTCTATGTGATCGCCGGCGAGCTGACCGGCACCTGCGGCGACGATACCTGGTGTGCCCTGGCCGGCAGCTTCGTGTTCGTGCCACGCGGTACCCCGCACAGCCTTACCGTCATCAGCACGGAGCCGGCTACCGCCTTGGTCATTACCGGGCCACCCCAGCTCGACCGGCAGATAGCCGCCCGTTCCGAACCGCCTCCTGCGGTGGCATGACAGCCCCGCACCTAACCGGCGTTGCCGCAGCTGGCATGTACTGTCCCGAGCACTACGGGCCCATCGGAGCAGGCCTGGACGCGATGGCCATCAACGCCGCGGTCGCGGCGGCTCAGGCCGATGGCGGCGGCATGATCGTGCTGTCCCAGCCCTACCAGATCGAGGCGACGATCAGCGTTGCCACCGGCCCGGCGGTGCACTTCTGGTGCCTGGGCGCCGGAAACCGGCAAGTGAACCCGAAAATGGTGACCGGCGGACACGTGCGGCCCGCCAGCAGCTTCCCACCGGACACCCCGCTGTTCTCGATTGGCGCGGAATCCGCACGGAGCTTGAACCCGTGCGGGACAACATTCCTGACGCCCCGTATCTCGGGCATCGCGCCCGACGGGGCGGCGGTCAAAGGCTGCACAGGAATACTGGTCACCGATACTGCCGACGTGCACGTGATCGAGCCGTTCCTGGCCAACTTCGATCGCAGCGGCTCGAGCGGCACCGCGGTCTGGATCGCCTCGGCATCCGCCGGACACGGGCCGGGGTTCTGCGTCACGGGCGGAGTCATCTCGGCCTGCTGGCGCGGCATCTACGGCGATGGGGCCGGGGTGACCGACCTGCGCCTGTCCGGCCTGCTCGAGCACTCCAATACCCAGGGCATCACGCTCGGCGCTACGGCCGGCGGCGGCGGGCTACAGATGTCCGGTTGCCATCTGGTCTACGCGTCCGCGCCGACCGGTGCCTACCGGCTGCGTCTGGGCCAGGCGGCGGGCGACTTCACGGTCGTCGGCAACTACTTCGACAAGAACGGCCCTAGCCCCGCGATCGTCCTCGCCACGAGCCGAGGAAAGATCAGCGATAACCACTTCCTGGCCGACGCGTCCTGCACCGGCCCGCTGGTCACGCTGTCCACAGCGCGCCAGGCACTCACCTTCCGCGGCAACGATTGCAAGGCCAACGGCTCGTCGATGACGGCCCTGCTGCAACTCCTCGCGGGGCCAGGCGGCCCGCCGACCAACGGCGTCTACGACGGCAACCACGTCTACGGCAGCCAGCCGTCGCTAATCGCGCCGCTGATCGACAAGTACGCGGCCCCTATCCAGGCGGTCAGCACCGCGACCACCTACGTCGCCGGGAACGTCGCCGGCGCCTGACCGCGCGGACTGGCGCCAACCTCTATGCGCTCTATGAGCGAGGGTCACAAGTGATAGGCGTACTCGCGGAACTCCCAGTCGGTCACGAACCGCTCGAACCGCTCGATCTCATTGCGCTTGTAGGTCAGGAAGGAGTCGACGAAGTAGCGGCCGAGCACGTCGCCGAGCTCGGTAGCGGCTTCGAGTGCGTCCAGCGCGTCGGCGAGGCACACGGGAAGCATGTCCGCTGAAGCTGGGTCGTAGCCGTATCCCTCCAGCTTCGGCGGCGGCTCGATCTTGTCCCTGATGCCGAGGAAGACGGCAGCGCCGACTGCGGCGATCCCCAGGTACGGATTAGAGCTGGCGTCCCCGAGCCTGACCTCCATTCGCGCGGCCGGCCCTCGTTCCGGCGGGATCCGCACCATCGCGCTGCGGTTGTCCAGGCCCCAATCGATCAGCCAGGGTGCGAGCGTGTCTGGCCCGAACCGTTTGAAAGAGTTGATCGTCGGATTCAGCAGCGCACTCATGGCGCTGGCGTGCCGCAGCACTCCCCCGATGGCGTGCCGGCCCGTCGCGGAGATTCCGTCCGGTGCGTCCGGGTCACCGAAGACGTTGGCTCCCGCGCCGTCGCTGAGCGAGGCATGCACGTGAAACCCTGAGCCGCCCTCGTCGTTGAATGGCTTGGCCATGAACGTGGCGAGCAGGTCTTGCTGCCGAGCGATCTCCTGCACGGCCGACTTAAGCCGGAACGCGCGGTCCGCGGCGTCGGTCATCTCCGAATGGCCAAGGTTGATCTCGAACTGACCGGGCGAGAACTCGTGGTTGGCGGCGGTGACCTGCAGGCCCGCGTCTCGAAGCTGCCTGAGCATGCGCAGGAGCAGCCCCTGGGGATCACCCTTGCGTCCGACGACGTAGACGTTCCCTAGGTCATTCGCGTACCGACGCCAGCTGCCGCCAGCGTCTTGTTGACACACGAAGAACTCAAGCTCTGGCCCGCAGATGAGGCTAAAGCCCAGGTTGGCGAGCTGGTCGGCAACCCGCCGCACGACGGCGCGCGGCGACTCGGGCGCCGGCTGGCCGTCCGGAGTGGTGGCGTCGCCCAGGCACCAGACGGCGTTGGGCTCCCACGGCAGCGGCGAAAGCGTGGCCAGGTCGGGCCGGATAAGGATGTCGGGCAGCCCAGCCTCGAGGCCGCCCTGGACCGGGACCACATCGCCCATCGGCGAGGTGTGGTAGACGGCGCGGCAGAACGCGAGCCCGTGGCCGACCGTCGCGGCGAACTCCTCGACTAGCACGTCTCTGCCGCGTTCCACGCCGAGCAGGTCCGGATAAGAAACCCTGACCACGTCCACGAAATCAGCACGCAGCCGCTCGACAATGGTGCTGAGATCGGTATCCGGCGCGTTCTGCACTGCCACTCCACCTAGCGAACGTTCGCGTACAAATGATCTGGAAGCGTAGCTGCCCGCGCGATGCGCGGGCAACAGCGCGCTGCCCTAGCAGCTTTGCTGCTGAGACGACTGTTCGCCGGGAGCGCGCGTGAGCGAGATGGCCGGGTTCTTCTACCCGAGGACGGCCACGGGAAAGGCATCGCTGCTGCCCGCGCCGCCCTGGTACTACTCCGGCGACCTGCTGACCGTCGAGTATCGGACCGATCCGGCCAGGGTGGCGCGGCTGCTGCCCGAGCCGCTCAGCCCGGCGCCGGATGACCCCGGCGCGGTCGCCGTGATCTGGGCTGACTGGCAGTCCTGCGGCGCGAGCGGCGATGAGTTGCTCGACCCGGTGCGGGCGCAGTACTCCGAGTGCTTCGCGGTCGTGCGCTGCACCTTTGGCGGGCGGGTGTACTCGCGCTGCGTGTTCATCTGGGTGGACACCGATTTCGCGCTTTTGCGCGGGCTGGTCCAGGGCTACCCGAAGAAGCTTGGTTCCATCCATCAGACCCGCCCGCACCCGTTCGGCCGGGCCGCGCCCAGGATCGGTCCCGGCGGCACGTTCGCCGGGACTCTGTCCGCGGGCGGCCGCCGCCTCGCCCAGGCTGTCGTCACGCTGCGCGAGGAATCCCCCGGCAATGGTTTCGTCAATGCCCATCCGATGGCCCACCATCGCTGGATGCCGTCGATCGAGAAGGGCGCGCCAGACGTGCTCAGCGAGCTGGTTGCCTCGGGCAGCGCCAGCGTCGAGGGTGGCACCGCCTGGCGCGGAGACGCGGCGGTTGAGCTGTTTGAGTCGCCGACAGAGGAACTCGCCGAACTCGAGGTCCAGGAGATCATCGGCGGCTACTACCGCCAGGTCGGCGTCACGTGGGACGGCGGCACCGTCCTTGGGACGCGCAATAAGGCCCATCGGACGACCTGACACCGGATCACGGGGCCGACCAGGACTGTTCCGCGTGTATCGGTGTGCCACCCATCACCAATTCTGCAGTGGGTGGTCCACCCATACACGGGCCTTCAACCCGCAGCCCCGTCCCCCCGCGGCGCCCCCGTCCCCCTGCCCCTCCCTTGACCCACCCTCCCAAGCCTTCATAAGTTCGGATCCAAACGACCAGTGGCCGAGCGGGGTCAAGGCGACATCGCTGAACCCCTGATGGGCCTATAGCACCATCAGGGGTTCAGCGTTGCCGGGCGGGCGGACGCTTGCCGAGCGGAGATGGCGATGAACGAGGCGCGCGTCGCCGGGGTGGCCGTGGACACCCGGCACTGGATCGGCGGGCGCCGCATGCCGTCCGCGCGAAGCTTCACCGATCTGTCCCCGATAGACGAGCAGCCGATCGCTGAGGTGGCGAGCGGCGGTCAGGAAGAGGCAGACGCCGCTGTGCGCGCGGCGGCGGAGGCCTTTCCCCGCTGGGCCCGGACGCCCCCCGGCGAGCGGGCCGCGATCTTGCACGCGATCGCCGATGGCATCGAACGGCGAGCCGAAGAACTCGCCCAGGTAGAGACCGCCGACAATGGGGCGCTGCTGCGATCACACCGGCGCAGCGTTGTCCCGCGGGTCGCGCACAACTTCCGCTTCTTCGCCGACTGGCTCGGCGAGCTCGACGGCGGCGGCATGGAGATCAACGGTCACCGCGAGCAGCTCTCGTGGGATCCCGCCGGGGTCACGGCGGTGATCACGCCGTGGAACGCGCCGCTGATGCTGGCCACCTGGCGGATCGCCCCGGCGCTTGCTGCGGGCAATACGGTCGTGGCCAAGCCGCCCGAGTGGGCGCCGCTGACCGCCAGCCTGCTCGCCGACGTCACCAGCGAGGCCGGACTGCCAGACGGCGTGTTCAACGTTGTTCACGGACTCGGGCCGACGGCCGGAGCGGCGCTAGCCGCCCATCCCGGCATCGCCAGGATTGCCTTCACCGGCTCGGCCGCCACCGGACGCGCGGTCGCAGCCGCCGCTGGCGCGCAGCTGACCCCCGTCTCCCTGGAACTGGGCGGCAAGTCTCCGCTGCTCGTCTTCGCCGACGCCGATCTTGACCTGGCCGTGTCCCACGCGGTCGGCCAGTACGACAACGCCGGGCAGGTGTGCCTGGCCGGGACCAGGCTGGCCATCGAAGAGCCGGTGGCCGAGGAATTCACCGCCAGGTTTCTTGAGCGCGCCGCGGCGCTGAATCAGGGAGATCCGCGGGAGGAAACCACCGACATCGCGCCGAACATAACCCGCGCGCGCCTCGACAAGGTCGACGGATTCGTCTGCCGGGCGCTCGGGAGAGGCGCACGGCTGCTGCTCGGCGGTGGGGTTAATCCCGTTGTCGGCGGCCTGTACTACCAGCCGACGCTGGTGGCCGGCGCCGAACCCGGTTCGGAGATCCTCACCGAGGAGGTGTTCGGCCCCGTCCTCACGATCCAGACCTTCAGCGGCGAAGACGAAGCTGTGGACCTCGCCAACAGCACCAGGTACGGACTCGCAGCCACGCTTTCACCGGCGACGAGACCCGAGCCGAGCGGGTATCGGCCCGGCTGCGAGCGGGGACGGTCTGGGTCAACTGCTTCTTCGTCCGGGACCTGCGCGCCCCCTTCGGGGGCGCCGGCCAGTCCGGGATCGGCAGGGAAGGCGGCACGTGGAGCTTCGACTTCTATTGCGACGTCAAGAACACGGTCTACTCGCCACAGGGATGGCGCACCGGGGGCGACGGATGCCGGAAGAGATGGAGACCAAACCGATGACCGCGATGAGTGACCGCCGTGGGTGAGGTTGTCGGCGCTGGCCTCATCGCGCACGTGCCGACCATCATGCTGCCGCGCGAGCAGCGGCTCGAGCTGAACGAGGGCAGCGAGATCAGCCTGGTGCCTGGCCTCTGCCGGCTCCGCGCCGAGGTGTTCGAGGCCCTCGACTACGACACCGTGATCGTCCTCGACTCGCACTGGCACACCACGGTCGAGTTCGTCGTCGCCGCGCACCAGGCGCGTGCGGGCTTGTTCACCTCCGACGAACTGCCGCGCGGCATGCGGCGGGTCCCGTACGACTGGCCGGGCGATCAGGAACTCGCGCTGGCGATCGCCGCGCAGGCCGACAGCCAAGGAACCTGGATCACGCCGATCGACGACCCATACCTTCCCGTGCACTACGCCACCGTCAACCTATGGACCTATCTGGGCCGCGGCCTTGACCGCCGGTGGGTGTCGATCAGCAACACCGCGTACACCGGCGACACGGAGGACTTCCTGCGCGCGGGCCGCGCGATCGGCGCGGCGATCGCCGCGACCGACCGGCGGGTGCTGCTCGTCGCATCCGGCGCAATGTCGCACACGTTCTGGCCCTTGCGCCAGTTGCGCGCCCACGAGGCGAGCCACCCGTCGCACATCAGGACGGCCCGGGCGCGCGAGGCCGACACCGAGCGGATCGCCTGGCTGCGGGCCGGTGATCATGCGCGGGTGATAGACACGATGAATGAGTTCCTCGCAGTCCGGCCCGAGGCGAGATTCGCGCACTACCTGATGATGGTCGCGGCGCTGGGCGGCAGCGCCGTGACGGCCCCCGGGCGCCCGTTCAGCGAGTATGAGAACTCGATCGGCACCGGACAGATGCACCTGTGGTTCGACCGGCCAGCCGCTGGCTGGTCTGCCACGACAAACCCGTAGGGAGGCGGCCATGCCGGAGTACCGGCGGATCGTGCTCGACGGATCCGTCGTGCAGGTGCGCCGCGAAGGCGACGACCTCCTCGCCGGAGACGGCCGGCGGGTCGCGGCGGCGGACGCCGTGCACCTGCCGCCGGTCGTGCCGACCAAGATCATCGCGGTGCATCTGAACCACCACAGCCGGGTCGCCGAGTTTGGCGCGACGCTGCCGCCTGCGCCGACGTACTTCCACAAGCCGGTCTCGGCGCTGGTGGGGCACGGTGGCGCCGTGGTCCGGCCGGCCAACTGCCGCTACCTCAACTACGAGGGCGAAGTCGCGATCGTGATCGGGCGTACCTGCCGCGGTGTCCCGCCTGCAGAGGCCGGCGACTTTATCGCCGGCTACACGATCGCCAACGACTTCGGGCTGCATGACTTCCGCGACACCGACGCCGGCTCGATGCTGCGGGTCAAGGGCTCTGACACGATGGCGCCGCTCGGCCCTGGGCTGGTGACCGGCTGGGACTTCCGAGGCAAGCGGCTGCGCACCTATGTCAACGGAGCGCTGGCTCAGGACGGCGCGACCGACGAGATGCAGTGGGACATGCACTACCTGGTCGCCGACATCGCCAGGACGATCACGCTGTACCCGGGCGACGTGCTGCTGTCAGGAACGCCGGCGAATTCCCGCCCGGTGCAGCCAGGTGACGTGGTCGAGGTCGAGGTCGACGGCTTGGGCAGGCTGGTCAATCACATCGTCGAGAGCCCGGATGAAGTCGCATCCGGATACGGCGCGCAGCCTACGGCCAGCGAGGAGGTCCTCTCCACGGCCCTCGGCGGCGACTGGGAGTTCCGCGGCATCCGGCCCCCGGCCAGGACGTAGCCGACGACGATGGACCTGCATGACTGGCTCAGCCAGGCGGTCGGCTCCGTGCAGCGCTGGCAGTCTGAGTACCCGCCGTTCGAGACCCACCCGTCGCTGCGGATCAGCGACGAGCGCTTCGCCGCCGTTTTCGGCGAGTTCGCCGAGCGGATGCGCGGCAACTACCCGTACTTCCACCCCCTGTACGTCGGCCAGATGCTCAAGCCGCCGCATCCAGCCGCGGTCGCGGGCTATGTCGCCGCGATGCTCGTCAACCCGAACAACCATGCGCTTGACGGCGGCAAGGTCACATCGGAGATGGAGAAGGAGGTGGTCGCCGAGCTCGCCGGGATGTTCGGCCTGCAGACTCATCTCGGCCACCTGACCAGCAGCGGCACGATCGCGAACTTGGAGGCGCTGTACGTCGCCCGCGAGCTGCATCCCGATCGCGGCGTCGCCTACAGCGCCGACGCGCACTACACCCACGCGCGGATGTGCGGCGTGCTCGGCATGCCAGCGACGGCGGTCGGCACCGACGCCGCCGGCCGGATCGACCTGGATGCGCTCGACGATCTGCTGGCTCGCGGGACCATCGGCACGGTGGTCGCGACCGCGGGGACGACCGGGCTCGGCGCGATCGACCCGGTGCACGAGGTGCTGGCGGTGGCCAGCCGCCACGGAGTGCGGGTGCATGTCGACGCCGCCTACGGCGGGTTCTTCACGCTGCTCGCGGGTGCCGACGACCGGGCAGCTCTTGACCCCAGGCCGTGGCGGGCCATCGCCCAGTGCGACTCGGTCGTCGTCGACCCGCACAAGCACGGGCTGCAACCCTACGGCTGCGGCACTGTCCTGTTCGCCGACCCTGCGATGGGCAGGTTCTACGCCCACGACTCGCCGTACACCTATTTCACGTCCGACGAGCTGCATCTGGGCGAGATCAGCCTGGAGTGCTCGCGAGCCGGCGCCGCGGCGGCGGCGCTCTGGTTGACCTTGCAGCTGCTGCCCCCGACGCCGGGCGGCCTGGGGCAGGTTCTCGCGGCCTGCCGTTCGGCCGCGCTCGACTGGGCCGAGCTGCTGTCCGCGTCCGAGCGGCTGCGGCTCTACCAGCGCCCCGAACTCGACATAGTCAGCTACTTCCCGGTCACCGCGGGGACCAGCCTCTCGGCCATCGACCGGGCGTCAGCCCGGATGCTCGCCGACGGGATGAACGACCCGCGGCGGCCGGTGTTCGTCAGCACCCTGACCGTGACAGCGGATGCGATGATGCGACGCCACCCTGACGTCACCGCAGACCGGGACGAGGCCAGGATCCTGCGCAGTGTCCTGATGAAGCCGGAATCCGATAGCTACGTCAACGATCTGCACGCTCGCCTCGAGGAGCTGGCCGATCGGTAATTCGGGACCGCGAACGACACACGTTGCGGCGTAGCTGGCTGTCCTCGCCGGAAACGACGGTAACCCAACAGGCGCGCCAGAGCGGGCCGCACGTCATCATTCCGACTGGCCGTTTCGGAGCCATCCACGGCTCGGCTCCACTGGGCTCTGCCCGCCGCTCGGGATGGCGGGAGCGACGTGGCGGTCGCCGCCCGCCGGGCACGCCCATTGCGGAAATGCCGACGAGGTGATCCGCGGGCATCGCTATTTCCCGGGGGCGACCGGTGTAATTTCACTCAAGGTGCGATGCTGTACGTACACTTAATACCGTCATGCGCAAGCATTAGAAAAGCTTTGGGCAGCCGTGATGATCAGCTCAGGACGACGCGGAGCGATGACGTTTGCCATCGTCCTGGCCTTGGTTCTGGCTGCGGGGTGTGCGTCCGCCCAGCGAGGGCCCGGCGCGCGGTCCACGCTTGGCCGAACCGCCACTGGGGTGATGGGCGAGTACATCCCGGCGACTATGGCCCAGATTGCCGACGGGACAGACCTCCAGCAGACCATTAGCACTTTGCAGAAGGAGCTGTTCGAGGAGTGCATCAAAGGGTACGGCTTCGGGCCGCGAGCGCAGGCCTTTGCCTTCCAGAGCCTTAACCTGATGCCGTTCCAGGCAGTGTCCGGCTACACCCAGAACCAGAACGCCCAGGTCGGGCTCGTCGACCTGAGGTCCATCATCCGAAGCGGGATGCTCGCGCCGATATTCATCATGGGGAGCCGGCCAGATGCAACCGGCGTCTCCGCTGCGGAGCAGGCGGCCATTCGGGCCGACGAGTGGCATTGCTGGTCTAAGTCCCTGCAGCCCGTCAGGAAACTGGACCAACTGGGCTTCGCGCTGAGGCGGCAGTGGTACTCGCAGGAGGTGCGTCTACTTAGCTCAAGCCAGGTACGGGCCGCGAACAAGGTCTTCGGTTCCTGCGTTACGCGTGCGGGCGCCCCGCGGACGGCGTCGGAGTCACTCGGCCAGTTCATCGGCTGGCTACAGCGCACAGTCAATCGCGCCGAGTTCGCCAGCCGCTTCGGCGGCGCGTCGCCATCGCTGCAGCCGAGACAGAGCGTCGACGCTCATTGGTCCGCGGTTTTCATCCGATGCGGGAGACCACTGGTGTCGCTGCTGCAGCGGTTGTTGCCCGGCGCTCAGCAAGCATTCGTACAAGATCACTTCGGCCAGGTGACAACGCTGGAGAAGAGGGCGGAGCAAACGGTCGCCGAACTTGAGCGCATGACCCAGAGCCAGTTTTGAGCGGGCGCGGCGGCGCGGACAGACATGGTTCGTTCTAAGAATGTTGCACTAGTGATCCTAAAAGTGGCCCCAGGTCTATAAGATGCCTTGCCACGTTAAGCTCTAATTTGCGCCTCAGGTGCTGGCGGTGATTGGTGGCGCTGATGAATGGCAATGACGCCGAATCCGTGCCGGCAGGAGCATGACCGCCGCGGCCGGACGCGAACTGCATCGCGACCACTTAGCGCTGATCGGCAATCTCGACCGGCTGCGGTCGATCGTCGACGCCCTCGACGATGCCACCGGGCCGCCTCGCCGACGTGGCATGCGGTTGCCGGGATCGCCGGAGCGCCGGTCGCGAGCTCTGTCCGTGCTGGTGATCCTTGCGCTGCTCCTGGGAGTGGCCGCAGGCATGGTGGCCCGCGGGTTTATCTCGCCGGCTCAGGTCGCTGCGAACGCAAGGGCGCCGAAGGCGTCGCTAATCACCGCCCGGGTGCGATACGGCGTACTGAGCGTTCCGGTCAACATCCGTGCGAACGTGGGAGACGGCAACCCGGTTCAGGTGAACGCGCCGAGTGACCTCAATGGCTCACTGGCCGTGGTGACCTCGGTGAACGTGCGTGCTGGGCAGCGGGTGAGCCAGGGTCAACTCCTGCTT
>Ga0209240_1000958_pt1 | contig 11651 bp, 12 predicted proteins | sample GraSoi_2013_80cm_FD_185828 | JGI IMG/M metagenome (GOLD analysis project Ga0209240, IMG submission 185828) | Grasslands soil microbial communities from the Angelo Coastal Reserve, California, USA - Sample 9_17_2013_80cm (SPAdes) (version 2) | ecosystem: Environmental > Terrestrial > Soil >... | reverse complement strand
CGGACAGGGGTTCGAGCGCTTTAAGGCTGCGTCGGGGCTGGTACCAAGGTACTAAGGGAATCACATGAGAGGAGAATGCAGGGTTTCCTTGCTTGTTAAGGAGACGGGTTCAAGGTACACAAGATCAGGGATGAATGCTTGTAACAGGACGCCTAGAACGGCGTTGAGCAAAACCCTTCGTCCCTGAACGCCGGTGGCATAGTGACGTCAGACCCCACACCATCGAAGCAAAAGATCCCTGCCCGAGACGCGCGGTCAGAAGCGCGGGTTTCAGCGCTGCAGCCCGTGCGGTTGGCCAGCCTGAGCCAGCCATTCATTACTGAACCTACGAGCACGCAAAACATCAGTTCTCGCGGCGCTCGCGTGATGACGCAGCAGGTTTGGGAGCCGGGAAGCCTCTTGCTCATCAAATCTCTCCGCGGCGACTTCTGGGCTCGGGCGCGTGTGGTTTACTGGAGATCTTTCTCAAGCAGCAGATTTGCCATTGGATGGAGTTCTTTGCACAGGCAGGCAACTGGCCAACGCAAAATTAATGACGGGCTGTTTTCTGGGATGTCTCGTCTGCGAAGAAAGTACCTTCTCGAATCTCACCGTTTCGCGCTCTTGGGTCAATCGAAGGGGCTGAACTGCTTCACAAGTGCAACGATTCGAACGGTCTAGATTTGACTCACTTCATACGGCGTGTGCGTGTGCTGACCGTTTCTGCTAAATTGTTACAGGCCCGCTCACAGCGGAGAGGTGTCCGAGCGGTTTAAGGAGCACGCTTGGAAAGCGTGTGTAGGAGAAATCCTACCGTGGGTTCAAATCCCACCCTCTCCGCCAGTTTTTGCACACAAATGCTTCAGGATTGCGCCTGAGCTTAGAAGTGGCAGGAAGCGGCGCCGCGCTTTTCGAGATAGCGTTGGTGGTAGTCCTCGGCGCGATAGAACGGGCCGGCTGGGGTGATTTCCGTGGCGATGGGCTTGCGGAATTTGCCGCTGGCTTGCAACGCGGCCTTAGATTTTTCCGCAACGGATTTTTGCTCCGGCGAATGGAAGAAGATTGCGGTGCGGTATTGCGAGCCGAAGTCAGGGCCTTGGCGGTTGACCTGCGTGGGGTCGTGCATTTGCCAGAAGGCGTCGAGCAACTGCTCGTAGCTCACCTTTGACGGGTCGAAGGTGACCTGCACGACTTCGGCGTGACCGGTTTCGTCAGTGCAGACGTCTTTGTAGGTGGGACTTACGGTGTGACCGCCGCTGTATCCTACCGCGGCGTCGACAACTCCGGGGATGCGGCGAAACTCCGCTTCGATCCCCCAAAAGCATCCTGCTCCAAAGGTTGCGGTCTCGGTCATGGGCATCTCCTCTTGTCAGGTCCATTCTACTCGGATTTATGCTCACTATTCGATGCAGGAGTCGCGCGCCATGATTCACGACGCGGCGGTATTTGACGGGGCGCGGCGTTTCGCGAGAGCATGGAAGTTTTGGAGAACGCGGGAAAAATGAACCTGGGGCTACAGGGTCGCGTGGCTATCGTGACGGCCGCGAGCAAAGGGTTGGGGTGGGCCGTAGCAGAGGAACTGGCGCGGGAAGGCGCGTACGTCGCGATTTGCTCCAGCGAGGCAAAGAATACTCCATCGCGGTGGACGGCGGGCTAGTGCGGAGTCTCTGCAGCACATGATTGAATCCAAGCGCCGCTTTGATCTAACTGTGCTGCCGGGCTCCTTCGCGATCGCGCGTCTAGCGGCAGATGAGCCGCTACCGCGATGGGCGCCGCAGGCAGGATTTTTCTCAGTCACGCGGACTAGCGATGAGGTTTCGGTTGTCTGCTTAGCGGATCAAATTCCTGCCGGTGTTTCCGCCGAAACGGGATGGCGCGCGCTGAAAGTGAAAGGCCCGTTTGCGTTGTCGGAAATTGGTGTCTTGGCCACGCTGGCGGCTCCATTGGCTGAGGCGAAGGTAAGCCTGTTCGCCATTTCCACCTTCAATACGGACTATTTGCTGGTCAGCGAAAAGCATCTGGATGCCGCCATTGCGGCACTCAAAGACGCCGGGCACCGCATCGAGAAAAGCGGCGCTACGTCTTAAGGGAATTGTCATGGAGAAAAAAGGAATGAAGATTGCATGGTGTCGAAACGCGAATCGAATTCGCCGGGCAATTCTCACACTGGCCGCGGTTGCCGGCATGGCGATTGTGTCCACGCACTTGCGAGCGGACGAACCCTACGCGCGCAATCGGGACTACGATTTGCAGCATTCGAGAATCGCGCTGCGGTTCGATCTAGAACAGAAGAAGGTGATTGGGAACGTCATCCATACCCTGACGATTTTGCACGACGGCACGTCGAAAATCGCATTCGATTCCGTCGGCTTGACCATTCAAAGCGTCACGGTAAACAAGGCGCCCGCGAAATTTGAAAGCACTGCTTCGAAACTTATTGTTCCGCTGCCCGCAGCCGCGCACAGCGGCGAAAAATTCGAGGTGGACATTCGCTACGAAGCCAAGCCGGCCAAGGGCTTGTACTTCATTCTTCCGGACAAGGATTATCCCAACCGGCCCAAGCAGATCTGGTCACAAGGCGAATCGGAAGACACGCGCTACTACCTGCCTACCTATGACTACCCCAACGACCGGCTGACCACGGAAACGATTCTCACCGTGCCGGCTTCGTGGATCACGGTGGCGAACGGCAAGCTCATCAATGTCACCAACTCCGGCGACAACATGAAAACGTGGACCTGGCGTGAGTCGTTGCCGAGTTCCACATATCTAATCACCGTGGTTGCCGGAGAGTTCGACGAAGTGAAGCAAGCCTGGCATGGGCTGCCCGTTACCTATTACGCTCCGAAGGGACGCGGCGACCGCCTGCTGCCAAATTACGAGCGCACGCCCGCGATGATGGAAGTGTTCAGCAAGAAGCTCGGCGTGGAGTATCCCTGGGAGAAATACGCGCAAGTGATGGTGGACGATTTCGTCGCTGGCGGGATGGAAAACTCCAGCGCTACAACCAACACCAGCAGTTCGCTGCGTGATGCGAAATTGATACGCGAATTTCCAGGTGACGAAGATCCGCTGATTTCGCACGAGTTGGCGCACCAATGGTTCGGCGACCTGGTTACCTGCAACGATTGGGGAAACATCTGGCTGAACGAGGGTTTCGCGACGTTCTTCGAGATGGTGTGGACCGAATCGCACTATCCCAAAGAGCAGGCGGACTACGAGCGGTGGAATGCGGTTCAGGAGTGGCTCGGCCAGGCCAGCCTATACGGCAAGCCGACCGTGCGGCACGATTTTGACGACTCCAGCGAGTTTGACGGCAACGCTTATGGAAAGGGCGGCTTGGTGCTGTACATGCTTCGCCACCAAATTGGCGAGGATGCTTTCTATCGCGGCCTGCGGCGCTACCTGGAGGTCTATCGCGGCAAGAATGTGGTCACGGCGGATCTTATCAGGGCGATTGAAGAGGCAAATCACATCGATGTGCAACAGTTCTTCGACCAGTGGATTTACGGCGCGGGCGCGCCGAGGTTTGAAGTCGGCTACGCGTATGACGACGGAAAGCATCAGATTGCGCTAACTGTGAAGCAGACACAGAAGGTGGAAGGCCACGTCGGCATTTTCCACGTGCCCGTGGATATCGAGATTACAACCGCATCAGGCGCGAAGCTGCACACGGTTGCCGTCTCAAAGGAGGCGGAAACGTTCCTGTTGCCTTCTGATTCCGCTCCGTTGATGGTGCTCTTCGACAAAGGCGGGCAGATTTTGAAATCGGTAGAATTCCACAAAGAAAAGAAAGAATGGTTGTACCAGTTGAAGAACGCTTCGGAGCTTGCGGACCGCGCCGAGGCGGTACAGGCGCTGGCAAAATTGAAGAACGATGACGACGCAGTGGCCGCTCTCGGCAGCGCGCTGAACACAGACAAAGCGTGGGGGCTTCGCGATATTGCCGCCGACGCCCTCGGGCGCATCGGCAACGCCGCTGCGGGGAAGCAGCTGCTGGACGCTCTGAATTCCAACGAGCAGCCTTACGTCCGCAAGAACATTGTCGCCGCACTCGGTAACATCAAGGATGAACTGAAAGTCGCAGCGAAGCTTTCGGCCATCGCCAGCGACGATGCATCGTATCGGGCGCGCGCCAATGCGCTGCAATCGCTTGGCAAGCTGAAAGCGGCGAACGCTTTTGTGGTGCTGACCGCTGCGGTGAATGCGGATTCGCCGGACGATTTTCTGCGCAACGCCGCGCTGCGTTCGCTCGGCTATCTTGGCGACGACAAGGGCGTGCCGCTGCTTCGCCAATGGGCGGCGCCGGGCAAAGCGATCGAGACGCGGGGAGCAGCAATTGCCAGCCTCGGTCGCCTGGAAAAGGGCAATAAGGAGATTACCGCGCAGATCGCCACCTATCTCACCGAATCCCATTACCCTATCCGCTATGCTGCTATCTACGCGCTAGGCAGCCGAGGCGACGCGTCGGCCATCCCCGCGCTGCAATCGCTACTGAAGGGTGATGATCTCAGCATCGAAATGGCGCCTACCGTCAAGCATCAAATCGCGCGGCTGCAGAAAGAAGAAAGTGGTAAAGCGGCCGGCGGCGGGGAAGGCGACGGCGAGAAAAGTGGCGACGTTGACGAACAAGGAGTCGCGCAGCGCCTAGAGAGACTGGAACACCTCATTCAGGAGATGAACGACCGGCTGAAATCGATCGAGAGTCGCCTTTCCCAGAAATAGGAACGCGCAATCCTCCCGGTCTGGCGTCGCCCGTCTCTTTGCAACCCCCGTGCCGTTAGGGCCGTGAAAGCAGGATTCGCAGGTCCCGCAGATTGTTTCCCGTCGGGCCAGTCATGATAGCGTCGTTCAGTTGCGCGAAAAAACTAAACGCGTCGCTCCGCCGAAACGCGTCTCCGGGATTCAAGCCTACCGCCATCGCGCGGGCGAGCGTTTCACCGTCGGCAACTGCGCCTGCGGCAGGGCTATTGCCGTCGATTCCGTCGGTGCCCGCGCTGAGCACTGCGACGCGGCGCCCGACAATATTCTCCACGCAGGCAAGCACGAAAGCAGAATTCCTTCCGCCGATTCCATCACCGGTCACGGGTGAACTGATCTCGCCGTCGGCGATCAGCGCCACAGGGCGGCTGGCATTCGCCGCTTGCAGCGCGCTGAGCTGCCCGAGCAGGGACTCCGCAGCTTTCTCCACCGGCCAGTCGTCCGTCGAGTTATCGCAACATGTTAAGAATCCCCGGGCCTCCGAGGCGTGGTGCGCGGGATGAAACAAATCGTCCATGCCCAGGAGCAGGACAAAATAGGCATTGGCGAATGCGGGATCGCTTTGCTTCGGCGTCTCGCTTATCTTTCCTTCCTGCATGCAGCGGCGTAGCGATGGGGGAAATTGTTGAAGCATTTTGAATTGCGAGACGATGCGCTCGAAATCCGCGATTGTAGTAGGGTCCGGCAAAGTCGGACCCGAGGCCAAAGCAGACTCTTGATCTGCCGGCACGTCGGTCACCGCCAGAGTAATCTTTGTGGCTCGCCCCGCCGCTGCGGCAAGGCGGCCCCCTTTCACCGCAGAGACATGCTTCCTGACCGCGTTCATCGCGGCGATGGGTGCGCCGCAGGTCACCAATGTGCGATAGAACTGCTGCAAATCCTCCAGCGTCAGCCGGGAATCGAGCGGCAACTCCGCGAGTGCCGATCCGCCACCAGAGAGCAGGAAAAATACCAGCGTCGTTGAATCGCATTTTTTCAGCAGCGCGAGGGTGGCTTCGGCGGCCCTCCAACTGTCAGCATTTGGGATCGGATGGCCTCCGACAAAATACTGGATGCCCGGCAGCGGACCGTCCGGCGGAGTTGGGGCGGACGTGATGCCTTCGAATCCTACGCTTTGAGGCAGCAAGGCGCGCAAGCCGCTCAGCATAGCGTGCGCCGCTTTGCCGATGGCCACGACGCGGATTTTCGAGAAGGGCCGCAGGTCGATCGCGGTGTTGCCGCAATGCAGCAATGAGCCCTCAAGGAGCAGCTTGCGCTGCATCGCCGCGGGAATATCAATAGCCGCCAGCGTTTCGTGGAAAATCAGGCGGGCGAGCTGTTTCAGGTCCGCCATGCGAGGATTGCCGGCACGCGCGTCAGCTTGCTTTCAGGACTTCAGGATTCAGAATGTTAGGCGGGCGCCGGCCTGTGAAGAGCGCCACGACATTTTCCGCGGCCATGCAGGCCATCTTTGTGCGCGTCTCAAGCGACGCAGAAGCAATGTGTGGGGTGAGAACCACATTGGGGCGCTGCAAGCCCGGATGAATGGCGGGTTCGTTTTCGTAAACGTCCAAAGCCGCGCCTGCGATCTTTTTGTTCTCGAGGGCCTGCACCAATGCTGTTTCCTCCACCACGGGACCACGCGAGGTATTGATCAAAAACGAAGTGGGCTTCATTTGCGCGAACGTCTTCGCATTGAAGAGCCCCCGCGTCTCCGGCAATAGCGGCACGTGCACGCTGACAAAGTCCGATTCGCCCAACAGCGCGTCCAAATCGCGGCACTCCACGTGATAGCCCCTTTCGACGTCCAGGGGCGCGCGTACGGCATCGTAATAGATGACCTTCATCTGAAAGCCCGCGGCACGGCGCGCCACGGCCCGGCCGATGCGGCCAAAACCGACCAGCCCGAGCGTCTTGCCCCAAACATCGGCGCCAACGAGCTGATCGAGGTCCCAGCCTTTCCACTTGCCGGAACGCGCCAGCGCTTCGCCTTCACCCAGGCGGCGAGCCACGGCCATCAGCAGCGTCCACGCAAAATCGGCGGTGGTTTCGTCGAGCACGCCGGGCGTATTCGTAGCCGCGACGCCCCGCTTAGTGCAGTCAGCCACAGTGATGTTGTCGTAGCCTACGGCTACGTTGGCCGCGATGCGCAGCTTCGGCGCAGCCGAGAGCAGTTCTTCATTTACTTTTTCGGTGAGCAGACACACCAAGCCTTCTTTGTCCGTTATACGGCGAAATAATTCTTCGTTGGAGATACGCTCGGGCTGCGTCCAATAATCAACCTCGCAGCTCGCGTTTAGAATTTGTTGCGCCGCCGGAAATAGCGGCCGCGTCGCCAGCACTTTCGGTTTCGCCATGTGTGCCTCTTCGCAAATGCGCGGAAAGTTACACTATCACGAAGATTGAATGTAATGAAGCAATGGCAAAGACAGCGTTCAGTTCTAATTGGGAATACCCTGGTGGATCGGAATAGAACACCCAACGTCAACCCGCGCTCGCGCCCTCCAAGTCGGAGAGACTCTGAATGGCGAAAAAGAGTCTTCGGCCTTTTTGGTCGTGGGTCAGTTTCCGATAATCCGACGCAATATAAAAAGACGTTGACAACCTGACCCGAACAAATCGCGTCTGAGGATTACTTCCGGTTTGCCGACCATCCACTCGGAACCCGCATCGAGGCCATTCGCGCGTCGCGCGACAGTCAATGGCAAAAGACAACTGTATTTACCCGAGGCCAATGAGATGCACAAGGCTCTGGAACCGAGGATCGCTTCGAAGGGCTTCGAAACGATCATCCACTTTAAGATACATCAGGCCGTGTTCACGCTCCCGGAAGGCTTTTTCCAGCCACTCAAATGCCTTTTTCGTTTGGCCAAGCAAGGCGTAATCTCCCGCAATCGTAACTGCCAGCGGTAGAAGGCCATCCTTTGCTTGCCTTTGGTTCTCCTGGAGATCTCCCCATAGGAATGTCTCCTTGGCCGAAGAGTAGCCTGACGAAACGAACTTGCTCTGTACAGCTGCGGCGAGTTCGTTTTGGTGCTTGATTCTCAATGCTGTTACTATTTCGGCGACGGCCTCTTTCTGCATTCCTTTTCGCTCGTAAATCGCAGCCATCCTGTGATGGCGGTACGCTGAGTTTACATCGGCCTCCGGCACCTCGCGGAAGTGCTCGAGCGCTTCGTCATAACGGCCAGCCCTGTAGAAAGTGGCTGCCAAGGAGTTTTGCTTGTTCGAAGAAAGCGGGTCGAGTTCCAGAGCTCGCTTCATCTCAGCGATCGCCTCGTCGAATCGGCCCAGGGCGCTCAGAAGGTAGCCATACCATTGGTGAGCCATGGCGTTGCTCGGGTTCAGCGCAATGGCTCGCTGCAACTCCTTCTCCGCGTCAGCCCATTGAAAAAGCAGTGCGCTCGCTACTGATACATGGGCCTCGGAAAGCGAGGGGTCGAGTTCGAGCGCTTTTAGAGCTGCGGTCTTGGCTTTCTGGAATGCTTCCTGCCGAGAGGAAAAAGTTTGCGAGCGAGCTCCAAAAACGTGCAGCAGCATATATGCGTCAGAAATCCCGGCCCAAGCAGGGGCATAGCCAGGATTTTTGTCAACGGCCTGTTCAAAGTATTTGATGCTTTTCTTCGAGCTCTCCTCGGTCCAGTTGTTCCACTCCTCCCGGCCTTGGAGATAAGCTTCGAGTGCCTCGGTGTCAACCGAGTAAGCTGTGGCCAGCCGGGTCTGCTCATCGGCAGACACCTTAACCTGGACTTGCTTGGCAATAGTTAGCGCCAGTTCGTCCTGCAACCGGAGCACGTCTCGCAGGTCCCGCTCGTATGTCTCCGCCCATAAGTGGCGGTCGCTGGACGTTTCTACCAACTGCGTCGTGATCCGCACGCGCTCGCCCGATCGCAGCACGGCTCCCTCTACCGCCGCATCCACGTTTAGTTCCTTGGCGATTTCGGACATGTTCTTGTGCGTACCTTTGTATTGCATCGCCGAGGTCCGCGAAATCACGCGGAGCGCGCCGATCTTACCCAAGTCCGTGGTCAGCGCCTCAGTCATTCCGTCAGCGAAGTACTCCTGAGAGGGGTCGCCGGAGAGGTTCTGTAGCGGCAGCACCACCAGAGATCGAATTCGTCTGTTATTGGTCCTCCCTAACAGCCGATCCCGTGTTCCCGCGAAATTCAGCCCGAAGAGCAGCGCCAGCACTGCCGCCGTGAGCACGCCCGCCATCGTCAGCGGATGACGCGCGCGAATTGTTTTGGGGCGTACTTCTTCTACAGGGGCAATGAAACGGTACCCACGACGCGGCAGAGTTTCCACAAATCGCGGGTTCTCGCTCGAGTCGCCTAGGGTATTGCGGAGCTTGTAGATCGTTGCGTCGAGGCCCTCATCGAAATCCACAAACGTATCGGCGGGCCAAATCGCTTGGCGCAACTCTTCCCGTGTCACCACTTCGCCAGGGTGTTCCAAGAGCAGCGCTAAGACTCGAAATGGCTGCTGCTGAAGCCTGGTCTTCAGCCCATGCTTACGCAACTCGCCGGCGCCAAGATCCAGTTCGAACGGCCCGAAGCGAATGGCCCCTCGTGGTCGGTTTAGGGCTTGCATGGAACTTTCTCGAAGTGCGTCGAAGTTTAGCATATAGCGGGTGCAAGTAGGCGTCCGCGGGCGAATCAGGTCCACCCATAATCCTTGCTCTTCCAGGGACTTAGCCGGTCAGGCAGATTTCGGCGAGACATCAGGTGCGATTCATTGACGCAATCGTGACACTGCGCAAGAGTCAGTGCCACGCGCGAGTCCTCGCAGGCGTGGCCCAAACGTAAACTCAGGAGAAAAAACTATGAGACGAGTAGTGACTCGGACAGCTGTTATTGCATTCGTGGTTGGCATGTTGTTCCTTATCCTGCCTTCCCATAATCGTCATTCACCCGTCATGCGCAGAGTACATGCCGAAGAAGGGTGCTCAGTTGCCACCTTGAATGGCACTTACGGGTTTTATCGGACAGGGACGACCTCAGTTGGGCCCCTTGCCTCTGTGGGCATTGCTACGTATGACGGGAACGGAACCACCACCACCCGCCAAACCATTCGTAAGAACGGCGTAACCACGCAGGATCTGTTCACAGGTCCGACCCAAGTGGCTTCCTACGAAGTAGATCCCGACTGTGCAGGACGATTGCTCAATCCTGACGGCAGTGCCTTTTCCCATTTTGTGGTCGTTGATGGAGGCAAAGAATTCTTCGGCCTGAGTCTATCACCGGGTAACTCTGTCAACGTTGTCTGGAAGAAGATCAACAAAGAAGACTAACAGTCATCGTAAACATGAAGTGGGATCTTTGCCAGCACAAACGTCGGGCTCAGCGGCTTGCACAGCAGAACGCCGACCGCACGTCACTATCAACCTCGGATTGGAAGAAGGTTTGCGCACATAGGAGGAGGAGATCATGAAGCGAATCATGTTGCGACGCTTGCCGTCAGCCTGGCGTTCGGAGCGGCCGTTTCGCATGCAGGCCGCCCCAGTCTCGTGCCCAAAGCCCATGTCGGCCATCAACCTCAAGCAAGGCACACCCTCACTGACCTTGACATGCTAGGGACTTTGTTTAGCGGAGCGCTGACCGTTAACAACGAGGCCCTAGCCGGACGGTCCACTCAGGACGACGACGAGCCAGCCCAGATCAATTTTGTTCAGGGAAAAATCGCTTTTGAATTCGTGGGGCAGGCAACAAACTTTGCGCCCACGCCCTCGGCTCCGCTTGGCTCTGCGCACCAGTATGGCTTTCTGACTATGGTACGAGGAATCGATAATGTCTTTACAGGCAGTCCACACAATGGAACCACGGCAGTGTTCACCTTCTTCAATGAAGCAACCACCGCGGAATCCATCACTGACGGGCCGCTGCGCATCGTCGACCGGAACGGCACAACTACGATTTATCTGAACACGGCGCCTGCGAGCTTCGCGAACCCGGATTCCTTCCGGTCGGGCATCCCAGTCCTCACCTCGACATTACACCAACAAGCAGTGAATACGCCGGACGGCACATTTACGACCGTGTTCGCAAACACCATCTTGTCGACGAGCGCTTTCACCATGAACGGCGCCACATTGAGACTCGGACAAGTAGGACAGGCGTTTCGGGCAACCGTGACGGGCCAATCGAATGCGACCCCGCCGCCAAACGCCCATTTTGGTGGCTACGCTGTAGGCGTCGGCGAAGAATAGCGGGTGATACCTATCGTATACGAATCACGCAGTGGCCATTCACTATACGGCGACTGACCGCGCCGCCACCTAGTACAATCCTCTTCTACCGTGGGCTCCCAACATATAGCCCCGGGTTTTTTCGGCAATTGCGGGCGATCACGGGCAACCCTTCCATAATCCGGTAAGGTAAGGGTTGCCGACAAACCGCTCGTTTCCCCGTTGCCTAAGGAGATAGCCGCTTTTCTCCTGGATTGCCGATAGATTTCCGATGCTTCGCTTCAAGCAAAGCAGCTTGAGCGACCGCGAAATATTCCTCCCGCCGTTTGCCAATCCTAAGCATAGGACCTCGCACGGCAGAGTCCAGATCAGGGTAGTTTGTCGAAAAAGAGATAAACGGCGGCGATCCGGCCGTCCTGCGCAATGATGAAATCGGTCCCGGCGTAAGCTGGCGCCTCACCCGGGCGGCCCGATACCCAGCGGACCAGCCCGCCATTGCCCGATTCCGCAGGCTCGGTAATTGGCTGATATCGGAATTCAGGGTGAGTAGCTTTGATCACGCCCGCGATGCGGTCGATTTCGTCACGGCCACGATAGACTCCCTTGCTGGGGTCGTAGAACACGCAATCTTCAGTGTAAATCTCGTCGATGGCGGCGCGCCGGCGAGCGGGATCGTTTTCACCGAAGACATCACGAAGATTGCGGATCAGCAAGGTCGATATGCTGTATGGCATGGCTTGTCTCCTCT